>Ga0307379_10012783_pt1 | contig 10919 bp, 6 predicted proteins | sample UN2MG_FD_202237 | JGI IMG/M metagenome (GOLD analysis project Ga0307379, IMG submission 202237) | Soil microbial communities from Risofladan, Vaasa, Finland - UN-2 | ecosystem: Environmental > Terrestrial > Soil > Coastal area > Acid sulfate soil | place: Finland: Risofladan, Vaasa | collected... | reverse complement strand
TTTCCGCTCCGCTCGTACTGCTTTCCGCGATCACCCACGCGCCGTCAATCCGCGCGAATTCCCCTTTTTGGCGCAAAACCGAAGATGTTGACCGGATACTGCTCGCCTTGGCGCCAGGAAGGACACGATGAACGGCCCGGATAAGTTGCGCGCTCTTGATTGGCCCAAGTTCGCGCACCGCGTCTCGAATAGCACCAGTCAGTGACGGATGCGAAGTGTCTACGGTCTTGCCGGGTGACGGTTCTTCCCCCCGTTGGCGTCGGTAGAACCGCTCCACGGCGTCCAGTTCGGTAAGTTCCGCGCGGGCATCGTCAATCGCCCGTTTGAGTTCGTCGCGCCGTCTTTCGATATCCTTAAGGCTGAGCCTCACGCTCTTGCTCATGGGGTTCCTCCGTCGCTAAATGCCAAACACCTCCAATATTGCATTGTAGCGCCCCGCGCGAAAAAATCAAGCCCCACGGGTGAGTTTTGTTGGAAGGCGACACAAAAAAGTTACGCTGATTGTGTTGTGTCGTGTGGTGTGGTCTGGTGTGGTGTGGTAGGTGGACGTTGAGGATAAGGACGCCTACGGATTTGGGGGTTGATCGTGTTTGGCCCAGCGCGCCGCCGCAGCGTTCCTGGCAATCTCTTTACGGCGTTTGGCCGACAGTTTCTCGGCCCTGGCGGGTCCGCCCTTCTTGCCGCCCAATCGACCCAGTTCGACGGCGGCAGGGTTCTTCGGCTTCGGAGGCTTTGCGGGCGGCACCTGGCCCGTGGCCTGATCCACAATGGCCTTGGCCAGTTGGTTCGGGTCTGTCGGCATTTTGCCTGAGTGATGGGCTGTCATTGTTCCCTGCGTTCGTGTGCCTTGTCGATGGAGCGGCCGCAGAAGAAACAGAGAAGCCAGAATCCCAGATTCAGCGCGGCTAGCCCGGCGACGGCAGCGATTGGCCAACTCGAGAATCGGTAGCCGAGTTTCTCTCCAGACGCATTCATGCCCTCGGCAAAGCCTATCACCGTCATCGCCATAAACGGCAAGGCAACGACCGTGGCGCAAGCGACAGCAACCGCGATCCCAAACCAGCGCCTGTTTGAGCGCTTAGGCATACCCCTATTCTAGAACGCTCAAGCAGAAGGATCAAGAGGAAAATCCAGCGGAGCACTACGGTATGGAAGCGACGCGCAAGAAGGTGCCCACAAGCGTTGTCCAAACTGAGATAGCGACTAGGCAAGCAGAAACTCAAGCACGATGGTAACAAGAGCGCAGCCGATCATTATCAGGGGCAAGAGGAAGCCATCGGTGATGTAAGCCGCCGCGAGAAGCAAGCCGACAACCAAAGCGAGGATTGCTGGGTTATCCACAAGGTCTTGCAGGCTGGTGTTCTTGACCAAGGAGCGCAATCGCCACTTTGTCTGAGCCACCATTGACGATCTCCTTGGTCCGTTTTACGTCTTGACCCAGAAGCGGCGGGCCACTTGCCCAGCCACAATCGCGGGGCCGACGACCAGATAGGGCGCTAGCACCGCATAATGGCTGTCAAATAACGACGAATACCAAGCGGGCCACTCAAAAACAACCGAGAGAAGAATAAGCAGGCTGGCGAAAATCACTGGCCAGACAATCCACACGCCCTCTTTTCGCCAACGGGCTTTGTCGCTTGGCCCAAAGCGGCTCATACCTACACTTCTACCACTCCGCGCTCCCCAACGCTAGGGGTTTCTCAAGACTTCAAACTGACCCACTACCCCAAAACGGGGGCCAATCGGCCTTGGCGCTGTCGCAAAGGGGTTTGGGCCGTCCCAAAGGCCTATTCTGGCCCCTCCGGCAAAGGGCTGTTTTCCTAAAGTGTATGACGGGCGGGTGGCCGGTTCCCTTGATACGGGTGCGTGCAGGCCACCGCGGCACAGAGACCGCATGCTTTCGCAACATCGCGATAGCATGGCACCCGCCTTCAGTCTCCCGCCTGTAGCCTGAAGCCTGTAGCCTGTGGCCTGTAGCCTCCAGCCTCCAGCCTCCAGCCTCCAGCCTCAAGCCTCCGGCCTCCAGCCTCCAGCCTCCAGCCTCCAGCCTCCAGCCTCATCCCGCGTCCTCACGGCCGGCCGTAGGCGAAGGTCTCGGAGGCGGAGGCGGCGAGGGAATCGATTTGGGCGGAGAGGCTTGAGAAGCGGAACCGGGCGAGCAGCCAGTCGAGTTTCGCCGCCGTCCGGCCCAGGCCGATGCGGTGACGCAAGCGGGCTGACCAGGGCATCGGCAGGGGGGGTTGGTCGGGGTCGAGTTCCCACGGGTGCAGGTAGAGGAGGGCGGGGCGCCCTCCCCGCGCGGCACGCCGCATGGCGAGGCCGACCACGCCCACCGGCAGCAGCCGCAGGTATCCCCCGCCGCCCACCGGCCAGTTGACGCCGGCCAGGCGGCACGTCAGCGGCGGCACCTCCAGGATGGTCCCGCCCGCCGGTCCGACGGCCCGGTGCGCGGCCGCCGGGGCGTCGGGCACGCCGTAGCGGTCGTGGTGGATGGGGAAGACCGACGAATCGTACCGGTACCCCGTCTCGGCCAGCACGTCGAAGGCCCAGGCCGTGTCGCGGGTGACCGAGAACGTGGGCGCCCGGTATCCGATGACGGGCCGGCCCGAGAGGTCTTCGAGCAGGCGGCGGCTGTCGAGGAGGTCGCGGCGGAAGTCGTCGGGCTCCAGGTGCTGGAGCATCTGGTGCTCGCACCCGTGCGAGGCGATCTCGTGCCCCGCCTGGGCGATGCGGCGGACGACCTCGGCCTCGTGCTGGGCCACCCAGCCCAGGACGAAGAACGTGGCCGAGGCCCCGTGGTCCGAGAGGGCCTGGAGGATGCGATCGACGGCCGGGCCCAGGCGCGGGGCCAGGCCGGCCCAGTCGTCGCGGCCGATGCCGCAACGGGCCGCCGCCTCAACCTGGAAGTATTCCTCGACGTCGAAACTCAGCAGGTGGACGATGTCCGGCGGCGCCGGCGGCGTGTCACGGCGCTCGGGGGGCCGGTTCACAGGTCATTGAGCCCCTTGGAGTTGGGCCAGGGCCTCGCGGGCCAGGCGGACGGCATCGGTGGCGCTCTTGGGCAGGGGTCGGTCGCCGGTCTTGGCGGCCTCGCCCAGGTCGACGGCGGCCTGGAGATGGTCGCGGCCCAGTTGGGCGTTTCCGGCCTTGTTCTCGGCCAGGCCCAGGTGGTAATGGACCTCGGGCGACGCCGCCAGGCCCTTGACGGCCTGACGCAGTTGGGCGACGGCCTCGTCGTTGCGGTCGAGCAGGTAGGCGATCCATCCGCGGGTGTCGTGGAAGGCCGAGTTGGCCGGTTCGGCGTCGGTGGCGGCCTGGGCCCAGGCGGCGGCCTCGGCCAGGTGCTGCTTATCCTTGGGATAGAGTTCCGACGCCAGGTAGGCGGCGTTGTTGGCGGCCGTGGGGCTCTTGGTCTTCTCCCACACCTGCCGGTACAGGGCCAGGGCCTCGGGCAGTTTGCCTGAGTTTTCGGTGGCGATGGCCTGTCGCATGACCAGTTGGGGGTCGCCCTTCTCGGCCTCGGCGGCGCGACGGTAGACCTCGGCGGCCTCGGCGTACTTATTCTCAATCATCAGGATAGACGCTTCGATGGCGCGGGCCAGGACGCAGTCGGCCGGCTTGAGAAGCGCCAGGACCTCTTGCAGTCCGGCGGCGTCGGTGGCGTGCTGCGCGGCCAAGCCGGCGGCCCATTGCGACGTGGGCCGGGCCTTCAGTGCCCCCATCGCCCAGACGCGGCCGATCTCGGGCAGACGCAGGTCGGTGGCCATGGTGGACTTCAGCAGAACCGCGGCCTCGGCCTTGAGGTTCGGGTCTTTCCTGGCTGCCGCGACGAGTTCGCCCATGACGGACCGGCCGATGAGGTCGGCGCCGGCGGCGTCGGCCAGGCGCTTCTCGGCGTCGGCCAGGTCGCCGGCCGCCAGTGCGGACAGGATGCCGTGGCGGGTGGGCATGGTGACGGGCGGCTTGACGGCGGCCAGCAGCCGTTCCAGTTGGGCCAGCCGGTCGGTCCAGGGCTTGGTGTCCCCGCCGGTCTGGGCGGCCAGGCACAGGCCAAGGATGGTGTCCTGGGGGTCGGCCCGGGCCACCTCGGGCAGCAGCGTGCGGGCCGTCTCGGGCTGGTCGCTCATCGTCAGAAGGACCGCGACGCGTTTCCAGGCGGGCCGGGGAACCTGTTGGGCGGCCTGGACGGCGATGGCGGTGGCGCCCGCCTGGTCGCCGGTCCGTAGCATGGCGTACAGGGCCAGGAGCGAGAGGGCCTCGGGCGGCGTGGCCCCCTGTGGCAGGCCGGCGACGAAGGTCTGGTACTCGCGGACGGCGTCGGCCGCGCGCGCGGCGCGCAGCAGGATGTCCAGGCGGTGGACGGCCAGGGCGGGTCGGTCGCTGGGGTCGACGTCGGCCTTGCGGAGGACGGCCAGTTTGGCATCGTCGGAGTCGGCCAGTTCGGCCAGCAGTTGCTGGGCGGAGACGTGCTCCTTGGCGTGGCGTGGCACCTTCTGGAGTTGCTCGCGTGCCTTCTCTTTGTCGCCCAGGCCGGCCAGGGCCCGGGCCAGGGCCACGCGCAGGTCGGGCCGCGTGGCGCCGCCTTCCTGTGCGAGTTGGCCGAGGCACTCGACGGCCGGTTTCTGGAGGCCCCATGCCACGTACAGGGCGCCCCGCTCAAAGGCAGCCAGGGCCTTGGCGGTGTCGCCACGGGCCCCGAGTTCCGCCAGCGCCTCCAGGGCCTCCTTGGGTTGCTGCGCGGCGTCGAGCGCCCGGACGAGCCGGATGTGGCTGGCGAAGTTGCCGGGCTGTCGGGCCACGGCCTGGCGGTAGGCGTCGACGGCGTCCGCGGTGCGGCCGAGCGCCGTCAGGGCGCCCGCACGGAGCAGGCAGGGCCGGGAGTCTTTCGGGACGAGGCGCTCCAACTCCTCGGAGACCGTGACGGCCTTGTCGAACTGACGGGTCTGGAGGTAGAACGAGCCGATGCGGCCGAGCGACTCGACGTCGGCGGTCTTGACGGCGGCGGCTTGGAGTTCCTCGAGGATCGGGCCGGTCTCCTGGATGCGGTTGGCCCCCGCCAGGATGACGACCTTGCCGAGCAGGGCCCGGTTGCGCCACGGGTCTTTGTCGGGCAGGCGGCCGAGTTCCAGGAGGGCCTCGTCGGCGTGGCCGGCCTGGGCGAGGCATCGGGCCCGGTCCAGCCGCGCCAGGTACCGCAGGTCCTGGGGGGCGGTGTCGCGGTCGGCCAGTCGGCCGTAGACGTCGGCGGCGGCGGCGAAGTCGCGCTTCTGCTGGTACAGCCAGGCCATGGCGGAGTCGATCTGGTTGGGGCCCGTCCCGGGAATGGCGGTCAGGAAGGCCTCGACCTCGGCGGGGGTCTTCTGCCGGATCAGCACGCCGGCCAGGGCGCGGTAGATGACCAGCCGCTGGGGGTCCTTCTTGATGATGCCGGTCCACTGCTCGATGCACTGGTCCGGCTGGTTCAGGGCGAGGTGGGCCTGGCCGAGGACGAGGCGGGCGTCGAGGTCGTCGGGATTCTCCTTGAGGACGGCCTGGCACACCTCGAGGCATCGCTGGGGCTCGGCGTGATTGAGGTAGGCGAGCGCCAGGGCGAGCCCCTGCTGTTTGCCGGCCACCGTGGCGGGCTGGAGTTCATCGGCCGCCACGGGTTCGCCGCGGAGGATCTTGATCTGCGTGGCCACGAGGCCGGCCTGGGCGTGCGACGGGTCGACGCTCAGGACCTGTCGGACCTCGACGTCGGCCTCGTCGAGGAGGCCGGCGTCGAACAGCGCGCGGCCCAGGGTCATGCGGTAGGTGGTGTTCTGCGGTGTCAGCCGGACGGCGGCCTGGTACTGCTCGATGGCTTGCATGGCGCGGCCGGTCTGCTGGTACAGGGCGCCCAGTTGGTAGTGGGGCGCGCTGGACTCGGGATAGGCGGTGATGGTTTCGCTGAGCATCGTTTCGGCCTCGGCCGTCTTGCCCAGGTAGACCATGGCCTCGGCCACGGCAAGGTGTTCGCTGAGGGAGGTGGCCTTGGCCTCGGCGGCCTTGGCGGCGGCGGCGCGCGAGGCCTCGATGTTGCCCAGCGTCCGGTATCCCTGGGCGATGGCCAGTTGGACGACGGGCCGGTCGGGGAACTGTTTCTGGGCGGTCTCGATGGCCTGGAGGGCGACGCCGGACTGGTCGGTGCGTGCGGCCGTCTCGACGAGCAGCCCGATGGCGACCGGGCTGTCGGGGTGGGCGTCGTAGAGGGCCTTGGCTTCGGAGAACGCCTGGTCGTAGAATCCGTCGCGGAGCAGGCTGGCGGCCAGGGCTTGGCGGGCGCCGGCGTGGGTGGGGTCGAGTTCCGTGACCTTCCGCAGGGCCTCCTTGGCGAGTTCGTCCTTGCCGGACTTCATGGCGGCCTGGGCGAAGGCGTACTGGGCGGCGGGCGAGCCGGGGAAGTCGGTCCGGAGGGCGAACAGGTCTTTCTCGGCCTCGGCGACGTTGCCGCGGCTCAACATGGCCACGGCCAGCAGCAGCCTGGCCTGGCGTTGGCGCGGGTCGACCTGGAGGACGGCCTTGCAGATTTCCTCGGTCTTGGCGACGTCGCCCAGCCTCAGCGCCATCTCGGCCCGCGCGAGCCGAATCTGGGGGGCGTCGGGGTCGTCGGGATGGCGCTTGAGGATGTCGTCGAGGGCCTCGCAGGCCCCCATCACCTCCTGGCGTCCGGCCGGGGAGATGTCTTCCAGACCGGCCGCGACGACCTGCTGGGTGACGAGCAGCATCGCGGCGACCGGCGGCGGGTCCTTCATCGACAGGATGGCCTGGCGGGCCTCGGCCAGGACGGTCTGGAAGGCCTGCCGGTCGTCGGGGCTTCTTCGGGGATCCCGCACTTCGCCGATGCACAATTGGACGAGGGCGTTGGCGGCCCTGGGCCAGGCGGGCTGGTCGGCTGCGCGCTGGGCGTCCTTCTTGGCGACCGCCAGAAGGCGGCCGGCGGCGTCCTGGAGTTGACGGGCCGCCTCCTGCATGGCCGCCTCGCTCGCCTTGGTCTTGGCGCTGGCCTGGTCGCCGGCGCCTCCGGCGGCCGCGACGTCGGCCTCCTTCTGGAGGCGCAGACCCAGTCTTCTGTGGGCATAGCCGATGTCGATTTCAACCAGTCCGATGGCCTCGGCGATTTCCGTCGCCACGTCCTCGTCGGGGGCCGTGGCGTTCTCGAGAGCGGCCTTGGCCTGGCCGAGTTGCTCGATGGCCGTCCGCAGGACGTCCGGCCGAAGATCGGGGTCGCTGGCGGCCAGCGTCTGTCGGGCGGGATGGGCGAAGGTGTCGGCCCGGGTCATGAGGACGGTGGCCTCGCCCGGGGCCGCCTTGGCGGCCTGGTCGAGCAGCGTGCGGGCTTCGTCGTACCGGCCGAGCGAGATGTGGGCCCGCGCCTGGAAGTAGGGCCCGCGCCAGTCGTCGGGGTTGGCGGCGGCGTAACTGGCGGCCAGTTCGAGCGCACGGTCGAAGTTCCTGGCTCGAAGGGCCAGTTCGGCGCGGGCCAGCAGTTTCGCGCCGCTGTTGCGGTGGAAATACAAGACCAGGCCGCCGATGGCGGCGGCGAGGATGCCCGCAATAATCAGGACCAGGATGATTCGTCGCATCGCGAGTCTCTCCTTCGTCAGGGCAGCGCGCGGTCCAGGTGCGGGATTGCCGCGCCCAGGAACCGCATGCACCGTTGCCGGGCTTCGTCCACGTCGCGGCCGACCGGCGTCGAGACCCGGATCAGGGCCCCGCTGGCGTTGCGGCTCAAAAGGCCGTTGGCCAGGATGGTAAGTTGCTGCATCCAGAAACTCCGCGTGTACGTGTCGCCGCAGCGGTAGGTGTACAGGAAGTATAGCCGGGACGTGCCGGACTGGAGGATGATCTCGCGGCAGGGGACCGTGCCCCGGCCCTCGACGCCGGCGATGGCGACGTCGCCCGTCGCGATGATCTCCTGGCCTCCGCCTTCCAGGCACAGGTCGGGCGGGTGGGTACCCTTGCGGTTGTCCTCACTGAAGATGATGCAGAAGTCCAGGGGCGGGGCCCCGGCGACCACGTACCGGCGGCGCAGGTAGTCGCGTGTCTCCAGGATGGTCAACGTGGCCTCGTCCATCTCGAGGTCGTAACTGGTGAGGCGTTTCCCGTCGACGTCCATTTCGGCCGGCAGGGCGCCGCGGGCCATCTGCCCGCTCCAGGTGGACGGCACCGACCGGCTCAGCCAGATGGCCCCGGCCGCCGTCGCGAGAACGAGGCCGACGGCCGCCCACGTGGCCGCACCCCGGCCGGCCCCGACCAGCCGCGGCCACTGGTCCTCATCCTGGGCGTCGCGCCCGACGCCGTGGAGCAGCGGCAGGACGGTGGCGGGCCTGCCGGCCCACTGCCGGGCGCCGAGGATCAGGCGCTCCAGGGAGAACATCAGCGCGAAGGCCACCAGGTAGATCATCAGGCCGGAGATGTCGTGAAAGGCCCCCGTGGCGGTCCGGGTGTCCCAGACGTCGGCCACGAAGATGAGGCCGAGGATGCGGAGCGAGTTGCTGGTCACGGCCACGGGCACCGCCATGGCGAACAGGCCGATCCGCCACAGGCCGCGGAGTTTGCAGACGTACGTGTAGATGGCGCCGAACGCCAGCAGGCTGATCAGCGTCCGCAGGCCGTTGCACACGTTGGCGATGACCAGTTGCTTGTCGCCCTCCAGGAAGACCTGGTTGCCGGACCGCTCGGCCACGATGCCGATGAGGTTGGCCAGGCGCACCCCCGTGTCGGCGGCCACCATCTTCAGCCGGAAATTGAGTTGCGCGATGCTGACCTCCGGCAGGGGCACCATGAAGACCAGGAACGCGATCGGGAACCACAGACGCCCGAGCGCCGTCCTGCCCCAGAGCAAGAGCACCAGGCCCGCCAGGACGCCGATCAGGCTGAAGCCGCTGGCGAAGTTGACCCGCGCCAGGCACGCCACCAGGTGCAGGAGGAGGCTGCCGACGAGAACCACCGTACCCAGTACCGGGCTGCGACGCACCTGGATGCGCGTGTGCCGGATGAGCAGGATCGCGATGATGAGACTGACGACCGGCACCAGGGGGCCGTGGGTGTAGTAACTCTCGCCCTCCATAATCCGGTCGTACAGCCCGAGGTTGGTCCGCCGCCACGCCGGGAACCACCGCACCCACATCTCGTAGAAGTTGAGGGCGTAGGCGGCCGCCAGGCCGGCCCCCAGCATCAGCCAGGGCATCCACCGGGACCACCGCGGCTTGTCGGTCTGTGTCGGCATTTCCACTATTGCGCTGCGCCTCCCGGACGAACGTGCTTGGCTATTATACTCCAATTCAGGGCTTCTGCAAGAAAGCATCAAGGCGGAGCCGCCGGGGGTGCGAGCCCATGGAATCCTTGCGGGGGGTTGTCGCGAGCATCCGTGGCACGTGAGAACGACATGACATGGGGGGCGGTCTTGAGGCCGACCCCAGCATGGGATGCAGAAATTTCTGGTCCAGGAATTTGACAAGGCCCGGTTTATGGGTTAGAATGAATGGCTTGCCCTTGTGCTTGCTGGCTTGGGGGGAGTATCTAGGTGCGCAAACGACGCTGCGACAGACTATCTTCCCGTTCAGGGGCTGCAAACCCAGTCGGTAAGGGTGCATTCGGGGCCGGTCTGGGCGACGTGAGGGGTAGCGTATTCACCCATAACTGTGATGAATATCGGGGCTGACCTGTCAGCCCTTTCTTGTATGCATAGAGAGCATTCAGAGAGTGAGACCGCCGTTCGGCCGCAAGCAGATGGGCCCCGGCAATTGGGGAAACAAGGGTAAGACGCAACCCGTAGGAAAGAGCGGCGGTTCACTCGCGGCGGAAGCAGGACAAAAAAAATAGGGCGGATCAGCGCTTGACCTTGGGCAGGAAGGCTGATCCACCCGGGACGGTGCGCCGGCCAGAAGTGCGCCTTCGCCCGCCTTTGCGCTATCATTATATGCGGCGCATCGTCCCTGAGTCAAGGTGGCTGTGGACATCCCGTGCCCAGGGATGCCCCGGAAGGGACGATGACAATGCCGGAACCAATTACCATGATCGGGGTGGGGGTCGGTTTGTTCGGCCTCATGACCCAACTGGCACGCCGATACTTCTTCCTGGCCAAGGAAGTGGTTGACATTGTCCTTGGTTTTCTGGCCTTCGTCCTGTCGCTGCCGGTCCTGGCGATGTGTGCGACTATCGTCAAGTTGTCGAGCAAAGGGCCGGCTTTCTTCACACAATCTCGGGTCGGGCAGGGCGGCAAGCTGTTCAAGATGTACAAACTGCGCACAATGTATATTAACGCAGAGTCGGCAACCGGCGCGGTCTGGGCCGAGGACAAAGACCCCCGCGTCGTTCCCGCCTGCCGCTGGATGCGCCGCAGCCACATGGACGAACTGCCCCAACTCATCAATGTCATCCGGGGCGACATGTCGCTGGTGGGTCCTCGGCCGGAGCGGCCCGAGATCATCGAGAAGTTGGAGTCCGTGTACCCCGACATCCGCAAGCGGCTGGCCGTCCGGCCGGGCATCACGGGCCTGGCCCAGGTCCGAAACGGGTACGACACCTCGGTCGATGCCTTCCGCGGGAAACTTCGGGCGGATCTGGAATACATCGAACGCCGCAACTGGAGCACCGAACTGCTCATCATGGCGGCTACGGTCAGCAAGTTCAACGACAAGCAGTCCCGTTAGCGCCTCGCAGGGTTTGGAGTGACGTCGTGTACGGAGAAACTGGAATGGCCTGGACGCCGCGGCGCGGGCCAGACGGGCGCTGGGCGAAGATTCTTGAATGGGTAAGTAACGGTTCCGTGGCGGCCGGCGGCCAGTGAAGGCCCGTCCGGCCCCCGGAAAAGGGGTATTCGAGGGTCAGTCAAAAGAAAGGAAGGTTGGATCTCATGAAACGCATGACACTTTGGATGGTCGTGGTGGCTCTCG
>Ga0307379_10012781_pt1 | contig 10919 bp, 8 predicted proteins | sample UN2MG_FD_202237 | JGI IMG/M metagenome (GOLD analysis project Ga0307379, IMG submission 202237) | Soil microbial communities from Risofladan, Vaasa, Finland - UN-2 | ecosystem: Environmental > Terrestrial > Soil > Coastal area > Acid sulfate soil | place: Finland: Risofladan, Vaasa | collected... | reverse complement strand
CCAGGGGTACCTATTATATCCCTGTCGGGGACAGTATACAAGGTCGTCCTCCAATTCGGCCGCTAGTCCCCGACACCCCGATACCTGGCCAGCGCCACGATTGCGTGTGCCAGCACCTTGAGCACTCGCTTGGCGCTGGCCACGTCGTTCACGTGCTCCTCCACCCAGCGCTCCGCCTGAGCTGGCGTCATCTCGGCCAATTCAGAAGCCCTGTATGCCTTCTGGGCTAGGGCCGAACGGTTCTCTTGGCCGCGAGTAATTTTCACCGCTCCACCTCCACTTGTTGGAGATAGCTCAGCACCGGCTCACCCTCCCCTGCCGGCACCGTGCCCCACAGCAGCAGAATCGCCCCAAAGCGTGGCCACGGGGTGGGGTCCACGTGATCGCAATCCGGCCGATCCAGAGCCAGGTCCAGATGGAGGTATCCATCTTCAGGAGACGGCACGAGCCACAACCGCACTCGCGTCGCAAAGGCCTCGGCATGGTCCAGCTTCACTTCCCCGGCCGGCACCTCGATAGCCGCCGCGCCCAACTGTGCAGACCACTCCGGCCACGACAGACCGAAGGCACCCTCGAGCTGGGGCCGGAACTCCCCCAGCCACATCACCGATCGCCGCGCCCGTTGCTCAACCGCTCTCAGCATCCTCACCTCCCACCTGTGCCGGTGACGTTCCGGCCTACCACTCTCCAATGGCCATCCAGTAGCACCCACTGCTGGATCCTCCAGCAACCCTCTTGGATGTGAACCCCGTCGTCGAGACATTCTCGACGCTCCGCGCATTCCGGTAGGAGTCGGTGATCAGCACCATGAGCGGCGTCGCTGCAAAGGCCTCGGGAAACGTGACTGCGATGTCACCCGTCGACGCTGGCGACTCGCCAATCTGCATCTTCAGGAAGCCCCCCACGATCTCATGATTCGCCGGTGTTGTGTCCTGGTAGTGCAGTAGGATCGGCATGACGTCCATCGGACTGCGCACAAAAAAGTTTGCGTGCGCGGCCTCGCAGAACAGAGCGCCGTCGAGGTACGCGCTGATGGCTGCGCCAGCCACGATCTCAAGCTTCACCGTGATGGAGGTTGCCCCACTATCGATCGCCCCAGACACGTGCACCCACTCGTAGGCGCCTCCGCCGGTATGGTAGTCGCTGTTGTACGTGTTCGTGCCGTCCTCGATGACCAGCCGGGCACGCGAGGCCGTCGACGCTTTCACGTAGGCTGCGAACGTGACGGTCTTGCCCAGCAGCTGATCCTCGAACTCGTCCTGGAGGACCTGCGACAGTGTGGCCCCGTTGCCGGCGCCGTTCGTGAGCTTGGCCGAGTACGTGTCGACCTTCTCGTCCGCGTCCCTCGCGATGGCCTTGCCTGTGCCGGCCGACGTCCAGCCGTCCGGGTCAGCCGACGCCCCAGACAGCCACGACCGGAACGATCCATTCGCGATCAGGTTGATCCGCGGGCTGATTGCGTCGTACAGGTACTGCAGGTTGTCTCGCAGGTGCGAGTTGAGCCGGTCCACTGATAGAGCTAGACTTGTGCTCCAGGTGACGGGAGTCGTCCAATTCGCCATGCCTTGCCTCCTAGTCCGTTGCCTCTATGCACGTGAGCTCACCGTGCAGCCCACCATCGTACGTCAGTTTCGAGCGCACAATGTGGAACTCACTGTCGATGCCCGTTGTGTCATTCTGCACCGCGACTCGATCCCCGAGCTGCAGGTGTGGCTGGCCGCTCACCGGCATCTGGATCGCGATCTGCCGCGCCGGATTCTCGTGGCTCGCCAGCAGTGCATCCGCAATGGCCTGCGCTTGGGCCAGATCCTGGATGTAGTCGTTGTCCAGCGTGTAGCCGCGCTCCCCATACTCAGCGACGAGCACCTCATTCTCCGCCTCTGCCAGGAGCTGCCCGTCCTCCTCCAGCAGTTTCCCGTCAATGGTCATGCCTTCGATGATCTGTTCAGCTCCGGTGTTCTGGAGCACCACCTCACCGCCGGTGCTGTTGTAGGAGTAGGAGTACACCGAGATGTCGGGGCCTGACTCCGTGATCACCGGAGCCTGGATGTCCACCGCCGGTCCCTGGAACTCCACCTTGATCGTGACGGTGTTCTCGCCGGTGAGGATCGTGGGCTTGTTCTCCAGATCGCCCACAGTGATCGTCGGCTCGATTGCCTTGATGAACCGCACCCACCACTCGTCGTAGTAGCTCGCTATCTGGGGGTAGATGTAGCTGCGGTCGCGTGCCACGCCAAAATACGTCGGCGCAAAGCTGTCCCCAGTCCGCGTGACGACCAGCGTGCCGTCCAGGTAGCCCTTCCACGTCGTTCCCTGCTTGACCAATCTCAGCGTGTGCCAGTTCTGCAGCGTCGGATCGACCGTGATGTCCCCGCTCGCCGTGTTCCCCGTCGGCGTGATGATCAGCACCTGATCCGCGTCGTTCTCGTCTCCGACGCATCGGTACACCAGACCGTAGTCGCAGTGCGCAATAGAGGTCTGGATGCACGGACCGTACTGGTCCGTCATGTAGCGTGGCCAGCCGAGATAATTCAGCTTGCCCCGGCAGCGCACCTCAAAGTTCTGAGCGACCTGCACCGTGTTCCAGAAATCGCAGAACTCCTTGTCGTATGTGTCGATGCCCGGCCTGCAGGCCAGGTGCTGGCTAACAATCTCCCAGGTGACACTAGCGACCTCATTCGCCTCCGTCCAATCCGAACCCACGGCCGCCCGGTCGAAGTCGTCAAAGATGTCAAACACGTTGTCGCCATCATCCGGCGGGCTCGTCGCACCAGGGTAGTAGTAGTACAGCCAGTGATCCGTGTCGCTGCTGCCAGCCGCGATATCGGCCTGCGCCTTGAAGTAGACCACGATCCTGGTGGCCGAGAACTCCGCAAGGTAGCGGTCGCACTCCGTGTATGCCCCGCCGCCACCATCGTAGACCACCCGCAGGTCACCGCCGTCACTCTGACAGACGCCGTGGATCGCCGCCGCGGTATCCCCCGTGATCTCGAGCCGCAGGCCGTCGCCGGTGCTGATCGCGTTGCCTGCCGCAGCTGCGATCGTCACCTGCCGGCGCCGGTAGTAGTTCGCACTCCACCACTCGCCGGTCCCGGGGATCGTGATCGTCTCCTGCAGGCTCCAGATGGTATCGCTGGCCGCCTCCTTCCGCCGCTTGCTCGTCACCCGGACGTAGTTGCGGATTCGCCCCTCATCGACCTCGTCGTCCACGCTGACGATGAAGCGCTCGTCGTCCAACGTCTCCTGCACGACCGTCTCGTCGGCCAGATGATCCCGGTTCTCAAACACCAGACGGCCGTCTTCGTCAAAATAGATGAAACCGGCCTCCCCAACAGTCACCTGGCGGAGATGCTCCCAGATCGACTGCCTCTCGAAAATGGCATACGGCACCTGGTACGTGGTCGCGTCGATGCTGTACTCTGTCTCTCCCAGTCCAGCAGCGGCCGCCAGCAACGTCACCAGCTCACTGATCGTCGAGTCCTGCTGCACCGCTGCCTCGTACATCAGCCCCTGCAGCCGCTTGGCGCGATCGCGAGCCACCACACGGCACGTGGGCGATCCCGACGCTGCGCGCCAGCTCACGACGTAGAATGTCCCGGCGGGCACGTACTCGTTGCCGCTGGCGGTCACGAAGCCGATCTCCAGCTCGATCTTGCGGTTCGGCTTCAGGTACCCATAGTAGGGACCATCCGTATTACGCGAGTAAAACCGCCCATCCGTGTTCGTCAGCGTCAGATTGATCTCGCCGGCGCCGTAGTTGCCGATCGGAATCGATCCCTGCTGCTCGTAGAATCGCTCCTTCACGACGTCAAACTGCTCAATGTACCCTGCCAGATCAACCACGAGCCCGCCCTGGAACTCCATGGTCGCCGGCAGGTCGCTCGCGCGCGAGATCCTGCTGATCGTGAGTCGCAGCTTGGTCGTCTCCACCATGCTGGGCAGCGTGTAGCTCCACTCGATCTCAGCGTTTCCACTGACGTTCGCGACCTCAGTCCACTCGAAGCTGTCTGTGTCCCAGTACTCCACCACGAAATCGACCGGATAGCCGAGCCACGTGTTACCCCACACGCGCACCTCGGAGATCTTCTGCGCCGTGGCGTACTGGACGGTGACCGCCTCGCTTGAGCCCAGGTCGCCATTGCCATCTGAGACGTTGTCTCCGAACCAGCCCCCCTCAGAGTCGGCATCGATGGGATAGACGTCATCGGCGGGATAGCAGTCGTCCCGGGCCAGGGCCCAGGTCCGCGCAGGGGAGGTTTCGCCGTTGACGACCTTGGCCACACCGAAGAGAGACTCGTTCTCATCTCCGCTGGCCTCCACGAAACCAGACAAGATGGAGTTGTCCAGCAGCCACGTCGTCGCCCGGACCAGCACCCACCGGTTGCTGGCCTTTGCCGCGTTCTGGAACGCCTGACTGACCGTCAGCAACGCTAGACCTCCACAAGCCTGAAGCCGAGAGCCCACACCCACCCAAAGGGCCCATCTCGCTGCAGCAGAGTCTCACTCCATGACTGCCCCTCGAACATCACCGTCACGTCCTCTGGGAGATCATTCTCCGTGGGCAGGTGGAACGAGTACTCCCCGCCGGCCTCGAACAGTGCCAGCAGGTCATCCCGGCCCATTCCCCCGTCCGGCACATTGTGCCTCTGCCCAGGGATCCAGGAGTAGGTGAACGAGAAGATCCGCTTCGTGGCGATCGTGTCCCTCACCAGGTTGCCGGCCGCTGTCCGGGTCTCCCGCACGAGCTGCGGGTGCTGGACCGTCATCACACAATCGCCGTGCGCCATGCGCAGCTCGCTGCTAGAGGTTCCCAACGCGAACTCGTTGACCACGCTCGTGCCATAGGCCTTCGCTGGCCCTGTTGCTGCTGCAGTCACAGTCGCCGCTGGCGGCTCGATTGTCACCGGCAGTGAGATCGCCGGCGCCGGTGCCTCAGCGGTCGCGGTGGCAGTCGCAGCTGTGAACACGCGGTCCCGCGCCACACTGGGAGCGGGCGCCTCGCCCGTGGCTGTCGCCGCTGGCGGCTCGATCGTCGTGGTCACTTCCCACGTGACGACAAGCTTTGGGTCCTTGTCCGTCCCGGTCTCGTCTGCACTGTAGTACTCGACGTCTTCCCGTACGCCGTTCGCTGGCTCCGAGTTGTCGACGTCCTCCTTGCTCGCGATGGCGTACTTGCTGTCTCCGGTCTTGTTGATGTACGAGGTGCTGAGGCTGTGATTGTAGTAGGTATCAGCTGTGAAGCCGCCGCTAGTGTCCTGGAAGTCGCAATCCTTGGTGCCGGCGTAGGCACCATCGTAGTTGCTCTCTTGGTTGTCGCACAGCGCCTCGGCCCACGTGTGCTGCCAGACTTGCACAATGAAGTCGGTAGTCGAATTGTCCGTCTTCGCGCAGAGGTAGAGCGTCGCGGCAGTGACGGTCGCAGCGTCAGGGACTGCTGACGTGTCGAATGAAACGAAAGATCGCCAGATCCAGTACTGCCCCGCGTCCACCTTATACTGGCCCACAGGGAGCCCCGTGGCGGTGTCGTCACACGACTGACTCGTGCTCCTGGCGGTCGCGTAGACCGCGTCCTTGCCTCCGATGTACCCGTCACCTGTCTCGCCGTAGATTGGATCGCCAGAGGCGAGCAGGTACAGCCCCTTCCGCACGAGCTGCAGCGTCAAGTGAGGCTCTTCATCGAGCTGCAGCTCCAGGCCGCACGCTGGCAGGTGCTCCCTGCTGGCCTTCGGCACATCCGCCTGGACCCACATCCCGTGCGTGTCTGCGACGATGCGCAGCGTCACACCAGCTACGAGGAAGTCGTCGACCTCCAGAGCGTTTGCGGAGGCCCTGCCGATGCGCAGGTTGGGTACATCACCAACCCGCTCCGAACGGTCCGCGGTCCGCCATCGCACGTCGCCCAGGCGATACTCGATAGCTTTCCCCTCGTGCTCCACACGCAGGAACGGATCTGCCCTCAGATCCTCAGCGATCCACGCCTGGTACCCACACCGCGTCATCTCCCAGGCGAACCCAGGGCGAGAGGATCTCTCCCACGTGTTGTCGATCTCCAGCCAGGGCCCCGTTCCAGTCTCTTGGTAGTGGAGCGGCTTGGCGTGGACAACGGTCGTGAACGTGCCGCCCTCGTTGAGGAACGTCTTACTCGTCCGAGTCCGCTGGCCCTGGATCTCGCCCACGAGATGCAGGCCAGGCCGCTGCGCAGCGAGCCACTGTGCGATTGCTTTCGCTCGACTCAGCGCCATCTTTCTAGCTCACGGTGATCGTCGCAATGCCATCCGCGTGCCACTGAATCGTAAAGTTGCCGTTGTCGCTGCTCTTGTCCTCGCCAAAGTCGATGTAGGCGATCAGAGGCGAGGTGCTGTCCACACCAGTGCTCTTGTAGATCACCGCGTACCGCGCCGTGATCGTGGACGCTGCCCACGTTGGGTCATCCGCGTCAACCTTGATCACGTTGGTGCCGGCCGTGTACGTCAAGCTGCAGCTGGCCAGCGTGGCCCCGCCGGCCGAGTAGCCCGCGCCGCTCACCTCGTTGTCGACGTCATCTTTGTAGTCGTGCGCGTCCTGATCCGGTGTGTAGCTGTCCGTGCACAGCATCACCTTGATCGTGTCGTCCTCCCAGTCCCACAGGGCGCACATCGCCGTGAGCAACGCATTCCCAAACAGCTTCGCTGATACTGCCATCTCATCCTCCTTTGTATCCTGAGCCCAGTCAAAGGGCCCGTCGCTGCCCTACTTGTATCCCAGCCTCTCGTCAGCCTCTCCGGCCGCCCGGCACAAACTGTACACGAGTAGCAGGAGGAACACCACTATCACCGCCATTCTCTGACCTCCAGTTCGTGACTCGCGACTTGTCACACTCCACGCCGGGCATCCTCTTGCTCGTCGTAGTACCTCAGCGTGTTCGCCAGCTGGCGCAGGCTCGATTGGTCTGCCACCAGCGTGCCCACGTGCAGATGCACTTCCCTCTGTGACCGAGCGGCTGGAGTTGGCGCCGGCATCGTCACTACCCCTCCTCCACCTGCCGGAGCAGCGATATAGCCACCGCCACCAGCACCGGAGGCTGCCGTAGCCAGTTGAGCCGCTGCCCCCTGCACGGCAGGCAGTGCTGCCAGCAATCCGGCCGCTAGCGACATCCCAATGGACAGCCCCTCCGGCTCCAGACTGATGCTGCCCAGCAGACCCTTGTACTCGAAGGCCAGCCATTCGTAGAATATCATGAAGTCGAGCTTCACGCCTTCGAGTGTGTCAGTCACCATACGTCCGAACTCGACCAGCATGCCGCTCTGGGCGCCCGCTTCTCCTGACTCCACGAAGACCAGCACCTGCAGGGCCCCGATAATCGCCTGCCAGATCCGGCTCGCCAGATTCTGCGTGGCCACCGCGTCCGTGTGTGCCAGCTCGAGCGACTCTCGCATCTGCCCCAGCGTCGTCGGGATCCCATCCACCGCTCCCACCAGGTCCTCTAGGCCGGCCAGACGCTCGGTAGCCGCCGCCACCGCCTCGCTGTCCACACTCTCGGCGATGCGCTCCAGCCCTGCCACCACCAGTGGGACGTCTGTCTCCAGCATGTTTAGGCCACGGATGTAGGGCACAATGCCAGCGTACTCCGTCACGCCCTCGTACTCACCGATTTGCCCCAGGCCACCACAGATGCTACTGAGGGCCCCGAACAGCTTGTCCAGGGATTCCGTCGTCTCCACCGTTGCCGGCAGCGCCTCGGTGTCGATATAGCTGGCAATCCGCTCCAGCCCCGCCACCACCAGCGGCAGATCGGTCTCCAGCATGTTCAGGCCACGGATGTAGGGCACAATGCCGGCGTACTCTGTGATGCCCTCGTACTCCCCCAGCGCCTCCAGGCCGCTCAGAATTGAGGTCAACGCGCCGGCGATCGTGCTGACGGATTCAGCGGCCTCCGCCGCCTCCGCAGCTGCCGCGGTGTCGATGGAGTCAAAGACACCGATCAGCTCGTTGATGGCAAACTCTGCCTGGTTGCCAATGCCGATGCCTAGACCCTCGCTGATTCCCTCGCCGATCCCGATGAACACCTTGGACGGGGAGGACATGCCAAGAAGCCGCTTCGCAGCAGCGATGGCGTCATTGATCACACCCTTTGCTGCCTCGATGACTCCGCCTGCGGCAGCCCTTACTCCCGCCTTCAGACCATCGATGATCGCCGACCCCATGCTCGTGAACCGTTCAACTTGCTCGCCTATCCAGGTCAGAATCTCATCGATCTTGCCAGTGGCGGCATCATAGACCTCGGCGACTTTCTCGGTTACCGCCGTCGTGATGCTACCCCAAGTCTCCGTCACTTTGGTGGTGATCGAGTCCCAGATTGGACTCAGCAGATCGCGTAGCGTCTCAATCGCGATCGTCACTGCCGTCTGTACAGAATTCGCTGCAGTACCAATGATGGTCTGGAGATTCGCCCAAACAGTCTCAGCGATACCCTTGATCGTCTCCCATGCCCCGGACCAGTCCCCATTGATCAGCTGCATTACCGTGCGGATGATGCCCAGCACCACGTTGATCACCGTATCCACCGTGGTCTGGATGATCGTCCAGGCGTTGTCCACGATCCCCATGATGCTGGTGCCGTGCTCGTCCCACCAGGTGGTGATGGCATTCAGAGCCGTTTCCACGTTCAGTAGAATGACATCAAGCACGGCCATGATCTTGCTCTCGATGAAACCAAACACGGTTTCAGTGGTCTGCTGGATCAGGGCGTGGTTCTCATCCCACCAGGTCGCGACAGTGGTCAGTGTGTCGCTCACGATCGTGGTCACGGCCTCCAGCGCGGTGGTGATGCATGTCTGCACAACACCCCACGCTGTCTCTACGAGCGTCATCACCTGCGTGCCGTGTTCATCCCACCACGTCTGGACGGTTGTCAATACCGTGCTGACAACCGAAGACACCTCGGTGAGGACGTCAGTGATGACAGTTCGAACGGCGTCGAAGACCGTGGTCGCTTTGGTCAGAATCGCGCTGCCGTGGGTATCCCAGAACGTCTGCATCGAGGTCAGGGCGGTCTGCACAGCCGTCTGAACCTGAAGCATCACGGTCTCAACGACCCCGCGGACCGTCTCAAATGCCGGCTGGAGCCGCCCAATGAGCGACGTCACAAAGTCGCGCACCCCGCCCGCATTCGTCGCCCACAGGGCACCCAGGGCCACCAGTCCGGCGACAACCAGCCCCACTGGGGAAAGGAGCACCGGCAACAGTGTCAGCAGCGTGCCAAGCATCATCAGCAATGGGCCTCCGGCTGCCGCAACCCCAGCAATCACGAGTCCCAACCCCAGGATCTTGGGATCCAGTTCGGTCACCCGTCCCATCACTGCTGCCAGGCGTTGGACCAGCGGTGTGAGGACCTCCGTGATGATCGGTGTCCCAACTTGGATCATGAACGTCTGCAGAACGCCGGTGAACATCTCCCAGGCTGCCTTGAGGCCCTGTGTCCTCGCCGCTGCTGTCTCCTGGGCCCCTGCGGCCTCGTCGACGGCACCAACCATGTCATCCCAGCCGCCGACACCTTCCGCCAGGAGCGTGTTCATCGCCTTCATCCCGTAGGTGCCCGCGAGTGTCTGCACAGCTTCGTGTCGCTGGGCTTCTGTCAGGGTGTCCATGCCGGCCGACAGCTGGCCGATGATGTCCGGCAGTGACCTCATCTGGCCCTCGGCGTCGTACAGCTCGACGTTGAGGGCCGCGAGCGCGTCCTGCACACTGTCAGTGGGGCGCATCAGATTGGTCATCATGCTCTTGAGAGCAGTGCCGGCCTCTGCTCCCCGGATGCCGCGCTGCGACAGGAGGGCCAGGGCGATGTTTGTCTCCTCCAGTGACCAGCCGAACGATGCTGCCGTGGGACCCACGTTGACCAGTGCATCCGCCAGTTCGGAAACTGAGGCGACTGAGGCGTCGGCCGATCTCACGAATATGTCCGCAATGCTGGCCGCCTCGGAGGCGTCCAGGCCGAACGTGGCCATTGCGATGCTGACGATATCGGAGGCTTGGGCCAGATCGAGTTCGGAAGCCGCCTGGAGGTCGATCGCGGCACGGAGCGCGCCAGAGAGGGAGGCACCCTCGTAGAGATACGCATCGAGGTCGCCCATAATGTCGCTGGTCGTGAGGCCTGCCTTGTAGAAGTTGGTCATCGCTTCCGCGGCCTCAGCGGCGTTGATGCCGACCAGCTCTGTGTCGCCTCCTACCTTGATAGAGGCTGCACTCAGGTCGACCAGTGCTGTGCCCGAGGAACGCGCCGCGATCGACAGGATGTTCATCTGGGATTCAAAATCCGCCGCTGTCTTGACCGCCACGGTGCCGATGGCAAGCAGGGGAGCGGTCACTGTAGCTGTCAGTGTCCGACCAACACCCGAGAGGCTCGCCCCGGCGCGGCTCACCTTCGCCATCGCCCCTTCGACGTTGCTCCCGATGCCGGCTGCTACCCCGCTGATCCGATCCACCGCCTCGAACACGGCCATCACGCGGTACATTGCCACCCCTCGCCACAAAACAAGCGGCCACCTCCCCTCTCGGGCAAGTGGCCGCGCGTTTTTCGCATCTGGCCTAAAGTCAGTATGTAGTTGCGATCGCCAAGGCACGAGCGAGCTGCGACACGCAGCTCGCTACTTGTGCTTCTTCTCAGCGATCTCCTTCTGATAGGCGCCTTCCTCGTCCATCAAGGCAGCCCACAACGCCAGCTCCCAGGCCGCGGCCCGGGGCCCGTATTCTGCACTGATCGCTGCCAGTCGCGACAGCAGCTCGTGCAGTAGTAAGCCCTTGCGATCTGCGATCGCTATGGCCCTCAGCAGCAGTGGATTCTCGGTCTCCCCACCTCTGACGAGGGGGGCTACGAGTTTCCCTGGAGATCTTCCTGTAGAGCGCGGAAGCTCTCGTCCTCAGCGCCCAGCACCTCGCCGACG
>Ga0307379_10012778_pt1 | contig 10921 bp, 10 predicted proteins | sample UN2MG_FD_202237 | JGI IMG/M metagenome (GOLD analysis project Ga0307379, IMG submission 202237) | Soil microbial communities from Risofladan, Vaasa, Finland - UN-2 | ecosystem: Environmental > Terrestrial > Soil > Coastal area > Acid sulfate soil | place: Finland: Risofladan, Vaasa | collected... | reverse complement strand
GGGCAGCTCTGCGAAATGTTCCAGGATTGTTTTTGCCATCCTTGGCCTCCTATGCAATTGTTTAACCTGACATAGGAAACATCGGCAAAAACAGCCCAAATTCAGCAATTTAGATGCGTTTGCCCTGGGGGGCAGGAGGAACTTGTTGACAGCGTCATAGTAGACGTTACTATTTATAATCCAGGTGGCCCCCATTTGGGCGCTTTTACTGGCTCTCTTTTGGGCGCTTTTCGCCACTATATTATGTCCTGTCCGCCAGGAGAAGACTGAGATGTCGAAAGGTTCAAACGGTAAATGGTTTAAGATGAAATCAAAGCGATAGGAGTCAAGGATGAAAGTCTTGGTGTTATATGATTATCCACCTTCACCCGGAGGAATAGCAACACAGGGTGCTTTGCTTCACAGAGGATTGAGTGAACTCGGCATTGACGTGCAACCGGTTAATTTAGAATCGGCCCAGGAAAAAGAATGGTATTATCGCTGGTTCGAACCGGATGTAGTCGTGGGTATTGGATACTGGGGCCATACACCGCACCTGGTTCTTCATCCTCAGCGTTATGGAGTACAACCTGTACCGTGGCTGATCGCCGACGGTTACATGGCCAATTATAATGAAGTGCTGGAATCGCTGCCTCTTATACTCGTTACTTCGAATTGGGTGAAGAAGGTGTATGTACGGGATGGACTGAGTGAGAAAAACATTGAAGTTCTTCCTGTGGGTTGTGACACAGATTCATTTATTCCACGCGATAGAAGCGATCCAAAGGTAAAGGCCGTGCGTGAAGCACTGGGTGTTGCAGATGACCAGGTAATGATCCTCACTATAGGTGGAGATGCCGCATCTAAAGGAGCCCAGGAGGTCATGCAGGCTCTGGCTACAATTGATACGAAAGCTCCCGACTGGAAATACGTATGTAAGGTTTGGCCACAGCCACGAACGGAGGAGCAGAATATCGCAGACCTGCAGTTGGCGGAACATCTTGGAATTGACAAAAACGTCATATATACCACCGGACGGATATCCCGGAATTTCATGCCTTATCTGCTGGCAGCCTGTGACATTTATGCTGCACCGTCGCGATTGGAAGGATTCGGGATGGTGCAGGTTGAGGCAGGTGCCTGCGGTAAGCCTGTTATAGGTATAAAAGCGATGGGTATGCTGGACACTTTAGTTCATGGCAAAACCGCGTATTTAGCTTCGGTTGCTCAGGAGATCAGAATGAACGAAGCCATGGTAGGCGAAGAGTCCGGATACCAAGGAAGTCAGAGGGTGGTATTCAAAAGGCCTCGTACTGTTGATTACCGGGCAAGCGTCTTCGACATCGCAAACTATCTTTTGGACCTGATGAACGATGCTGAGCTGCGCCTGAAGATGGGCGAAGCTGGAAGGAAACGGGTCGTTGAGAACTACAACTATCGGGTTGTAGCTAAAGAATTTGTCAAACTTATCACCGAAAAACTCGGAATTTCATGAAGTGAATAGATGTCAGAACAATCTGATTGAGCAGGCAAAGGAATCTGCCATGAAGTGTTGCCTCACTCTATGCATAGTCCCTGTTGGGGACTTCCAGGAACAGTATTTTGAGATTAAGTGAGATAGAGATAGAAGACAATGCGTATCGGAATTGCAGCAGACCATGGGGGTTTTGAACTAAAGGAACTTTTAACGAAGACCCTCTGTGATTTAGGTTATGAAGTCATGGATTTTGGTGCCTCTGGCCTAAACCCAGAAGATGATTACCCTGATTTCGTCGTTCCGCTTGCTAAAGCAGTATCCGATGGCAAGGTTGACCGTGCAGTGGCGATTTGCGGCAGTGGTGTTGGTGCTTGCGTTGCCGCCAACAAAGTGGCAGGTGTACGTGCGAGCTTGATTCATGAAACTTTTTCGGCTCATCAAGGAGTTGAGGACGACGACATGAACCTGATCTGCCTTGGCGGCCTCGTGGTCGGCCATGCGTTCGCATTGGAACTGGTAAAAACATTTCTTCAGGCTAAATTCAGCGGCGCTGAGCGATTCCAACGCCGCTTGGTAAAAGTTAGGGCACTGGAAAGTAAGGAGGCAAAATCATAAAAGACAATCCTTTGAAAAAATTGGGAACGCTCGGTCAGTCCATTTGGCTCGACTACATAAGACGTGATCTGATCGCAAGCGGCGAGCTTCGACGTTTGATCGAGGAGGATGGACTGCGAGGGATGACCTCGAACCCATCCATCTTTGAAAAGGCGATAGCGGAAAGCCATATTTACGACCAGGACATTCGTGACATGGCCCTTAAGAAAAAAGATGTCAAAGTGATCTATGAAGCTCTCAGCCAGCGCGATGTACAGAACGCTGCTGACGAATTCAGGTCTGTGTATGAAAAGACCAACGGCAAGGACGGATATGTCAGCCTGGAGGTCAACCCTCATCTGGCGCATGACACCAAAGGTACAATTGAGGAAGCTCGCCGATTGTGGACGGCACTGAACAGACCCAACGTTTTCATCAAAGTCCCGGCGACATCTGATGGTCTGCCTGCTATCCAGCAACTCATCGGTGAAGGAATCAATGTGAATGTGACGTTGCTCTTTGGTTTGCCTCGTTATCGACAGGTTGCGGAAGCCTACATTGCAGGTCTCGAAACACGAGCAGCTAAAGGCAAGCACGTGAGACATATAGCCTCGGTGGCAAGCTTCTTTTTGAGCCGTATTGATGCCCTGGTGGATCCGCTGGTAGAGAAATTCTTCGATTCAGACGGCAAGAAGATGGAAATTGCCAGGAAGGTGCGTGGGCAAGTGGCCATCGCGAGTGCTAAGGCGGCTTATCAAATCTACAAGGAGATTTTCGGAAGTAATAGATTTAAGAAGCTGGCTGAGAAGGGTGCACGTGTACAGCGGCTGCTCTGGGCCAGCACAAGTACCAAAAATCCGGACTACAGTGATGTGAAATACATTGAACCGCTGATCGGCCCGGACACTGTAAACACAGTCCCGCCTGAAACCCTCGATGCCTACCGTGATCACGGCGATCCGAAATCACGCCTCGAGCAAGATGTCAAGGTAGCCAACTGGATAATGGCACGATTGCCGGAACTAAGAATCAGTATCGACCGGGTAACCGAGCAGCTTGAAGGCGAAGGCGTCAAGAAATTCAACCAGCCGTTCGACAAGCTGATGGAGACCTTGAAGGAAAGACTATGTACAAACAAACACGTGTGAGCAAGCTATCGAATGGGTCGGCCGGCGTACCAAGAAGGGAAAACGCTCCAGGAATTGGGAACGTAACCGACATTACAACAGAAACTCGCATTGCTGAATGGCGAAGGAATTACCTATGAAACCCGCTGACCTACGTATCCTGACGATCAATGGCGGCTCGTCGAGCATCAATCCCAAACCTCTAAGCTCGGCGACCGATACGCCGAATCCGCCCGCTTCAGTCGCTGATGCTGCGTCGGCTGATCCAGCCATACTCCAGAAGCAGTTGGCTGCACAGAAGGACGATTACCTGCGCCTCACCGCTGACTTTGACAATTTCATAAAGCGCACCCAGCGAGATTCCGAGCAACAAGCCGCGTTGGAAAAGGAAGCATTCATCCGCGACTTACTGCCCATTCTTGACAATCTCGAACGTGCCCTGGCTTCCGAGCAATCCAATTCCTCCGAGCCATTGCTTCAAGGTGTGACGATGACGCTGCAACAGGTGAGCCAGTTGCTCCACCGCCACGGCATCGAGGCCGTCGAGGACATAGGGCGGCCCTTTGATCCCCAACGGCACGAGGCTGTCTCCGTGTGGCACGACCCATGCCAGCCCGATCAGATCATCCTCGAAGTGACTCAGCGTGGCTACTGCTGTAGCGATAAGGTCTTTCGGCCAGCCAAGGTCATTGTGAATGATCTGAGTTATTTCCCCGGAGTCAGCCATGCCCGTTGAATTCAAGAACTACTATGACGTCCTCGGTGTGGCTCGAAACGCGAGCGGTGAGGAAATCAAGAAGGCATTCCGCAAGCTCGCGCGCAAGTATCACCCTGACGTTGCCAAAGACAAAACGACGGGCGAAGAAAAGTTCAAGGAAATCAACGAGGCCAACGAAGTCCTCAGCGACCCGGAGAAACGGCGAAAGTATGATCAGTTGGGAGCCAACTGGAACCATCGGGAACGGCAGACGGCACCGCAGCAGGGCGGATTCGGTGGAGGTTACCAAGAGGCTTCGGAATTCCATTTCGATGGCACGGGCTTCAGCGATTTCTTTGAGCAGTACTTCGGCAGTCGCGGCCGTCCATCCGGTGGTTTCGGCCGAACATGGGCCAATGGCACAGGAGGCGAGACAGTCGCCCAGCGCGGCCAGGATATCGAGGGCGACATCCTGGTGACTTTGGATGAAATCTTGCACGGTTCGACGCGCACGATCCATTTGCAGCGAAGCGATCCGCAAACAGGGAAATCGGTCAAGCAGACGTTGCAGGTGAAAATCCCACCTGGCGTTCGGGAAGCGCAGCTCATCCGTCTCGCGGGCAAAGGCCAGGAAGGCTTTGGTGGGGGTGACTCTGGAAATCTGTATTTGCGGGTCAAATTCGCCCAGCACCCCGACTTCCGCGTGCGCGGCGCCGACCTGTATTACGATTTGGATCTGGCCCCGTGGGAAGCGGTGCTGGGTACTACTATCGACATCCCAACTGTGGATGGAACAGTGTCCTTGAAAATTCCGGCGGGCACAAGGGCCCAACGGCAATTACGATTACGCGGAAAAGGTTTACCCACGCGCAACGGAACATCGGGCGACCTGTATGCCGTCGTGTCCATCCAGGTTCCGGCGCAACTGACGACGGAGCAAAAAGTCCTGTGGGAACAGTTGGCCACAAAATCGACGTTCAACCCGAGGCAACCCTTATGAGCAAACGAATTGTTCCAGACAGCCCCCCCTTCCGAGCGCTGGAATTGTTTCAGCCGAAGCCAGGCGTTTTGTACAGCCTCGATGCGACAGCACGTCTCGCGGGTATCACCCGCCGTTCCATTCTGATCTATTGTCGCGCCGGCCTGGTACGACCTGTCGTTCAACCACCGTATGGAGTGATGGAATTCACGGAAGAGGCAATTTATACCCTGCGGCGAATAGAGTACCTGCGAACCGCTCACAGCCTCGATTTAGCCTGGATCAAAACCATGTTCGATCTGCTCGATGAGGTGGAGCGCCTGCGCGCCGAGTTGCGTTTTTTGCGTAAGCCTTGAGAAGGCAAACATATACGAGGTTTATACCCTATGGCGAAAAAACTCAATCAAGCCTGTGTCTTGGCGATCAACGGTGGCTCATCGAGCATCAAGTTCGCGCTGTACCAGGTTGGCGAAGCGCTGGAGCAAAGGCTTTATGGGAAGGTTGACCGCATCGGCCTGAGGGGGACGAATCTAAATTTCAGCGACTCAACAGGAAACCAGAAAGGTAGTCTCATTCTTGAATCCTCTGATACCAGGTCAGCATCAAATTTCCCGATAGATTGGCTCGAAGAACAGATTGATTTTTCTTTGATCAGTGGTGTCGGACATCGAGTGGTTTTCGGCATGAAACACACAGATCCCGAACGTATCACACAGGAATTGCTGAATGAACTACGCCGTATCAGCCCGTATGATACGGATCATCTGCCTGCCGAGGTTGAATTAATCGAGGCGTTACGGCAACATTATCCTCAAATGCCTCAAGTAGCTTGCTTTGATACAGCGTTTCACCGTACTATGCCACGTGTGGCCCGGCTCTTGCCTATCCCGCGCCGTTTCGACGCGATCGGGATCCAACGATATGGTTTCCACGGATTATCGTATGCCTATCTAATAGAAGAACTCGCTCGTGTCGCCGGTGCGAAGGCAGCCCAAGGGCGCGTGATACTGGCTCATCTGGGTAATGGCGCAAGCTTGACCGCTATCCGTGATGGCAAAAGCATTGACACCAGTATGGGATTCACACCGACCTCCGGATTACCAATGAGTACTCGACCTGGTGACTTGGATCCCGGCGTGGCATGGTACCTAATGCAGGCGGAGAATCTGACACCCAAACAGTTCAACAATCTCATTAATCATGAATCCGGTTTGCTCGGTGTTTCTGAAACCAGTTCCGACATGCGCGATTTGATAGAGCGCCAGGCGAGCGATGTCCGGGCCGCTGAGGCGGTCGAACTGTTTTGTTACCAGGTAAGGAAATGGATCGGTGCATTCGTAGCGGTACTGGGAGGAGTGGAAACATTAGTATTTAGTGGCGGAATTGGCGAGAATGCTCCAGAAGTCCGCGCCCGGATTTGCGATGGCCTGGGATTCCTTGGAATCGAACTCGAAGAAAAGCAAAACGCGGCGAATGAGGGCGTGATTTCCGCGGCGTCCGGCCGGGTTGCGGTCCGCGTCATTAGGACGGACGAGGAATGGATGATCGCGAACACGGTCTGCCGCGTTCTCGGCATTGGCACAAAGAAAAAAAAGGAGAATTGAACTATGAAGACAAAAACTCTTTCCCCGGAACTGCTCCACAAGATGGATGCCTACTGGCGCGCCGCGAACTATCTATCGGTCGGGCAAATCTATCTCTATGATAATGCGCTCTTAAACAAACCGCTCAAGCTGGAGCACATCAAGCCGCGTCTGCTCGGCCACTGGGGCACCACGCCGGGTCTGAATTTCATCTACGTTCACCTGAACCGCGTTATCAAGGAACACGATCTGAACGCGATTTACATCACCGGGCCGGGCCACGGTGGGCCGGGTCTGGTGGCGAACGCTTACCTCGAAGGTACGTATAGTGAGGTTTACCCCAATGTCTCGCAAGACAAGGATGGAATGAAACGACTGTTCAAACAGTTCTCTTTCCCCGGCGGCATTCCGAGCCATGTGGCGCCGGAGACACCCGGGTCGATTCACGAGGGCGGTGAGCTGGGTTACTCGCTGTCCCACGCCTACGGGGCGGCGTTCGATAATCCCGACCTAATCGTTGCGTGCGTGGTTGGCGACGGCGAAGCAGAGACCGGCCCGCTCGCCACCAGTTGGCACTCGAACAAGTTCCTCAATCCGGTTCACGACGGAGCAGTGCTGCCCATCCTGCACTTGAACGGCTACAAGATTGCCGGCCCCACTGTGCTGGCCCGCATTCCTTGCGATGAACTGGAATCGCTCTTTCGCGGTTACGGTTACACGCCCTATTTCGTCGAAGGCGACGACCCAGAGAAGATGCACGAACTCATGGCTGCCACGCTCGACACGGTGGTCACTGAGATCCAACGCACCCAAAACGAAGCCCGCGCCAATGGATTCAAAACCCGTCCCCGCTGGCCCATGATCATCTTGCGCTCACCAAAGGGCTGGACTGGCCCGAAGGTGGTCGATGGCAAACCGACTGAAGGCACGTTCCGCTCGCATCAGGTGCCGATGGGCGAGATGAGTCATCCGGGGCATGTGGAGATTCTGGAGACTTGGATGCGGAGCTATCGCCCACAGGAGTTGTTCGACAAGAGCGGCAAGCTGCGTTCCGAACTCGCGGAATTGGCCCCGCAAGGCCAGCGCCGCATGAGCGCCAATCCGCACGCCAACGGCGGTCTCCTGCTGAAAGACCTGCGCCTGCCGGACTTCCGCGATTATGCCGTCAAGATACCCAAGCCCGGGGTCGTGGACGGCGAAGCCACGCGCATCCAGGGCCAGTTCATCCGCGACGTGATGAAACTAAATCCCGCCAACTTCCGTGTGTTCAGCCCGGACGAAACGGCTTCGAACCGCTGGGGCGCAGTGTTCGAGGTGACGAACCGTTGCTCGACCGCGGACATCACTGCCCTCGACGATCATGTTGCACCCGATGGCCGCGTGATGGAAATGTTGAGCGAGCACCAGTGCGAAGGTTGGCTCGAAGGTTACCTGCTGACAGGCCGACACGGCTTTTTCTCCTGCTACGAAGCGTTTATCCATATTATTGACTCGATGTTTAACCAGCACGCGAAATGGCTGAAAGTGACCCAGCATGTCCCGTGGCGGCGACCGATTGCTTCCCTGAACTACCTGCTCTCGTCGCTCGTATGGCGACAGGACCACAATGGATTCAGCCACCAGGACCCCGGCTTTATCGACCACGTGGTGAATAAAAAGGCAGAGATCATCCGCGTGTATCTCCCGCCGGACGCCAATACGCTATTGTCCGTAACCGACCATTGCCTGCGGAGTCGCGATTATGTCAATGTCATTATTGCGGGCAAACAACCGGCGCCGCAATGGCTGGACATGGATGCCGCCATTAAGCATAGTACCGCCGGCATCGGTATCTGGGAATGGGCCAGCAACGACAAAGGCGGGGACCCCGACGTGGTCATGGCATGCGCCGGCGACGTGCCGACGCTCGAAACCCTGGCTGCAGTGGAGTTGTTGCGAAAGCATTTTCCTGAATTGAATATCCGAGTCATTAACGTGGTTAATTTGATGAAACTCCAGCCGCAGAGCGAACACCCACATGGCTTGAGTGACAAAGACTTCGACGTCCTCTTCACAACCGATAAACCAGTCATCTTCGCATTTCACGGATATCCGACATTGATTCATCGGCTTACGTATCGCCGCACGAACCACAAGAATCTGCACGTGCGCGGCTACAAGGAAGAAGGTACCACCACCACGCCCTTTGACATGGTGGTCTTGAACGACCTCGATCGCTTCCATCTGGCCGGTGACGTGATCGATCGCGTACCCAGTTTGGGCTCGCGCGCTGCATATGCCAAGCAGTTTCTCCGCGACAAGCTGCTCGATCATAAGAAGTACATCCAAAAACACGGGGAAGACCTGCCGGAGATCCGAAACTGGAAGTGGAGTCAGGGCGAAACGCAGAAAGAGAAATCGCTGGCGAAAAAGACGCGTGTGAACTAAACTGACGGTGGATAAACAAGAAACGGGAGCAAACATGGAACACAAAACCAGTTTATCGAATCTCGGCGTGGTTGTCTCGGTGCGTGGTAGTGTCGTAGATATACGGTTCGATTCACATTTGCCGCCCATCTACTCGTTGCTCCACGCAAAGGAGGGGAAAATTGCCATCGAGGTTTTAGCTCAACTCGACGCGTATCGCGTGCGTGGAATCGCGCTGACCCCCACCCAAGGCCTCGCCCGCGGCATCGCGGTGGAAGACACGGGCGGGCCGTTGAAGGCGCCGGTTGGCAAGGGAATTCTCTCGCGAATGTTCGACGTTTTTGGGAACGCCATAGACCGCCAAGCGGCGCCGACAGATGTCCAATGGCGTACAGTCCATCGAGCCCCGCCGGCGTTAGCACGACGTTCCACTAAATCCGAGATCTTCGAGACGGGGATCAAAGTCATCGATGTGCTAGTGCCGCTCGAGCGAGGCGGCAAAGCGGGCCTGTTCGGCGGGGCGGGGGTAGGTAAGACAGTATTACTTACCGAAATGATTCACAACATGATCGGGCACCAGAAGGGCGTAAGCATTTTTTGCGGGATCGGTGAACGCTGTCGTGAAGGGGAGGAACTTTACCGTGACATGAAGGGGGCAGGCGTACTGCCGAACATGGTAATGGTGTTCGGGCAGATGAACGAGCCTCCGGGCAGTCGGTTCCGCGTGGGCCATGCGGCGCTGACGATGGCTGAGTATTTCCGGGACGACGAGCATCGCGACGTGCTGCTGCTGATTGATAATATTTTCCGGTTCATCCAGGCCGGCATGGAGATGTCCGGCCTGATGGGGCAAATGCCGTCGCGCCTGGGCTATCAGCCCACGATGGGCACCGAGTTATCGTTGCTGGAGGAGCGCATAGCCAACACCGACACCGGAGCCATCACGTCCATTCAGGCGGTGTATGTGCCGGCGGATGATTTGACCGACCCGGCGGCGGTGCATACGTTCTCGCACCTTTCGGCCTCCATCGTTCTCTCGCGCAAGCGGGCAAGTGAGGGGCTTTACCCCGCCATTGACCCGTTGCAGTCCAGTTCCAAGATGGCCACGCCGGGCATCGTCGGCGAACGGCATTACGGCTTGGCGCAGGAAATCCGGCGTACACTCGCGCAATACGCGGAACTTAAAGACATCATTGCCATGCTCGGTCTTGAGCAGCTTTCGCCGGAGGACCGCAACGTGGTCGCACGCGCCCGCCGGTTGGAGCGTTTTCTCACCCAGCCCTTTTTCACAACCGAGCAGTTCACCGGCCTCAAAGGAAAGCTCGTCAACCTCAAGGACGCGCTGGACGGCTGTGAGCGAATCCTGCGCGATGAATTCAAAGACTACCCGGAGAGCGCGCTCTATATGATCGGGGCGATTGACGAAGCGAAGAGAAAGGCCCCGCCCGACAAACCAGAAGCTAAGGCCGACCCGAATCCTGCCGCAGATTCCAAGTCCAAAGCCAAGTCCGAACCGCAGCCGAAACCTAAACCGGAGGTCGAACATGCAGCAGCCGACTCTCATGCATCTTAAGGTTCTCCTGCCGTTTGGAATCTTCGCCGAGAAAACAGGCGTTTCGCGCATCGTTGCGGAGACCAGCCAAGGCTCGTTCGGACTCTTGCCGCACCGACTCGATTGTGTTGCGGCGCTTGCGCCCGGGATTCTAATCTACGAAGATGAAGCAAAGGGCGAGGTTTATGTGGCCGTTGATGAAGGGGTGCTGATCAAGACCGGCCTGGATGTGCTCGTCTCCGTGCGCAACGCAATTAGCGGAACGGACCTCGGCCAACTGCATGAGGCGGTGGAGCGAGAGTTTATGCACCTGAACGAACGGGAGCAGAGCGTCCGCTCGGTGATAGCAAAAATGGAGAGCGGTTTCATCCGCCGCTTAGCGAAGTTTCATCATGAGTGATAAATCGGAAATCAAGAGCACGAAAGACCGGACTGCGTTCAGTCGGGAGGTCGGCGCGAAGGCGGTGCGCAAGCTCAAGGCGCGGCGTAACTCCACACGTGGCGTCTGGTTTGGCTTGGGCATGATG
>Ga0307379_10012777_pt1 | contig 10922 bp, 7 predicted proteins | sample UN2MG_FD_202237 | JGI IMG/M metagenome (GOLD analysis project Ga0307379, IMG submission 202237) | Soil microbial communities from Risofladan, Vaasa, Finland - UN-2 | ecosystem: Environmental > Terrestrial > Soil > Coastal area > Acid sulfate soil | place: Finland: Risofladan, Vaasa | collected... | reverse complement strand
CAAAGGATTAAAGGCGATAGCTGTTCGAGGAACAGGGGACGTCAATATTGCCCAACCGGATGAATTCCTGGAGCTTTGCAATGAAGTGCTGGAATATATAAAAGTCCGGGAAGAAAAGCCAATTCCGGGAGTAATGCCCGTTTTGGCCGGGCTTGGGTCACCGCAAGAGATGAAAATCCATGATGAAAAGTGGCACACCGAGAGTTTCATGTGGGGTAATTCCCGCCACCGCAGAAAAGGCTTTTGGACCGAGGAAGTCGAAAATGAGTGGACGGAGACTATGGAAAAGGCGCGAACACGGCTCATAAGTTGTTATAACTGTTCGTTAAAATGCGCGGCTACGATCTCCATACCAGGAACTAAAACATACATGATGAAATGCTTCTCGAAACTGACATATACAATGGCGGCCATGTCAGACCTGGATTTTGGCTTAAAAATCGCTCAAAGTGCTACGGAGTATGGAGTGGACGCATTTTCAACCCCGCAAGTTATGGCTTTCGCCCTTGAACTATATGAAAATGGCATTTTAACTGATGACGATATGCCGGGATTGCCAGCCGCTAACGAGGAGAGATTTTACTGGTTACTTGACAGAATTGTCCGGCGGGAAGGGATAGGAGATGTTCTGGCCAATGGTACTTATTGGGCAGCCAAAGAGATTGGTAAGGGCGCAGAGGCATATGCTCATAATAATATTAAGAAACATGAGCAGCTGCCTCTCAAACTGTCAATGCTGAATCCCATTTATTTTCTTATGTATTGTACCGGCGAGAAGATAAACATTACCCAAATTGAAGGACAGTTCCCCCAGATGCCTTTTCCTACGAGAGAGGAGAGGGAAGAGTTTGTAAAGGATTGGTTCCAGGTTCCTGATGAAAAGTTTAAGCAATATTTTCTGGACTGGGAACTACGCGGAGAAAACTCATTCCCTTATTACCCAACTGTAAAAATGTGTTGTGATATTGTTGATTGGCAAGAGAGGATGCACTACATCGATGATGCCCTCGGGATGTGTTCCGGTTTATCATCATTCCCCCTGAAACCCCCGTATCATATACACAATTACCCGAAATTTATCTCATCAGGGGCCGGGATCGATATGGATGAAGCCAAACTAACCCAAGCAGCCAAGAGGTACCGAACTTTAGTGAGAGCCGTTAATATAAGAAGAGGCATGAGGAGAAAAGATGAGAAGCCCCCGGAGAACCATTGGAAAAAAAGATTTCCCGAACTTGAAACGAAGCTCTTAGATGAGTATTACAAACTAAAGGGGTGGAATAAAGAGGGTATTCCTACTAAAGAATCTTTACATGAATTGGGTCTGGATTACGTGAGCGAAGACTTTATCCAGAGGGGGATCTTGACGGATAGTGAAGACACTCCTTCCAAAGAGGCTTCGTCGGAACCAGAGAAGAAATAATGCGAAAAGGTGATACCCAGCATGGGTGAGAAAAAAAAGAAAATCGTTAAAATCATAAAAGTTGATCTTGATAAATGCAATGGTTGCCGGGCATGTGAGGTAGCCTGCTCCGCCTTTCACTCTTCGCCAAAATACAGCAGCAATAACCCAGCGAGGTCTCGTATTCGGGTGATTCATGATCCACTAAAAGATGTTTATATCCCGATCCGTGCCGGCGATTATACTCCAGCCGAATGTACCGGCAGACATACTTATTCGATTAACGGAAAGGAATATGACGAGTGCAGCTTCTGCGGAGTTTCCTGCCCGGCCAGGGATATTTTTAAAGAACCCGATTCCGGTCTCCCTTTGAAATGCGATATGTGCGAAAGCGATCCGCCTTTGCCAGAGCCGATGTGTGTTCAGTGGTGCTTAGCTGATGCCCTGACTTACGAAGAAAGGGAAGAGGAAGTCGAAGAAGAAGAAGAGAAGCGGGAGGAGATGGAGATCGGATTGGAATCAATGGCCAAAAAATATGGATTACAGAAGATTATGGATACCGTTGTCCGAATATCATTGTCAAAGAAGGGTCTAAAACATAAGGCGAAAGAAGAGGATTAAAATGAGAATGGAGACTGTAGCCCCTTGCAAGGAGATCATAGATGTCATAAAAGAGAGCGGCGGAGAAGCCTTCAAATTATGCTACCAATGCGGGTTATGCGATACTGTTTGTCCGTGGAACAGGGTTAGATCCTTTAGTATGCGCAAGATAGTCCGACAGGCTGCGTTCGGTTTGACTGAGATAGAAGCTGAAGATATATGGCTCTGTACGACCTGCGGAAAATGCCCCCAGCAGTGCCCCAGGGACGTGAAACAGATAGAATCAGGCATATCTCTGCGCAGGATAGCCACCGAATACGGGGTCTTTCCCGCGTCAGCCAAACCGGTTTCCGCCATACGCGCAAGCCTCGCCGGCGAAGGTAATCCCTTGAATCAAGAGCGAAAAAAGAGGCCTGAATGGGCAGAAGGTCATTCTGTAAAAACCTTCACCGAGGGAACAGATTTTTTGTATTTTCCCGGCTGCTATCTCTGCTATGATCCAAGGTTAGTGAAGGTAGCCAGAGCCACAGCCAATATACTCAACTTGGCAGGGACAGATTTTGGGATACTGGGTTCCAAGGAGAATTGCTGTGGAGAAAGTATCCGCAAGACCGGCGATGAGGAATTATTCAAACGCCTGGCCAGGGAAAACATCAAAACGTTTATCGAAAATGGGGTGAAAAAAATCCTTGTTTCTTCCCCTCACTGCTTTCACACGTTCAAAAACGAGTATCCCGAATTTATGGTGAACTTTGAGGTGGTCCATATCTCCCAATATTTACTCGAGCTCATTTGCGAAGGAAAGCTTGACCTCACCAAGGAGTATAGGAAGAAAGTGACCTATCATGACCCATGTTACCTGGGTCGACACAATGGCATTTATGACGAACCCCGGGAGGCCTTAAAGAAAATACCTGGTATAGAACTGGTCGAGATGGCTGATTCAATGAAAGATAGCCTCTGTTGCGGAGGGGGAGGAGGCAGGATTTGGATGGAAACTCCAAAAGGCGAAAGATTCTCCGACCTCAGAGTGGAGCAAGCTGTCGCGGCCGGGGCTGAGGTGCTGGTTACTTCCTGCCCTTACTGCATCACTAATTTTGAGGACAGCAGGTTAGTCCTGAATTATAGTGAGGTCATAGAGGTTAAGGACATCACGGAGATTCTCCAGGAAGTGATTTAGAGGATGAAGAAGCGAAATAGGCAAGAAGCGATTGGCAAATTGGATCTGAAAGGTATCGCACCGGACGTAGTCTTCGATCGCTTTTCGGGTGAGGGATGGGGTAAGACCTCAAGTCATCTTCCCAGCGAGATGGCGCTTGCCATCTATGTCAATCGCCAGGAACTGGTCACCATCCTCTGCACTCCAACCAAGCTGAATTTTCTTGTCTTCGGATTCCTCTACGCAGAAGGAATCATCTCGGGCCTCGGCGACGTGGCGAACATGCGGGTGTGTGAGGAGGAATCGCTGGCCGATGTGACGCTGAGCAACTCCGAGTATGAACTGCCAACGCAGCGGACTCTCACCTCTGGGTGCGGTGGCGGTGCAACTTTCAAAACTCAGGGACAGAAGGTTGAATCGGATCTTGTTGCTACACCCAAGGAAGTGCTATCACTGATGAAGCAGCTTCAAGACCAGATGGTGCTGTATCGGTTATGTGGCGGCGTGCACGCCTCAGCTCTGTCCGATACCAAGAAACTGCTCGTAGTGGCTGAGGATATCGGACGGCATAACACCTTGGACAAGATCCAGGGCGAATGTCTATTGAGGGGACTGCGAACCAGAGATAGACTGCTGCTGAGCACCGGCCGCATTTCATCCGAGATGTTGCTCAAGGCGGCAAAGATGCAGGCCCCGGTTGTTGTTTCGCGGCACTCGCCGACGGGGAGCGCCGTCTCGCTTGCCCGTGATCTGGGCATTACCCTGGTTGGCCATGCGAGTGGAAGCCGCCTTTCGGTGTATTCCCACCCGGAGCGATTTGGTTGTCCAACAAATTAAGTATGGCTAAGCCGGCTGAACCCGGAGAGTACAAGAACATCAAACCTTATAAGGGCGGAGAGTTGGAAAAAGAACTAGTGGATAAAGAACGAATTGAACAGCTTTGCAAAAGTTTTGCAAACAGCCATTTTGGAGATGTCATGGTTGTTGGTGGAGGGATCAGCGGTATTCAGGCCGCTCTTGATCTTGCCACTGCCGGTTTTAAGGTTTACCTGGTCGAGAAATCACCCACCATTGGCGGCAAGATGGCCCAGCTTGATAAGACCTTTCCCACGAATGATTGCTCCATGTGCATTGAGTCTCCCAAGTTTATTGAATGTGACAGGCATCCCAACATAGAGATCCTGACCTATACTGAAGTTGACAGAGTAGAAGGGGAAGCAGGAGACTTCACTGTAACCCTGATTAAAAAGCCCAGATATGTTATAGAGAACAAGTGCACCGGTTGTACTGTCTGTGTCGAGTATTGCCCGGTTATGGTCCCTGATCCGTTTAATCAAAACTTATCATCCAATAAAGCCATCCATATATATTTCTCTCAAGCAGTTCCCCTTGTCACTTATATAGATGAAAACTGCCTTTATCTTAAAGACAAGAAATGTACGATCTGCCAGGGAGTCTGTAAGCATGACGCCATAGATCTTCATCAAGAGGCGGAGAAGGTAGTTTTAAAGGTAGGGGCGATCGTTCTGTCCCCGGGCTATGAGACTTTTAATCCTAAGCTCCGGGGCGACTATGGTTATGGAAAGATGGAGAACGTGGTAACCAGTCTTGACTTTGAACGGCTCTTATGTGCCACCGGGCCACACGAAGGTAAGATATTGCGCCCTTCAGACAAAAAGCATCCACATAAAATAGCCTGGATTCACTGCGTCGGTTCCAGACAGGTTATCGAGGGCGGTAACAGCTATTGTTCCTCGGTATGTTGCTCGTATATCCAGAAGCAGGTGATACTGGCAAAGGACCATGACGCCGAAACGCAAGCTACAATTTTCCATAACGATATTCGGTCCTTTGGAAAGGATTTCGAACGATTCTACCAACGAGCAGAGAAACTTTCCGGGGTTACATTTATTAGAAGCTACGTATCGATAGGAAAAGAGAACCCTGAAAGCAAGAATATAACCATAAAATACTCTACTACCGAGGAAGGGGTAAAGGAGGAAGAATTCGATCTGGTGGTACTAGGCATTGGATTGAACCCTCCTGCTGATGTGCAGAACCTGGCTGATACGTTCGGCATCGAGCTCAATTCTCACGGATTCTGTAAAACCAATCCTGTTAATCCTATTGAGACCACTCGCCCGGGAATTTTTGTAAGCGGAGCCTTCCAGGGACCTATGGATATCCCCGAGTCGGTTGTGACCGCCAGTGGGGCAAATGCCCTTATAGGTGAACTCCTTGATTACCGGCGAGGGAAGCTGGCTAAAGAAAGGATATATCCACCGGAAAGGGATGTCTCGGAAGAGGAGACCAGGGTGGGTGTCTTTGTGTGTCACTGCGGCGCCAATATCGGAAGAGTGATAGATGTTCCTTCCGTAGTTGAATATTCCTCCACCTTAGACAATGTTGTTCACGCTGAGGAAGGCCTCTTTGTGTGTTCTACTGATGCTGCCGAGCAAATATCAAACACGATCCGGGAAAAAGGGCTCAATCGCGTGGTTGTCGCCGCCTGCACCCCCAGGACACATGAGCCGCTGTTCAGGGACACGCTTCGGGAAGGGGGAATTAATCAATATTTCTTCGACATGGCTAATATTAGAGAACATTGCTCCTGGGTCCACTCCAAACAAAAGGAAGAAGCCACCCAAAAGGCAAAGGATATTGTCCGGATGTCGGTCGCCCGGACTGTCAATTTGGAGCCCTTGCAGGAATTCGATCTGCCCGTCAACAAGACGGCCTTAGTGGTCGGAGGAGGCCTGGCCGGGATGACCAGTGCTCTGGCTTTAGCCAATCAGGGATTTGAGGTTTACCTGGTGGAAAAGGATACAGACCTGGGGGGAATGGCACGAAGAATTCATTTCACTCTGGAAGGGCTGGATGTTCAGGCGTATTTGCGTGATCTTATACGCAAGGTTTATCAGCACCCCTTGGTGCATGTATCTCATGATGCGACTATTACAGATGTTTCCGGTTATGTGGGAAATTTCATAACCACGGTAGAATCTGAAGGAAGGGTCAAAGAAATACGCCATGGAGCAGCCATCCTTGCTACGGGTGCTGACGAATATAAACCCACCGAATACCTTTATGGGGAAGATGACAGGGTCTTGACCCAGCTTGAATTGGAGGAGCAAATCACCAAAGGAGATGAAAGACTGATTAACTCCCGGAGTCTGGTGATGATCCAATGTGTCGGTTGCAGACAGGAAGACAGAAATTACTGCGCCCGGATATGTTGTAGCCAGGCTATAAAGAACGCCTTGAAACTAAAAGAGATAAACCCCGAAATGGATATCTACATTCTCTTTCGGGATATGAGAACCTATGGGTTCAGAGAGGATTATTACCGTGAGGCAGCGGATAAAGACGTAAAGTTCATTCGCTGGGAACCGGATGACAAGCCCCTGGTGGAAGCTGCCACCGAGGAGGGCAAGCCTATTTTACGAGTAACTGTCCCTGATCCTATTTTAGGTCAGAGGCTTGCTATAGGTGCCGATTCAATTGTTCTATCAGCCGCCGTTGTTCCCTCGGCAGGAAGCCAGGAAATAGCCCGATTATTCAAGGTATCTTTGAGCCCGGATGGTTTCTTCCAGGAAGCCCATGTAAAATTAAGACCTGTTGACTTTGCGGCGGATGGCATTTTCCTATGCGGGATAGCTCACTATCCCAAGCATATACCGGAAACGATTAGCCAAGCTTACGGAGCTGCCGGCCGGGCTGTAACTATTCTTTCAAAGGATTCAGTCATAGCCTCCGGTGCTATTTGCGAGGTAGATGAGAGTAAGTGTATAGCGTGTGGGGCTTGTATTTCGGTTTGTAAGTACGGTGCTATAGAGTTTTATGATACACCGGAAGGCAAAAAAACCAGGGTTATTCCTGTCCTCTGTAAAGGAGATGGTCTCTGTAATGCGAAGTGTCCCACAGGGGCTATTTATCTAAAGCACTTTACCGATGAAGAGGTCTTTGCCCAAATTGACGCGGCTGTTCCAGCTCCTGTGGAGGTTCCAGCCCTTGTAGAAGTCCACTAATGAACAAAGTAGAGATTACTACCTTAGGAGTGAGCTAAGAATGGTTTTGAGTCACGAGTTTGAACCAAGGATCTTAGGATTTTTATGCAACTGGTGTTGCTACGCAGGGGCGGACCTTGCTGGAGTTTCTCGGTATCAACACCCCCCTAATATGAGGGTGATAAGGTTGATGTGCTCCGGCAGAGTCGACCTGGCATTTGTACTCCGGGCTTTCTCAAACGGAACAGACGGGGTGTTTATCGGCGGTTGTTGGCTTGGCGAATGCCATTACATTACAGAAGGAAATTATGATGCGGTAAGCATGGTGCACATATGCAAAAAACTAATGGAACAGATAGGGGTGAACCCCGAAAGGTTAAGGCTAGAATGGGTATCTGCCTCTGAGGGAATCCGTTTCGCCGAAATTATTACTGACTTTACCAATAAGCTGAAGAAATTAGGACCTCTTGGAATAGGCGAAGGAATAGATGAAAACGGATTGAAGTTAAAACTTGAAGCAGCTAAGAATTTAGTCCCCTACATTAAGCTGGTGGAAAGGGAGAGGCTGAGAGTACATTTTGATACAGAAGAGGAATATAACGAATTTTTCACCAGTGAAGAGGTAGACAGGTTATTTCATGAATTAATTGTAGATAAATTGGCAATAAGCCAAATTATGTTACTCCTGCGAGAAAGGCCCCTTTCAACTGGAGAAATTTCTGAGATTTTAGGCTTAAACCCGTCTGAAGTATCAAGACACCTTAATAGTTCAGCAAGGCAAGGATTAGTCAGGTTTGATGAAAGCCAGAAGCGTTTTGCTCCCGCTTGAAGTGAAAGAGCAGGCACTGGATTAGGGGAAGGAAAGAAAGAAGAGGGTTGGGATAGAGGCTATGGATAATGATAAAATCGATCAGATTATAAACAAATATCAGGGTGATGCCAGTGCGCTAATACAAGTATTGCTGGGGATTCAGAGCGAAAATCATTGGCTTTCCAAGGAAGTATTAAATAAGGTCAGCAAGGAATTAAAAGTACCTTTAAGTCGGATACAGCACGTAGCCACTTTTTATAAAGCTTTCAGTTTAGTTCCAAAAGGGCGTCATGAAATTCACATATGTATGGGCACTGCCTGCCATATTCGCGGTGCGCCGCGCGTCCTCGACACTATTCAAGACCTGATTGGAATTAGACCTGGCGAAACGGACTTGGATTTAAAGTTCAGCCTGGAGACTGTTAACTGCCTCGGCTGCTGTGCTTTAGGACCGGTTATGGAAGTCGATGGGAAGTATCACGGTAAGATGGCGCCAGCCAAGGTAGGAGAAGTGTTAAAAAACTATGATTAAGGGAAAATTATGCCAAGGATAAATTCACCTGCTGAATTGGAAGAACTCAGGAAGGGTATCTTGTCGAAAAGAGACCCAAATAAACCTTGTATTACACTCTGTTCTGGATCTGCTTGCCATGCTTCTGGTAGCGAAGAAGTCGCTGCGAGTATTGAAGAGGAGATTAAAAAACAAGGATTAAGTGCTGAGGTAGACTTCAGGAAGACTGGTTGCCATGGCTTTTGTGAGAGAGGCCCTATTATAGTTATTCACCCTGAGGGAATATGTTACTTACAGATAGAGCCTAAGGATGTTCCTGAAATTATCTCCCAGACTATAAAGGAGAAGAAAGTCGTAGAGCGTTTGCTATACACCGACCCTAGTACCAATGAAAAGATAGTTCATGAATCTGAAATTCCCTTTTACAAGAACCAAGAGCGGCTTGTTTTCGGTTCCAACGGAAATATTGATCCTAAGAGTATCGATGACTATCTGGCGCTCGGTGGTTATTCTGCATTAGTCAAAGTCCTTTCCCAGATGACCTCCGAGCAAGTATTGGAAGAAGTTAAAAAATCTAATCTGAGAGGGAGGGGAGGTGGTGGATTTCCCGCAGGGAGAAAGTGGGAGGAATGTCGCCATGCCCCCGGTGAGATAAAGTATGTGATCGTCAATGCAGACGAGGGAGACCCTGGAGCTTATATGGATAGGAGCCTTCTCGAGGGGAATCCCCATTCAGTTCTTGAGGGGTTGACCATCGGAGCCTATGCCATCGGCTCCCATGAGGGTTATATTTACGTTCGGCAGGAATATCCCCTGGCAGTAGAGAACGTGGGTATTGCTATCAAGCAAGCTGAGGAATATGGTTTCCTTGGGGAAAATATCCTCGGCTCAGGTTTTGATTTTACTGTTAAAGTGCACCGAGGAGCCGGCGCTTTCGTCTCTGGTGAATCGAGTGCTCTGATGACGGCATTAGAAGGCAGGGTAGGAGAGCCCAGACCGAAGTATATCCACACCGCCATTAAGGGCGTTTGGGATAGACCCAGCAACTTGAATAACGTTGAGACGTGGGCTACCGTGCCACTTATTATCAACAAAGGTGCTGACTGGTTTGCTCAATTTGGAACTGAAGGGAGCAAAGGAACGAAGATTTTCTCCCTGGTAGGCAAGGTAAATAATACCGGCCTTGTAGAAGTCCCCATGGGTATAACCCTGAGAGATATCATCTATAAGATAGGCGGTGGAATCCGTGGAGGCAAGAAGTTCAAAGCAGTGCAGACCGGGGGTCCATCCGGAGGATGTATCCCTGAGGAACAACTAGACATGAAAGTTGATTTTGATGAACTCTCCAAAGCTGGCTCAATGATGGGTTCAGGTGGGATGATTGTAATGGATGAAGATACCTGTATGGTTGATATCGCCAGGTACTTCCTTGACTTCCTCAGTGATGAATCGTGTGGCAAATGCGTCCCGTGCCGTGAAGGCATCAGGCAGATGCTTAAGATTCTGACTAATATTAGTGAGGGGAAGGGGAAAGAGGGCGACATTGAGCGTTTGGAGGAGCTATCCGAGGTAACCGGAGATGCCTCACTTTGTGCTTTAGGTAGGACTGCCCCTAACCCGGTTCTAAGCACGATACGCTACTTCAGGGACGAGTATGAGGCACACATCAAGGAGAAGAGGTGCCCAGCTTATTTCTGCAAGGAGCTAATCTCGTACTATATCGACCCTAAGAAGTGCCAGGCCTGTATGATTTGTCTCAGGCAATGCCCTGCAGAGGCGATTGTAGGTAGCAAGGACCAGATCCATGTAATTGACCAGGAGAAATGCACAAAGTGCGGGACTTGCTTTGAAGTTTGCCCCCCTCGCTTTGGTGCGGTCAGAAGGCTCTCTGGTGAGCCTGTTCCGTCTCCTGTCCCTGAAGAAGCAAGAATTATAGTCAGAGAGAGTAAAGCAAAATGAGTGAAATCCTTTTACAGATTGATGGGAGAGAAGTTAAAGCAGAAGAAGGGATGACCATTTTGGAGGCAGCACAAAGTGCAGGGATATACATTCCCACACTTTGTCACCACGAGAAATTAGAACCCTATGGGGTTTGCCGAATTTGCACAGTAGAAGTAGAAATTCGCGGTAGGACAAATCTCGTTGCCGCCTGCGTTTACACCGTTGAAGAAAATTTAGTGGTAAGAACCAGGTCTGAGAAGGTAGATAAAATTCGCAAAATGCTTTTGGAGCTGATGCTGGCTCATGCTCCGGACTCTGAGCAATTGCAGGATTTAGCTGGGGAGTATGGAGCAGACAAAGACCATTTTGAAAAAGAGCCCTCATTTTGCATTCTTTGTGGTCTATGTGTAAGATACTGTGCTGAAGTTAAGAAGAAAAATGCTATTGGATTTGTTGACAGAGGAGCAAGACGAGAGATAAGTTTCATTCCA
>Ga0307379_10012775_pt1 | contig 10923 bp, 9 predicted proteins | sample UN2MG_FD_202237 | JGI IMG/M metagenome (GOLD analysis project Ga0307379, IMG submission 202237) | Soil microbial communities from Risofladan, Vaasa, Finland - UN-2 | ecosystem: Environmental > Terrestrial > Soil > Coastal area > Acid sulfate soil | place: Finland: Risofladan, Vaasa | collected... | reverse complement strand
TGATCATTATGCAATAGGCGCCCTGGAAAGTCTTGATGTGACCGAATTCTACCGGCGCATCAGCGAGCACGGTATAAGTGCCTGCGGAGTCGGTCCTATTGCAACGGTATGCCTGGTATGCAGGAAACTTGGGGCAAAGGAAGGCACTCTGCTTCGCTATGCAACGAGTGGGGATATAACCGGAGATCCAGATGTTGTGGGGTATGCAGCCATTGCGGTGATATAGATGGCCACTTGGAGTGCACCAGGCAAGGTTTTCCTGTTTGGTGAACATGCCGTCGTGTATGGAAAGCCTGGTATTGCCATGGCCATTAAACCCAGGGTTTTTGTCACGGTGAGAAAGAGCCGGACGGCCCATCATGCCAAATCGCCCTATATCGACAACTGCTTTGCCGAGATGGGAGTGAAAGGGAGTGTGTATATAAACTCCCAGCTGCCCAGTTCTTCGGGCCTTGGGTCCTCCGCTGCGGTGACAGTGGCTACCCTGTCTGCAATCAATGATGAGTTCGGAAAGGACTATTCCCTTGTAGAGATCGCGGACATGGCTTTTGCCATTGAAAAAAAGGTTCAGAAAGGAAGAGCAAGCCCGACCGATACATCAGTGTCGGCTTTTGGGGGGCTGGTATTCATCACTGGCACTTCAAGGCGGAGGCTTCCACCACAAAATTTCCAGATGATAATCGGCAACAGCATGGTATCCCATAACACATCGAAGATGGTGGAAATGGTATCCGATTTCCAAAAAAAACAACCGGATATCTGCAACCCCGTCATTGAGGCCATAGGGGCCATTACCATCTCGGCGATGCATCATATGACCAATGCAAACGAACTGGGAAAGCTGATGAATATGAACCATGCGCTTCTGGAAGTCCTGGGTGTGGGACATCCCGCGCTCTCAAGGCTGATCCTTGCGGCCCGGGCCGCCGGTGCCTATGGGGCAAAACTTACAGGAGCGGGTGGCGGAGGCTGCATGGTGGCCATGTGCCCGAAACATCTCAAGAGCAGAGTGGCAGGGGCGATTGAGGCCAGTGATGCCAAGGCGTTCATTACCACCATCGACACCGAGGGCGTTCGAAAGGAAAAAGATGTCTGAGATGATTCTCCTGAAACTGGGGGGTAGCGTAATTACCAGGAAAAGCTCTGCCGGAATGATTGATTCAGACCGCCTCCGGTTCCTTGCAAATGAGATTGGGGCCCGGGAAGGGGCAAGGTTGGCAGTCGTGCACGGAGCAGGATCTTTCGGCCATCCCGAAGCAAGGAAATACGGGATTGTGAATGGAGTTGACGCCTCGAACCTGGAAGGGATATTCGTCACGCACAGTGCAGTCCGGCGCTTAAACCGGGAAGTGGTCAGTGCTCTCAGGGGCGGAGGATGCGAGGCTATTGGCATTCATCCCTTAAGCAGTGCAATTGCAAAAGACGGAAGACTGATTTCCATGGAATACAGGCCGCTTTCGGTTATGATCGGGTTGGGAGTTGTGCCAATCCTCCATGGAGACGTTGTCATGGACCTCATAAAAGGTGCGACAATCGTTTCCGGGGATCAACTGGTGAATTACCTGGCCCGCAATCTTCGGTTCCATAGGATAGGGCTGGCTACCGATGTCCCCGGGATTCTCGACAGGGACCGGGTAATACCCTTTATCACACCAGACACTGTCGGAAGTATTGATATCGGGGATTCCAAAGCCCCTGATGTGACGGGCGGGATGAAGGGAAAGGTTCGGGAAATGATCGAACTCGCCAGGCAGGGAATCAGATCCGAAATATTCCATGTTGATCGGATTGGGGATTTCCTGGACGGAAAGCCCCACGGGGGCACAGTAATTACAGGATAATTGAATGAAGAATAAGGGACAGTATACCTCGGGCCGCAAGCTCGACCATATAAGGATATGCGTGGACGAGGATGTGGAGCGTGGGTGGTCAGGGTTTGACGATGTCAGGCTCGTACATAATGCTCTTCCAGGGTGCGATCTGGACAGGATCAGGACAGAAACAGAGTTCCTGGGGCACCGGTTCGAAATTCCGCTCTTTATTGCCGGAATGACCGGGGGTCACCCGGAATCAAAAGAGATCAACAGGAGGCTGGCACGCGCAGCTGAAGAGTTCGGAATTGGTATGGGGGTAGGGTCACAGAGAGCGGCATTAGAAGATCCGTCGCTTGAAGACACTTTTTCCGTTGTCCGGGATGAGGCTCCGCATGCATTTCTGGCCGCCAATCTGGGGATAGTCCAGCTGCGGGATCATGGACTGGAATGGGTTGAAAAGGCTGTGGATATGATAGATGCAGATGCCATTGCCATCCACCTGAATTTTCTTCAGGAGGCAATCCAGCCGGAAGGCGATCATGATGCAAGGGAATGTGTAGAGGCACTTAGAGAACTCTGCCGGGAATGTACACTGCCTGTAATAGTGAAAGAAACCGGTAGCGGTATCTCGGCAGAGACAGCAAAGGCTTGTTGGGATGCCGGTGTAAAAGCCATTGACCTGGGCGGCTGGGGAGGCACATCATGGGCTGCCATTGAAGGGATCAGGGCCGGAGAGCGAGAAGGATTAAACGCGTCGAGGCTTGTCAGAATCGGACACATCTTTGAAGAATGGGGTATCCCTACCGTCGTAAGCCTCTGCGAGGTTGCAAGCACAGGAGGGCCGGTCATCGCCACGGGTGGAATCAGGAACGGGCTTTCTATGGCCAAAGCAATGGCATTGGGTGCGGATTTATCCGGGATGGCTCTTCCGCTTCTTAAACCCGCGTTAAATGGAGAAGAGTTGTTATTTGAAAAAATTAAAGAGATCAGTCAGGAATTCAAGGTTGCAATGTTCCTGTCAGGTTCATGCACACCAGCGGAACTGAGTACAACAAGGGCGTATCTGACCGGTGTAACTCGGGATATGCTTCAGAATAATGGAGGAATATAATGGATATTGAGATAATTGCAGTTGGCGGATACGAAGAAGTCGGGAGAAATATGACTGCCGTCCGCTGCGGAAAGGAAATTGTTATATTAGATATGGGACTCCGGCTGGATCAGGTAATGATCCACGAAGAAGCCGAAGTCGAAAATATGCATTCTCTGGACCTGATCCAGATGAAGGCTATACCAGACGATACGATGATGAACAATGTGGAAGGGAGTGTGAAGGCAATTGTCTGCTCTCACGGGCATCTGGACCATATAGGGGCTATCCCAAAACTGGCCCACCGCTATAATGCACCAATTATCAGCACCCCTTACACGACGGAACTTATCAGGCAGCAGATTGCCGGTGAGCAGAAGTTCGGGGTCAATAATAAGCTGTTTGCCCTGAAGGGGGGGCAGAGGTATACTCTCTCGCAGAACCTGACGCTTGAGTTCGTGCGAATGCAGCACAGTATCATTGACGCGGTTACCGTGGTACTGCACACTCCTCACGGGGCTATTGTATATGCATGCGACTACAAGCTCGACCGGACCCCTGTCATAGGGACGCCACCTGATTTCGAGCGTTTGAGGCAGATCGGAAAGGAAGGGGTACTGGCCCTTATCGTGGAAAGCACATATATCGACAACGATGGAAGAGCGCCGAGTGAACGGATCGCCCGTGATATTGTACGGGACACGATCACCAGCTACGAGGACGATAAGAATGCCATTCTTGTCAGCACATTCTCCTCGCATATTGCAAGGGTAAAGACCATTGCAGAGTGTGCCCATGAAATAGGGCGCAAGCCGGTTTTACTGGGGCGTTCCATGGAGAGGTACAGCTCCACGGCCGAGCAGATGAAACTTGTAGCGTTCCCCGAGACGGTGAGCATGTTTGGGAACAGGCGAACGGCTGACAGGACCATGAGGAGAATGATGAAAACGGGAAAGGAAAAATTTCTTCCCATCATCACCGGTCACCAGGGAGAACCGGGTTCTATCCTCACCAGGATCGGACTTGGCGAGACTCCATATAAAATAGAGAAAGGTGACAAGGTAATCTTTTCCGCCAAGGTCATTCCAAATCCCATGAATGTCGGCCAGCGGTATAAGGTGGAGACTCACCTGCGGATGGCAGGAGCAAGAATATTCCCCGACCTGCACGTAAGCGGCCACGCCTACAAGGAGGATCATTATGAGTTCATCCACCTCCTTAACCCGCAGCATATCATACCTGCACACGGGCATGTCAGGATGATTTCAGCGTATGCGGAGTTTAGCGCAGAATGTGGATATACTCTCCACAACGATGTGCATATTCTGTCCAACGGGCAGCGCGTAAGATTAAATTAATGGAGAACTGTCATGGATCTGAAGGAATACCTGGAACAAACGGCAGAGCAGGTGGACAATCTCATCAACCGCTATTTCGGGAGCACGTGTGACGACCTCGGCAATGCCAGTGCTCATCTCCTCATTGCAGGGGGAAAGAGACTCCGGCCGGCGCTTCTTATCCTGGCAGCGGATGCGATTAAGAAGGGGAGTTCGATTGACGCAATACCTGCTGCACTGGCACTGGAACTGACTCACAGTTTCACTCTAATCCACGATGACATAATGGATGGCGATGCAACCCGCCGCGGTGTGGCGACTGTCCATACCCTGTGGGATGAACCTACTGCAATCCTGGCAGGGGATGTTCTCTTTGCCAGTGCGTTTGAATTCCTGAGTCTTGCCGACGCCCCTGACAATGCAAAGGTGAGGGCGGTTTCCATGCTTGCCCGGACATGCGTGGAGATCTGCGAGGGACAACACATGGATATATCATTCGAGAACCGGGATGATGTGTCGGAGGGTGAATACCTGAAGATGGTGGAGAAGAAGACCGGGGCCCTCTATGCCGCTTCTGCTGGAATCGGGGGCATAATGGCTGGAGGGAATCCTTCCTATATTGATGCACTCTACCATTTCGGGCGGAACATTGGTATGGCCTTCCAGATTCAGGACGATTTAATCGACCTCCTCGCCAGCCCGGAAGTGAGCGGGAAGGACAGGGCTTCAGATCTCCGTGAAGGGAAAAAGACACTCATTACCATAAAGGCAAGGGAGAAGGGAATGGATCTCTCCCAGTTCCGGCGGGAGCTTTCGGATGAGGAAATCGATCAGGTTATCTTAAGCCTGGAGTCCCTTGGGGTGATTGACGAGGTGAAGGCCATAGCCTTCGATCTCGTGGAATCCGGCACGCGACGGATCTCCCTGCTTCCGGATTCGGAAGAAAAGCAGATGCTGCGCCAGATAGGCGAACATTTCGTCACCCGGGGTTTCTGATACTATGGAGGAGATCAGGCAGGCTCTCTTTGTCTGCGCCCTCCAGAATTCTGTAAAACATCGCAGCCTTCCCAAGAGTGGAACGGTGATGGGGATGGTGATGGGAACGCATCCCGAATTTCGTTCCCGGTCCAAAGAGGTCTCTTCCCTGCTGAAGGAAGTTCTAAAAGAAGTTGCGTTGCTCACCCCGGATGAGCGGCAGCAGAAACTCATTGAACTTGCGCCGGATATGGTGAAAGACCTTTCCCGCCCGAAAGTCCGGAGAACAGGGCTCCCCTCACTTCAGGGGGCGGACGAGGGCGTTGTGATGAGGTTTGCCCCCAACCCAAGCGGACCCTTGCACCTGGGGCATGCCCGGGCGGCGGTGCTGAATGATGAGTACGTGAAGCGTTACGGCGGAAAATACATCCTCCGGATCGAGGATACTGATCCGAAACGGATTGATCCCGACGCCTATGGAATGGTTGCGGAAGATATCGAATGGCTCGGTCTTACTATACATGAGATAGTCTACCAGAGTGACCGGTTTGACCTCTATTACAGGCTTGGCGGGGAGCTTATCGCGATGGGTGGCGCGTATGTCTGTACCTGCGAGAACGAACAGTTCCGGGAATTAAAACTGGCCAGGAAGGCCTGCCCCTGCCGTGACGAGGATGTGGACACAAACCTGGAACTCTGGCAGAAGATGCTGGACGGCGAGTTCTACGAGGGGAGTGCATCGGTGCGGGTCAAGACAGATCTCGATCACCCTGATCCTGCCATGAGGGATTACCCGGTATTCAGGATTCTTAAAAGCCCCCCTCATCCCCGCCTTGATGCCTGCGTCTATCCGCTGATGAACTTCTCCGTGGCAGTGGATGACCATATGCTCGGTGTTACTCATGTGATAAGGGGAAAGGATCACATTGCCAATACCCGCCGGCAGAAGTATATATTTGACTATTTTGGGTGGGAGATTCCCCAGTACCGCCATTATGGCCGGATGGGAATTGAGGGGCTGATCCTCTCAACATCCCAGATTCGCGAAGGAATTTCTGCAGGCAGGTATGAGGGCTGGGACGATATCCGTCTGGGCACACTGAGAGCACTGGCCCGGAGAGGTATCGAGGCCCAAGCTGTCAGGGAAGCCATGCTGGATATCGGCATTGGCGAGACCGACATTTCGTTTTCATGGGAAAACCTCTATGCGAAAAATAAAAATATCGTTGATCCTGTGGCCAACCGTTACTTTTTCGTTCCCGATCCGGTCGAGGTAAGAATAGCAGACGCACCTGATATGATCGCACATGCCCTCCTGCACCCGGGTGAGCCAAAAAGAGGGATCAGAAAACTCTCTTTTTCAGGACTGGCGCTGGTGCCCGGAAACGAGTTGCAGGATGCGGTGGAGATGGTACGGTTAAAAGACCTCTTCAATGTGAAAGTGGAATGGGGCGGCGGGAGTTTCCGGTGTGTGTATACGGGAGATTCTCTTGCTGATGCCAGGGCAGCCGGGGCCCCGATCATACAGTGGTTGCCGTCGGAATGGGCTGTGCGGTGCACGCTGATCACGCCTGACGGGAGGAAGATGGGTGTGTGTGAACCTGCAGTGGCAGCGGAGATCGGAAATGTCATCCAGTTCGAACGCATTGGATTTGCCAGGATCGACGCATCGTCACCAGAAGGTATTATAGCGTATTTTACCCACAAGTAAAGTAAGAAGACAGGAATAAGGCTCCGGACGCTTTCCGGAACCCAAGGGGTGTCCTTATGGTGACCAAGTTCAGGCGTTACTGGCAGATAGCAGATATTCTTTTTAACTATCAATTCGGGGTTATTGTCCACAAGCTTTTTCCAGGCGTCCATAGGTTTCGCAGGGGTAAACCCCCGAAAGTAGACACGGCGGCCAACGAATATGCCAGGATGAGGATGGCAATCGAGGAACTGGGCCCCACTTTTATCAAGTTCGGCCAGATCATGAGCACCCGGCAGGAGATGCTGCCTCCCGGTCTCATTGAGGAGTTAAAAACACTCCAGGATCATGTCAATCCCCTTCCTTTTGAGGATATAGAGAAAGTTGTATACATGGGGTGCCCTGAAAAGGGGTTTTGTTTTGCAAATATTGACCATGAACCCCTGGCCTCGGCCTCCATTTCCCAGGTTCACAAGGCCAGGCTCCCTGACGGGACACCTGTAGTCCTGAAAGTCCAGAGGCCGGGGATAAAAGATATCATAGAGACCGATATCCTCATCCTGGAATCTTTTGCGCAGCGTGCAGAGGCGGTGTTTCCGGAATGGAGGGTATATAACCCCCGTGGAATTATAGCCGATTTTACCTCCCAGATACGTAAGGAACTTGATTTTGTCAGGGATGGCAGAAATGCCGATCGCCTGCGCAAAAACATGAGGAAAATTCCGGATGTGAAGGTGCCCCGGATTTACTGGGAATACAGCGGTCCGCATCTTTTGGTGATGGAATATATCGAGGGGGTACGGGTAGATGATATCGCGAGTATCCGGGAGTTCGGTGTCAATCCCAAAAAGATCGCCGAAGACGGATTTTATGTCTACATGAAGCAGATCTTCGAGGACGGTTTCTTCCATGGCGACCCTCATCCGGGAAACCTCCTGGTTACTTCTGAGGGAATTTTAGCGTTCCTTGATTTTGGGATAGTCGGCATAATAAGGCCTGAACGACGGTTCTGGTTCATCGGTCTTATCAATGCCATGATAGAAGAGGACCCGGTCATGCTTCTCAAGGCCCTGGAAGGTCTGGGTGTCGTGATACCTGAGGAGCACAGGGAATCTCTCCGGGATGACATCTATTCCGCAATGCTGGATTCGGGGGGTTCCCAGATTGGTGAGTATAGTTTCTCCGGAATGGCAAACGGCCTCACAGCAATTCTCCGTAAATACCAGATCAGGGTGCCTATGAACCTGATGCTCATGCTAAAGGTGATCATCATGGTGATGGACGTTGGACTGGCCCTGGATCCGGAGTTTGACTTCACGGAAAATTCAGAGAGATTCATGGAGGGACTCTCCAGACGCGAGTCGATGTTTGATTACCTGTTTCGAAGGGGGGCAGGGTCCCTGGTTGAAGCCGTGGACGGCTTCTTTGATATGCCCCGGAACCTGAACAGGATGCTCAAGCAGTTTTCGACCGGGACAGTCAAGATCGATATAATCGACACCGATATCCGGCGACTTCAGCAGGCCCTGGACCGCACCAGCAACAAGATCGTGGTGGCCCTGATTATTGCAGCGATGGTGGTCGGATCATCTTTCATCCTGCGGGAAAGTTCGATTTATCTTCCTGAGCTTGTTGTCCTCGTTGCCACCCTTACCTATGTGGCGGCGATCGGGATGGGCTTTTATGCCCTCTATCACGTGATCTTCGGGCGGAACGAGGAAAAGAAATAATTCTCTCTATTGCATCCTCTGACCGGTGACTGAATAATAATCTCAAAAATTAAAAATCCCGGAAAATTCCGGGATCATTCATTCACACTGTTCTATCGGACTACTCCCGACTCGTAGTGCATCAATTTCTCGAAGAGGGTGATATCACCGTCAACGGTGGTCTCCTCGGAGGATTCGATACGCTCCTGCAGAGTGAATACGTTTTCGGCATCTCCTTCCTGGATAAGTGCATCAATGTATGCGGAAGCCATTCCGATGGAAGGCAGATCCTCGACAAGCTCACTGACGCGAATATCATGGTTCAGCTCGACCGGGTGGTCGGATCGGGGCATAACGAACCTTTCAGTGGAAGTAGTGCGTACATTGGCCACTGTCATATCGATGGTGCTTCCGGCCTCTGCCCGGTTGCAGTATTGTCCAATAGCCGGGAATGTGTCGCTGACGAAGGGACAGATAAACCAGTTTTCCGTTGCAGGTGGCAATGATGCGCCGTCCACAAAGATAACATCGGAAGAAGCGACGCGGGCTCCGTCGATACCCACGAAAGCAAGTTCCTTCACTGCCTCGATATTCCACTGACCGGAAATCTGCCCGGAAGTCTCTACATCCAGCTCCTTGTCATAGGCAATCAACCCTATTCCATTGGATACAGTATCCTCGGTGTAGACCGATTCATAAACTGAACCACCAAGCGGAGGGGTTCCCGGGAGGCCGAAATCGCCGTCTGTGATTCTCCACTGGAATTCGGTTGCAGATGCGAAATTGCCTATTGCATCTATGGTAGTGGATGTGACAGCACCCTGCGTTTCAGGCACGGGCGGCATGGCATGATCTGCCGTGACATACATGGTACTTAAAGCAAGAACAATGAATAGAATTAACAGTTTTTTCATTTGTGTCCTCCTAATTTTTCATGCCGATAATAACAGCATCAGAAAATTATTTTAAGCGATTTTATATATAATTTGCCAATTATAAAGACTCTATTTTTAAATAAACAGATAAATCAATTTTTATTAATTGTATAAGCCGATTTAATCTTAAAAATCACAAAAATTAAAAATCCCGGAAAATCCCGGGATCATTCATTTATCTGTTCTACCTGACCATTCCGGACTCGTAGTGCATCAATTTCTCGAAGAGGGTGATATCACCGTCAACGGTGGTCTCCTCGGAGGATTCGATCCTCTCAGCAAGTATCGTCGGATTGGCCGGTATACCAGGGACCGGTATACCATAGGCTTCCTGGATCAGCACATCCATGTATGCAGATGCCATCCCCATCGATGGGAGGTCAGTTACCAGCTCACTGACACGGATATCATGGTTCAGTTCGACAGGATGATCGGATGAAGGCATCACAAACCTGTCAGTGGAAGTGGTCCGTACATTTGCCACGGTCATGTCAATAGTGCTTCCGGCTTCTGCCCTGTTACAGTATGCAGGGAAAATCACTGTCACATAAAATGCAAACGGGCAGATGACTGTGGATGGAGTGATATCCGGTGTACCGGCCCCGTCCACGAATATATTATCTGTTGATGTGACACGTGCTCCATCAATTCCTAAAAAGGTGAGTTCCTTTACAGCCTCGATATTCCACTGGCCGGAGATCTGGCCGGAGGTCTCGACATCGAGCTCCTTGTCATAGCCGATCAGACCTACACCGTTGGACACGGTGTCCTCGTTGTACGTTGACTCATAGACACCACCATCTATTTCAGAGAGAAGTGGGGGTATATCTGGAAGCCCAACAATATCCTGAACAATTCTCCACTGGCTCTCGGTGGATGAAGCGAAGTTTCCTACCGCATCGATGGTGGTAGAGGTGACGATGCCCTGGGTTTCAGGGACAGGGTCAATTCCGTGGTCAGCCATGGCGAACCCGGTAAGCAGGGCCAGGGCGATGAATATGATTATAAGTTTCTTCATTCTTGTCCTCCTATTTTTCATGCCGATAATAGTGACATCGGAGAGTATTTTGGCTTAATGAATATATAAGTTAGTAAATATTTTGATTTAATTTCAAAAAAAAAAATATTATTCTGTTTAAATGCATCTTTAAAATTTTAATAATTGCAAAAAAAATTAGAAAATCCCGGAAAATTCCGGGATCATTCATTTATCTGTTCTACCTGACCATTCCGGATTCGTAATGCATCAGCTTCTCGAAGAGTGTGATGTCACCGTCGACAGTGGTCTCCTCTGAAAACTCAATCCTCTCACCAAGCTGGAAGAAGATTTCATCCCCAGGTTCTTGTGAAGGATCTCCACCATAGGCTTCCTA
>Ga0307379_10012772_pt1 | contig 10924 bp, 7 predicted proteins | sample UN2MG_FD_202237 | JGI IMG/M metagenome (GOLD analysis project Ga0307379, IMG submission 202237) | Soil microbial communities from Risofladan, Vaasa, Finland - UN-2 | ecosystem: Environmental > Terrestrial > Soil > Coastal area > Acid sulfate soil | place: Finland: Risofladan, Vaasa | collected... | reverse complement strand
TGAATTAGATTCTATAGAAGATACTGAAGATGCTCACAGAAAAAATAAATCATTTAATGCCTGGGCACATAGAGCTGTTATAATTGAGTTTATCAAAGAAGGATTGATGAACAACTTCTTAGACCCTAAGTCTCCTATAGAAAAAAGAGACAACCAAGACTTGGGTGTTGAATACTTTAAAGAGCAAGGCATCCCAAATCCATTTGATCCGGAAATTTCAAAGTTCTTTAGACCCTTAGTTAAGATTTGGGCTAGAATCTTAATTAAGCTCAAAGGTATTTTCAAACAACTTAATGAAGACCAATTACACAATCTTATCCTTGACATAACAGATGATGTTTATAAAGGAAACTATCAGAAGTTTCTCCGGGGAATTAATATGGTTGACGGGAAACTCGTCAAGCCAGATGGCACCGAATTAGTTTTGAAGGATTATGAGGAATCTATGGCCTCTGATCCTTATGCTAGGAAGATAGCGGAGAGTTTATTTGATAACCCTTACATAGGAGCTAAGCTATCAGGTAGTGCAACTACTAGGAAATATGGAACAACCTATAGAGATGCTGAAGAATCATTTCATGATTTGGATCTAGTAATTCCAATGGAAGTAATGGAGTCTCAAGAGACTGAACATTGGTTAAAAATTAGGAGTAGATTAGCTCAGGTTAAAGAAGCCGGTGCTAATATTCATAGTCCAAAGTTTGCTAACAAAGAACTTTTACCTATTATAAAAAAGACTACATGGTATAGGAATGTGAAGGACATGTTTGATACTTTCACTGTCACCAATATATTTATTGGTAAAGACCACAAGTCCGGTGAGAGTATTACAATGCAGGGAACTATTACTCATCCCACAGAGACTGTAGTCAATAAGAAAACAGGGAAGACTGAGAAGAAGAAATATGACATAGATTTCTTTGTCCGGATTGATGAAGGGAACTATCCTGAGATGTTTGATAACCATTGGAAAGATTGGAAGCAGATCTTTGAGGCTAAGCTGAAGATGGGTAGAGCCAAAGATATTATGGACATGGTTTTCTTTGCTCCATTTACACCTGGATCCACAGAGTACCTATTTAATAATAAAGGCTTTAGAATGTTTGACTTCATTGGGAAGAATGACACCCCAGGTGAAGTTTCTAACATTGAATCATTTGAGCAAAATGATGAGATTGTTGATGAGTATCATGAGGTTACAGAAGCTGAACAAAAGAAAGACATTGGTGTTAATGCATTAACCCAGTTTGCTGATGGACTAAGTAGATCTACTGGTATAGAGTATGAATTTATTACTGAGGAAGATGCCATTCTTATTACAACCGGTGCAAAAAATCCTTACACAAAAGGAAGTGGTAGAGTAGCATTCTTTTATAAGGGTAAAGTATTCTTCATAGAAGATAAAGTGACCAGTGATAATGTAATGCACGAGTTCATTCACCCAGTAATTAGATCTTTACAAAAAGAAAATCCTGCTTTATTTGATAAGCTATATGATGAACTTATTGCTACCCCTGAGGGACAACAGTTTTTACAGGAAGCTATAGCAGAGTATCCAGATATGGCCCCTAATTCTGATATTGTTAAGGAGGAGGTTATGGTGAAAGCCACCGAGAAACACACCAGGGAAATGGGTGCTCAAGGTATGGATCAGAAATTCCATAATATTATTCAGAAGATCTTCTATCACATCAAGCAGTTCCTAAGAAAAGTATTTGGCAAAGGGATAGATATCTCCAAGCTTCATTCCGGAACTACTCTAATGGATTTAGCAGAGATGCTGAACAAAGGTGAGAAGTTTAATGTAAATACTAAGGTCGTCACTGATGCAGAGATAGTAGCTTATAAAACAGAGATTGAAGATTACTTGGCAAGTTTAGAAAGGCTTGACAATCATACCCTTATGACCGTTGGTAATAACATGTATGATGCTATTCTAAAGCAAATTTCTTTGTTAAAGAACAAGAAAGATTATGCAGCCATTGCAAACATTCTTACAGATATAGCTGGTAAACCAGATCTGTCTGAGATGAAAGCTACTATTAAGAAATATCAGACTGTTGATGCTATTAAGAAAGGTGTTAAGAAGTTAGAAGATGAAGTCAAATGGCATAGAGCTCACCAAGCAGCTTTCATGAGGAATGTTTTACTCATTGATAAGATGGTTGTAAAGGTCCATGAACATATGCGAGAACTTGCAGATGAGCCAGACAGCTACGAAAGCGTATCTCAGATGTTCTATTATGCAGAGCTTCTAGATACTTGGAACATCTGGATTGAAGATACCAAAGAGAAGTTGATAGAGATTGGTTTAGTCCGTTCAGAGCTTAATAATAAGCTTAATGAAATAAGTGATGAGATAACAGCAAGCAGAAATATAGCTGAGCAGGTTTATGCAGAAGGTGTTGCAGAAGGTCTTTCTTCAGTATGGATGCCAATGAATAATTTCTTGACTAAAAGACATGAAGAGCTTACAAAGAAATGGAAAGAAGATTTAGCAAAATCTGGTATTAGCGACAAGAGAAAGAAGATGCTAGAGAAGCTTATTGAGATTGAGGATAAAAGACTTGAAGATAATCTTGTTGACAAAGAGAAGATGAAGAAGATCATCACTGGTCAACTTGGTGAGGGAAAGAATGGTTTCTGGTTTAACTCAATGTTAGAAAGTTATACTGCTAGTAATGATCCAGCAATTGGATCTTTTGCAATCTGGACTAAGAATCACATCACTAATGCTCAAACAAGAGCTCAGGATAATTATAATGAGTTTGTTACTGAGATAGCTCCATTGTTAGATGATCTTGGCTTTGGTAATGTGCTCAGTAAAAACTACATGGAGCTCAGCAAGCAGATGAGATTTGTTGATGAAATTGCAGATTGGAATGATGAGACTGGTGAGCTTGAGGCTTTTCAAGTTTATACTTTCCTAAATGAGCATAAGAACTACAAGTTTGCTAGATCTAAAATGTGGAATGATGAGAAGCTTGCGGAGGAGAAGTATAAAGCAGAAGGTACAGAAGAATCTAGAGATGCTTGGCGAGACACTGTAGATAAAAATAATAAGCATAGACAAATCTTTTTTCATCAAGAGTTCACAGATGAATATTATGAAGCCCAAGAACAAGTCTTATCCACAGAGTTGGGACGAGAAGCTATGGGTGATAGGGATGAGGTCTTAGAACAAATTAGAAATTTCCAACAGGATGTTGAAAGCGAGCATGATGAGTTCTTAAACTTTGAAAGCCTTGAGGAACTTTGGAGGGAGTATAGACAACTATTTTCTACATATGATGCCTACGGAAAGAAAAAAAAGGGAGATGAACTAGCTAAGGCTTTGCTTCTTACACAACATAGAGAGGCTACTAGAAAATTCCAAGAGTGGAGTCAAATCCCAGGAGCATTTAAGAATGCTTTAGAGAGAATGGAAGATGCAATGGCTATTGAATTTGGTAGAGGGAGTGAAATGTTTGACAAAGAAATGGCCAAATGGATTGACAAAAATACCAGAGTAGTTATTAAACCTGAATTCTATGAGCAAAGAGCAAAAATTTTAAATAGAATTAAAGAGATTTTTAAATCTCTTCCTGATGCTGATCAGAAAAAAGTAAAGTTTGATGAAGTTTGGCGTGAGATCTTAGATGCTGTATCCGGCCGTAGAGATGATGACGGTCAACCAGTAGCTACTGAGATGACTAAAGAACATATCGCTGTTGTTAGAGAGCTCCAAGAAATGATGGAGGAAGAGAAAGGCAACTTTGCAAACCTTAATGGTCTAACTCAAGCAGAATCTGATGAGTTAAATGAGCTCTATAGATTAATGGAACTTCATGATGGTCTGGCTCAGGCCAATCAAGATAGGTTCAATAAGCTTATGAGTAAGCAAGGTAAACTGGGCCTTAAGAAGATTCAAAAGAAAGAGCTCTTTACTCTATTCAATCTTTTAGAGGAAATGCAATCTAAAGAGGCTACTGATTATTACTTATCAATAGCTGATAACTGGCATCAGAAGCTTATCAGACCAGATCTAATGGAGAAAGCAGGTAGCGCAGCCGAAGAAATTGGGCAAGCTCAAGCTAAATTCTTTTTACGTCCAGAGTTTATTGATAAGTATAAGGAAATGGATCCTGAGTTTAAAGCTTGGCATGAGAATAATCATATTCTTAAGATGAAGTTTGATGCTGAGACCAAGAAAAGATATCCTGAGTATGAGAGAGTTTATGTATGGAATGTAATCCGTCCTAAGGATGTAAACATGTATGAGACTACTGAGATACCTATGGAAGAGGCTCCTCCTAGCGATAAGATAGCTACAACTAAGGAAGAAGTAACTCCAGAGCAGCCTTATTACAAAAAAGATGGGACTTACTACAGAGTAATTGACGGCGTTCCTACAATGAAGTATTGGAATAGCAGTGTTAAGAACGAATACCGTACAGGTTATGATGCTAAGAGTGGAGAAGTAAATCTTATTGAAGGGGTTCATAAAGATGCCAATGAGAAGTGGTTACCTAAGTCTCGTGAAGAGATGCAGAGATTGTCAAAGACGAGACCAGAATTGTTTACGGATCAACCAGCTTGGGATACTTACATCAATCAAGATTACTTCAAGATGAAGGAGGCGAACTCTAAGGAGTTTCAGTTGATGGAAGTGATGAAAAAATATCACCGTAAATACCAAGAGAAGCTGGATCCTAATTCTAGATTGGGTTGGGAGATGCCAAGATATAGAAAAGATTTCTATGAGTATATTCAACCCGGAGCTAAAGATGAAGGTGGAAATGTTATTGATAAATTAGGCTCATGGAAAAGAGGTATAATGTCTACCATATTATCAGCTAGAGATAACTATGAAGATGGATTAAACTTCTCAGAACAAGCTGCCATGCTGGATGTGGATATGTATTCCTCTGATAGAACAAGAATCCCACTTACCGGAAGATACAAACTAAAGATTGATGAAGTTTCTCCGGATATTACTACTAACATGATGACTCACATGCTCTCAATTGAAAAGAGTGCAGTACTTAATGAGACATCACCAATGGCAAGAGCTCTTCAGCAATTAGTTACTAAGAACAATCCTGCAGATTTACGTAAACTTGATAAGCAAGAATCTAGATTTAGAATGAAAGATGTCTTTGCTAAGGGGGATAAGAATATTAGAGGAGATACAATCAATGCTCTTATAGAGACTCATTGGGAAGGTAAAAGATTGAAGGGTGTGTTGAGTAATAGTCCTGTAACAAATAAAATTATAGGAGCTCTTCTTAAGTCTGCAGCATTCAGCTTCTTTGCTTTTGATTTTACTTCAGCTCTAAAGAACCACTTTGGTGCTACATATCAGATTGCTTTGGAGGCTGCCGGTAAACGGTGGTTGACATATGGAAACTATATGGCAGGTAGACCATGGGCTTCAAAAACTATGTGGGAGATCTCTGGATCCATATATCAGAAAGGTCCTAAGTCTAAGAATGTACAATTAACTGAGATCTTTGATGCTTCTCAGGGAAGGTTTGATGATAATTTTGGGGAGTCTATATCTAGAAGTGCCACTAGGGATCTTGTTAATGTGAAGTTTCCTACGGCCCACAGGAAGTGGCTAGAGATGGAAGCAACTTTGCAGTTGTTCTCTGGGATGATGAGGTCTACCAAAGTAACCAGGATGGTTAATGGTGAGCCTACTGAAATAATGTATAAGGATGCTTGGGAAGTAAGAGATGGAAAGATCCAATTAGTTGAAGGAGTTGATCCTGAGTGGGGACAAGAGGGTGCAAAGTTTTTGGAGTTTAGAAATAAACTTCATCAAGTAAACAACCTTTTACAAGGAGCCTATGCGCCGTTTGATCAGTCTAGAGTTGAGAGATATGCTTTCTTTAAGCTCTTCAACTTTATGAAAAAATTCTTTGTACCAATGTTTGTCCATAGATTGGGCATGCAAACTTCCAAAGGTAAATTTGGCCAAGAAAGATACAATCCTGGTTTGATGGAAATGCATAAAGGATTTTACATCACTAACATAAGTAGCTTGGTTAAAATATTAAGACATGGTCTTAAGTACATTATGTATATGACTCCAGATGAAGTCCGTGCATTTAAACTACTTGTAATGGACTTTGTTAGAATGTACATTATAGGAATGATTATATCATGGCTCGGTTGGGATGATGATGACCCACAGAGAATCTCTAAACTTAAAGATAGAAGTGGAGCACTTCCAAGTTTCTTAACTGATGATGAGTGGTCAGAGAATTGGAATGTTGGAGGATGGTTACATAATCATGCCATACTCTTATTGATGCATGTACAAGGTGAGAGTGGTCACTTTAATCCGTTCTCCAAAAGAGGGATGAAAGATATGCTTTCTATTGGTACAACCACTTCAATTGCTATGGCTCCCACTATTGAAAGATACATTGATATTCTTCTACACTTTAAGTACTACATCACAGGTGAGAAAAAAGGATTCTATCAAAAAGATTCAGGTGCCCTTAAAACTCAACAAGAGGAGAGTGCGAAAATGTGGAGAATGATCCAGATGATGTTTGGTATCAAAGGTAAAACCTCAGATCCGGCTACAGCTATCAAGAACTATTCTGATGCTCAAAAGAAATAAGAGTTCACGTAAATTACAAGGTTGAACCTGGTAGGATAAAGGGGACACATGGTCCCCTTATCCATTTTTACTATTTGCTATATATAGGAGAATTCTTCTTAAGCTCTTTTAATATCTTCTTATCCTCAATTTCTGTGATGTCTATCTTAAATAGACCAACTTTCATTTCAGGATCTACAGTTGCCAAAACGTACTTATGATCTGCACTGATGTATTTTATGTGGGTGAGTTGATTCTTATATGTGAACTTCATACTATTAGATTATAGTTCTTTAAACTCACCTGTTCCTTTGCACTTATTGCAAGGGACTTCCATTGGTAAATCAATAGGATGATTACAACATGTGTAAAATTCATCCACATACTGTCCACAACATACAGGTTCTGCTGCTTTCGCTACAAAACCATCCCCGTTACATTCCGGACAGAGTGAATATTTTTTGCTTGCTTTCATAATTATCTTAATTTATACATTTTATCTACCAGCTTCTGTTGACAGTCTCCGCATACATTTTTTGAGAGCAGTTTGTATTCTATATCAGCTGCTGCAGCGTGACTGTAAACCATTCTGTAGATTACTACTTCGCAGAAGAAACAAATCTTTCCTCTTATATACATGTCTCCTTTTTCATCTACAACTCTTTCTCCTCCATCATTGCCCCAGGCGTTTAGAATGTAATTTACTGGTGTAAGTGTGCCTTTAGGATTTATCATTGTAATCTAGCTTGCGCCTTTCTTAGGTTACCAATAAACATCTTACATTCTTCACAGACATGGGCAAAGTTATGATGCTGTAGATTAGAAACAGTTACATTTTCTTTACAAAACTCACATCTAAAAGTAAAATCCATTGGGGCAGTATTATGAGGAAGTATACCAAAATTCTTCCATCTCTTAATAAAGTCTTGCGGGTCCTCAATAGAGTCCATATCCAGTGTGACAATTCTATGAGGCTCCGGATTTATTGAAGCCTCTTCATTGCGCTTCTTAATGCGCTTATTGAGTTTAAACATGGTTTACATATTGGTTGTGATGGCCCTACTACGCCGACTGCTAATGGTATAATATTTCCTAGACCATCGTGGTCTATATAACTTATCCAGTCCCCGCATGCTGAGCATTGATTATTTAGGCTTGCGGGACTTGCTACTTCTATGTCTGATACCTTTGTTTCTAGGACTGCTATCCGATCTTCTAAGTATGCCATTTCTTCTTAATATTTTACTGTAAAACAATTCAAATACAAGTCCCCATAGGACTTTCAACCCTAGTAATATTGCTAGAGTGGATACTATGTTTAGATTGATTTCTACTTGACAAACAAATATAAAAGAGAGGGCCATGAATAATGTCATTCCAAACTGAAATAGGTGCCACGCGTCAGTAGTAAAGCATAGTACTGTTGTTGATCCAGCATACGCTGGTCCATTTCCAGGCTCACGGCCTTTATATTTATTTTTCCAAGACTTGGCGGGGTTCCACCAAAAGGGATTCAACTCCCGGAATACAGACCTTTTAAACTTGAATGCAACTACGTCCATGACGGCATTACAAACAGCGGCTAAGGCCCAACTTATTAAAGCTAATATAATCATACTTTGTGAATTTTACGATTTAAGCATCCCGTAAGTCTCCTCCCAATTATGGTAGAGCTCAACATTCTTTTTATAGAGAGTATGCCAACGAATAATGTGTATTGTATACCAAACTGGTATAAGGAGTCCATAGAACCACCATGATGTTGGTGATTCTATTAGATTCCATATTGCTATTATTAGAGTGAACAAAGTCACCACTAAGATATCATATTTACTTTTCTCCCATAACCATTTAAGTTCTGGGAGATCATGTGCGAGTTGATGTGGGTTCTTCATAGAGTTGATCTTTTGGTTTACAAAGTTACTGAATTTTCTGCTTCATATTCCTTGATCCTCTTATCAAACATAGCTTGAAGTAGGATTAGATAGAGAACTGCGTCTCCAACTTTTTCATAAAGCATTTCCCTTGTGGGATATCCGGTTACTTGGCCAGAGATATTTACAGCATTCACCATGTCTTTAATAGACTGTAAGTGCTTACATAAGTATTCCCAGCATACTGCTTCCGGTTCATCATGAAGGGATATTGCTACACCCTTCTCAAAATTTGTGAAAGCATTTGCATCTTCTGCATACTCCTTCCCTTTACCTACAGCTCTTATTGACACTGCGCCAAGATGTTCTGCTAGGTATGTTTCAAATGTCTTTCTATTCATAACATTAGTTTTTAGATTAATATTATGCTACCAAAAATGGGGGAGATCCGAAGACCTCCCCTCATTCTAGAACTCAAAGTTGGGCAACTCCAGTGTTGTCTCTCCTTCTGATTCCGTTTCTTCTGTCTCAGGTTCTGAGACAGGTTCTTCTTCAGTAGCATTTTCTTCTTTTAGGAAGTCTAGATCCCCACTTTCACGGTGGATACTTTCTTCCTCTTCAGCTTCAAAGTCCATATTGGGCTTCATAGCTTTGTCATTCTCCTCATGTTCACCTTCTATGGTTTCCACTATCTCACCTTCCTTAGGAACATAAGCTTCTGCAGCTTCTATAATCTCTGAAGTATGTTCAGGATAAGTTTCTAAAGCTTCATCTACAGACATTTCTGTTTCCACAATAGTAAAATCAGGAACATTATCAATGTCAAAATCAGATCCGCTAGAGATTACTACCTCAGGATTGTTATCAACACCATGTAGTTCATGATTCAATTCTTCTTCTGTTCTTATGTCAAGTGACGAAACACCTATTGTATCTGTTTCTTTTAGACCATGGAGATCTTCAGGAACACCATTCATCTCCACAATATTTAGGATCTCATCAGTCTTCATCATGTCTGCTTCCTCATCTGCTTTCATCTCTTCAGTCATTTCCACAGGTTGAAATTCATTCACTGCAGTTAGTTCTTCTTCCAAATTACTAAGAGTCAAGTCAACCATTGTTTCATTAAGTGATTCTTCAGTTAGGATCTCAGCTGTCTCACATTTTACTGGAGTTAAATCCGCAGGATCCAAGTCTGGGCATAAGTCCGAGAGAGCTACTACAAAGTTTAGAGCCTCATCATCAGTAACTACTACTTCTAAGTTAGCTCCTGCCACCTTATAGTCAAAGCCTAACATGCTACCATATGATTCCATAAGCATGCTTGAGATAGCTGTTCTGATTGTATCATCTGCAGCCTGAGCAATACCCTCTTCTAAATTCATTTGATTAGGGCTAACTGTAGGATCTACAGCTGCAAACGGTGGGAACAAACTCTTCTTAATTACTTTATGAAGATCTTTCTGCTGCTCCATCCATTTCTTAGGATGAGCTTTCTTTAGTGCGCAGATAATGTGATTATATACGGTCCAGAGATTGTTCTTATCCGTACCATAATTGTAACTAGGAGACTTAAACTCTTCCTTTACATTGATCAATTGGCTACTTGTTAAGATATCCTTTTCAAAGTATAAAGTTCCCATCAACTTCCCTATCTCATTATCAGAAATTGTCACAGTTTTCATGACAGTTTTATCTGCAACAAGACCTTTAAAGTAGGCTGCTGCATTAGAGAGCTGTTGTACAATGTGCTCTTTCACTTCTTCTTTAGCGTCGCCGGTATGCTTGCGACCATAATTACTCATGTCTCCAGCAATAATAGCACTGCCTGAGATCTTAACATGTGCACCAACTGCACAACGAAATCTCATTGATTTATCATAGGAATTACCCCATGCAAACATTAGTCCCATATCAGGATCATTACCATATGTAAGATGATAGATTCCTTGGGCCACTTCTCCATTGAGATTTCTAGTATAAACTTTCTTCTCAATACCAAATCCTAAGTTCTGCAATTCTTGCAGAGTATTCTGGATTATAAAATCATGTGATACAACTGTGTAAGTACTTCCGTGAGTAGGAAGTGCCACACTTTTCAAATCATTTTCACTTGTGAATTGAACATTCTTAGGCATAATTTATTCGTTTTTAAACATTGATAATTGACTATCTTTGATAGCCTTAGTTATATTTTCTATCTCTCTATAGATAGCTTGTAAATAATACTGATCATTTACCTGGTAGTCTTTCCAATCTTTCTCCTCATAAAGGTTGAATATTGTTTGAGCCCACCTACCTGTTTCAGTACGCGCTTCCCGGCCATCAGTTTGATGACACTTCATGATCTTACAGCCAGTGTCACTAACATAATACCGGATAGTCTTCTGAAGATTCTCTTCAGTAAATTCCCCACCGTCGTGACAAAGAGCCTTGAAATACCAAGCTCCTTTGTTCC
>Ga0307379_10012771_pt1 | contig 10924 bp, 12 predicted proteins | sample UN2MG_FD_202237 | JGI IMG/M metagenome (GOLD analysis project Ga0307379, IMG submission 202237) | Soil microbial communities from Risofladan, Vaasa, Finland - UN-2 | ecosystem: Environmental > Terrestrial > Soil > Coastal area > Acid sulfate soil | place: Finland: Risofladan, Vaasa | collected... | reverse complement strand
TCTGCGGTTTGGCTACGCTCAGAAGCCTCCTGCGCCAAAGTCCGTGCATTCTCTAGGGCCAGAGCCATCTCTTCCTTGCGAAGCAACTGCTTCGTTTGCAAGTCGCGCGCTTGGCCCCAAAACTCCATCCCGTACTGGAAAGCCTTTGGACTTGCATACAAGCCGTGCATTGCCTTGGAACGCTGCTCTTGCGTTGACTCTATGTCTCCCATGATAAGGAGACTGTCCATCTCTTCAGGAGAAGGCGTATAGTTGCGCTGAGACAGCTCCGCCTGCAACGATTCCATCTGCTTGTTGCGCAACTCCTGTACTGACTGACGCTCCTCTTCCTGGAGACCAGATTCAAACCCTCTGGCAAACAGGTCTACAAGCTGTCCCATCTGTCACCCCCTCCCCCTATGCGAACGCTCTTTCGTCGCCCTGAAGAATCCTGCCCTCTTGGTCGTTGACTCCCTGATTTGCTTTTCCGAACTGGCGACCAATCTTATGTCCGCCGATCATAGTGAGAATTCCGCCAGTGTCACCAAGCGCACCACCAATAGCACTTGCGTATCCTGGAGAAGATTCCGCCTCTGCGATCTGCATTTGACCAGCGGCCAACCTCTCGGCCATGCGGTCCCTTCGCTCTGCTGCCGCAACCAGGTGAGGAGCAATCTGACCCTGTACCTCTGCTGCTCCAAAACTTGAGTCAAGAACACCTCGCTGCCCCAGATTTGTTGCAGTCAGGTCGCGCGTGGCGCGTATCGTTGCCTCTTCTGTCGTCGAGAGACCAGCCTGTGCCGTTTGATAGCGGGATTCTGCTATGCGCATTGCTTCACGCATCTTCTCTGCCATCTGCTTCCGTCTATGCTTTTCTCCGCTCGTTGCGATCAATGACCCCAACAAGTTCATGCCAATGCCGATGCCTAGACCGGCAGGACCGCCAGCGGCCCCAGAAGACAACAGCCCAGTTAGAAAACTCGGCAACATCAGAACTCACCCCTTTGCTCTGTTTCGACAAAGAAGTCAAAAAACTCTGGCCTCTTGTCGTTTCCCGTGGACAAAAAAGATCCACTGATAGTCAGCTCAAGAAAACGCCCCTTGAAGTGTGGGGGCAAAGTTGTGTCGATAGCATCACGCTTGTCCGTGTTGATCGTGAAACTTGCGCTCAGGTCATTATCTTGATCCACGGTGACAGTGACAAGGAGGTCAAAGCCTCTTGTGTTTACGTCCAGCCGCAAGCGAAAAAAGTGAGCTTCCAAGCCGCGCGCCCCACTGATCCAGCGCCAACGCATCGTCATGTCGATAGCCCTCTGACCCGCTGTCACTACTCCTGGCGAGACCTCTACCGCTACGGCATCTCCAACGGTTTCGTCTATGTAGTAGGCAAAACCGTCAGCATCCACAGCGAAAAGTCGTGACTCGCGTCCAAGCCAGTTCAGGTGACGGTACGCACTCTGCGTGTCAATGGACCACTTCAAGCTCTCGCCTACCTCCCGCGCCGTGGCCAGGTCAAAGTTATCTGGGTCCACGTCGGGAATCTCCGGCTTTGGAGTCCCACCAGGATTCGCCGTCGTCGGATAGTTCAGATAGTACGTTCCTTGACCATATGCGGAAGAAATAGACCTTGGGTAGCGTCCGTCGTAACTCTGGTAGTACCCACGATAGTCCGCCTTGCGGAAAAGAGGTCGAATCTCGTTGGACACTTCTTCGACGGTTGCACCGTTGAACAGACGAGGGATACCGTCAGACCCCATGAAACGGATTCCTTGCTCTGTTTCCTGGATGGAGTCTCTTGCTGCGCACCCTACCTTTGAATGAACGCGGCGCATGGCCCTGTCGCTAACGTCCCACACGTATACGGCTTGGTTTGTAAAAACCACAACGTCACTGCCAGCTTGTGCCAACCCAACGCCTATCTCGCTACCGCGACCAATGCGCACCCAGTGCTGCAATGACGACAGCAGGCCAGCCTCTCCAAAAAAGAAGAAAGACGAGTCCACCTGGATCTCCTTAACGGCGGTCACGTAGTCGGGAAGAAGGACGCTTTGGATGTCTCCATGCCTTGGCACCTGTCCTCCGCCATAAGACAGCCCACCGCCAGACCTGTCTTGTTGCGACAAGGTTACTTCGCGGTGAACAATGTCTGGCATGGCAATGCCATAAAAAGTGTCGTTGACCATGATTCCATCGGCCAGCCTTGGCGGATGTCCATTTGAGGGCTCCCAGTATGGAGCCTGTTGACTCATTCTGTTTAGGGAAAGAGTGTAAGAGATTCCTCCTGTATCAACTCCAAGAACGTTATCCCAGGGTACCGAAGCAATCAGTCTGTAGGCTGACGGCGTTTCCTCTGCAAACACTCCGGCAGCGAACGACTGATAGATGTTAACCTTTGGATCATCTACTTCTTGTTCCCAGCTTCCGATCATGTGGTTCCAGTAGATGTAGAACACCTCGACACCAGTTTTGCCGTTGTAGGAAGGCGACGGTGGCACATATAGCTGAATTGGAAGAGATGGACTCGAAAAGTTCCCCCACTTGTCAACGAGGCAAATCCGGAACCTGTAGGTGCCGGTTAAAAACTGTGGGAAGGCAGCGTCACTGACATACCCAGGGCGAACGTTCGGACGTGGAGTCGTGGCCACTGGCCACTTAATCCCCATTTTTCCCCACTGGTATTCCGTGCGCTTCAGAAAGTTCTGCTCGCGTAGAGGCTTGCGACGTAAAATCCTTGGCACCGAGGATTCATCCACCACAATCACGTTTGTGCCATTGACCAGGAACTTCGCCTGCGTGCGATCATCCTCAAGGACGTTCTCAGAATGCGGCGCACTCACTGCCTCGTCGTTCTTCTTGTTGAAGTGGATCGTGCCCGCTTCTTTCCACAGAACGTTGAGGCGTTGCGGAATGCGCTCGACAGCCGGAGACTCTTCGTCAACCGGGAAAATCGACACGGTTGTAAGATGGATGTCCACCGGGAAAAACTGGATGTCTATAGCGTAGAAGTAAAACTTTATGGAGGTTGGCGCAGCTCCCGTCGTGAACTCCACCTGCCAAGAGCCAGAGGTAGAATTCATGGGAACATTCGCTATGGGACCAGTGCTCAACAGCGTTAATGTCGGCGGAATATCTACCTCATTTGAAACAACGTGCACCGCGTAACGGAGTAGATATTTTGTGTTCGGCAATAACGGGGACGCCATGTCGGCCAGCACCTGCTCGGCAGTCCCCGTTCCATCCCGCGCAGGAATCCAGGGGCCAGGGCCAACGTCCGGTGCAATATAAAACCTGAGATACCCTTCCACTGGGTGTTGCGTCATCGTAGCGTCGGAAGTCTGAGACAAGGCCCAGGCATCTTCCTGGTTCTCGTTGGTGAAGTTACCATCTGCCAATATCTCGCTCTGCGTTGTGGTGATGCGCTGGTCGTACATCGCCCCCATTCCGCGCGAGGCTCCAGGCTTTAATCCCTGGATGTGCTCTTCATAGTCGGAAGCAGTCCCGTACCCTTCGTATGGAAAATCCAGGTTAACAAGCGAACGGCCAGGACGTGTGATGACCGAACCCGCCTCTTCAAAGCGCACGCCGTCCGCAACAAGCAGATGGTTTGTCTTTGTAGGGTTGGTCCCAAGGTCCAATCCGTTAAGGCCGGTGTCTTTGCTGTCCTGGATTGTCATACCGCCGCGCCTCCGTCCATCTGTCCGTTCGCATAGCCTGCATCGACGAAGATAGTTGGCTCTATCCACCCAGCCGGGAACGATGTCACGTCCGTAACGTATCCCTTCACGTAATTCAGCCAACAGTAATTGCCGGAGTGCGCCGCGCCTGCCCCCGCTACCTTGATTCCCCACTCTGGGAGCGCCAGGTTGCTCGAAGCAATGATCTTGTTGCGGGTGATGAAGGAGTCCTTCATCCCAGAGGCAGCATCGTTGCCTTCATAGTGGATGGACCCTTCCGCAACCGGAGTTGTATGAGAATTTATGAGAAGGTTGTCTGTGATGCTCCACCTGTCCTGCGTGGCCCCCGTAGAGATGATGTATATGCCTCCCTCTACGGAGTTTGCCACCTTGTTCCCAGAGATTCTCATTTCGTGCATGTCTTTGGTTGTTGATATGTGAATGCCGTGTACGTAGTCTCCGGTTGACGCGTTGTTGATTTCGTTCCCTGCAATTACATGGTCAAAGGTAGCGGTGACCCCGTTGTTCTGGCGGATGGTTCCCTTGAACAGCCGGTTGTTCTCAATCGTCGTGTTGCTTACTTCGCCAACCTCGATGTTCCCTTTGCTAAGGCTGTTGTCATAGACAACAAAGTCACCGTCAGCAACCGCACCAGACATCACAATGTCGGTCTTCACCGTGGCAGTGGAATAGTTACTGAGAATTTTGATTGTCCTTGTCGCCGCAGCCGCCCCAGAGGAGGAAACGGTCAGCGTGGAGGCCTTCGCTCCAGAGCCGAGAGCATTTTTCTGAACAGCGACATTTGTCCAGCCGCTGATCCTCCACGGTCCTTCAAGGTTGCAACTGTCAACCAATAGCCTTGTGCATGTAGTGGCGCCCGTATTGCCGAAGTTCGGACCTTTGTTTATTGTGCCACAGCGCAGGAGCGTGACGCTCTGATGTGACCCTGTTGAAATACCAAAGTCTATCTCTGCGCCGGTCAGGATTAACCCTGGAGTGTTCCTGAACGTAACGTCGGACACAACCACGCTTTCTCCAGTACCGGCTACGTGAAACAGTGGGGCAACTCCGTCGTCCGCGTGCACCTGGAACTCAGTGCCCTTTGCCGCCCCTACAACCGCTAGCGGACCACTGTTCCACGGGAGGATGTAGCTTGCGTATAGACCGGCTCCAGCGATGAGTTGCGCAAATTGATATATGGCTCCCTCGAAAAAAATCACGGCTCCAGTAGCCCCTGCTTCGGCCTCAATGCTTTGCCACACAAGCGTGTTTGCTCGCGCCTGGGCAATCGTGAGGCCCAGACCTGATCGCCCACCACGACCCTCAAAGTTGAACCCTGCATAGGCTGTTTTGCGCAGCTCCGTTATCGCTACATCAACGTTCTTTGCCGTTAAATAGTCGAACGGTGCGCGCGAATTGGTGTTTGCCGGATCTCCGAGTGGGTTCAATAGTGGCAGGTGTTCGGCGTGGATACGCGGAACAGATATGCCGACTCCCAGAGAATTGTTGCGCGCCAGGTTGCTTGCTGTCTTTCCGTCCTCTACGTCCCAGGCCAAATCTGGTTGGCCAAGAAGCTCCTTGACTATGTTTACTGTCATTTCAACTCCAATAGCCCTTGCGTGGCCAGCCAATGGACTGTCCGCTGCCCGTTTCAGGGGCGAACGGTAAGAATGATCTCGAACTCGACCTGCCGACGCGCTGTCCCAGTTTGAATACCAGGAAGGGCAGAGGACTCGATACGCGATCCTGCGCGTTGCTCACGGTTGCGTTGAACCGATCCTTGTAGACGCCAGCCAAAACACGGTTGTGTTGCTCTCCGTCGCCCTCGTATAGCTGCCAAAGACAGTATGCAAGTGGAGCCTTCCACCAGATTGTCTTGAGAGGAACTTCGTCGGCGTCCCCCTCCATTGTGGCTGCCTTTACTACGCCCCACACCGTGAGACCTGCCACCTCTGTTTGTGAAATGGTGGTGATTGCTCCATATTCGCTATTGAACTGCGGCTCTCCAACGATCTGCGTGATGCCGCCGTACTCACTGGAGAACGTTGCGTAGGCCCCATCGTTCCAGCTTGTTATCGCACCGTATTCGCCACTCTGCGAGATGCCAGCAGTAGAAGTTATCGTTGGCGTTGGATATACGCGGAACTGGTTGTGCGGGAGTCCCTGCGTTGTCCAGTCCAGAGGGTTTGGCCCTGTTCTTGTCTCCCACTTTGCGTCTATGCCAACGATGTCCTGCACCGTCCGTGGGCGCATCGTGTAATCTTTGAACGCAATGCGCTGCGCGCGCACGTTTATGTCTGGGAAGGTATAGGTGTGTTGACCGGCGACAAGGGGGATGTCCTGGCGGTACCATTCGTCTTCCACGCTGCGACGAAATTGCCGACAGCCTTCATTGAGTAAATCAACAACTCGTTCACGCAAGAAGAACTTGGGATTGCTTCGGACATCCCCAAGGATGTAATACACCCTGGTCAACAAGTCGCCCAAATTCACGGCCCCTCACATCCCTACGGGTTTACCAGCTCGTAATGAGACAGGTCGTTCCACTGCTTTTCGCGCACATCAAAGTCGCGGTCCCAGTCGCCACCCCAGCGAACGGCATGTGTTATCAGTCTCGCCACAAGCAATCTGTCGGCTGTGCCCAGGATCACTCCCGCCAGGAAGAACATCGACGACTCATGCTTCCAGTCAACGTGCGGAACGTTGACGAAGTATGGCATCGCGTGCCACGCCATGCTCGGCATGTAGTTGTGCAGGCTTTCCCCCGGAGGCTTCTTCGACAAACCGCGCTCGAAGTACTCCTGCTGCAACGAGTTGTTCCTGTGTCCCTCAAGCACCGTACAGTCAAAGGAACGAACAACCTCCGACATGATGACCTGCGCGTCTTTGTGGCAGGTCGCCAGATGCTTGAGAGACACAGATCCAAAACTTGGCACGCTACTTCTCCAGTTTCGTTTCGATACGCTCAAGACGGCGAAGCACTTCCCGCTCGTATGCCTCCGTCGCTACCAGGCGCTCCTTGATAGACGCCAGATCTTCTAGGTGCTTCTTCTCGATTCCATTCACCAGATGGTTGTTTGTGGATACGCGGGCTTCTATGCTGCCGTACATATAGGCGCCGAAGCTCAACAATGCCGCAAACACCACAGCCGTAATCTTCCAGGCATTGGCATTCCTTACCGTTGTCTCACTCATTCGTCCCCCACGCACGGTTCTTTAACCACGTTCCTTCAGGCCCTGGTCACGGAGAAACATCAGTCCTATAGCGTAGAGGGTGTTTAACGGATCACCCACGAACCTTATGGCAGAGTCGATGATGTCCGGCACGTATGGAGTCAGCTTTTCTCCACCAATCGCGCTGGCCGCTGCCGTCACAAGCATGGTGATGGCAAACTTTCCCGTCTTCGATCCAGACTGGCGGCGAAAAAAGCTGCCAATGCCCTTCAGTAATCCCCACATAGTTCCCCTCCGTTGCTACAGTTCCAACTCGTCCTTCAAGAATTGTGCGCGGATGCGCATAGCCTCTTCCAGAGCTTCTTCGTTTTCTTTCTGTGCCAGCGCGATCTCTCGATTGATGATCTCTTGTCCAGCGGCCTTCTTCAGTTCACGCTGGAGAGCAATGTCCATATCTGCGCCAGGCTTTCCAAACGCATCTTCGATGATTTGGGCATGTTTGTCGTCCACCGTTATCGTATATGTTACTGGCACTTCATTAACCCTTTCTACCAGGCACCGAACTCTGCTTCCTCAGCCGCGTTCGCAGCCTCCGAGTCGGTCACGTACACCTCGGCAGCCGCGCTTGAGCGCACTTGCCGGATCTGATCTTTGGTCACTTTGGCCAAAGCCTTCAACACAGAATCCTTTAGCGGCACGCCAGCCTCTGCCCACGCCTCATTCAGCCTGGCGATCTGCGCCTGTGTCAACGTGATCGTAATGTCTGGCATGGCAGTCTCCCTGTTCCGTTATTGCAGCAGCCCGTTCAACTGAAAGTCGTCAATCACCTGATTGATAACCCGTTTCGCTACGAGCAGGTCTGCGTTCAGGGCATTGATCTGGGTCAGAATGTCCATCAGGTTATCGTTGATCGTCGCGTCATCGCCAGTTCCCGATACCCCAATCAAGCTGCCTGTAGCTGTCCCGCCTGTAAGGTCAGACAATGTAACGGACGTGAGGTTGCCATGCGTCCGTGTCACCGCGCTATAGGTCTGCGTGTAGGCCGCTGGCCGCGCAGCCGGGGCCTTCCCATAGAACCCCACCGTGGTGCCGTCATGGTCCAGCAGGCCACGCACCCGCAGCCCACCATTCACGTCCAGTTTCTGGGTAGGAGCGTTGGTGTCCACCCCTATCATCTGTAATTTGCCACTCAGGTACAGCAGATTGGGGCTGGCATAGGTTCCAGCCGTGATGCACCGGAAATTGATAGCCGAGTCAACTGGGGCTACCGCAGTCTCCCAGAATACTTCCCACGCTGCCGCTGTTCGATACGTCAGCACACTGTCTTGCATTAGGAAGGTGGCCCCAGCTCCAAAGCCAGCTACCGGGAACCCGCCCGTTGTTGCATGCAAGAAGGTGGCACCATACGTAACATTGTTCAGCACAGCATCTACGACAGCAAGTGTTGTTGGCACGTTTATACTACAAGATGTGCTGCCCAGCGCCATCACCTGGCCGTAGTTATGAAACCACGTGTATACGCCGCCGGTCGTCACGTTGAACTTCATGTGCTTGTTGTTGGGGGTGCTCTGAAGCCACAGATCGCCATCGTCACGTACCAACATGCCGTCACTGGTAGATCCCGCTACGCCAGCGATGTAAGTTTGCTTCTGGGCGTGGGCGCCACCAAGGTACAGGCGCCCTGAACTGTCTGCGTCCAGCGTTCCGTAAGAAGCGCCAGAGGTGTCGTACTGGCGAAACTGGCGGTTGCTCCGGTTGTAGCTGGCATTGAACACGAAGCTGTTGCCTGCACCGTGCTTGACGATCAGCTCCCGCGCCGCATCCATCGCAAAGGTCAGTCCTCGCGTGGTAGCTGGCGTGATGGTGTTCAGGCCGCTGACCTGCGTGAACTGCAACGAACCGGCTGCGGAATGTCCTCCCAGCCAGAATGTTTGGCTGGCATGACTGCTTAGCAGGCTGGTCTCTCCAGCCGCATTGACGCGGATCACCAGATTCTCGGTGCCACCCACGTTGTCGGTAAGGGTGAAGTCACTCCGTAGAGTCTTCACCCCCAGTTCATTAGACCACCGTAGGTCGAATACCCCAGTAAGGCTATCAGCCATCAATACGGTTTCATCGGCGCCAACAGCAAACCTGTTCCATGTACGGGACGTTAAATTCCCGACTACAAGATCTCCGTCTGCTGCCGGATTTTGTGGGTATGACATTTCAACTCCCTATGACTCGCCAATCAACACCGTCAGACTGTAACCAAGTAAAACCCTTCTCATTAAGAAATAGGTTTGGGAGTCCATCAATCAGCGCCCCATCCGGGGTGTTAACGGTAATATCATTCGTTACGGGTGGGGTCATTCCAGTTTCATCCTTGATAATCAGCAACTGACCCGGTTTTGCCCCAGTCGTTCCATACGTGGGAGCGGTCGGTGGCAATGTGATTGTGACCCCTGGCACATTCGCACCGTTGTATCCGACATAGGTGTACTCACATGCAACCGCCAGTACGTTGTTAAGGCCATTGACAGTCAAACGGTTGAGCGAAAACCCCCCAAGCAACTGCACGTCTTGCCCAAACACGAAAGTGTTTTGTCCTGTAGTCACGCCACCGATGGTTCCGAACACCAGGCGATCCATTGCAGCAGGGTCTTGATGCAAAATGGTGCGGGCGTCACCATTCCAATAAACCCCATTGGGGGACTGCTTGTAGAGCGCATACCCTGGCTTCAACCCCTGTTCACCAATCATCAATCCGCCAGTCCACGTCGGCCCATCTCCAATAAACACGTGACCAGGGGCATTGGTGTCTACCCGCAACACGTTGGTACCTACGTTGTCTTCAACCACCAGGGCATCAAAATGCAAACCACGCATCCGAATCCCACCCGGAACACCAGAGCCACCGCGAAACACCAAGGGTGCAAGCAATGCAGTGATCCCAAATTCGCTAGACCCAAGAGATTCGACCTCTCCAGTAGTGCCAAATTTCATATATGTAAACGGCGTTGCAGCGGCGGAGTCGAACACTGTGATGATCGGATCGCACGAACCGAGGTTGACGTTGAATCGGAACGGGCAATCCATGAAGTCAACGGCACCAACGATGGTCAGTAGTCCTCCCACCGTTCCCAGGGGAGCCAGCTTGTGCCAGTACTGCGTGAACGGATCACCCTTGGTCCTGTGCCCCAACGCATGGGGAGGGTCTCCACTCTCAAGCAGTTGTCTCCCCTGATACGAAAACATCTATCCCATCTCCATGCGTGCTGGGTTGCGAAGACTGTTCCCATATATGCTGGTGCGAATCCCTTCATGTCGGCTGTTAGCGTAGTCGCCAACGTCACTGACCATTTCCATGTAATACTGCAACTGACGCAGCGCACGGCCAAGACGTGGACCATCCGCGTCTTTGATGAGGGCCTGATAGTTCGCGTAGTACACCAGAGCCTGGTGATAATCCTCTGGTATGTCTGGAACGTCTGCGTCAGAAGTGAACGGCTGCGGAATGACAGCCATCTGCATGTTGATCTGACCAGCGACGTTGTAGGCCGGGTAGATGAGTATTTCTTTCATCCCCCAGCTACTGAACACCCAGGGACGAGAGCGACTTCTGCGTATCCACAGGCGATCAATCCCGTCGATCCACACCCAGGTAGTGGGGTCGATAGGCGAACCGTCGTTCTCGTCGCGCACCGCAAGCGGATACAGGCAGTCGTCTGGCAAGGTGACGAAGTGCTGATCTGCTGGCACGTCCAGAACAACCGTCCTGGTAACGACACCAGTTTTCTCTGCGATGTCCATGTGGGCATCGTCGAGATACAGATTCAGCTCTTCGTCAGCAAACCTGGAGAGGTATGCCCCCGTTTCACCCAAAGCTGCCAGTAGTCGCGTCCTCATCTCTCCACGGTTCAATCAAATGCACCTCGCCATGATCCTAACGAGTCCTTGCGCTGCACCGCCAACCCAGTCTTCCAGTAGATGTCCGCAGACAAGATGCTGAAAACTCTCATCCGCTCCGCTGGTCCCTACTTGCGAAAGCCGCACGTTGTCGATGGTCCACGTCTCTCCAGCTCCAGCTCCGGCAACGTTTATTGTGAAATTCCCCG
>Ga0307379_10012767_pt1 | contig 10926 bp, 10 predicted proteins | sample UN2MG_FD_202237 | JGI IMG/M metagenome (GOLD analysis project Ga0307379, IMG submission 202237) | Soil microbial communities from Risofladan, Vaasa, Finland - UN-2 | ecosystem: Environmental > Terrestrial > Soil > Coastal area > Acid sulfate soil | place: Finland: Risofladan, Vaasa | collected... | reverse complement strand
TCGCCGTCCAAGAGATGGTCTTCGCCGTCTGGCTCATCGCGAAGGGACTCAACCAATCCGACGGCTCCGTTCGTGCATCATCCCCTGAGACGCCGGTAACCGCTTGAAGAGGACGCGAACGGGAACGTTCTCGCGGTGTTCACCGAGCCCTTCTAGGTGTAGTTCCCAGAGACGTTGTTGACAGGTGAGGGGCCCCGCTTCTGGGATGGGTGTTGCGACACACCCCATCTCGAAGGAGGCCCCTCTTGTCTCACGGTAAAGCGAAACTGACTCCGGCAGGCAGGCTGCTGCTCGTCAATCGAATCGAGCAGGAAGGATGGCCACCTGCTCACGCTGCTGCGATGGCTGGCGTTTCTCGAGCAACCGCATACAAGTGGCTGGCTCGATGGCGCTGTGAAGGTTTGGCCGGTTTGAAGGATCGATCCAGCCGGCCGCACTCGATGCCGAACAAGACCGCTGCTGAAGTTGAGGCCCGCGTGTGCGAGCTGCGCCGAACGTGGCGACGCGGGCCACATCTGCTGGCCGGACGGCTCGGCATGTCACCCTCAACGGTTCACGCGGTGCTTGCTCGTCATGGGCTGTCTCGGCTGTCGCGCCTTGACCGAGTCACTGGCGACATCATTCGCTACGAGCGTGACCACCCGGGCGAGTTGATTCACGTCGATGTCAAGAAGCTCGGGCGGATCCCTGATGGTGGTGGCTGGCGAGTCCACGGTCGCGGTGCTGGTCGGCCAGCGAGGAAACGTGGCGGCGGCTACGACTATCTGCACGTTGCGATCGATGACCACTCGCGAGTCGCGTTCGTGCAGATCCGAGACGACGAGAAGGGCGTTACGTGCGCCGAGTTCCTGACCGACGCGTTCGAGTTCTTCGAGCAGCTTGGCGTCACCGTCGAGCGTGTCATGACTGACAACGCCAAGAACTACGTCCTCTCCCAAGCGTTCCAAGAAGCACTCGACGGCCGCTCGCACAAACGCATCCGTCCCCACCGGCCACAAACCAATGGCAAGGTCGAACGGTTCAACCGGACCCTCACCACAGAATGGGCCTACGCACGCGTGTTCAACACCAACGACGAACGCGCCGACACCCTCGACGACTGGGTCCGCGACTACAACTACAATCGAACACACTCAGGCATCGGCAACCACCCACCGGCCAGCAGGCTCCCGTCAACAACCTGACTGGGAACTACATCTAGTCTTCGGCGGTGCCCTTCATCGCCGGCGTCGACTCCTCCACTCAGTCCACCAAGGTCGGAATCCGCGATCTCGATTCCGGCGAGATCGTCGCGTCGACCTCGTCGCCCCACCCAGCGGTCACCCCGCCGTGCAGCGAACAGGACCCCCGGTCGTGGTCGGATGCGTTCGAGCGGGCATGGCAGGGTGCACTCGCCGACCTGCCGGACGGATCTCGAATCGAGGCGATCAGCGTCGCCGGCCAGCAGCACGGCATGGTGGCGCTCGACGCCGACGACGAGCCGGTCCACGCCGCCAAACTCTGGAACGACACCGAATCAGCGCCGGATGCCGGCTGGCTGATCGGTCAGCTGGGGGGAGCCGACGCCTGGGCCGACGCCGTCGGCAGCGTGCCCGTGGCCGCGTTCACGGCGACGAAACTGTCGTGGCTGCACCGCTCGCACCCCGCCGCATGGCAACGCATGGCACGTGTGCTGTTGCCGCACGACTACCTCACGCATCTGCTGACCGGCGCCTACACCACCGACCGCGGCGACGCGTCGGGCACCGGGTACTGGTCACCGTCGACGGGGGAGTACCGCTGGGATCTGCTCGCTGTGATCGACGCCGAACGCGAGTGGAGCGACGTCGTGCCCGCGGTGCTCGGTCCGCTGGAGGTGGCCGGGTCCTGGAACGACATCGCCGTCGCGGTCGGAACCGGCGACAACATGGCCGCCGCGCTCGGCCTCGGTCTCGCTCCGGGCGATGCTGCGTTGTCGGTGGGCACATCCGGAACTGCGTTCGCCGTCGCCGATGCGTCGACGGCGGACCCGACGGGCGCCGTCGCCGGATTTGCTGACGCGACGGGGCGGTTCCTGCCGTTGGTCTGCACGTCGAATGCGGCCAAGGTGCTCGATGCCGTCGCCAGGCTGCTCGGCGTCGACCACGACGAGTTCGACCGGCTTGCCCTCGCCGCAGTCGGCGCTACCGACATGCCGGTGTTGCTGCCGTACCTCGACGGCGAACGCACCCCGAACCGCCCCGATGCGACCGGGTTGATCGGCGGGCTGCGCAGCGATGTCACCCGCGAACAGTTCGCCCTTGCGGCAGTCAACGGAGTTGCGTGCGGGCTGCTCGACGCACTCGATGCGCTGGGCAGCCACGCCGCGGTGACCGGTCGTGTCGTGTTGACCGGAGGAGGGGCGCGCTCGACCGCGCTCCGAGCCGTTCTCGCTGGATTGGTCGACCAACCACTCGTGCTCGCGGGCGTCGATCAGGCCGTCGCTGCGGGGGCGGCCGTGCAGGCGGCTGCAGTCGCCGGTGGGGTCGATCACGCTGCGGTGCAGCGTCGGTGGGGACTCGGCACGGCCTCGAGCATCGTCGAGCCGGTGGACTCGGGCGATCTCCGCGAGCGTTACGCCGAATTGCGCGACGCAGATCGCTGACCGATGGCCCGGCCGGATCCCTTCGTCACGCTCGGCCTGGGGCGCCACGCCAACAGCGACGACATCCGCGCCGCTCGGCGTCGGCTGGCGAAGGCTCACCATCCCGATCAGGGCGGCGACGCCGCTGACATGCAACGGATCAACGAGGCGGCCGATGCCGCCCTGCTCGCCCTCGACGCGTCGGTTGCCGATGTGCCGACAACGAGCGCCTCCGCCGAGCGCCGGTCGGCGCCATCCGACACTCCCATGTCGGGGATCGCCCGAGATGTTCCGTCGTTCACCGTCGAGGCGCTGCCCGTCGAGACGTTCGAAGCGATGCTCGTCGTCGCCTCCTGGCTGGGCGAGGTGCTCGACGACGAGCCTCCCTACCGGCTCGATGCGTACTTGCACGAACCGTTCGACTGCTGGTGCCGCCTGGACGTCGTCCCGGACGCCGGCGCTTCGACGGTGAGCATCACCATCGGAGGCGTCGACGGAGCACCCACGCCTGACGTGGTCGCGGTCCGCGATGCCTGGGTCAGCAATCTGAACGCCATCGACTGGCCATGAATGCTCCTCGACGACTCAAGCGGGGCGAGGCGCTGCCGCCTTGGTGAGGCGATCGCGTATGGCGTGGCCCAATCCTTCCTCGGGAGGCAGCACGGCAATCACGGTGCCGACTCCACGACGGTCAGCGTCGCGGAGCCGGGCATAGAGCTCACGGGCGTAGATGACGAGGTCGTCGGTGAGGTCGAGGATCTCCGAGGCGACGGTGCCGGCTCGCAGCGCCACTGCGTCGTCGTGCGAGTCGACCAGCCGAACGGCACACTGCGGCGCATAGTGCGATGCGAGCATCCCGCTCGCCCGACTCGGTCCGGACGCATCTGCAACACCGCCCGCGAGCAAGCGACGCACGTCCTCGACCGGCACTCCGCCGGCACGCAGGATCTGTGCAGGCACGGCTGCACAGTCGACGATCGTGCTCTCGACGCCGATCGGGCATGCGCCGCCGTCGAGGATCACGTCGCGAGCGGGGTCGAGCCGATCGCCGAGATCGCCCAGCACGTGCTCGGCGGTGGTGGGGCTGACGGCCCCGAAGCGGTTCGCCGATGGGGCCGCGAGCCCGACGGTCACCCGTTCGAGGAGTTCCAGAGCCATCGGGTGAGCAGGAACGCGGAGTGCGACGGTGTCGAGCCCGCCGGTCACGACGTCGTGCACTGCGGAAGCGCGGGGGACGATCACGGTGAGGGGGCCGGGCCATCCAGCATCGATGAGCACGCGAGCAGCAATCGGCACGGTGGCCGCCCATGCATCGAGCTGGTCGGCGGCCGCGAGGTGAACGATCAGGGGATGATCGGCAGGTCGTCCCTTGACCTCGAAGATCCGCCGGACCGCTTCAGGGTTCGTGGCGTCTGCGGCAAGCCCGTACACCGTCTCGGTGGGGATGGCGACGAGGCCGCCTGCACGGATCGTCGCCGCTGCCCGTTCGACGTCGGTGGTGACGAGATCATCGGGCGTCATCTCCTGGCTCAGATGGCGTCGAGGAATTCGAGGGCAGCGTCGAAGAACCCGAACGACTCGGTGGTCGCGAAGTGGTCGACGTTGCGCAAGGTCTCGCATCGGCCGTTGGGGAACGCAGCGGCCAGTGCGTCGCCCGGGTAGACGAAGTCCTGGTCACCCACGACCACGAGCACCGGGCAGGTCACCATCGCGCAGGTGTCGGGCGTGATGTCGTTCGCCGGTGGGCGCTTCATGACAGCGGTCAGCGCCGCGATGTCGTTGCCGGGTTGGCTCGCATACTGGGTGAACAGGCGAACGGTGTTCTCGAGCGCAGACGGGTCGCCGCCGCCGGCGACGGACTCGAGCCCAGCCACGATCGCCTTGGTCCCTGAATCGTCGCGGTCGAAGATGTTGGCCCCGATGCCCGCCAGCACGATCCGGTTGAATCGGTGTGGTTGAGCGACGGCCAAGCGCAGCAGCGTCATGGCGCCGAGCGAGAATCCGATCGCATCGACAGGCAGGTCGGGAAGTCGGTCCTGCACCCGCTCGGTCAGATCGGCATATGCCTCGGGTTCGTGCGGCTTCGGGGCGGTGCCGTGGCCGAGCAGGTCGACGCCGACCACGTCGAGGCCCGCATCTTCGAGCAAGGCGGTGAAGCCGCTGCGTTGCCAGGTCGACTCGAACGATCCACCCCAGCCGTGCACGAGGACGACAGGGGGCGCTGCGTGAGAGGACATGCACGCGCCAGGCTAGGCCCTAGCCTGTGCTCGCTCGTCAAGCGAGCCGGGTCGACGGCCCAGGACAGGCCGATCGAGGCCAGGAGGAACCCATGCGCATGCTTCACCCCGAGTCTGGCTTCGACCTGACCTACAACGACGTCTTCATGGTGCCGAGCCTGTCCGACGTGTCCTCGAGAATGGACGTCGACCTTCGTACCCCCGACGGCATCGGCACGACCATCCCGCTCGTCGTGTCGAACATGACTGCAGTTGCCGGTCGGCGCATGGCCGAGACCGTGTCGCGACGTGGAGGCATCGCCATCTTGCCGCAGGACATCCCCGTCGACGTCGTGGCCGGGGTGATCGACTACGTGAAGCGGTGCCACACGGTGTTCGAGACGCCGATCACCCTCGGTCCGGATGCCACCATCGCCGAAGCACTGTCGCTGATCCACAAGCGTGCGCACGGCGCCGTCGTGGTCGTCGACGACGGCGTGCCCGTCGGGGTGTTCACCGAACGTGACGGTGACGGCTTCGATCGTTTCACGCAACTGGTCAACGTGATGAGTTCCAGTCTGCACATCCTGAGCCCGGACATCGACCCCGCGGCGGCGTTCGACCACCTCGGCAGCCACCGCCTTCGGGTGGCGCCGGTGGTCGACGACGGACGCCTGCTCGGGGTGATCACTCGTGAGGGAGCGTTGCGATCGACGATCTACCAGCCGGCGGTCGACGGCGATGGTCGACTGATGGTCGGCGTGGCGGTCGGTATCAACGGCGATCCGGCGGGCCGAGCGAAGGAACTCGTCGGTCACGGCGTCGACGTCCTGGTGATCGACACCGCGCACGGCCATCAGACGCGCACTCTGCACGCCATCGAGGCGGTGCGCTCCGTGCTGCCAGACGCCAAGATCGTGGCGGGCAACGTGGTGACCGCCGACGGCACACGCCAGCTGATCGAAGCGGGCGCGGACGTCGTCAAAGTCGGCGTCGGCCCAGGGGCGATGTGCACCACCCGGATGATGACCGGTGTCGGGCGCCCGCAGTTCTCCGCGGTGCTCGAATGCGCCGACGAGGCGCAGCGGCTCGGCCGGCACATCTGGGCCGATGGCGGGGTGCGCTTTCCGCGAGACGTGGCGCTCGCACTTGCCGGTGGAGCGGCCAGTGTGATGTTCGGGTCCTGGTTGGCCGGCACACACGAGTCGGCAGCCGACACGCTTCGCGACCACGACGGGCGGCTGTACAAGGAGAGTTTCGGAATGGCGTCGAATCGGGCGGTCAAGCATCGCACGCAGGGCGACCACGGTTTCGAGCGCGCCCGAAAGGAACTGTTCGAGGAGGGAATCAGCACGTCGCGGATGTACCTCGACCCTGAACGACCGAGTGTCGAGGACATCATCGACCAGATCGTCGCCGGACTCCGCTCGGCGTGCACCTATGCCGGTGCCGACTCGATTCCGGCGTTCCAGCAGCGAGCAGTGGTGGGCGTGCAGAGCACCGCTGGCTACGACGAGGGCCGCCCGCTCGGGGTGTCCTGGTGAACACCACGACTTCGCCTGCGGCGGTGCCGAGGGTGATCGCCATCGACGGACCTGCCGGTGCGGGCAAGAGCACGGTCGGTCGAGCGGTCGCAGCTCGACTCGGCCTGGAGTACCTCGACACCGGCGCGATGTACCGTGCCATCACGTTTGCGGCGCTCCGGCGGGGGATCGACCCGGCCGACGCCGAAGATGTCGCCGCGTTGGCGGACGGAGTCGAGATGACGCTGGACGGCTCGTCCGTCGTCGTCGATGGGGTCGACGCAACCGTCGAGATCCGGGGCCGGGAGGTGACCGCCGCAGTCAGTGCGGTCGCAGCCAACGGGCGCGTCCGGGCCGAACTCGTTCGTCGCCAACGGGCATGGGTCGTGGCGCACGGTGGGGGCGTGGTCGAAGGACGCGACATCGGCTCGGTCGTGTTCCCCGACGCGACGTTGAAGCTGTTCGTCACCGCGTCGCCCCGCGTGCGCGCCGAGCGGCGTGTGGCCGAGATCGGTGGCGACGTCGCCGAGGTCGAGGCGTCGATCATCGAACGTGATCGCAAGGACTCGACACGAGCCGAGAGTCCGCTCACCGAAACCGCCGATGCAGTCATCGTGGACACGACCGGGCTCTCGATCGACGAGGTGGTCGATCGCGTGCTGGAGTTGATGCCCGCGTGACGAAGCCAACGACCCGGCTCGCGTCGGATTCCCGCTCGAGTCTGGTGACCTACCGAGTCTTCCGTTCGCTCGTGTGCTGGTTCACCCAGGCGTTCACCCGTCTGCACATCGACGGTCGCGAACACCTCCCGGCGTCGGGCGCCTACGTGCTCGCCCCGGTCCACCGCAGCTACGTCGACACCCCGATCGTGGCCTGTGTGAGCACTCGGCGCATCCGTTTCATGGGCAAACAGGAGATGTGGAAGTACCCGCGGCTGGGCTGGTTGTTCTCGGCCCTCGGCGCGTTCCCGGTCAACCGCGGCACGGCCGACCGCGAGGCGTTGTCTCGGTGCATTCAGGTGCTCGAGCACGGCGAACCGTTGGTGTTGTTCCCCGAGGGCGAACGCAAGGATGGCCCGCGCCTGCATCCGCTGTTCGACGGCGCAGCGTTCGTTGCCGCTCGTGCCGGGGTGCCGATCGTGCCGGTCGGCATCGGCGGCTCGGCCCGGGTGATGCCTCGCCACGCAAAGATGTTCCGTCCGAAGAAGGTGCATGTCGTGATCGGTGAGCCGATCTCCGTCGAGGTCGGCGATTCGGGACGTGCGCCACGGCGCGCCATCACCGAGGCGTCCCAGCGGCTGTCGACCGACTTGCAGCGGTTGTTCGATCTCGCCGAAGCTCGCGTTGGCTGACCCTCTCGGGTTCGCGACGCCGCTTGTCGTCAGCCGTTGAGAAACGATTGCAGCGCGGCGGCGAGGTGTCCGGGGTCGTCGGCGCCGCACAGCTCGCGTGCCGAGTGCATCGAGAGTTGGGGCACCCCGACATCGACGGTGGCGATGCCGAGACGGGTTGCCGTGATCGGTCCGATCGTCGACCCGCACGGCATGTTGTTGCGTGACACGAACACCTGCCACGGTACGCCGGCGCGTTCGCAGGCCTCCTGGAACGCCGCTGCGGTGGTGGCCGAGGTTGCGTACCGTTGGTTCGAGTTGACCTTGATCGCCGGCCCGGCATTGACGATGGGGCGGTGGCCGGGCTCGTGACGTTCGGCATAGTTCGGATGCACGGCGTGGGCGTTGTCAGCGGAGACGCATGCCGAGGACACCAACGACCGGGCCAGGTCGTCAGCAGTTCCGCCACGGGCCGAGACGAGTCGCGACAACACCGACTCCAGGAACGGTCCGCCCGCCCCCGTGTTGCTCGACGACCCCACCTCTTCGTGATCGTTGAGCACCGCGACGGCAACATGATCGTTCGGCGCTGACGCAGCGAGCGCCGTGGTCGCTGCCCAGCACGACACCTGGTTGTCGAGCCGGCCGGAGGCCAGCAACGAATGGTCGGCGCCGATGATCGCAGCACCCTGCACGTCGTACAGGCAGAGCTCCCACCACGCGGGTTCACTCGACAGATCGCCGGCGTCGCGGATCCAGTCGGAGAACTCGCCCACGGCCGGTGATCCGACGCCCCAGATCGGAGTCAGGTGTTGCTGCGTATCGAGGGTGAGTCCGATGTTGTTCACGTCGCGGTCGAGATGGACCGCGAGCTGCGGCACGCGAGCGACCGGTTCGGCGACATTCAGCAACGACACCGATCCGTCCGCACCGATGACTCGTCCGGCAACGCCGAGATCGCGATCGAGCCAACTGTTGTTCAAGATGCCGCCGTAGACCTCGACTGCGAGCTGCTTCCAGCCATGACCTCCGGTGTCCGGACGCGGCTTCACGCGCAGACACGGCGAGTCGGTGTGGGCCCCGACGAGTCGGAACGGCGCATGGGTCGACGCCTCGTCGGTCGGCAGACGCCACGCAATGATCGCGCCCGATCGCACGACGTATCCGGCGTCCGGCACCTGGCTCCATGCCTCGGCCTCGTCGACGCGGACGAAGCCGTCGAGGCGATCGATGGTGGACTCGACCGCATGCCACGGCGACGGTGACGCATCGAGGAAGTCGATCAGGTCGGTGACGCCCGTCGGGACGCCGGTCTCGTTCATCGTCAGCCCCGCTGGAAGAGGCCCATCGGCAGGCCGGTGCCACGAAGGTGGCTGGTCTCGTTGACGGTGACGATCGAGCGTTCGCCGCTCGATGCTGCCGCAACCCGATTGATCGAGGTGTAGTTCGGATAGAAGAAGCCGCGGGCGAATTCGCCGAGACCCAAGATGTGCGAGAGATACCCGTTGATGATTCCGCCGTGGCAGACCACGGCGACCTTCTCGCCGCGATGGTCGTTGACGATGGTCTCGACCGCGTCGAGCACGCGTGCCCGGAAGTCCTCCTCCGACTCGTCTGACGACCATTCGCCCGCCAGCATTGCGTGCCAACGAGGATCGTTGGCCGCCTTGAGCTCCTCGACCGGTACGTATTCCGGGCTGTTCTGGTCCCACTCCGCAACGCCCGACGAGATCCGGATCTCCATCTGCAGCAGCGCTGCGAGCGGTTCCGCGGTCTGCTTCGCCCGGGCCATCGGGCTCGCATAGATCGCGTCGATGTGCTCTGACTCGAGATAGGCGGCGAGGTGTTCGGCCTGTCGGAGGCCATCGGGGGCCAGCTCGGGATCGGCCGCACCCTCCGTCAGTTCGCGTCGTATCGGTAACCCGTGGCGGATGATCAGCAGTTCCATTGTGAGATAGACAAGCAGATATGACCGGGCGAACGAAGATCGTGGCGACCATCGGACCTGCGAGCGACTCCGTCGAGGTGCTCGGCGAGCTGATCGACGCCGGCACAGATGTGATGCGGCTGAACCTCAGCCACGGAACGCTCGACGAGCACCTCGACGTGCTCGCACGGATCCGGTTGGTCGCGGCGGAACGTGGCGTCGCCGTCGCCGTGCTCGCCGATCTGCCAGGGCCGAAGATCCGTGCCGGAGCGTTTCCCGACGGTGGCGTGGTGCTGGGAACCGGTGCAACCGTCCAGCTCGTCAGCGGGAACGGGCCCAGCGACGACCGGAGAATCGAAGTCGACTATCCAACGCTGCTCGAGGACCTCACCGTCGGCGCTCGGGTGCAGCTCGGCGACGGCGCCATCGCGATGCGCGTGATCGACGTCGGCGACGAGTTCGCCACCGCTCGACTCGAAACGGGGGGTGAGGCGACCGGGCGGCCCGGCGTTCACCTGGCTTCGGACCGGCTTCGGCTGCCGTCGCCGACCGCGCACGACCTCGTGCTTGCCGCTGCCGTCGCGGAGGCAGGTGTCGAGTTCATCGCTGTCTCGTTCGTCCGGTCGCCGGGTGACATCGCGCAAGTTCGTGAAGTGGTGGGCGACCGGGCGCAGCTGGTGGCGAAGATGGAGACCAGTGCGTCGGTCGACCAACTCCACGAGATCATCGCCGCCGCCGATGTGGTGATGGTGGCCCGAGGAGATCTCGGCATCGACTGTCCGATCGAGGACGTCCCGCACCTCCAGAAGCGGATCATTCGTCATTGTGTCGAGGCGGGGGTTCCGGTGATCACCGCCACCCAGATGCTCGAATCGATGATCACTGCACCCTCGCCGACGCGTGCGGAGGTCAGCGACGTGGCGAATGCCGTGTTCGACGGGACCGACGCGGTCATGCTCTCCGGCGAGACGGCGATCGGGCATGACCCGGCTTCGGTGGTTCGCACCATGGCGACCGTTGCCGAGCGCGCCGAGTCCGAGGCGTCCTACCGGCGTTGGGCAGACCGACTCGGGCGAGTGCAACGCCTCTCGCACCACGAGCAGATGTCGAACATCGACGTGATCACCGCAGCGCTCACCCATGCTGCATCGCAAGCGGCAAACGACGCCGAGGTCTCGGCGATCTTGTGCTGCACGCGCAGCGGCCGCACCGCGCGGGCGATGGCGCGTTTTCGCCCATCGGCGGCGATGATCGGGCTGTCACCGCATCCCCACGTCGCGCGGGCGATGGCGCTGAGCTGGGGAGTGACACCGATCGAGGTCGATCTG
>Ga0307379_10012765_pt1 | contig 10927 bp, 8 predicted proteins | sample UN2MG_FD_202237 | JGI IMG/M metagenome (GOLD analysis project Ga0307379, IMG submission 202237) | Soil microbial communities from Risofladan, Vaasa, Finland - UN-2 | ecosystem: Environmental > Terrestrial > Soil > Coastal area > Acid sulfate soil | place: Finland: Risofladan, Vaasa | collected... | reverse complement strand
ACGGGGCAAGCAAGCCAAAAGGTGTGCAGTATCCACGCTAGCCGACTTCAAATCAACTGAATAATAGCGGTAATTAATGCGCCTAAGCCACCAAGCCCATTGCCCAATTGGCTCAAGACCTTTTCATCATTGACGGTAATAGCATCGAGGTGGCGGTTGATAAATTGCTGCAGCCGTTTGGGTGTTGCTTTTGCAATTATAGAAGCGGCCATGGCGAGCAGATGGGCGAGAGAGGGAAGGGCCGATGATAATAACAGAATAACGACAAACCTTGAATTTCGTGATGAAGGCAGAAGTTTGTAAAGCATAAAAAGTAAGGGATAATAACAGATTAAGCTCTTAATAAGAATGAAAAATAGAAAAGAATAACATATTATAAAGAAATGTTTAAAAAAAGAACGTATCCTACCTTGCGCGCGCATCTTTAAGATTCTCAACGACCAAAATAGGATAATGGGTATAAAAAAAACGATAATTATGTTCGCAAAAGGGCCAGTAAATAAGATAGGCTCAAGATAAGGAGAGAGTAATCCTATAATAAATATAATGACAAAAGCAATAACTGGTAAGATCAGAATTGAAAATAATGGAAGATATGGGTCATCATGACGGAAGGCCTTCGAAGAATTAGGCTGTCCCAGATACCTGAATGCTTGATATGACGTCCAAATACATATAAAAGCAAGCAAGCTGAAGTAGAAGGAACCAAACAGGCCCACAGAGAGATTTGTAAGAAGCCAACAATGTAGAAGATAAACAATAAGTACGAAGAACAAGACTAAAATGGATAAGTCGGTTATCAATTCAATCAGGAACAGGACAATACTACGGCTTTGGCAGGCCACCCAGATGATGCCCATTGTGAACAGAAAAGAAAAAAGGTCAAGCAGCGTAAGCTGAAATACAGAGGCCACTGCCATTGCCGGGTGCATGGCAGGGCCTATCATATCGATGGTGGTAAGCCTATCGCCAGAAGGGACTAGCTCGTTCAGACTCGATAATAGAGCCTTTAATTCTGTCGGGTCAATGCCAAAAAGGTATTTTCCCAACCAGAGGGAGGCCGCATTTAATAATAAAAAGAACAGGAAAAGATAAAAGGACCGTATCCTTTTTTGAAATATGCCGGCGAGGCGGTCATACAATCTTTTAAGTACAGCCCTGGCTACCTCAAAATAGGTATGTTGCGAGAGATAATCCCAGGTGAGCCGGACAGCGTCCCTTAAGGTTTTATCCTTATCATGATATAACCAGGCCAGGTATTTGAATATACACTTAATAACAATGAAAACGCCGTCTATCCATGCCCATGTAGAGATTTTAAGAAAGGCTGTCATATCTCATATTTAGTCGATAGTCATAAGTATTTCGTGTTTAGTGGGGCGAGGTCGAAAAGCCGGCATTTTTTAAGAGAAATCAGCAGTTGTGAATCACGCCTTTGGGGGTAGAGAATAACAGAAGAGAAGTAAAAATTCAAAAGAATTTTTAGAGAATTAGTTAATTTAGCCCTTCGTCTTCGCTCAGGATGAAGGGGGATATAGCATTTCTACTCCCCGACAGGAAAACAAATAAGCTAACATCGAGGACAAGCTCCGGCCAGCAAGAGGTGCCTTATAGGCACGTAAATAAGAGCAGGCGGTTTGAATAGCATTTCTACCGTAGGCCAGCATGAGCATCATACAACTGCCTTATAGGCAGGTAGGTATTCGCAGGCACGAAGTGATTAAAATTAGTGTGAACCGCAGGTAGAAATGCGGCGTCGAGCCGAACCGCAGACAGCACATTGAGGGGGATTTGGGGGTTGTTTTGAGCGTTTTTTGTCGAAAATTGCGGGATTTTTCGAGATGTGGATGAGTAAATGAGTAGAAGAGTGGATGAGTTGATGGGAAATGCCAGATAAAGCACTTACAATCGCTACCTTATAACTATTTGCTTACAAGTCGCTAAAGTGGTGCAAAACAGCATACCTCAGCAAATCTACAGTTTATGTGTAACATTTTCGGAATTTTTCCTTAAGTACAGAGTGCGCAGAAGATACTGAGGATTCTTTGAAATATGAATAATTGGGGAAAGATAACGATTACATAGAATCTATTGAAATAGAAAATCCTTAGTCAAAATATAAAATTGTCTTAGAGGGAAGGAATTAATATGAATAGCATGGATAGAACAATTATAGTAATTGCGGTTATATTGATGCTTTGCACTCCAATATTAGTCTATAGTGATGATGAAGGAGTCAGGTCAACAGAAGCCGACAATTCAAAGCAGACGATAGACCCTGTGAATGTGAAAGAGGAGAAATCGAGCATCAAGCCGGATCAAAAAAACAAGCTCGTTTCCTGGTGGAAATTCGAGAACAACACTAGTGATAGCGTTGGTGATAACCATGGAACCATGAATGGGAATCCAACTTATGTAACTGGCAAGGTTGGACAGGCGATAAGTCTCGATGGTGATGATTATGTGGACTGTGGCAATCCGGATTCGATGAATTTCGGGACCGGTGACTGGACCATATCGGCTTGGATAAAAACGACACAGTCCGGCATGGAACTTACTGGGGACCGACGAGGAACAGTCTTTGCTAACGGAGGAGATGGAGAAGGTGGAATACGCTATGCGCTTGTTGTGAACGAAGGATTCCTAGGTACGATTAGCCTGACCACAGATACCGACAAAGCGAAAGTACAAGCAATGAGTAAGATCACCGTAAACGACGACAAATGGCACCATGTAATCGGGATTAGAAACGCAGGGCAGTTGCGAGTCTATGTTGACGGTGTGTTGGATGGAACGAATTACCTTTCCTATGGTTATGACCTTTCCGGAGCATCACAGCATAATGCGTATATTGGAGTTATAACAGACAATAGAGATGACAGCCTGTACAAATATTTTGTTGGCTCGATTGATGAGGTTTGCGTCTTTGCCTGTGCGCTCGATGCCAACAGTGTCAGCGCTCTGTACTCAGGCAGGGACCCGGTGAAGGTTGCAGAAGAGGCTAAAGCCGTCGTCGAGCCACTGCCTCGACTTCAAAAGCCGACAGACAAATACACCCGTGGTATTATCGAAGGTGATTATCAGGTTATCTCCGATAAAGGCGCCCCGGGTGTAATCAAAATACGGAGAGAAGCCGATGGTACACTAAGCGCTTTTGCTGTCGATGAGGGCCCAAACGGGGATTCCGAAATTCATCATTTGGACGAAGTCACTTTTGTAAACGGCATATTCCACTTCGAAGTCATAACTGAGCAAATCGTTTTTGAGGGTACGATGAAAGAAGATGGCTCGACAATTGAAGGTCAACTCCAGGGACAGGAAGAAGGACAGATAATGGCGTTTGTGCTTAAACGTATCGATGCGGTTCCGAGCCAAACGGCTCAAGCCCTGCAGGAGCAATCCCAAGATCGGATAAGCGGCACAAGCAACATAGCGACTACGATGATAATCCTTGTTCTGGTTGGCGTAGCTGGACTAATAGTAATTTTCTTCGTGAAATCGAGGATAAGATAAAGCGAGTGGCGACCTATGATTTGGAAGATTGCCCAAAAGGAGTTTTTACTGAACCTGATGACGTTCAAGTTCGCTGTGGGTAAAATACTCTGCATAATCCTGTGGACTTCGCTACCGTACCGAAATTTCAGGAGCAAGACCTTGCGTTGGGCCAATCTTTGAAATTGGCAATCTGGGATATTGGACTACTGGCACTATTCAACTTGGTTTTCTTTGCAGCAGCTCATGTGTCGTTTTTGCGATATGAGGTGCAGTAAGAAAAGGACAGTTAAAATCAAAAATTATTAACTTTTCGCACGAAAGGATAAAAAATGATTGAGATTAATGAATTGACGAAACGGTATGAAGATGGTGTTCTGGCCCTGGATCATGTCAATTATAAGGTCGAGCAAGGCGAGATATTTTGCCTGCTGGGTGCAAATGGTGCCGGCAAAACGACAACAATCAATATCCTGCTGGACTTTATCCCACCGACCAGCGGCCATGCCTTTATCAACGGCCATGACTGCAACAAGTTCCCCCTCAAAGCCAAAAAGTATGTATTTTATGTCTCCGAGAATGTGCAGCTGTACGGGATGTTCACGGCAAGGCAGAATCTGGCGTTCTTTGCTGAACTGGCCGAAAAGACAGGACTGAAAAAGAAGGATTATGACGATGTGATGCGCATTGTGGGTCTGCCGGAAAAAGCCTTAAGAATGCGGCTCAAGCATTTCTCAAAGGGTATGCGCCAAAAGCTGGGTATTGCCATTGCACTGCTGAAAGACCCCCCGGCTATTCTGATGGACGAGCCAACGAGCGGGCTCGACCCCACAAGCGCCCAGGAATTCCTGGCTCAACTACGCCGATTAAAGGAACAGGGTAAAGCTATCTTGATGACTACCCATGATATATTCAGAGCCAAGCTCATAGCAGACAGAGTGGGCATTATGAAGCAGGGACGTCTGGTTGCCATCCGAAAGAAGCAGGACTTCAAGCATGCCGACCTTGAGGAAATCTATATGCACGATATGCAGGCTGCAGAGACTGTATGATGGAAAAGGCCGGTTAATAAGCAGAGGTAACAATTGTGAAGACCGGGATAATTGTTGGAATTTTCAACAGTCGGGATTGCCGGTCCATTAAATTGTGAAATAAACCATCCTGCAACAAGCTGCAGGGTATGTAAAAAATTTCAATAAGGAAAAAACATTGTTTTTTACATTGTGACAAGCCACGGGAAGTTATCGAGTAAGGAAAGTTGTAGAAAGGAAGACCATGCTTAAGTCAATAATCAGAAAAGAAATACTTCATAACCTTTTCAGTTATAAGTTTTCGATAACATTTATTCTTTCGGCAATATTGATTCTCGTCAGCATATTCGTTATGTACCGGGATTACTGCCTGGCCATGGAAAATTATGAGATCTTACAGCCGAAATCTAATGAGTCTATTGCAGTTATCCGGCCGACACCTTTGTCTATCTTTGCCAGGGGCCTGGACGAGAATTTATGCCGCTCCTATGAAGTATATATAGATGGAATCGAGATCAATACTGAAAGACAGAAGTCGGTGAACAATCTTTTCAAGCTTTTCACACCGCCAGACCTGCTGTATATCATCAAGGTCATAATGTCTCTTTGCGCTATGCTATTTGCCTACGATATGGTTTCCGGCGAAAAAGAGACAGGGACACTGCGGCAATCGCTAAGCAACAGCCTGAAAAGGCCAATTCTGATTTTTGGCAAATGGATCGGTGGATTTGTCAGCTTTATCCTGCCTTTCTTCATAGCTGTTCTTTTAGGCACAATTCTCGTCACCCTATCACCTATGGTAAATATCAACGCCCGGAATTGGGCACAGATGGGGCTGTTCCTCTTAAGCAGTGTGATCTATTTATCTGTTTTCTTTTCCCTGGGCTTGTTGATTTCCTGCCTCGCGCACCAATCTTCCTCATCGCTGGTTATTTCTTTATTTGTCTGGACTATTCTCTTATTTCTCATTCCGAATCTTGGTAATATTCTGGCCCGTCAATTTGTCCGGATTCCCACCGCTCAGCAGGTTGAGCTAAAACGTGAACAAATCAAGAAAAAGTTTCATTCTGAGTACAACCGGATTAAGTCTCTTTTTGAGATCAAGAGGATTCCCAAAACTCAACAGGATTTCAAAAAGCGTGCGGAAGTACTTGTTCTCCGCTTTGCGGCAGAACTCGATAAATTAGACGAAGATTATCGCAACTCTTTCAATAGCCTGGTAAGATTATCGCAAAATATCACCCGATTTTCCCCGGCTGCGGCATTTACCTTCCTGGCAACCGACATTATGGGAACTGGTATGACAGAAGAACGCAGGTTAAAGAACGAAATTTTTCTATATATGAATATCTTAAGGAATTTGGATAATGAAAAGAGCAATAGGCCAGCTTTTAGTTATCAGCGCAGTTCGGTCAGAGAAGTTTTAGGCCAGGGAGGGCTGGCCAATTGTTTAATTCTAATTTTGTTTAACATACTGTTTTTCACAGGAGCGTATGTGGCTTTCCTCCGATACGACGTGCGATAATTTTAATTAAAGGAAAAAACCATGTTAAAAACAATTATTGCAAGAGAGTTTTTGAATAATATACTTAATTTGCGGTTTATGATCGGCCTTGTTTTATGCATCATTGTCACCGTCGCCTGCATTATGATTCTGGTCCATGATTACCAGCAGGAGATGAAGGACTACAGTGGTAGGGTAAACATACAGGATGATATCCTGAACAATTATGCGAATGCTAAATTCTTTGTACTTTTGCAAATGACTCGCCCACAGAAGCCGCCTGAACGGTTTCGGCCGCTAATCATTGGCATTCCAGGCAATGAGGAATTGGAATCTTTTTATGATAATCCGCTATCAATATTGTTTCCTCCTCTTGATTTTCTATTTATTGTGACGATTATTATGAGTTTGCTGGCGATTTTATTTTCTCACGATGCCATAGCCAGGGAACGACAGAGCGGTACCCTCAGATTGGTGATATCCAACTCCATATCCAGAACAAAGATTCTTTTTGGTAAATTTATCGGAGGCATCGCCAGCCTGATAATCCCATTTATCTTATCACTTCTGGTCGGGGCACTTTATATTTCAGTAAATCCGTCTATCCAGTGGGATGGTTCTGCATGGGCAGAACTTGCCTTATTAACCGCAGCTTCGATCACTTTTATTACATTATTTTATCTCCTGGGGCTTATGGTTTCTTCGTTTTCCAGATATTCTTCTACTTCGATCCTGAATTGTCTTTTCCTTTGGATATTGCTGATTCTGGTCATTCCCAATGTATGCCCCTATATCTCCGCCCAGCTTTATCGTATTCCTTCGATTAAAGGAACCGAAAGACAGCAAAAAGAAATTAAGATTTATTCTATCAAAGTAGCAGGGGAACATATAAAAGAAAGTGCAAAGGAATTTAGAAGCAAATATGGCAAACTTTTTTCTGAATTCGAATCAATGGAATTCGGTGGTATTGGTTCCCTTTATATTTTTGGTAGAGATATTGACCCTAAGTATCAAAAAGCAGCCCAGCAGCGAGCAAAAGCCAATCCAGAATTTAAGGCCATGATGAATGAATTCCGTAAGGTGGTTAACAAGGAACGGGATGAATCTTTTCGTATCCAAAATGAATCTGGTGATAAACTTCGGAAAGACCTGGGGACAAAAGCCGCCGCTCAAACGAGGTTTGCTAAAAACCTGGCTTGCATTTCACCTTTTACAAATTTAGTTTATGTTGTCAGAGATCTGACAGGAACAGGACTGCGTAGTTTGGACTACTTTGAACGTACAAAAGGCGAATATAGAGAGTATCAGATGCGACCGTATTTGAACAAGAAAATACAAGATGCGAGAAAAAAGAATCCGGCATTAAATGAAGAGTCTTTGTTAGACATTAGCGACCGGCCGCGTTTTGTGTTAAAAGAGGAGGTGTTGAAAGACAAATTAAACAAAGTGCTGCCTTACTGGGGGATACTCGTTTTGTTTAATGTCGTGTTTTTTGTGGCGGCGTTTGCGGGATTCATGAGATACGACGTGCGGTAGAACAGCGGCTTAAGCCCGGCTATCCGGCAAACCTAAAGCCGGAAGAAAGCAATTACATAACGGAGGGCATGAATAGCCACAATCGCCGAGCGTATAGCATTAGGTAACTGAGGCCAGCAATTTAGTTTCCCTATGGGATAAATTGATTATTTACTAATCTGGATCCCCGACTACGACATTCGGGGACAAGGATTTTTCGTTACGTTCAGAATAACCGCATGGGCTAAAGCCCATCCTATAAAGAATACGTTACGGGAATAATCTTTTACGCTACTTCTCGTCAAACTCGATGTTGTTTTCCCGGCACCATTCGATGGCGATTTCCTTTAGGGCGTCGTTGCGGTACTTGTACCAGTCATCGGCAATGTCATATTCGTGTACAGCATCTTTGAAACGCCGAAAGGCTCTGCTGCCTTTTATTAAGCTATAAAGAGTATCACTCATTTCAGAATCATTCAGGGAAAGGCAAAACCGTTCCATAATGCTGTATTCATTGATTTCGAATTTTGTTGGCAAGCCAATATAATCTCCTGTCTCATCTATTATTTCTTTGGCGATTATGACCAGGTCCTGCTCCCAATCCGGGAAATCATCGATTGGCTCATCATCCTCAGCAGCTCGCATCTCATAGTCGCTGATAAGGACTACCTTGCCGGTTGTCTTATCCAGAAATGAATTACTTTCGTCTGACTGGAATTCCAGACCTTCGATTATTTCGTCCAGCTTTACACGAATTGCCATAAGCCGATACCTCCTTTAACTGGCAAAAGATTATGGCGGGCATTTGGCGCATATTGAGCGGAAGAGAGTTGTGCTTAGGTAACGGTCGCCTCGGTCGGGAAGAATTACGACAATTGTGCCGGATTTCATTTTCTCTGCTGTTCTCAAGGCGCCTGCTACGGCGGCACCGCTTGACATACCTACAAAGATTCCTTCCTTAGCAGCGAGAAGCCGGGTTGTTTCGAAGGCCTCGCCATCTTCGACAGTAATCTTCTCATCCATCATCTTCGGATTGTATATTTCAGGGACAATGGCTTCTTTCATATTCTTTAGCCCCTGGATTGCGTGTCCTACCGGGGGCTCGACTCCAACTACTTTGACTTCGGGCTTTTTTTCTTTGAGAAACTTATAAACACCCATCAGCGTTCCTGTGGTTCCCATACCTGCGACAAACACATCAATTTCACCGTTAGTTTGTGCAAGTATCTCAGGGCCGGTCGTTTCGTAATGGGCGAGAACATTATTTTCATTCACAAATTGGTTGGGCATATAATATTTATCGGGTTCGGCATCGTGAAGCTCATGCGCTTTTCTGATAGCACCGTCGGTGCCCTCTTTTGCAGGTGTAAGCACAACCTCGGCATTTAATGCCTGAAGGATATGCTGTCTTTCGGTACTGACACACTCGGGCATGCAAAGCTTTACTTTATATCCTTTAGCCGCCCCTATCATAGCCAGGGCGATACCGGTATTTCCCGAGGTTGGCTCGAGGATTATTTTGCCTTTTGTAAGCTCGCCTGATTCTTCGGCTTTTTTTATCATCCAGTAAGCCGGCCTGTCTTTAATGGAGCCGCCGGGGTTGGTCCCTTCGAGCTTTCCGAAAATTCTCACGTCAGGCTTCTTATGATTCAGACTGGTGAGTTCAACAAGCGGCGTATTTCCAATAGCAGATAATATGCTCATACCATTTTATCTCCGGACATTATACTGAATTTAAATCAGCAACAAGGCGATTCAGATAATTTGAAAAGTTGCTTTTACCTGACATATTCTATATATTAAGGTGAGAAAAACAAAGTAAAAAAAAGTAAATTTTAATTGGCGATGGCATTGGAAAAGGAAGAGCTTAAGCAGGCGGTATTGTGGGAGCCCTCATCGGCGGCTGTGGACAAGAAGGTCCAGTGTAAATTGTGCAGTCATCGCTGTGTGATTGATGATGGTAAGCTGGGCCGGTGCCGCGTGCGAAAGAATCTTGATGGGGTTTTATATTCGCTGACTTATGATAAGGTGTGCTCGGCCAATCCGGACCCAATCGAGAAAAAGCCGCTGTTTCATTTTCAGCCCGGCACGCGAAGTTTTTCCATAGCCACGATGGGTTGTAACTTTCGCTGTGAGTTCTGCCAGAACTGGCAGATAAGCCAGGCGGCAATAGAAAGAGGGCAAATCAACGGAGAGCCGATAAAGCCGGAGCAAATTGTCGAGGGGGCCGTCCGCAGCGGGTGCAGGAGTATCGCTTATACCTATACCGAGCCGACGGTTTTTATGGAGTTGTGTAACGACTGCGGCCGGTTAGGCAAAGAACGCGGGCTGACGAATGTTTTTGTCAGTAACGGGTATATGACACGAGAGGCAATTGACTTTGCCGGCGGGTGGCTGGACGGAATTAATGTTGACCTGAAAGCTTTCAGCGATGACTATTATAAAAGATTATGCCATGCGAGATTGCAGCCAGTGCTTGATACGATTAGCTATATCGCTAAGGAAACGAATATCTGGCTTGAGATTACCACCCTGCTGATACCGGGTGAAAATGATTCCGAGGACGAGCTGAAAAGACTTGCCGATTTTATTGTTTCGGATGCCGGGCCTGATGTCCCGTGGCATATCAGTAAGTTCCATCCACAGTATAAATATCTGAATTCGCTACCAACTTCTATCGATAGTCTGGAGCGGGCTTACGAGACAGGCCAATCGGCGGGGCTTCATTATATTTACCTCGGTAATGTGCCCGGGTCGAAATCTGAAAGTACTTTCTGTTACAATTGCGGCCGAATGTTGATTGAACGTATCGGCTACAGGATTGCTGTAAATAATATACAAGAATCCAAATGCCCCGATTGCAAGACAGAGATTGCCGGATTCGGACTGTAAGAGCCTCAAACCCACCGAGTTTTCCCCTATGTTTTATTTTTGAGCAACTGCTGTAGTTTTTCCAGCTCGCCGGACTTCATATGGTAACTATGTCCGGCGTCGGGGTATTGATTGGACTGCACTTCTTTTGCGTAGGCGTTGAATGCTTCTATAGTTTGTTTGGCCAGATTGCCATAGCTTTTTGCAAACTTCGGACCCGGCCCCTGCGTAAGCCCTAAAATATCAGGCGCGATCAATATCTGCCCGTCGCAGCCCTTTCCGGAACCACAGCCAATCACCGGCACTTCGCAGCGTTTTGTGATAATTTCCGCTACCTCCTCAGCGGCTCCCTCAATCAGCAGCGAGGCGGCACCATTAACAATCATTTGCTCAGCCAGACTTATCAGCTCAGCAGCCATTTGGGCCGTGGTCGCCTCAGCCTTGAATCGTCCAATCTTACTGATGCTTTGCGGTCTAATGCCGATATGAGCCATAACGGCATTAGACCGCAAAG
>Ga0307379_10012764_pt1 | contig 10928 bp, 34 predicted proteins | sample UN2MG_FD_202237 | JGI IMG/M metagenome (GOLD analysis project Ga0307379, IMG submission 202237) | Soil microbial communities from Risofladan, Vaasa, Finland - UN-2 | ecosystem: Environmental > Terrestrial > Soil > Coastal area > Acid sulfate soil | place: Finland: Risofladan, Vaasa | collected... | reverse complement strand
AGAGGCACAGATGTTAAGTAAAGCTGAAATGTATGCGTTCCCAACTGCGTGTCGGGAAATATTTGGTGAGAGTGTTAGCCATAGTACGTTCTACGCACAGTTGGTCACATTAGCAAGACAAAACTATGTTCCACCGTCTGTAATGTTTAATGAATACTGCACAATGTCTCACAATGAGACAATAGGGTATGAAGCAGAGTGGGATGATATTATCATTAAAGCGTTTGTCAAACCTCTTGAAGACAATGGGTTTATACTGGAATCATATAACTATGAAATATTCATGCAGTTCCTGTATGATTATGTAATGGTGACATTGGAAAAGATGAAGGAGCGGTAAGATGGCTAAGGTAAACATTGACCTACAAGAAGTAATGAATGCGGTTGAAGAATCATGGTTGAATTGCACTAATCCGGGCTTTTGTATCGAGTGCGGGGCGGAGCGTGGCGGCTGTGAACCTGACGCTGAGAACTATGAATGCTGGGATTGCGGTGAAATGAAAGTATTCGGCGCAGAACAATTACTATTACTGTATTGGTGAAGCTATGACAAGAAACACATTTGCACAACGCAAAGCAAGAGCTAAGGAACTAGGCTTAACACTAGAACGTGACCGTAACGGAGATCACCCTTACTGTCTGTGGGTGAACTCCGTTACTGGTGCTAAAGAGATATGGATACGTAACCTGAGTGAGGAATATGAAATGGCCGAATCGGAATTGTTGAACATATTGGGGAAAGAAACTTATGAACAAGGGAGTAAATACATTGTTTCAAGAACTTAATGACCGTGGGTTCTATGTTGTAGACTGTGGATACTGTGGATGCCAAAAAGGACATCCATGTTTAGAACAGCGGCTAAAGTGTGACCAGTGTTCTGCGTTAAGTATCAATGGGATAGCATGCCATGAGCTAGGATGTCCTAACAGACAAAAGGCAATAGAAGCCAAACGCCAACGAGAATGGGAGGAAGAAAATGAGTAAAGCTAAAGAATTTATCAAGTATCATGTAACTGGTATTGATAGAGAAGGTAAGCGATTCAAGATTATTACTGAAAGTGCATTTCACGCGAGATGCATCAACGTGTGGCAAGGAACTAAATGGGGAGTCCGTGAAGATGGCACCCGTAAGAAACTCGTGGAGATTTATAACTAATGTTCCAGTATGAGATAGTAGTGGGAAATATTGGCACAGTAGTCACCACAAACCTGAGACAGGAAGCCATAAAATCTTACAATGATTACGTGAGCTTTTCCAAGTTAGACTATGGCAGAGCAGCAGGAGAAGATGTAACACTCTTTGAAGATGGCGAACCAATTATGGAACACACAGGGCATCTGAATACAGAGAATGTGTAGGCATTACAGCCTTATCACTTTGTTTACTCTTAGGTTTGTTCCATGTAGCAGATAGGGTATAGTATAGTATAGCCAAGGTAGCAGGAAAGCTACGCAGGCTGAAATGCAATTTAGACATAAGGAGGTACCAAATGTCTGATATGAATGTAACCTCGTTGGGACAAATAACCTTGGTGGGAAAAACCCACTGTCAATGTGTGCGCTGTGGAAGTGTACATGAAACACAAGGGTTGATAATCCCGTGTAAAAAACCTCCATTCATTGGTGCTGCTGAAGGTAGGACTTGTGGTGGTACGGACTTTATTCCGTTGCACAATGGCGATTGCATTAAGTCCCACTATAAGCGTGTCCTCAAACTGAAAGGTTATCTACCTGATTTTGCTGAAGACGAACTGTTACGGGTCATACGCTGTGAATTGCAGTCGAACCGCCCAAGCATCGAATACTTGGAAGAGAAATGTGCCGCACTTATCCGGCATGTAAAGAAAGGGTTAGACAATGATGCTTAACACACCTGAAGCAATAAGTTTCTATTGCCTGTTGTCCATGCGGGGACGCATACAACTGGAAGTTAAAGGAATGCGATGCACTGGCAGGAGTACCACTGCAATCGCTAAGGATAAGTTCGCTCTTCCAAAAAGCTGGAAGAAAGTACAAGTCCTTGAGTTTGTGGAAGCCTTGGTGAAACTGCATAAGGGTGAAGTAGGAGTAGAAGCAAGACCTGAAACAGCACGTTATCTAATAGCTTATTTGGACAGCATGGAGCAAGCAGTTGTATGAATAATGAAGAACGTAAGCAGTTGATTTGTGCTGCAATCGATAAGCACTTAGTTTCAGGTGGCAAGTTGATGTATATGGGATGGGGGATACACATTAGCTTGGACGCCCGTCATGTCTCCACATGGGAATTCTCAGTTGGACAGTATCATGGCCGATGCTGTTGCGCTTTGTCTGCCCTGTACGTCAGAACCCCAGTAGGTGAAAGTCATTGTCGCTATGCTAGCGCCAAGACTATACTGGACACTAACAGTGAATGGGTGACAGCATTTGTTGCAGGATTTGATGACTGTTGTGACAGTCACCTGTGGGATGATGAAGCTAAGGAAGCTTACAAGATAGGAAAGGCACTACACTTCAAGTATCGACCAACACATGCAACACTATTAGAACGAGACAAATGAGCACTAAGAAAAAGAAACCTAAGCGTAAGGGGTATCAGCCAAAGAAACAAGAACCTATAGATAAAGAACGGATTGCCGCGAGGCAGAAAATTAGACAGCAGTATCTAGACGATGGCAAATCACCGTCATGGATTGAGAATGTAATTGGTAAAGAATAAGAGGTACACCATGAATTCAGTAACAGTAACAGCAAATTCACAACGAACAGCAATCAAGCTTCTGACAGAGACAGACGAAAACGGCAACTTCGTTAATCTGGAAGTCTTGTGCTTCAAGAAGATTAGTAAGTGCAATGGTACGATTAAGGAAACCTTGCGACTCAAATGTCATACTGAAGCGCAGGTGGAAAACTTTTACAAGACACGCAAGCCAAAGGTTGCCGGAGTCGATATGTTGAAAGGTGAACGTAAACGCCACAATGCCAGAGGGCACCGTGGCACATTCCAACGGAATAAAGGAGCGCGTAAGTAATGGACACAGGAACATACATTGATGATATCATCACCGACGTAGAAACTATTACAGAACTGTTTGTCTGTAAGGATAATGCTAAGTTTCTTGCTCCTGAAGGTGCGAAAGTTCTGCAACTTAAGAACACACCTCTCATTATAACATATCTTGGTGAAACATACTTACGAGGAGAAGAAATCACTACACCACATCCTAAGTGTGAGGGGATTGGTGTATGGAAATACACCCTAACTGATTCCAAAACCGCAGTGAAGGCAGTATGCAATGCGTGAAAGTAATGCACTGAAGTGTGATGATATCATTGTTATTGATGACCCTAACCATCAAGCTGTAGTTCTACATGCAATGGAAGTTTATTATCACGCATGCGCTGAGTCAGAAAGGTTGACTGCATGTGGTAGAACAACAGAAGCAAAGAATATCATTACAATGATGAGACAGCAACTAACCGGAGGTACAATCAAACCATGAAGTGTCCAGAATGTAATGGAAAAATGCTAGTGGGACAATGCTTGAAAACAAAATGCTATCTGTGCAAAGGGTCAGGGCATGTCAAATCTGAAGCGGACATGGCGAAGTGTGCATTGTTCGCTCAGAGTGCGTGTAACGGGATAGCTTTGGCAGGCACTCTGCATGAATTTAGTTCCCTGTATATGCAAGTCTATAAGAAAGGAACGACAGGAGCTTTTCAAGCCGCACCATGCAAGCTTATCTTTATGCAGATGTCTATGCTGATGGGAGTGCCAAGTATCTTCGATGAATACAATGAAGTGTACAAAGAATGTGAACGGTTGGCAGAAGAGGAATTGGTGAATGCGAATTGAACGAACAAACACGGTGGAATTGGGTAATGTAGATGCTGGTTCAATAATAGAACACCAAAGTGCTATCTACATAGTAATGGATTCGGAAAGTCTTGATATGGACAGAGACACAGACTTTGTGGATGTGTGTGGGTTATCCGACGGATGGTATGAATCCATTGTTAAAAACGCTTTAGTTAAAGTATGGAGACATGCTGAGCTGATGTTGGAAGGAGTCACCGATGCCTGAACTATTAGGTCAAGAAGAAACAGCGCGTCGTTATCAATGCGCTGAAATGAAAGCCGCAGTGGATCTTGCCAACCAATACAAAGACAAGATTGTTGAATGGCTGAACAAGAACACAAAGTATCGGTACTGGGAACACACCTACACTGGCACATGTTCCAGTCTATACCATGATTGGGGTGCCGTTCTCCATTTTCAATACGTAACACAAACAGGAGGAGGATACGCAAATCAGTTTGATTTGCTACATGTTTATGTCCATATGTATGAAAGCAAAGTGACTTATTCATACCAGACACCGGGATATCAACCGAGAACACAACATGTCACACATTACGATTACACATACGAAACATTAAATGACTTGGACAAATTGTTCAAGTATGTACCGTGGAACAAACAACAAAGAAAGGAGTATTGAAATGGACAATGACAAATGGGATGATTATATGGATTTAGAAATTGACAAGTTAATCAAAAATGCCATTAAAGAACTCGTATTCAATCAGGCGATTGAAATACTGGAAAATTTTGATATTGATATTGTTGAAGATAATGATTATGATGGGCATAGAGGTGCAACACGTGATGTTCTTGATGTGAAGCTTGACAGGGAACGTAAGCTTATCAGTATCAAGCTCGAACCGACCAATGACTCGGAACAGGCAAAAGAGAAACTGCGCATTGCACAAGATAATATTGAATATGTGTTGGAGAACTATTGTCGTGCTTAAGATAAGGCCATTACAAAACTTCCGCAATCCTTGTATCCCAATAAATGAGATGGATATGAAGAAGACATACAGTGCAGAACCTGCAACTAATCAACCTAATTGGTATGAAAAGAAACTGATATTTGCAGGTGGACATTTGTTGCATCAAGGGGATTATGTAATAGTGGAAGGTGAATATCCTGATGCACAGTTATCAACCTGATTTAACACAGGATCCCCTACAAGTATAATCATACATTACGTTAGATTGCCCCATGCCTAAAGGCATGGGGCTTTTCTATGCGATTTTAGGGTGGATCTTTCAATTCCCAAAGCATAGATCTTTTGATCCCGTATATAGATATCCATCTAAAGATCTTACTACAGAAAGATCCTTAAACATACCGCGAAATAAACGATCCATACCATATACAGAGAAAAGAATGCACCTTTTAGAGAACAAGCACTCTGTAACACACCACACAGTACACCACATAGAATGCGTCTGAAGCCACATAGAGGTGCCATAGATGCGTTGTATAATGTAAACCGTACCCAACTATAGGCAGTACTCTAAAGTACGTCCGATTGCAATCATTACCAACAGACTACAGGATATAATAAAGTGACACAAATAAAGTATCCATGGCTTGTTCCTTAAACCCGAAGTGGTAAGGTAAGTTAGGTAAAGGCTGTTCTTTACTAATAACCTATAACACAGGAGGGCTGTATGCGTCATGTAAGCGCACAGGATGATGACCGTGGTTGCGGCAACATGTATGTTCCACATATTGGTGACACGGTACAATATCGTGCACCACGGTCACCAAGTGGGACTTGGGAAGGCACAGTGTTTGGATTTGTTAACGATTTAGTACGCATTGCCACACAGGACGCATATGGTGAGCGGGTTAACACTTCAATAGCCCGTTGCCGCATTATCCGTAAAGTAAGTGGAAACTACACGAAAGCGTAAAGAATTCAATGAATAGTATGGATAAAATAGTGCGAAAAAAGTTTCTTGCACAAACTGTCTATGATGACTTAGGGACAGTTAAAAGTATCTTGGATGATTCAGAAGAGACATTAAAGGAACTTGGGCTTCCAGAAGAAGATTTGGGCAACCTGTATGAGGTGCAGGATATATTGTACGGGTTTCAAGTATTCATTGAAAACACACACGGAGTGGAATAGTTATGGTCGACAGTTGGGAATTGTGTAACCTCCTGCAAAGCATGATTGGCAGGCATGTCTTTGTAGTACAGGAAGGTGAAGAAGGAATACTCGACATGGGTAAACTTCTTAGCACAGATAACGGTGCAATCGAAATTGAAGGTGCAAGTAAGATGTATGAAATTGAACTTACTGGCACTGAAACTAACATGCGTGTCGATGGCGATACTATTATTGTTAAGGAAGCATAAGGATGGAAGACTGGCTCGACACAATACCCACATGGATAATACTACTGATTATGATTGGTGGCTTTATCCTAACCCTACTATTAATCCCCGTAGCATATGGAGGCTGATGTGAAGTGTCAGTATTGTGGGAAGCCTACGGACAAACCACTAAAGGTGGAGCACCAGCCTGAATTTGCGAAGATATTCAAAAAGGAACAGGTATTCTTTATCTTTTGTGACAAACGGTGCAAGGATGCTTGGTACTTCGAAGACAGAATGGATTAAGGAGTGGAATAATGGACTTTAGAGACAGAGACGCTTGGATACCATTCCAAAGCGTAGACAATGAAGCAATGACTGCGATAGCAGGCGAACCGCTCACTTGTTACTGCGAAGAAGAAGGCATAGAATGCACATGTCCTGTAACATGCGGTGATGAGATACGTATGGTATGGGAAGTATGTGAATTTTGTGATGGCCGTGGGAAGTATGTTAATCCCAACATTGACCGCGATGGTATCAGTGGGGATGAGTTCGCAGAAGACCCTGAGTTCTTTCGGGATTATACAAGCGGATGCTATGACATCCAATGTAAGCAGTGCAAAGGTCGGCGTGTGATGCCTCAGCCTGCTGACCCCAAGATACGAGAGCACATTAACAAGCTCCAAGAAGAACATAGTAATGATATGGCTGAGATGTATGCAGAAATGGCGGCAGAAAGGAGGTTTGGATGTTAAACCTAAGAACTTTCACTACACATGATTGGTATGGATATGCGGGAGCCATGTGTTTCCCTAATGGAGATGTACCACTGATAGGAGAATGTGGTGATTACGTATTCGTAATGGGCGGTGAATGCGGTGATGTGTATGATATGAATGATGATTTTGGCAATGTACTTCTGCGTATTGAAACAGAAGGGTTATACGAATCAGCACAGGAAGCTATTGATGCTCTGCAAATATTGGTTGATGTCTTAACACACAAGGAGGGAGACAATGGGTAAGAAGTTCACAGCGCGGAAGTATGACGGAGATGACATGTATTCGTGGGCAGTATTCTACACTAAGGATGTCAAAGGTATGGGAAGCTTGATATTCTATGGTCAAGCACGCCCAGTCTGCACTGGTCTTGATATGTATGAAGCAAGACAAATGGTAAAGCGAATGGAAGCCAGTAAATAGTGACAGCAGATAGTAATCATGCGCTTGCTCCTTATACAGGATGCAGTACTTTATTTATGTAGGCAGGGTTATGGGAACCATGCCACAACCGACAACCACAAGGAGTGGCAAATGATTGCTAACTTACTGAACGCCATTTACAATGAAGTAAATGAGCAAGGTACAGACCACCAAGTAGCCTTGAACGTAAACCCCATGACACCGGAAAACTACCCATACTTCGAGGAAGATATGAAGTATGTGCAAGAAGCCCTGAAGTGGGGAGGGTATAATGGACCAGCCATTAATCCACTAAGCATGGTTGAAGTGTATGTTGACCGGGATAATGATGGTGAAGCCGACTACTTAATTATTACAGACAGTAATGGTGACCACCTTTTCCGATGCGGTTGGGGATGCCCCGCTACATTGAACCACATTAAAGTTGAAGGTTAGTATATGGATGATTACAAAACCTGGACACCGGAAACAGAAATGGTCCTGCCTACATATGCAGAGCAGGTTAAAGGGACGCAACAGGCAGATAGCTATACGCTTGATGACCTGATGATGATGGCACACTGGATGTCGACTGATGAAAACCACGCAGATAGCGAATGTGTTAACGGATACAAGGAATGCTTGACACCTGACGGGTGGATAGCATTTATCGCCGCGTTAGCCAATGCCTGTATGATGGAGGAACAAGTATTCCATGTAGGACAGTATGTTGCGAATACGGAATACTTCAGAACTGTACGGAAGCATGTGTTATCCATGCAATGGGATGCAACAGCAGAAGGCAGAGTAATGTACCAAGAACAATGTAAGGTAATAGACAATGAAGGTTAGACAGTTTGTGAATTTCCTTGGTAAGGAAGTGATGACAACTGGAGTTGTTATACGTCAGGCGGAATACGAAGGCAATGATTGTTATCTGGTTCATTTTGAACATGAAGGCGTGAAATACGCGGGATGGTGGATAGTGAAACTGTGCAAGGTGGTAGACAATGGACGAGGCTGATATTGAAGCACTTAAAATCATGCTGGAGATAGTCACACAACATAGTATAATCTACAAGGATTTTAGCAACACTGACACTTTGATATATCTGCAATGCCTTACGGAACTGGGATTGTTGCGTCAAGGCCGGGACACAGCACATATCTACTGGGAATTGGCATAGCTCACTTTATGTATTCATTGCCTTGCTCTTACATATGCGAACTGTACCTTATAGTTAGGTAAGGCAGGTGTCTTACTACAACATCCAACCACGGAGGTAAGAATGGCTAAATGTCCACAATGTAGTAAGAACTGGCGCTGGGATTGGTGCCAAGATGTGTATGTCGATGCGGAATATAAAGCTATCGCCATACAGGAGCAGCAGATACACCCTAAAGTCAAACTAACTATGTTCAAGTGTGACTGTGGGTTTATCCCTAGTATGGGAATTGATGACAAGGATGGGTTTAACGTCCATAACTGTAAGGAATGGCAAGATATTGTATGGGCAGATATGGACTTAGAACACAACACAGGAGTAGCGAAGCAATGCCAACCACAGTGACAGAAGATGCAACACGGGAACAGGTACAGACCTACCTGCAAACCCAAGGTGTCCATACCGACAAGACAGAAGACAAAGGATACAACGATGGTGGGTTGATGTGTGCCGCATGGAAGCACCTACACCTATTCAACTATGGTGCCTGCGACTGGGACCTTAAAGAAGAGACGTATCAGATGGGGGTTGCAATACACCTTGCTGATAAACTGTGTGCGATGGGTTGGTTCGCCGAATGGAACAACAATGAATGTATTAGCTTTTGGAGGGTTTAACAGTGGCACATCAATTTATGCAAGATAAATGGCTAGAACAGGCCAAAGAAGTGTTCGGGCTAGATGATGACAGTGACATGCACTGGAGCTTACTGCTACCAGAAGCTGATGTTGAACGGCTTGATTTAAGCGGTGAAAGTCTCTTTTGTGAAAACTACTGGATGGGGATTAGCTGCGGAAACTGGTATGGATACGGTGTGGTAAGAGGTGCAACGGATAACTGCGCCTTCTCACTGGTAACATCCAACGGCGAGTACATGGTGCAGGCTAAGGACATAGAAAGCATCGAAGATTACTATATTACCATAGCCGCAGACACAGAGGTGCGACGCCTAGTACCACTCGAGCCAGCGAACTATGATGAGTTCCTACGCAAGCTCGATGAAAGGATAAACGAAATATATGCGTACGATGTACAGTTGGAAGGTGTCCACACAAACCTTAACCTGATAACTGTTACAGATATACTATGGAAGTACCAAGGTAGACGCAACCCAAATCCTGGTATGGGTGGTATGACACCGCGATGTGAACAAGGTAATATCTACAATATGTATGTGACACTGGACCAACACGAACTATACAAGCAGATTATCGAGGCAGAATGGCCGACCTGCTAAGGTAGGCAAGCAGGTACGTACTATCATACCACACAATAGACGCATAATGAACAACTCTAAGCAACAACAGAGCCACTTAGGTGTACAGGTACAGGTACGGTGCCGAAACCCTCTATGGCACAAAAGAAGGTAAAGCATGAACTGGTACGAACGCATAGAACAAGCAAGGAAAAACAATGGTCGCTTCACTGAAGAGGATGTAAAATTAGCAGATAATTGGACAACCTGCGCTTGCGGAGAACAAGACCCAGAATTGCTAACAGAATCCAAACAACATCCTTGGGACAACCTACTGTATGAATTAGGACTACAGTTTGGGAGCAGTGTAAGCTCTTACGAAGTTGATACTGCTGAAGAAGAACTAAGGCGTATCCAACTCAGAGCAAGATACCTATTGCATCTATTACATGTAGATGGGGTAAGTCGTAATATCATAGAAGAAACCCACCATCTTAACTACTGGACATCAGAAGCAGAAGCCATGATGAAGAAAACACTAGCAGAGGTACAGTAATGGACGAAGAACAAACATACTCGATAGTGAGAGTGTATCAGGATTTCCGGCTAAGTGAAATCATCAAAGAAGGGCTAACAGAAGCTGAAGCACAGAAACATTGCAGTAGACCAGACACCCACGGAGATGGATGGATGGACACATATCGGAAGGAATAGAAGTAATGAAATTCATCATTGACCATTATGCGCACGATTACAGAAAAACCCTTTACGCTCTCAACAGATTAAAGAACACAGAGGCAACGTTCAACGGACATTATCACGAAGCAATGGAATGTTGTCAAATCCTTGTGGAAACAGATAAAACCGAAGAAGAACTAGAGAACTGGCTCTACAATAGAAAAGGTATTGGGGAATTCATGGGAGTAGTAAAAGCAGGAACATGAAAACATACAAACGATATTATCTAATAGAAATAGATATAGAAACTCGTGATGCAGGTGCTATCCAAGCTGATAATCTAGCAAGAAGGCTAATGTCTAAAGCAAGGGATCTCAGAGAACGCGACCTAGACACTATTGATAACGAAGTAGATGCGAGAGCAGTAATAGCATCCATGTGTCCAGTAGCAGAAAAGACTCTACGCAAGATACTACGCTACATTCACA
>Ga0307379_10012763_pt1 | contig 10929 bp, 5 predicted proteins | sample UN2MG_FD_202237 | JGI IMG/M metagenome (GOLD analysis project Ga0307379, IMG submission 202237) | Soil microbial communities from Risofladan, Vaasa, Finland - UN-2 | ecosystem: Environmental > Terrestrial > Soil > Coastal area > Acid sulfate soil | place: Finland: Risofladan, Vaasa | collected... | reverse complement strand
GATTGCCACCCTGTAGATATTCTGGTTCAGATAATAGAGTGTATCTCCTGAACCGCTTATTTCGAGCTCAGTGGGATAATCACTCATGCTGGCAAATTCAAGCTCATTTATTATGCTGTAATCATCGGGATCAATGCAGTACAGTGCCGGGTACTGATCACTCATATACCCACCACTGCACAGGACCCAAAGATTATTATTTTTATCCATCTGCATTGAACATGGTTCATCCCTTAATTGTATGACAGCGATGAGGGTATCAGATGTTGCATCGACCACCGAAACACTGCTTCCGCCTGACCAGTTTGCAACAAATACCCTGGAATCAAGTAATATCATGGCTTCTGATGATTTACCCAGATAAACAGATCCGGCTACCATACAGGTATCAATGTCAATGATGATGAGTGAATCACTATACAATGAACTTACATAAGCTTTTGCCTGATCGACCTTCAGAATCCTCCTGGGTGAGTTAAGTCCTTCAATAGTTTTTTTTGTAACAAGAGTCTCTCTTTCGGCAACTTCAATTTTACCTGAGTTATTGACAACAATATAAACACCTTCACCTATAATGCTTACCGAGTTGGGTATATCGCCCAATATACGTCCGTTTACCTCACTGAATATTTTATTGAATACCACACTTGTATCATATGAATAATAGGATAGTGAACCATTACCCTGGTTAAAGCCGCCCTCATTTACAAAGAAAAAACCCTTACCTGATCTGAACTCATCATCAGGTTCAGGTGCGTTCTTTTCGCAGGCAAAGATGATAAAAGTGAGAAATAATAGCTTGAAAATTGCAGAGATGCTTCTCAACTGAATGGTTTTCATCGATTAGTAAGTTTTAGTTTTAAGTTAATTGTAAATGATCTTCCTGGCATTGGATAATAAGCTATATTTTCATAATCAGCTCCAAAAATATTATCCACCTTAAGATTCAGAACAGATTCGTAGCTAGAGATCTTCAATTTTATACCGGCTGAAAGATCTGTAACAAAGTACCCCGGGAGCGAGTCAGAATTATCTGTTGTAACATACCGCTTTCCGGTGAGCCGGTTGTTCCAATTTAAAACAAAGTGCCTGTAACTATAAATCCCTGTGAGTCTTCCCTGGTGTTCAGGCACATATATTAGCTGCTTACCGGTTGATTGATCATTATCGCTCAGTTTTGCCCTGTTAACGGCACTGGTATATGAGTACAGGGCACTGACACTAATTCTGTGGTTAATCAAATTTATATCAAGGTCTAATTCTGTTTCAATCCCTCTGGACACCACATCTGATATATTTACCGGTTCCCAGTAATTCAACTCACCAGGGAGCCATTTTATCATATTGCTGATCCTGGAGTAATAGCAGGTTATTTCACTGCTCAGGTATATATTTTTGGTCAACAATTCTTCCATTGACAGTGAGATTTCACCATTTATTCCGTTTTCATTCTTCAGGGCATCATTTCCACCGGGTGACCAGTACAGGTCATTAAGTGCAGGCAGATGCAGAGATCTCCCAACATTGCCCTTTATTTTGTAGTTTTTTGTTTCATGGAGTTTATAATCGATACCTATTGAGGGTTCCGGCAGGAATACATTGTTATCTGCCACTCTTTCTCTTACCATAAATATATAACCCACCCTGCCAATACATGATCCTGATATAACCAGGTCAAGGTAAAGCCTGTTGCGCCTTTGTATTTCGGAATAGTTCACTGAGTTTACATTATCGAGGTAATCGGACAGGGTCAATTCGACCTTTAATGCTTCAGATATCTGTTTTTTTAGTCCAGCTGTCAAAACGATATTATCCGATTTATTCCTCGAATCAATATCAGCAATCCCGTTGGAATAATGAAGCCAGTCTGACAACCATGCCAGCTTAAATTGAAGATTAACAGGTTCTGTGTAATTCTTTAATGTCAGGATGGTCATAAATGATTCGTTAGTCTGATTTTCGCTACCATCTGAATATGCTACTATCGGACCTGGCAGGTTACGCTCTGTAAAATTATACCACATTTTTGCTGAGAATATATTGTCTCCCCATTTAGTGTAAACCTCTTGCAGTAAGCCATATCCTGAGTAATCTGAGTTCTCTCTGATCAGGGCAACCGGCTCCGGATAATTGTATTTATCGATATACCGGAAGTCATTCCCCGCCATTTCTTTATATGCTCTTATGGAGTACTGGAATCTATTGTTTCCTGTAACCATATTTACCCTCCCGGAATTAAACCCAAAACTGCCGGTTGCATACTCCAGACCCAGTTGAATTCCGTTTTTCCATTCAGGGACAGATGCCAAAAGAATAGCGCCTCCGGGACCGGCCTCTGTTACATCTCCTCCGGCTGCACCATGGAACACCATAACTTTGCCAGCAAAGGATACCGGGATAATCGACAGATCGCTCTGTCCGGACATTACATTATTAACCTTTATCCCCTCCCAGATTACCGATGTATGGTTTGACCCCAGACCTCTGAAAGATGCAGTTGACAAACCACCACTGCCATAATTTTTGATTACCAGTGAGGTGTACCTTTCAAGGAGTTGGGATAAGGAACCCGAAGATAGCTCCTGCAGCTTCTCAGACGAAATGTATGTTTGCCTATACCCGGCAACTCCGCTTACTACAGCTGATTTTATTATCACTTCATCAATTACCAGAGTGTCATCCCTGAATCTGTTCTGACCATAAGTTGTGCAAGGTAATAGTATGATCAGGACGGTGAGCAATATATAACCACCGGTTTTCATCAAACAGTCAATATATTACTGATGCCAGGATCTCACTTTATTGATAATTACTGTAAAAGTGATTTCAGCTTTTTCCATCAGGTTGTTTTTTTGTTTAACACTACTTCAGTAAGCAGGAAACAAAAGAGATGAATTATAAAAATAACATCGCTCTTATCCCGAAAGCACAGGTATGATCCTGTTCAATCCAGGCAGGTCTTCTGACTTGTCCCAGCCTCAGGCGCCTTCCCATCCCGGATATTCGGGACAGTGGCTGTATTGCCTTTAGCAGAAGTTGCTTTGCAACCGGGCTTCACAGCAGCGGGTACTGTTGCGGATTTAAACCGCCTTCCCAATTAATCGTCCTTGAAGATGACAAAGACGAAACCTGAACTACACAAAGATATTATTTATTGATTAGGACTATCCTTTCAAGACTTTTTTTTTCAACAAACTTCTCAACAAAAGCGGGATCAGATTCCTGTTTTTTCAGCGGCTCATTTCGCAGTGATATATCCAGTGTTAATTCTTCATCCGCCTTTAGTGTAAAAAAGCTTACATTCGCCAGAACCCTGCCATCGTCTATCCTGTTTCCTGTAACCAGCATATATTCACCGGCAGGCATAGACAGATCTGGAAAGTCAGTTAATCTCATGTTGTAGTCATATTGGAGAGTTGAATATCTTCCATTATCAAACTTCGCCAGGGTGAAATGGGTGAAATATTCAGGTACAGTTGTGCCGCCTGCATTTCTTAATCTTATTATTCCAGTCTCATCCGGTGGTACAGGATCATCCCTGAAATATACATTATTCCATTGTCCATTCTTATAATATTGTGGTATGGCAGTTCCCGGTTCAAGTCGGGAGGGTATGCCACAGCTTCTGCAACAGGCGATATAGAAGATTTTACGTGAAAGTTTGTCAGTGGCGCCAAGCTCCAGAACGCCAACCGGTGTTACAGGCACCTGATAGCAGTTCTCTTCTTCAACCAATTTAAGATTCTCATTTATCCATTTCACAAGGATCGTCGGGTCCTGCCTGAATGCAAGTATTGTTTCCCTGTTCTGCAATCCCTGAATGTATGAGCGCCATGGTTTAATTATTTCATTATCTATTCTTGGGTTAAGTATATATTTCCGGTAGATCTCTTCAGCCACATCATCATCGGCAAATATATCGCTGTTAAGCAGGTGATCCAGCATGATCTCCGACCTGGTATCCCTCAGATCCTTTTCATTAATTACCTGAAGAAGTTTCAAAGCTTCTTTTCTCTTTTCAACAGGGACAGATGTAAGGAAACTGGTTATTTCCTTATAGTTTCCCATACTCTTTTCCACAAGCGTTCTCACCGATCCCTCATCATAATCACTGTCTGAGCACAGGTTGATAATGGATTGTTCCGTTTCCCAGGAATCTATATATGCTTCTCTGATACTATTCTCCAGATTAAGTCTTTCAGAGTTCTCCTTTATTAACTCTTCAGTAATTCCTGGCAAGGGTGATAATTTCTGTGGTGCATACATATCCAGTTGCAGTGAGCTTTCATGGTCATTGTGGTCACCAAGGGTTATTTTAAAGACGTCATCATTACCTGTGCTTACCTTCCTGAATCCGTAGAGGTTATTTTTTCTGGCCCAGACCAGGAGATCGCCCTCCCCTGTTGAAAATCTGCACTCACCTGAAGAATCGGTTTCAACAGTTGCAAGAGGGTAGAATTCTGCGTAGTTATAGAGCTGGAATTCGACAATCGCTTCGGGGACTGTTTTCCCATCAGCGCCAACCACTTTTAACCTAATTTCCCTGGCGGCGGCATATTTCCTGAGATTATTTATCTCGGCATAATTTTTTGTGACCTTTATAACCTCCTCATCACCCTTGTAAAGACCGAACACCTTTGTGTGAACAAGCATAGCTCTTCTTGCCGGTTCTGTAAACCAGCCTCGGTCAAGTATCGGTTCAGGTTCACAAGCGCCCATATATTTCCATTCCCCGTCTATCCAGACCTCGACCCATGCATGGTTATCGTCACTATGAGCCCATCTCGGTGTATATACCTGCCGTGAAGGAATTCCTGCTGTCCGCAGGGCAGCAACGGTAAAGGTTGATTCTTCGCCGCACCTGCCCCTAGCTGATAAAATTGTGCTCAATGGCGCTGAGGTTCTTATATCTGCCGGCAGATAGGTTACTTTTTCATGACACCAATGATTAATTTCCAGGGCAGCATATTCGATATCTGAAATTCCTTCAAGCCTATCATGAATTTCATCATAGTATGCTATTCGGAACGAATCAAGGTTTTCGTTGTTTACCCTTGGCGGAAGAACAAAGTGAAGAAATATCTTTTCAGGAATCCCTTTGCTCCAACGGTAGTCATTCCTGGCCTTCAAAGCCATTCTTGTATTTGCCAGGTAGAATTCTCCGTCATAATCTGCCAAATCGCTCAGTGGCATATAGGAATATAAAAACTTCAGGGCCTCTTTTTCAGGAGTCAAAAGGTCAATATCTTCAAAAACCGTGAAAAGGGCATCGCTTCTGTTTATTGTAAGTTCTGCACGCTCCAGAAATCGTTTCTCCACTTCATTCAGATATTCTCTGTCCCTTATCAGATGAGACTCCTGACATGCAGTAATAAGCAGTACCAGCAGAGAAGACAGCAGAGCAGGCAATAATTCTTTTTTTAACACCATCCCCTAAATTATATCGTACCACAGGATTTCCCGACAACCAGCTCGGGAGTGATTGTTACTGTACGCTTAAATTTGCTCCTACCGGAATTCTTCACTTCGGTCCATATCATCCGTGCTGTTTTGGTGGCAATCTCAGGAAGTTTTCTTCTCAATCTGGTTATAGTTGTATGAAGCATATCAAAATCCGGGCTATCCTCCAGTGCCACTATCGCCACATCTCCCGGGACGCGAATTTTCCCATGTTCAAGAGTTTTAATCACCGGCATCATGAGATTTGCCTCAGAAACAATAAGCAGTTCAGTACTTATGGGAGGTCTCAGATAAGGTCCCAGTTCATCAGTATAAATATATGAAGACCCTGCTCTTTTAGGTAGAATAGCTTCATTAATTTCTGAACTATCACATACTTCCCTCAGGATTTCTGTGAAACAGGATATATTTTCCCTGACAATTGATTGCGACCTGTCGCTGGAAATAATAGTAAAGTTTTTGTAACCCAGTTTGGAGATATGATCACACAACATTTTTGCTCCTGCCTCACAATCACTTCTGACAAGGTTCATTCTGATACTTCTGATCGATTTTTCGAGTATGATAAATGGATAGTTCGCATTTCTGAGGCTTCTGATCGTACTTTCATCGGCTGCATCCCCGGTCAGGATCAAGCCTGTGAAAAGTTTTCTCAACCCCATAACGAGCTTCTCAAATTTTTTTTCATTTGGGTTAAGTGCTATCGTGGCCAGTCCAACACCAATACTCCCCAGTGCCTTGCTTAAATAGGGTGTTATATTGATTGTGAACGGGTCATTAATATTAGGTACAACCATACCGATCAGGCCGGTTTTATTGTTATCAGTCTTCTGATCCGGCGGTTCTCCTGATTGCTTAAAATATCCCATTCGAACAGCAGTTTCAAGCACCTTTTCCTGGGTCTGACGCTTTATGCCATGCTGATCAGCCTTATTGTTCAGAACAAGTGAGACCAGTGTACTTGAAAGGCCCACCCTGGCAGCTATATCTTTCACTTTAATTTTTTTAGCCATGAATGAAGGAATATGAAGTTAATATCAGCACAAGTTTATTGTGCTGTGTCTACTTATTTACAAATTTTACAGGCACAGGTTGCACACTGCAGCCTAAATATACTAAATTTTATTTTTTTGGTCTGTATCCTCTTTGCCTCGCTGCTTCTTCGAGTCGCTTCTGGAAACTGGATTTCTTCTTCGGCGTTTTCTTGCCTGACTCAAGTTTCTTCAATACCTCCTCGTCATTTATAAATCTTTTTGACAGCATATTCTGGCCAAATGTGATAATATTTGCCAGAAAATAATAGTAGGTAAGGCCAGAAGAGTAATTATTCAATATCAACATAAACATTATTGGCATCATATACATCATCATCTTCATACCAGGCATTTGTTCCTGGCCTGTCTGGGCAGGGCTATTCAACTTCATTGTAAGTATCGTAGAAACAGTCATCAACAGGGTGAACAGGCTAACATGATCTCCGTACATAGGTATGGTAAATGGGAGATCGATAATTGAGTCATAGGTTGAAAGGTCCGCAGCCCACAGAAAGCCCTCCTGCCTCAGCTCTATTGACGTTGGAAAAAATCTGAACATTGCAAAAAGTATTGGCATTTGAAGGGCCATGGGTAAGCAACCCCCCAGCGGGCTCACCCCTGCTCTCTTGTAGAGATCCATGGTTGCCTGCTGTTTCTTCATTGCATCTTCCTTCTTGGGGAACTTCTTGTTAATCTCATCCACCATTGGCTTAAGCACTTTCATCTTCGCCTGACTCTGGAAGCTTTTGAAGGTAAGAGGGAACAGGACCAGTTTGATTATTAAAGTCAGAATTAAAATGATCAAACCATAGTTACCTATGAAATTATTAAGCCAGTTAAAAAGTGTGATAATGACATAACGGTTAATAAACCTGATGACATTCCTGCCAAGGAATACCAGCTCATTGAGATTATAACCGTATTCCTGCAGGGTGCTAACGTGGTTTGGCCCTATATAGAGCTTAAGGTCGTATGAGGTAGTGCTCCCAGGGTCATATTGCAAACCCAGTTCAGATGTAAATAATTTCAGGTATTTGGTGGATTCATCAAGATTGGTCATTGAGACTATCCCGTTGCTAAAGTTTTCTTCAGCAATCAAAACAGTTGAAAAGAACTGGTCCTTAAATGCAACCCATCTCAATTTGGTTGGAATTTCTGCCTCTTCGAACTCCTTTTGGGATCTTTCCCTAAATCCATCAAATTCATCCTGATAATGTTTGTATTTAATCTGCGTATAATTATTCTCATTCTGTCTGCCCTTTTCCATCTGGGGAATGTATGCCTGCCAGTCAAAGATAAGAGTGCTTAGATTTGCAGCTATTTTACTGCCCATGTCGATGAATCTGACATCAAAGCCGATCATATAGCTGTCCGGTTCAATGGTATAAGTGTATTCTATATAGCTCGACTCATCAGCATATAGTCTTAATACTGCTTTCCCCTGCTCAGTGGATGCATCTATATATCCTTCAGTCTCATATGGAGTAAAATAGAGATCATTGGTTCTGATTCCCCTGTTATCGTTGGTGAAAAAGTTAAACCCGAATACTGTTGAATCTCCATCAAAGAGAATCACCGGCCTGGAATCAAACGTAAAGTATTCCTTGAGTCTTGCCGAATATATCCGGCCACCCTTTGTGGATACCTTGAGTTCAAGTTTACTGTTGCTCAAGGTAATAAAATCCTGCGTGCCAGTATATGCTGAGGCAAAGTCGCCCGTCAGCATCAGAGGATCGGTTTGTGGTTCAGCAGTAATTACGGTTTTGTCCTCCTGCCGAATGATATCGGCCACATTTCTATTCTGGGCAGTGGTATCACTGGCAACCTGCGGTTGCAGAATAGCATTAATCTCGTTCACCTTTTCAACAGATTCAGGTGATCCCGGTTTATATTGCAGCGCTTTCCGGTACTCTGTTCTGGCCGCTTCAAGCTGTCCTTTATTATATAATGAATCTGCGCGTTCAACAGCGCTGTCATGTGATTTCTTAAGTTTGTTGCTATTATAAAGACTAAAACCCAGGAATATTGCAAATATCAGGACCAATCCTGCAATTGTATTCTTATCCATTCTTCAGTTACTTAGTTACTATCTCCGTTAATTTATTTAATATCTCTTCCGGTCTCACAGCATGCTTTTACAAAATCGACAAACAGGGGGTGAGGATTTACTACCGTACTGCTATATTCGGGATGAAACTGGACACCAATGAACCATCTGTGTTCCGGTATCTCAACTATTTCCACCAGATTTGAACCTGGATTTATCCCTGTTGGTTTCATTCCCATCTTTACAAAATCATCGAGATACTTATCATTGAATTCATATCTATGCCGGTGCCTTTCCACTATATTTTCTTTCCCGTAAACCTTGAATGCTTTTGATGCTTTAAGGATCTTGCATTTATATCCACCCAATCTCATTGTTCCGCCTTTTTCAGTAATGCTCTTTTGCTCCTCCATAAGATCTATTACCGGATATGCTGTGTAAGGATTCATTTCCGTTGAGTCTGCTCCTTCATATTCCAGTACATTTCTGGCAAACTCAATTACGGCGCACTGCATTCCCAGGCATATGCCGAAGAAAGGTATGTTATTCTCCCTGGCATACCTTGCGGCTTCAATTTTACCTTCGATCCCTCTTGTACCAAATCCGGGCGCAACAACTATTCCATCCAGGTGTTCGAGTTGCACGCTCACATTTTCAGAAAATAACTCTTCAGAGTGAATCAGCTCCAGGTTTACCATGCATTCATTTTCTGCTCCTGCATGTACGAATGATTCCGAGATTGATTTATAGGCATCAGGCAGTTCAACATATTTACCCACCAGACCGATGTTAACTGATTTTTTAGGATTCATCAGCCTCCTGAGGAAATTGCGCCATTTTAATAGTTCCGGCTCCTCCTGATAATCAAGTTTTAGCTTTCTCAGTACATTTACATCAAGTTTTTCCTCGAGCATCTTGATTGGAACCTCATAAATGGTTGAAACATCAACTGATTGCACCACAGCCTCTTTCTCAACATTACAGAACAGTGCAACCTTCTCCTTCACATCCTCAGCCAGCTCCATTTCTGTTCTCAGAACAAGAATGTCGGGCTGGACCCCGGCTTCGAGTAATGCCTTAACCGAATGCTGGGTTGGCTTGGTCTTATGTTCTCCGGAAGCAGATAAAAATGGCACTAAAGTAAGATGTATAACAAGGCAATTGTTCGGTCCCTGTTCCCATTTCATCTGCCTTACAGCCTCAATATAGGGCAGAGATTCAATATCGCCAACAGTTCCCCCTATTTCAGTAATTACAATATCATGCTTTCCTTTGAGGCCAACCAGTTTTATGCATTTCTTGATCTCATCTGTAATATGCGGAATAACCTGAACTGTTTTCCCAAGATAGTCTCCCCTTCTCTCCTTTTCAATTACCGATTTATATATTCTTCCGGTAGTTACATTATTCTCCTGTGTAGTTGGCAGATTTATGAACCTTTCATAATGTCCCAGATCAAGGTCGGTCTCAGCTCCATCTATTGTTACATAGCATTCTCCGTGTTCATAGGGATTCAGTGTGCCCGGATCAACATTTATGTAAGGATCAAGTTTTTGGATTGTAACATTATAACCTCTCGACTGAAGTAGTTTAGCCAGGGAAGAAGAAATAATTCCTTTCCCCAGGGAGGATGCCACACCTCCGGTTACAAATATGTATTTTACCTCTGCCAAAACAAATGTTATTTAGTTAAAAGTGCAATTATTATTTCTACTCATCAAGACCGGACTTATCGATCAACCTAACCTTTTCCTCAAGGATCTGAATCGTGTTTTTGGCATTTTCAATCTTATCCATAACTTCCTGTATCATTGATTCAGCGCTACTCGATTTTGAAAAGAATCCTATATTATTTTCCCAGAGGACTATATCGCTTTCAATTTGCTTAATCCTGTTGATAAATCTCTCCCTTTCAGCCCGTAGTTTCCTGGACGCCTTCGGGTTCTCCTTCAGATTTTCAAGCTTATTCTGGTACTTTATTATGGCCTTTTCCTCTTCGTCAATTTTCAAATTATCAAATTGCTTATTCAGGGCATTTCGATACCTGTTACTTATTTCCATCTTTTCCTTAAACGGGACAAACCCAATATTTGCCCATTCATTCTGTATCTCCTTCAGGATTTCAAAAGTTTCCTTTGCGTCCCCCCCTGGTTCATATTTCTCAAGTCTCTCTATCAGTGCGAGCTTGAGCTTCAGGTTTTCCTCAAATGAATTGTCCAGGCCTGAAAAATGTTCAGATTTTTTCTCAAAAAAATAGTCGCAAGCGTTTCTGAATCTTTTCCATAACTTGTCTGAATGCTTTCTTGGAACAGCTCCTATCTCTTTCCATTGCCTCTGGAACATAATCAGTGCATCTGTAGTCTCTTTCCAGTCAAGGCTATCCTTCAT
>Ga0307379_10012759_pt1 | contig 10932 bp, 9 predicted proteins | sample UN2MG_FD_202237 | JGI IMG/M metagenome (GOLD analysis project Ga0307379, IMG submission 202237) | Soil microbial communities from Risofladan, Vaasa, Finland - UN-2 | ecosystem: Environmental > Terrestrial > Soil > Coastal area > Acid sulfate soil | place: Finland: Risofladan, Vaasa | collected... | reverse complement strand
GGATTTTACTCCCCAAAAATTACCTATAGCCTCTCCTATCTGTACCCTGTGTGTTGATTGCTGGATCGGATCACCTGTATACCCTGTTTCGAACCAGTCGTTAGATGTCTGGTACAAATCATTTGACAATGAGACAAGCTTATTGACATTTGTTGAAAAACTAAAAGTGGTCACCCACTGAATATCTGATGTTTTAATCGGCACTATGTTTATGAGAGCTTCAACACCTTTATTTTCCATCTCCCCAACATTAGCAAGGATTGAACTGTACAGGTATGGAGGGGTTGGTACCTGATAATTCCAAAGCATATCCTTTGTTTGTCGTATATAATAATCGACACTACCACTTACTAAACCATTCAGAACAGAGAAATCCAGGCCTGCGTTTATCTCAGTCTTCTTCTCCCAACGCAGATCCGGGTTTGGGTTTGATGCAGGAACTATTTGCTGCACCCATTCTCCGTTAACAAGTACCCTTCCTGAGTACCTGAGCAAGGTTAATGATTGATATGGTGAACTGGGCTCAGTACCTGTAATACCATATCCTGCTCTTATTTTGAGATCATCTATAAATGATATCCCATCCATAAAAGATTCGTTGCTAATACGCCATCCTGCAGATACCGCAGGGAACATTCCCCACTGATAGTTTTCTCCGAATTTTGAGGATCCTTCGCGTCTTATACTGGCCATTACAATATACCTGTTATCATAGCTGTAATTCACACGACCGAAAAAGCCGATCAGTATAGATGAACTTTTATAGCTATCCATACTGGCATCGCCCCTGGCCAGAGCATCACCCTGACTCATATTATTATATGAGAATGCATCGGTTGGAAAGTCATAATTGCTCATATTGAAATTCTCCCCGGTATAGTCCTGGTAACTATAACCACTGAGAAGGCGGAATGTATGTTTCTCGATAGTCCTATTATACTCTGCTGTTATCTCAAGAAGGTTACTTACAGAAGAACCAGTACTTCTTGATGCATAGCCATTCCTTCCATCCCTTACATTTGAAATATGATTCTTTGTCTCAGAATAACCACTCATATAATTACTCCTGTTAGATGATCCCAGTAGCTTTAATCTTAGTCCTGCAACAGGTTCGATAAGAAGACTACCATGTAACCTTATATTAGAATTACGGTTATCTCCAAATGTCTCCTCATTCCAGGCTACAGGATTTTCATACTGGAATACCCCAGGGTGCTCAACCCAGTTCCCATCTATATCCTTTACTGCATCTGTTGGGTTCCTTATCAGAGCTTGGCGATACTGGTATACATTGAAATAGGATGAAATGTTTCCGATTACTCCTCCATTGAGTTTAATCATACCATCCAGAAGTGAATGATTAACTTCCAGCCGGGCATTTATTCTTTCGTTATCCGACTTTTTAAACAGACCCTGTGTTTGGTTGTAGTTTAAAGTAGCAACATAGTTGGTAGCCAGGTTACCACCCTTCATGCTCAGGTTATGCATCTGGCTGATCGGCGTACGTGTTATCTCGTCAAGCCAGTCCGTGGAGTACCCGAAGTCATTTAAAGGTTCCCCTTCGGTAATAAGTCTCCTGTAATCATCGGCATTAAGAAAGGTAGCCTGCCGCGAGATGGTCTGTACACTTGTATAACCACTGTACTCGACAGTAGCGGGCATATCACCCCTAACTTTCTTCGTGGTAATAAGAATCACGCCGTTTGTACCACGTGTACCATAAATAGCTGCTGCTGAACCATCTTTAAGAACATCTATAGATTCAATGTCCTCGGGGGCAACACTGTTCAATCCTCCCGGTATACCATCAATCAGTACAAGAGGCGAAGTGCCGGCACTAAGCGTAGTAATCCCCCTAAGCATTATCTGTGTTCCGCCTGATGGATTACCCGACACAGTACTTACGGAAAGACCTGCAACCTTTCCCTGGATAAGCTGAGCTGCATCTTTTACAGCACCTTTAATAAAATCATCAGATTTCACACTGGCAACGGAGCTGGACAGTTCCCCTTTCCTCTGGGTACCATAACCTACCACAACTATCTCTTCCAGACCAAGGATATCCTCCTCCAAGGCGATATCGTATGATGAGGCATCACCAATCTCCACCCTGGTTTCCTTCATACCAACGAAAGAAATAAGGAGAAATCTGTCGTCAGGGTTAACAATAATAGAAAAGAATCCGTCAGCATCAGATATAACGCCATTTAAAGTTCCTTCAACAAGTACGGTAGCACCTACTATCGGCACCCCATCTGCACCTGTTATTTTTCCCGAAATACTCCTCTGCTGGGCACTTACTGATAATGTTGAAATAAATATTAGTAAGAATGTCCCAATCAGGAAGGGTCTCCCTTTTCTTAGAGTATTCCACAAGTACAATAAAGAATTTTTCATAATTTTTAGGGTTTAGATTATTTATTGTATAAAATACACTTTTAAAAATAGAACGTTTTTTTTCGTATTTTTATTTGGTTTTCATGCTTAAGTAGATTTCAAAGAGGATATTGTAATATCTTTTGCCTCTTCATTCTTCTTTTAATTGTATTGAATACACTCATTAATATACCTCAATATAAGAAAAAAACAATACATAAAGATCAATTTGATAGAAAAAACTAATACTATGCATGCAAAAGGCTATAACAATTTTAGTTACATCTGCTATTTGTACTCTTTCTAATTAAACTGACAAAATCTTCTGCAGATTTGGATAGCGTGATAATTAACCTTTAAATCTATTCAGTTGATAACCCATTCATGCACACCTGATGAGAACTCTTTACCAATTCTTTACCCTGAGCCTTACAGCCATTGTAGTAACAGGTTCAAGTTCAACCTTGTCCCATGCGACTTTTATAACTCAATAACCAGATCCATTATTTGCAGGTATCCATCTACCACCTGAGCGGTATTGTATTTACCATTGGTCAGGGATCCTGCAAACGCCTTCAGGGCCGTCATCAAACCAGTAAACCCGGGATGCAAAAATCGGATATATTGATCACTCTATATCAGTTTAATGTGAGCAGTCTGTATTTAATTAAATTATATAATCGTTTTGCATTGATATTGTGATGTTTACGTTCCGGTTTGGAGTGCTCACTTTATTCCGATATATGGTATTCTCTTCAGTCCGATAATAGGTGCTCACTTTCACCGGTTTTTCCACCTTCACCAGGGCTTCGGCGGGCAAAGGTGGAGCTAACCTGACAGTTATCGAACTTGTTCGAGCAAGATTTGGTTGGATTGGCGAAACTTTATAGTCGTAATGTAGAATCACTTATCACACTAATTCCAAACCACAATGGATAAAAAGATATCAGTTAGTCCTTCCTTATCGGGAAAGACTTTTAAATGCTCTGTAATCATTAGATTGCATTTGATAATCATGCAATCAAACCCATACTTTTTGTTTTTATATAATTAAATAATTACAGCTATAGATGCGTGAAATTGCATTGATCGGATTTGTTCAGACTTTATTCTTTTCCTTGCTGATTGCAACAAAAAGAAAAAGGGAAACCAAAGACTATTTGCTCATTATTTTTCTTTTGTTTGTCGGGGCAGAGCTGATTTACAGATATTTGATCAAGACCATTACTGAATCGGACAATAAATGGCTGGCACTGTTTGACATTTCTTACTGGGCTCTTTTCGGACCGATCACACTGAGGTTCTGTCTCATCTGTTCAAGAATAGGATGTTCTCATCAAAACCAGGACAATACAATATCATAAAACGTTGATTTTCAGCTAAACATTTTTTGATTGGTTCATCATCGCTGACATAAAATGGCTATCTTTTCACAGTTGCGACAGCACCGGTTTTAATAGCCAGGCTTTACCTCCCTGCCAGGTGGTTCACTCCTTCCAGCAGCATATCCACATGATTTGAATTAATGTATATGTGGGTTGATACCCTGACTCCCCTGGTATTGTCATCGGCTCTTCCTATGGTCCGAATAACTATATTGTACTTTTCGTGTAGATAGTTTACAATGGTCTCCGGTTCTACTCCTTCAACGGAAAAGGCTGTCAACCCGGCGCTCAAATAGGGATCCATTGATGTATGTAACCTGACTCCGGGAATTGTTTTTAAACCATCTTTCAAGTGTTTGGCAAGGGCTTTTATCCTTCTTTCAATCCGGTCGCGACCGATGCTATTCTGGAAATTCATCGCTTCACTCAGGGCAAAGAACAATGGATCAGCTCTCTGCCCGAGTGTTTCAAACCGGGAGGCAGATTCTGAGTTATCCCAACCGGAGGAAGCGATCGTGGGCCAGATTTTATCCTGCGCCTCTTTTTTTACATACAATACGCCACATCCTGTAGGAGCACCTCCCCATTTATATGGGCTGGAAGCCCATAGATCGATACCCAGTTCTTTGACTTCCAGGTTTAGCATTCCGAAACCATGAGCACTATCGGCAGCTACAAGAATATTCCTGGAATGCGCAAGTTCACTGATCTCCTTTAACGGGAAAATTAAACCGGTGATAAATACGGTGTGGCTGATGCTGATTACTTTAGTCCTTCCCGTGATTTGCATTTCGAATGAACCGATTATTTCATCCACATTTTTTGGTGGAGACCCGATCGGGACTTCAATTATCTTTATTCCATGCCTTTTTTCTTTCATCTTCCATGGATGATATCCTGCAGGATGCTCCATGGTGGTAATCAATACTTCGTCCCCCTCCTCCAGGTCCAATCCTCCGGCGATCAAATTCATTCCTTCCGTTGTATTCCTGTTGATGGCAATTTCATCCGGGGAAGCTCCGATAAAGTTTGCTAATTTATTCCTGACTTCGTCCTTGAGCGAAGGGAAGAAGTTGTAGCAGTCATACGGATTGGTTGCCTGTACCTTGAAGTATTTCATCAATACATTGAATACCGGTTCGGGCATCGGGCCAAGTGTTCCGTTATTCATCATAATCAGGTCATCCTGAAAAAGGAAGTGCTTACTGATGGCATCCCAGTATTTACCATCGGAAGATTCCTGGAACAGATTTTGGTTCAGGTCAGCAATACTGGCATAAATCTCAGCATTTAGTTTGTTAAGGGTTACGACAGACATGGCTGAAACCCCGGCAAAATACTCAAGAAATTTTCTTCTGTTCATGATGCTTGTTTCAATGGGTTTATGATTCTATCAAATGTACGGTCAGGCGTAGAAAGGACTAAGTTACGAAATCTGTTGGAATACTTATAAAGCCTGGTACGGGGTTACCTTAAAGGGATTTTGGGAACCTCAGTTGCAATATGTTTTGTAAATTAGCAGTTATAATACTTGTATGGTAAATATCAGAAAACGGCATATACTTGATCTGATAACTGCAAATTCAATCGCTTTTTAGACAAACTGTCTTTATCATCAGGCAAGAAATACCGAAAGAATAAATTGAATATCGAACATTGATTGACCCTGTCTGCCGACAGGCAGGGATTTTGGATATAAGAAATGATAATGGCTGAAACAGAGCCCGAACAGGCTTTTATTAGAATTAAATACTTTTTATCTGAACCTAATTGTAATTATAATTTTACCATAATGAAAAAACTAAGCTATCTAATTGCCATAATAATCCTGGCATCCTGCACACAAAAGACTATTGAAACTCCGGAATCTCCTGATTTTTTGGAAATTTTTCACAAAGCTCAATGGATCGATTTGTCTTATGAGTTTGACGAAAATACTGTGTATTGGCCAACCAATGCACCCTTTAAACATGATACCGTATTTTATGGCTTTACGGATAAAGGGTATTTCTATTCATCTTTTAAGTATACCGCTGAAGAACATGGAGGGACGCATTTTGATGCGCCTATACATTTTAGTGCCAATAAAAACACTATAGAAAAGGTTCCGCTTTCTCAGCTTAAAGGTCCGGGTGTGGTGATTAATGTTTCTGAAGAAGCCTTAAAAGACCCCGATTATCTGATCAGCGTCAAGGACTTTGAGGCATGGGAAGCCAGACATGGTCAAATTCCCGATGGAGCCATTGTGCTTGTTTATACGGGGTACGAACAATATTACCAAGACAGGGAGAAATATCTCGGTACAAACCTGACAGGCCCGGAAGCTATACCTGAATTACACTTTCCGGGTCTAAGTGCTGAGGCAGCTAACTGGTTGTCAGAAAAACGCAATATCCATGCCATTGGTCTGGATACCCAGAGCATTGATTATGGTCAGTCAAAGGATTTTATGGCTCACCGGATACTTTGCAACAATGATTTAACAGTATATGAAAACCTTACCAACCTTAAAAAATTACCGGAAACCGGTTTCTACATTATCGCTTTGCCCATGAAAATTAAAGGAGGCAGCGGTGCCCCTTTAAGGATTGTGGCCATTATTTATAAGTGATGTATGTCCTCAAACCAGGTTGGACAAGATGTCCGGCTTTTGAACAAAACGGGGTTATTGCTCAGACTCCCGTTAGGATGCATTAATCCAAGCCAAAATAACAGGTGAATATGAGATCTTAACAAACAGACAAAGTTCAAGACCATATTTTTCCTCTGATAAAATCTAAAAGAGACCTGCAGAATGGTGTATATATTTATCATGAATTGATTGTAACTGGATTTTTTACAGGTAAACGTTGATTTGAATGAAAGCCCCTTTGTCTGGTTGAGTAAAAATAATTCTGTCGGAGTAGTATTCAGGTTATTCATCCTCCTTCGCGTTCCGCTACGGCGGACGAGAAGTTATGGTTTAATTGGCTACGCCGAGCTCCCCACCAGTCGGCGGGTCGGTTCCCCGGGGCTTGCCCCGGAAAAAAGGGTCCAGTACTTGCCCTGGGGTTTAATACCATTTATTTTAATTGGGGATTTCTATTAAAAAAATGAATTTTAATTTGATTCCTGTCAAAAATTAACTTATTTAAAGTCGAAATTTAACCTTATGGCACCATACGATAAATATAAATCCGGAGGAAACAATATGTTTAGAAAAAATCATGCATTCATTTTATTGACCATTTTTGTTTTTGTTGGCTGTAGTGTAGAAAGCAAAAGAATCGAACAGGCTTTGGAAAGCATTACTGTTGATGATATGAAAAATCGTATTTCTGTACTTGCTTCAGATGAATTTCTTGGCAGGGCTCCTGCAACCATTGGAGAAGAAAAAACGATCAATTACCTGGCAGAACAGTTTAAACAGATAGGATTGAAACCTGCCAGTGGGGACAGTTATTTTCAGGAAGTGTCCCTGGTGAAACTTACTGCGGATGCTTCCATGAAACTGAATATCAGTGGGGGTAAAAGTAATTTGAGTTTAATATTCTCAGAGGATTTTATCGGTGGAACTCCACAAATCAGCGAACTTGTTCAGATCGATAATTCTGATATGGTTTTTGTTGGTTATGGGATTAATTCTCCCGAAAATAACTGGAATGACTATGATGGACTCGATGTAAAAGGAAAAACTGTCCTGATGCTGGTAAACGATCCCGGTTACACCACTTCAGACAGCAACCTTTTTAACGGGAAAGCGATGACTATTTACGGACGATGGACCTATAAATTTGCAGAAGCGGCACGTCAGGGAGCAAGAGCTGCAATTATTATACATGAGACAGGTGCAGCTGCTTATCCATGGGCTGTGGTTCAGAATGGCTGGTCAGGCTCTCAGTTCTATCTTGTTGATAATGATCTCTCTAAATCAGATTTTCAGCTTCAGAGTTGGGTAACAATGGAGGTAGCAAAAAAAATATTTGAATCTGCCGGCATGGATTACGACCAGATTACAGCCTCTGCAGCAAAGCGTGGCTTTACACCTGTTAACATGAATCTGAAGGCATCGGTTCAATTTAAAAATCAGGTAGAGTGTACAAAATCGAACAATGTAGCTGCTGTCTGGCCGGGAACTGACCAGTCTGACGAATATATTGTATACACAGCCCATTGGGATCATTTTGGAGTCAATCCTGCATATAAAGAGGATTCAATATTAAACGGTGCCGTCGATAATGGTACCGGTACAGCCGCTCTTATCGAAATTGCTGAAGCATTTACCAAACTGCCGGAAAATCAAAATCGTTCTATCCTTTTTATATCTGTTACCTGCGAGGAACAGGGATTGTATGGGAGCGAATTTTATGCCCAAAACCCACTCTATCCGTTAAACAAAACGGTAGGAGTGATCAATATGGATGCCCTGAATATTACCGGAAAAACAAAAGATATGACTATCATCGGTTTTGGGAACTCTGGACTCGATGATTATGCTGTGGAGGTTTTAAAAAAGTACGGACGATATGCAAATCCTGATCCTACCCCTGAAAAGGGTGGTTATTTCCGTTCCGATCATTTCAGCTTTGCTAAGGTGGGCGTGCCGTCATTATACCTTTCAAAAGGGGTAGATGACGTTGAACATGGCAAAGAATGGGGTTTGTCGGAATCAGAGAAATGGATAATGGCAAATTATCATAAACCAACCGATAACTACGAACCCGATAAATGGAAATTTGATGGGATGATTGAAGATATTAAGGTTTACTTTGAAGTTGGCTATAACCTGAGTATTACAAAAGAATTTCCGGATTGGAGACCTGGTTCTCCGTTTAAATCGATTAGAGCTAAGATGATGAAGAAATAAACGTACCATAATACGGTCAATAAAGGTAATAAGCTTGTTACTCCTTTTGCATTATCAGCTTAGGTGGCAGTTCCATTGAACTAATTAACGAATACAGGATAAAAGAAGTTATAAAAATGGTCAAAGATCCCAGGAACAATCATATTAATATTATTTCATTGGCATATTATTGTGGTTTTATTTCGGAATCGGCATTTTATACGACTTTTAAGCATTATACAATTATTACACCAACTGAATACCGCAATAAACTCCAGAAAGAACACCATGTATTTTTATCCAATTGAAAAATTGTCTCTTTTTTGTTGTCCTGTCCGATAATAAAGAACTCTGATTATAATAGAATACTTTAAGTTTGCTACTGAAATATATTATAAGAATTTGATAATAGTAACTATGAAGACTCTGTTGCATCTGATTGAGAAGAGGGCCTTTTCAATCAAAAAACAGACATCCGAAAATCATAAAATCTTGGTTTTCAATGAATTTTTTTAATCAGTTCATAATCGTTGGCATAAAATGGTATTTTTTTCACAGATGCGACAGAATCCCAATTTAAGATTAAAACTATGAAACAGGTTATCTTTCTTGTTATTCTCTTTTGGTTCCATTCATGTGTATGGGCATCAGTTGAGCCGATTGTCGAAGCTGCAAAGAATGGAGATTTTGAAACCGTAAAGACTATTCTTGAAAAAGATCCTTCCAAGCTGAATGTGACCGATCAGGAAAAGTATACCTCTCTCCATTGGGCCTGCATGCGCGCCCACTGGGACATCGCAGAGTTTTTGATTATGAAAGGAGCTGACCTGGATGTCGTAGGCGAGGATGGTGGAAAACCGATTAATTGGGCAGTGCACCATAATAACGTAGAGATCATCAAATTGATGGTCAAAAAAGGGGCTAAACTCAACAGCAGGAACCAACGGGGTATGACCGAACTGCACACTGCCATCTGGCGGGGCAACATCAATGTCGTGGAATACTTGCTGGATCAGGGTTCGGACCCGGCGATCAGGACCAATGAAGGCTGGACTGCCATGCATTATGCTTATCTCAGCGGGCATGATAACGTTATCGAGATGCTGAAAAAAAGAGGTTTGTCCATGAGTGAGAAGGATAACATGGGACGGACACCGCAATACCTTTATTTTAAAAAGCCGAAACCGATAGAGATGTCAGAAACAGAACTGGACGAATATGCTGGCAAATACTATGTCGGGGATTATTTAATGCTTGAAATTTGGAGAGAAGGCGGTCAGCTTAAGATCATGGAATTCGGTCCGGTTGATATCTATCCCGTAGGCAAAGACTTTTTTTACTTCATACATGCGCCCTGGACTTTGATATTCAGCCGGGATGAGAAGGGAAAGATCCATCATGCCCAGCTCTCTTTCATCAGGCAATCTTATACGATTGTTAAGAAATGAATATGATATTAGCTTACCAAAGGGTAACTATGAAACAGAGATGGAAACTGTTTGTGTTGATTTCTATTGCTGCAATACTTCTGACAGGCTGTACCAAACAGAACGATTTTCATGCCCTTGGAGGTCCTTATTTGGGGCAGAAGCCACCGGGTATGACTCCTGAAATATTTGCGCCGGGCATTACATCCACCGGACACGAAGAATTTAAAGCGGTCTTCAGTCCTGATGGGAAGGAACCTATGTTTGAAAATCACCGGTTTGTTACACACAATTTTAATAAAGGGAAAATACACGAAACCACATTATTATTATTTTAAAATATTGTCTGCTGCCATAATTCTGATAATCCTATCGTCATATCAAGACTTTGGCCGGACAACTTTAAAGAAGACAGGAAAATTTAATACCGGGATGTCCTATGGACTATGTATAAAAAACAATTATGCATATGTTACAACAAATACATCATTGTTTATACTTGACATCCAAAACCCGGAGAAGCTTACCAAAGTAAGTGAATTGGTAATTGGATCTCCCATTTTTGGATTATCAGTTTTAAACAATTATGCTTTTCTGGCTGCTAGTGATAAAGGTTTAGTAATTGCTGACATTTTAAATCCCAGTGATCCAAATGTCATTGGTGAATATGATAGCGGAGGAACAATGGCCGATGTCGAAGTGGATAATAACTATTGCTATACTATGACCTATGAGAATGGGATTGAATCCCGGCGAGCGCATTGGCTTCGAACTTCGCCCCGATTTCTCAGAGCTACGTCCGACGAAGTCGCCGAACTCGTAAACTCGGTCTTCCGCTGCTTGCGGCGAGGAGCTTCAAATTCTGGTTTTAAGAATATTTAAAGAGTAATAATGACAAAAATGAAGTTTTTGTTGAGAG
>Ga0307379_10012758_pt1 | contig 10933 bp, 10 predicted proteins | sample UN2MG_FD_202237 | JGI IMG/M metagenome (GOLD analysis project Ga0307379, IMG submission 202237) | Soil microbial communities from Risofladan, Vaasa, Finland - UN-2 | ecosystem: Environmental > Terrestrial > Soil > Coastal area > Acid sulfate soil | place: Finland: Risofladan, Vaasa | collected... | reverse complement strand
ATAAAAGATTTACAGCAAGAACAATCAAATTTTCTTGAAAAGAAAAGATTAGAGGAACAAGCTCGCCTACAACGACAAAATGAATATGCATTGTTTCAAGAGGAAGTGAAGAGAAGACGGTTAGAACAAGAAAAATCAAAACGAGAGCAAGAAAAACAATATAGAAATTTAATTCTAAAAAGACAACAAGTTGATAATTTAAGAGATGATGGGTTAAAACTTATTGATGAGGGCAAAAAATGGTCATCATATCATAATTTTGAAAAAGCATATCAAAATTTCACCTCTGCGATAAAAAATTTCAAGGAAATTGGTTGGGACGAAGAAGTAAAATATATTGAAACCGAAATTAAAAATACAAAAATATTAGAAGAAAGAGTTGAAAAGGAGGAACTTAGGATCCAATCAATTCAAGATCAGTTAGATAAACAAAGAGCTTTAGAAGATAGCCGTAGAAAAGCTGAAGAAGCAAAACTAAAGAATACGATTGGAGAGGTTGGAGAACTAGCTGATGAAGTGCTAAGTTTAATTGATCAAAAAAGAAAAGAACAAAAATTAGCTGAAAAACAGCAAAAAAAGAAGATTAAAGATGAGGCAAAAGAGTTTCGTAAAGAGATGGGAGACTTAATAAAAATCAAACAAGAACTTATAGAAGAAATTGGAAAAAAAGAAAAAGAAAAGAGTAAATTCCAAGAAGAACTACAGAAAGCCAAAGAAAGGGAAGAAGTTGATAATCTAAAAAGAATGATTAAAGAAACCGCTAAAAAGAAAAAAAGTTAAAAATTATCATCTAAACATAATATTAACTATTTATCCAAATTATTTTCTTATTATTTGTAATAAACGACTAAAAGAGTTTAAATTTAGATCTTGAAATATAAATATTATATTAATTAAAAATAGCCTTTTTTAAAATGACTGAAAAAACAGATGATATTGTAAAGTCTCGCATGTATGCTAGACAACAATTAATTGAAGGGTGGGATCAAGAGACAATAGATAATGGAACCATCATGATTATTGGTGTAGGCGCCCTTGGTTGCGAAATTGCTAAAGATTTCGCTCTAATGGGAATTGGTAAGTTGATTCTTGTGGATCTAGATACTATTGAAACGTCTAATTTATCACGACAAATGCTTTTTAAGCCAGGGGATGAAGGTCGTCCAAAAGCTGAAGTTGCTGCTGAAAGATTAAAGGAAATGAATCCTTATCTTAAGGTTGATTATTTTTTTGAAAAACTTCAGAAATTACCAATGTCTGTTTATGAAGAATCTGATGTAATAGTAGCAGCTTTAGATAATTTTAATGCAAGGTTCGATTTAAATAAGATATGCTTAAGATTGAAGAAACCAATGGTCGAAGCTGGAACTGTAGGATTTGAAGGTCATTGCCAAATTGTAATTCCTGAAGGTTCTGGTTTACAATATAAGAATAGAGAAAAAGAAATTGACAATTTAGTTGAAGCTAAGCTCTGGGAAATAACTGAAATAGAATATCCTGAATATGTTCATGCTCAAACTAGAATTGAGGAATTAGAAGAAGAAATTGAGACGATCAAAGCAGAAAAAATAACACCCATAATCAATAAAATTCGAAAAGAAATAGAAATGGTTTTTGATTGGAAACACGCCCCCGCACTATTAGATCAAACCCCTTGTTATAGGTGTTTAGTACCAATCCCTCCCGCAGATGATAAACTCGTTGCAGCATGTACACTAAAAGGATTACCACGTAATAGGAATCACTGCGTAATAAAAGCAGAGGTAGATTTTGAAAAGAAATTTGGGCATAAACCTGATTTAAATCTAAACGATGAAGTAATTAAGCTAAGAGAATTAGCTCAAGAAGAATTAATAAAATTAAGAGAAAGAGTATATAATGAAAATGTCCCTCCTGAAAAGAGAGAAACCTTAACAGAAGAAGAAATTAAAGAATGGAAAAAAAATATTGAAGAAACATTTGGATTAGATTACAAGTTCGAAGAAATGGAAAATATTCTTGGTAATAAAATTGCTGCTATACAGACTGTAAGTTCTGTTATTGCCAGCATCCAATCTCAAGAAGCATTAAAATTGTTGTTTAGAGTTAAAGGAAGAAACATAGGAGCTCCAATGGATCCTCCATATGTAAATTATAACGGCATATATGGGCAATTTGATCATTTAGACATCGTTAAAAGAGAAGATTGTCTAGCTTGTGGAAAAATTGAAGGAGAAGAGAATGTTCAAATTGTAGTTCCATTTGATGCTGATGTAGGTTACATTTTTAAAGCCATGAAAATAACAGGATATGATTTAGATCCAGAATTGTGGATGATAACAAATCCAATGACTAAAGAAATTTATTGGAATCCGTATATGCCCTCTCTAAAAGACCCTGACATTAAATTAAATATCTTGAAAATAAAGAGTAATGATATAGTATCTTTAACTCCACTAGGCAAAGCTTTAGCAGAATCAGATATTAAAAAGTTTAATGTTATAATCTCTTTTATGTGAAATTTAAAATTTTTCCTTTAAATTTATATCTTAAATAAAGGTGTTGAATATTCCAAAAGAGTTGATGAAGGATAAACCAATGAGTAAAACACATTTTAAGTTTATGGTAAAACATTTCAAAAATCGTGATAAAGAGTATCCCCCTCTTAATAAAATTAAGAAAACTAAAATTAAAGAAGGAAGCATTGTACTAGATTATGGTTGTGGTCCTGGTAGTTACTCAATTGTAGCAGCACAAGTTGTTGGCAACTTAGGAGAAGTATATGCTGCAGATATACATCCTTTAGCGATCGAGGAAGTTAAAAAAAGAGCAAAAGAAAAGGGATTAATCAATATTGAAACAATTTTAACTGACTGTGATACAAATTTAGAGGAAAATTCTATTGATGTTGTTTTATTATTAGATATTTACCATGATCTTTCAGATCCAGAAAATATCTTAAGAGAGTTACACCGTGTTTTAAAAAAAGAGGGGTCCCTTTCTGTAGATGATCATCATTTTAAAGATGATGAAATTATAAACAAAATTACCAGCATAAAATTATTTAAATTTTCTGAGAGAAAAGAAGAGCTCTTTAATTTTATAAAAGTATAGAATTATTTGAAATACTTATTTTAATTTTTTTTTTATTTTGCTTTTAATTTTAATTACAAGTTTTATTGAGTCGTCTATATGGTAAGATTCAGTACTATTATTATTTAGAATTAACAACTTTTTATATTTGTCGATAATACCAAACTTCATATCCTTTTCCATCAAAAGGGCATGTCTCAATTCAGATTGAATTTCGGCTTTTTTAGCAAAATTTTCATATATTTCTGATATTGAATATATCGCTTAATCTAATCATTATTTTAAATATTAATATTAAATAATCTGAATTAGATTAATCAATTCTTGGTTTTTATAAAAATAAAGGAATAGAAAAAATTTTTGATTTAATCCATGGCATATTTCTTAGTCCAGGCTGCCGCTTTAGCTTCGAATTTCTTCTGGGCACGAAAATATTGTTCACCTGCTTCGTGATTTAAAGGATCTCCGGGATTAAAGAAAGGAGGCTCAACATGCATCATTCCCTTTAAAGCCTCAATAATATTTGTGAGTGTTTTACTTGGAGTCCAACCCGATGCACCTGTACTTGCATCTACTTTTCCTACTAAATCTGGATTAATTAAATCTAAACAGATATTTAATTTTCCTGGGGGAATGGAGGAATCAATATTAGGATGCCACATCAAAGTAACTGCATATGCATATGGTGGTGCGAAAGGATAATTCTCGGGAAATTTGATCTCAAATACAAACTTACCTTCACCATAAGGAGTTCCTTTTTTACCAATAATGGTAAGTCTTAAATGATCGATACTTCTACCCCATGGCTCTAAAATTACGAGTGGTTCATTTTTATATGACTCGATTGCCTCAGTATAATCTGTTTCTTCTCTGATGATTATCACCCATCTTTTAATTTTGCATTTAAATTGTAATTGTTATATTAGTTTAATTTTATAAAATTATAGATTAATATATTAAAAATTTTTCACAACAAAAGTATTTTATGATTTTTAGTTGCAGAATTTTTGGGTTAATATTCTTATAATGTAAGTAATTTTTAAGTTTTGTCAAACAAAAAATCACTTTTATGTTTTGCATAAATTTGTATTAACTCTAATCCTAAATCAAAAAAACGTAAAAAATATATAAATTCTATTATTACTTAATTTAAAAAATAACCCCTCCCTAACTCAGTGGTAAGAGTGCTCGGCTGTAGATAATATCGCGTACTAAAGCGTGTAGCTAATGAATGTACGTCAGCCGAAACCGAGCGGTCCCCGGCTCGAAATATGGATTTGAATCGAATCTTACTAGATTCCGGGGGGAGGGACCATTATATTTAATATTCGAATAAAAAATACATAAATGATGAGAAAATAATTATATGAATCAGAACAACCATAATTCCGATCAGCATGAGCTTGAGAAAATTCGTATGAGAAAAATGAAGGAAATAATGGATGCCAAAAAGAGAAAAGAAGCGGCTCAAGAAAGAATTGTTTCTGTTTCTGAAAAAATAGATTATGTTTTAAGAGTTGTTCTAGCTCCAGAAGCATATAGTTACTTAAATAATATTAAGAACAAAGAGCCATATGTTTATCAAGCTGTTTATAATGAGTTAATTAGTCCAGACGTAGTACAAAGTATTGATTATTTAATTGCATTAATTCAAAAGCAAGGAGGGGTTCAAAGAAAAATCCCTTTAGATGCAATTATATATTTGGAACGAAAAGTTAAAGGAATAAAATCTAAGATACAGGTGAAACGAGGGGACGAAATGATGGATTTAAGCTCATTTCTTAGTAAAGATTAAATAATATTTTAATATTGTAATGTATTTTTTATTGTTCTCTCCCAGAGATTATCGCAACTACTTCGAATTCATCATTAGGAAGAGGATTTGCGGAGATATCAAAAAATTGAAACGCAAACGGCCTTCCAAATATTTGTTCGACCATAAAACCAAAAGAACTTATTGCAAATATAAAAATCCTCTTTAAGATTGACTCCGTATTAGCTTGAATATTTAACTGTTTAATTACATCCTCAATAATTTCGATTTCTTTATCGTTATAGTGATATTTAAATACTAATTTGAAATCAACAGGAGTTGGGGCTTCTGGTTCTGAGAATGATAAACCCGTCTTCCGAAAATGAAAAAAGTTATTCAAATAAAAACCAAAGATTTCCTCATGATGATCTACTAAGAGATGAGAAATACGAGAACGTTCTTTGTATTGAGGCCAATAATTTTGCATTAATTCTAAAAGCCGAGGGTAATTTTTATATTTATTTTCACTTTCTTTTTTCAAATAATTAAGTAATTGGTTTTTGAGAGGTTTAAACTCTGATTGTTGACCTACTCGAGTGATGAATTTTCGGAAGTTTTGACTCATTTTCTTAAGATGATAAATAATTTTATATGAACTATCTACAAATACATTTATTTTTTTCTATGATATTTTGATAATACAAGTTCTCATATTTATTACTACTTTTTTTTCCAAGTTATCAACTATTACCTAGAATAATATAAGAGATTTGTAATTTACATTAATAAAATTAAAAGGAATTTTAATTTATATAACAATTATGGTTGATAAAATTGGCTTAATTTATACTGAGGAGTATCAGAAATACAATTTTGGCAGAGATCACCCTTTAAGACCCTTAAGACTTAAGTTGACATATAGTTTGATGGAAAAATTGGGTCTCTTAAAGCATGAAAGGTTATCAATTATAACTCCACGATTAGCTACACAGCAAGAAATTGAAAGAGTACATTCAGCTCAATATGTATATATTGTTAAGAAATTAAGTGAAAATCCAGAAGATATAAGTACAATTCTCATGAATCCCCTTCATTATGGATTAGGTCCAGGAGATAATCCTATATTCAAAGGAATGTATGAAGCATCTGCTTTAGTATGTGGAGCTTCAATTAAAGCAGCAGAAACAGTTTGGAACGAAGAAGAATACAAAATAGCATTTAATCCAGCAGGAGGATTGCACCATGCAATGAAGGATAAAGCTTCGGGATTTTGTATTTTCAACGATATTGGAGTGGCAATAAAACATCTTAAAAAGTTAAAAAAAGATATTAGGATTGCTTATTTAGATATTGATTGTCATCATGGAGATGGTGTGCAATGGCTATTTTATGACGATCCTAATGTTTTAAAAATATCTTATCACCAAGATGGAAGATTTCTCTTTCCAGGGACAGGAGACATTAACGAGATAGGAGAAGGAAAAGGAAAGGGGTTCTCCATTAACTTTCCGTTGCTTCCTGGAACATATAACAAACCCTTCATTAATTTATTCAGAAAAACCGCACCAAAATTATTAGAAACATATGCCCCGGATATTTTAATAACACAACTCGGTGTAGATACATATTATGATGACCCATTAACTCAAATGGGCTTTTCTTTAGCAGTTTATAGAGATATTGCTCAATCATTGAAAACCTCCGCTCGTGATTATTGCAATAACAAATGGTTAGCGGTATGGGGGGGAGGCTATTTAATGACCGTAGTTCCGAGAGCATGGACCCTGTTCTTAGCAAGAATGCTTGATGTAGAGTTAAAAAATGAATTACCGGATAGTTGGATACAAGAGGTGAAAGAAAATGTTCCCTTTGAAGATACACCATATTTATTGTGGGATAGAGGAGATAAAGTAGAAGTTCAAATGCTTTCTCATCCAGAAATTGCAAAAAAAATTAGTGAATATACAAAAAGTCTAATTGAAATCTCAGATAAAAAGTATCTGCCTAATCTAAGTAAAGTATAGAATTTTTAAATTCGAGTTTGTGTTATTATTGAAAAATATCTTTTAATAACAATTTATTAATCTTTTTACCCGTTAGCATTTATTTTCAGGGATATGTCTTTTTTTATTAAGGAAAAGATAAAATTTCACAAGGGTATATGTCCAATCTTTTATCCACTCATAACTCGAAATCAGAATCTTTTTATCATAAAGCAATCAAAAGATTATTTTTCAAATTTATTTCCGAAAATAACAAGAATATCAAAGAGAAATCACTTGAAAAATATATTAATAATAGAAGAGCAGATGTTTATTTTCGGTTAAATTCAGATGAGGAAATAGTTGTTGAAGTCCAAAATTCAAAAATTGCTGTAAAAGAAATCCTCGATCGAACTGAAAATTATAACAAGAGTGGAATATACGTTTTATGGATCCTTTATGGAAATGGTGCATGTGTCGGCTCACCGAAATTTCCTCTAGATAAAGAGAATGTGAAGATTAGTGTTGTTGAAAATTTTTTACACAGGATGTACGGGGGAAGGGTATATTATGTCAATTTTAATTTTTATGAAAATAAAACTACAATCTCAATTCCATTCGCCCTACATTTTTCTCATTCTTCAAATAAAAAGAATCAAAAGATGTTCCAGACAAAATACGAGAACTTCTACATCAAAAATATTAATCATGTCAAAATTCCAAGCTGGAACTTATTATGCGTAGACTTTAATGGATTTAAATTAGCGAGATTCTATGATAAAAACATAAAACGAGTAGCCAAAAGTCAAATTATCAGATATTACAAGAAATATTCAAAAGAAGAGACAAATAATAAGAAATTACTCAAATCAATTATCAAACATTTTAAACAAAAATATGGATTATTCCTTATTTTACATGCTGTTTTAGAATTAAGTAAAGAAAAAAAAATTCAATTAAATCGTAGAATTATTCATAAAATTCAAAAGAAAGCATATTAAAATAAATAAAGTTTCTAATAAGAAATTATTCATCTTAAAGGAACCTGCTTTAAACAAAAAGTTTCTCATTTCATGCCAGTTTTAGAAAATTTTATAAAATTTTTATTAAAACCATTCTAATAATATTATTTTTTTAAAGTTTGCTTAAATTGAGCCTTAACATTAAAGTCAGTTTTGTCATGAGAAAAAAAGGAAATCCTTAAATACTAGTTTTTGATGAACATTAAATGTAAATAAAAGATCGGATAATCATGATACTAAAATATATTCTTATACCTAATGCCGTTGAATCGGCTAAATACCTCAACCCTTAACCCTGTTATTAGATAAATACGTCTCCTCTTTTTGCAATTTTGATTATCATGTTTTCCGATTTTTTCTCTTTTTTCTTATGATTTTCGCAGAGCGAGATCTGATCCACAAATTATTATCACTAAAGAATATTTATTGTTATATTCATTGTCAGGGTTATTAATGTGATTTTCTTACCTTTGCAGTTAAGGATTAGAAAAATAATAAAACACTTTTTAAATTATTTAATCATCTATTATCCTCAATAAACCTACAATTTAAAATCTATGTGAAAAGAGAATGTCAGGCAAATCAGTTTTAGGGTGTATTTTAGGGAGTATAATAGGTTCTGTAATTATTGTTGGGATATTGGGATATTTATTACTTCCTACCATCTATCCTGGTATACAAACAAATCCAGTTATAGTACAATCACAATATCAAGAATGGGATAGCGCCGCATATGTTTGGGATGATGATACCACAAATTATTTGAAAATGAATGATACAGAAATGTCTATTACAATAAAACAAAATTCAAAGATTTCAATAACATTTTTCGCGACGGCTCTTTTAACCCTTGATCCAACTTTCGATATTAAAAATACCTATAAGATATCATTAATGATAATGGGTGTTAGTAACCGTACATTTATGGTTGGTTATTTGGATGAGGGTGGTCCAATAGGAGATTTCCGGCAATTAACATTTAATTTATATAGTATTCATTTATCTGAACCATTAACAGCTGGTACGTATACATGTGTTGTGTATTGGAAATCTACTTTTGATGCTCCTGGGACAAATTCCCTCAGTGTGGCGCATGCTCCAACTTGGAATTATACTCGTTCCTTATTGATCCAAGAAATAGCATAAAAATAAAATTATTAATATTTAATTTTTATTTTTTTTTATCTTTAAAAGGCGAAGTTTACTTTTAATAAAGAGTATGGAAACTAAAGCTGCGATACCGATAAGAATAATTATATCATAACCAGATACAACATTACCGTTTGTGTCTTCTGGGTTTGCAACAGGACATTGCCCTATTATGAATTCAACAACACAAACATCATTTCCGCCAGCTCCATAGCTCCGTGTGTAACCCGTAACGAAAGCTGTTCCACTAGACCCTAATACTACTCCTTGAGTAAGATCGTTTTCAATTCCCCCCCAAATACAGGACCAGTCTGCAACACCACTCGAATTAAACCTCACTAAGCAAAAATCGTAATCTTCTCCAATGAAAACTGAAGTATATCCTGCAACATATGCATTTCCAAAAGAATCCATCACCATAGCATATGTATAAGCGTGATTTCTTTCTTTCCAAGTATTATTCCACAGATAAACTCCATCAGAAGTAAATTTTACTAGCCCAATTCTCTGAGGGACTGGACCAATATCAGCAGGTATAGAGCAACTCGGAGCTTGTTCGAAATATCCAGCAATATATAAATCACCCGAGGGACTATAAATTATTTCTGTCCCATCTTCATCATCGGCACATCCCCATGTTTTGTTCCATACCATCCCACTGGAGTTAAATTTTACTAAATAAAGGTCAGTTTTTCCCGCTCCAAAACTTCTAGTATTCCCTACAACATAAGCATTTCCTAATGGGTCCAATGTCAAGCCGTAAGCTTGATCACTATCAATTCCTCCACAAGTATAGTTCCATACAACACCACTCGAGTTGAACTTTACTAAACATATATCATAATCGCCCACCCCAAAACTATTTGTATATCCAGCTACATAAGCATTGTTTTGGGAATCAAGAGTGATACACCATCCAAGCTCATTGTCTATTCCTCCCCATGTATGGTTCCATTCTATAACCCCACTAGGATTGATTTTTAGCAACCATATATCCGAACCACCAACACCATAACTCTCAGTGTATCCTGCAATATATACATTATCGAGTGAATCTAATACAATGCTCCTTCCAAAATCGTCATAGACTCCACCAAATGTTCTGTTCCATTCTACTCCAGAAGAATTGAATTTTATTAGACAAATATTAAAATCAATTACTTCTAAACTACCAGTGTGTCCTACTACATAAGTATTGTTTGAAGAATCTTTAGCGATATCCCAAGCCGATTCCGAACCAATCCCTCCCCAAGTGTAATATGAAAGATTAGTTGTTGTAATTGAATTATGAAGTTTATTGGATTCCCTTTCAATTTTCGTATTAACCTCATTAAAGGATGTTGGACCAATTAAAAGAAGCGCAAATATCCAGACAGTAAAAATAAGTGAGAACCATTTTTTGTTTGTTTTCATTTTTAGTAGCTCTCAAAAAGGACTTTTAAATTAGATGATTATCAATAGATTCGCTATAATAGTGAATATCTTACACTATATTTATCTATTCATAAAAAACCTACTATATAAAACTTTTGCTTGAATAAACGATTTTGAGAAATAATAATTAATAATTATATAATACTTTCATCGCTGAAAAATTATGAATTAAATTAAAAGAGGATCTTTAGGGTTGTATGTTACTTGTTCACATTTTTCTTTACCAACTATGAGATCATCTTCGAGTCTTACACCCCATTTTCCAATCCAATATAAACCAGGTTCATTTGTATATACCATATTCTCTTTTAATATAGAATGTTTAGGGGCTTTCGAACTTACTCGAGGACCTACGCCATGAGCTTCGAAATCTAGTGCGTGTCCTAATCCATGGAAAAATAATTTTTCATGATCATATCCTTTTTGAGCTAAATGTTCACGGCATTTTATTGCGGGTAAACGACTTGGAGTACCATCTGTATAATACTTGTTAGCAACTTCTTTTGATTCATATAGTGCAT
>Ga0307379_10012757_pt1 | contig 10933 bp, 8 predicted proteins | sample UN2MG_FD_202237 | JGI IMG/M metagenome (GOLD analysis project Ga0307379, IMG submission 202237) | Soil microbial communities from Risofladan, Vaasa, Finland - UN-2 | ecosystem: Environmental > Terrestrial > Soil > Coastal area > Acid sulfate soil | place: Finland: Risofladan, Vaasa | collected... | reverse complement strand
GTTTGCTTTCCACATGCTTTTCATTTCTGCAAAGTTAGGTGTGTCTACAAATGATCTCGCATTATTTCTAGCATCTCTTAAACGAGCTTCAATTAAATTAATTTTTTCAGCAACTTTTGTATCGTCCCCATTCATCATTATGTTTTCTAATAAACGTTGTTTAAGTGCATACTCATAGTATTCGTTTAATAGATCATGATCGGGTACTAATAAATTACCATCATTGTCTTCAAGCATTCCTTGATAATTTATATAAACATTACCACAGTCGAAGTTTGTAAATAAGAAACCATCCTTTATCCAACCTTTGGTTGTTACATTCATATGAATATTAGGACAATCACAATCGATTGTCTGTGGGTCATTTACAATTCTTATTGGTATAAATGTCTTATATGTTCTTGTTTGAGTATTAATTCGTTGTATTAACTCATAAGCCTCTCCCTTACAGTTTAGGAAAACCCTGGGTTTAATACAATGTGACCCATAGGGTGTTTTAGGATCATATGGATCTATTGTTGTTTCTCCACAAGAACAATCTATATTATTACATTTAGTACAGTTAACAGGACCTATATCACAAGCATCGATTATTGTAGGTGTTTCTTGATAAGGATATGTAAAAGGAACTTCTTCAATTGTTGTTCCTTGAGGCATTACTGTTTCTACTGTATATTCATCACAAACAACCGCATAGTTAAGAGTATAAAAATCTAAAGGTAATCTTGATTTTCCTTTCTCTATTTCTATAACGTCTTCCTTAGCTTGAGTAATACGTAAACCCAAATCATAATTAACACGTTTAGCAACTTTAATAAGTGCCTGGGGTTCTATAAGATCCTCAAGATCATAATTTCTAAAATCAATTGATACCTCGTTTAAAAGTTGATCAAAGGTTTTATATTTTAATGTATAGTTCATCATGATCGTGCTATGCTTTGATTATCATCTTTATTATCCATAGGTATCTGTAGCATTAACCCTAGTTCTTTTAAAACAAGTTGTTCTATTTCAGCCAATAAATAATCTGGAATATGTGTTGATTGTTGTTGACGTGTTGTACAATTGTCTGTATCTAGACATTTTAAGTATTGAATATCGTCTGCCCATATTGCATCAATGTTTACAGCATCCCAATCAAGATTAGGAAAATACATGTAACCATCTAAGTACCAATAGTATTTGTTCTTATTATATTTAAAATTAGTACTGTTAGATATGTTTACAAAAGTACTAGGATACGTTTGATATAATTTTATAGAACCATCAACAGATGAAACATCTCTAAATAGCGGGCCAATAGACCCCTCTAAAGGAGCTGGTAGTTTATTACGAGTTCTTCTTATTGTACATCCTGACTTAATTCCTGAACAACATGCAGGTACCTTATCTAATTCAATTAACTCTATACATGGAAGTGTTTCAAATAAACTTTGAAACCTCATTATCTTTCCTTCGTTATCTTGACGTCTTATAAAAAACTTAGCGTATTTAAGTACTACACTATAAATTAAACGATCTGTTAAAAACGCATCTTCTTTAACACCCTTAATTATATTTCTTACTCTGGATACTGTATCGCCTATTGTGTTCATATGTCAAAGTCATTATATGATTCAAGATTCTTTTCTGCAACCCCTCTTAAATATTCAATTCTCTTTTTCTTATTAAATTGTTGAGTTATGTTTTTTGTTCCATCTACAACTTTATATCTCTTCCAATTTTCTAAATATTCTATACCAAGAGCTCTTTTAAAATCACGAGTTCCTTTAAATGACCAAAACTGTCTGTATTTAAATGTATATTTTTCTTTATAGTTAGTATAAAATATTTTACCAACATAACCATCTGTCATTAAATTGGTATTAGTTACTGTTGTATTATATTTTATTGATTTACCATAATTTATATTCTCTCTTTTCTTTAAAGACTTACAAGAACCAATAAAAATCGTACCTGTATTTTCAGGTAGTTCAACCCCATCTCTATGATTTATAGCTGTTTGCCAAAGTAACCCATTAAGTTTTTTAAATAAAGCGGTGCAGTCCTTTTGTGTATATTTAGAATACTCAGGATACTTCTTGATGAATTTTAAATATGTCCTAAAAGGATCTAACATTGATCTTTTTACTTTTACCCGCGTTGCGTTAAGATCTGGTTTTTTAAAAGCTTTACTCATAATACAATATACAAAATATTTATGAATAATATTTAAACTTAAAATGTTTAAATAGCATGAGCCCCTGGCTAAACACCAAGGGCATCATACATATCTAGTAGTATTTTAAGAGCATGTTGCTGGTGTACTTGTGCTCACTACAATATCAACTGAATCGATATCGAATGACCATGAGTTATTTACCACACATGCTATATTAATGTTTGCTGCATCAGCAAGTGATGCTGTTTGTATTTCTTTAGTAGCACAATCAACATATGAATAGTTAACTGTTTCCCCGCTATCATTTTCAATTAGAATATCTACACAATCATAGCAGCAATTAGCTGAATTAGTTAATGTAAATCCATAAGTTCCAAGATCATCAGCTCCGTTATATGTTCCATCTGTATAACATATATCAAATGTAATACCTTGGGCTACTTCTGTAGGAAAAGGAGCTCCTCCAAAGTAATCAGTACCATCACAATTTTGACCAACATCCCACCCATCAGGACAATTACCTAATACAGCTATTGCTTCTGCATTAGTACCTGGTCCAAGACTTGGTGGATCAATTACAACTACAGGAGCGGTTGTATAAAGTGTTGCTGGCCCTGTAATACTTAAAACTACACCTAGATCTGATTCAATTACTGTGATAATCTCACTACCATCTAATCCTGTGACACCTCCACCAACGAAATTAAAGGTATCTCCTGCAAGATAACCTGAACCAGCTACATCTGATACTACAGCAGATACAACGCCTCCTGTGATCGTTACTTCGAATGTAGCACCTACACCTGCTCCTACAATATTATTTGCTGGTACAGCTGGGTAAACAGCATCTGTACCCCCTGCTCCAGGAGCTGTGATAAATGTATCATTAGGATCACCAACACCTACTGTTATAGCAAATCCAGGTACACCCCCAATATCAGCTGTTTCTGAACCATCATATTGTCCACCATCAGCATTATCTCTACCGTCATTGGTTATAGTATATGATGCAACAGGTACATCAGTACATGTTAATGTTTGAGGAAGGCATGTTGGAGTAGGTGTAAATGTTGGAGAAGGGTTTACATATACACGTCCGTCTGTTGAGAGAATATCCTCACATTCAGCTTGTACATATACTTCCCATGTTAATACATCACAACTTTCGTTGTCTACTAATACAGGAATAATAGTTGTGTTAGCACTTCCTGGAGGATTTGGGGAATTTACACTTATACATGTAAAGGCTCCAGAACCACCTAGTCTGTAGCACACTCTGTGTAGGCCTACATATTGGTTTACCCAATTAATTGTTAAAGCTCCAGTTACTGGTGTCATTTTTATAAAGTTTTATTAAGTTATACATGGTCCTAATTCTGTAAAGGTAGTACTATTTGGGTTATTAGATACCCAACTATCTCTAAGAACGCAATTTAATACTAATCCTAAGTTACTCATTGATGTTACTGTTACATTTTGTGTATCACAATTTGTATAAGTAATTACTGTTGGTAATTCTGTTGTTACCACTTGTACTTGAACACAATCATAACAACAACCATCCCCTTCTTCGTAATCATATGAAGGAGGTAATCCTAAATTATATAGATCTGTACCAGAAGGATAACACATTGTATATTCACTACCTACTGGTAATGAAGGTATTATAGGTAATTCAAAATCAAATGGCTCACAACCCTCACCTGGATAATATGCTGGGCATGGTCCTGTGGCTGATGTTGTTATTACAGTTATGCTTGTTACATAACTATATGGGTCATTAATATTATTACAAATAAGACTTGACAATATTACTGTTGGTGAACTAGTATATCCACTTCCTTGATTCGTTATATTAAATCCTATAATTGTTCCATAATCAGTACCCCCTGTTTTTACTACACAGATAACACCAGAACATCCACCGATCGATGAAGAACTAAATGTAAATGTTTCTCCTTCAGCGAAATATCTTCCTTGAGGTGTTGGTAAAGGTGTAACGTTTATTACACTTCCATTTTGAGTTGTTACTGAAAACAACTGATTACCAAACCCTGGTTGAGGTCCTGGATTAAGTACTGTATTATTTACAGGCGAAACTGTATAAGTATTAATACCAATGGCACCTCCTATACCTGAATTAGTTACAGTAAGGCCGTTAGTTGTTACAGCACCATATCCTATAATTGCTTCTGCTGTTGCACCTGTTCCTCCTCCACCAGTTATTGTTACGCTTGGTTTATAAATACAACTACAATAAAACTGATTGGGGCCTGATGCTCCACCACCACAACTATTTCCTCCATTAGGACCTGTTCTGCACGCGCTACTTTGGTGTATTCCATTAAACACTCCACATAATGTCATACCAATTGTATGTACTGGAGGAAGGGTTAGGTTAGTATTATATTCAACAGGGCATATACATTCAGAATAATTTATTCCATTGAATGCCAGTGAACCTTCTCCTGTTAATGAGATTGTTGATATTCCATTAGATGTTCCTTCACCTATACATGTAACAACATAGGGAACACATGAAGGTTGAGGTACAAAAGTGTGACTCCAAAATACTGCACCATCTTCTGTTAATGGATCTTCACAACTTGCCTGAATATATCCATTATAATCTACTGAATCACACGATTCATTTTCAAATGTTATTGGTGTGATATTAACTGTACATTGTTGACCAATCCCATTAGGGCAAGTAAATGTGAAACATGTATATGCTCCAGCACCTATTCTCCAACAGAGACGATGATCACCAAGATAATTTGGTGTAAAAAATAAAGATATGAATCCAGAGATTGGGGCCATTATTCTAAGGTTGTAACACTAATTATTGGACTATAACAAACTTCAGCAGGGTTTGGTGCTATTGGGGGACATACCACTTTTACACGAATATAATATTCTTGATCTCCAACAAGTCCCATAATTGTATCAATAGGATTTGCTCCTGGTTGAACCGCTGGGTTAGTTGTCCAAGTACTACTAGCTGCAGTTTTATATTCAACATTATAATAACTAGCATATGGATTATTAATCCATGCTAATTTAATAATCGTTTCAGATATATATGTAGACTTAAGTCCCACCACACCTTGACAAGCATCCTGATCAGCACAATCTGGATTTGTTATCCATAGTGATAATTTCTGAAGTATAACACTTAAACGATCTCCTTGGTTGATACCTAAATCAACAATAGAGTCGCCTGTGTGAATTATACATTCGTCAGAGAAATGTTCAGCACAGGGTTCTGGTGATGGACATTCTGGAGTTTCTTGACCACAAGGAGGTGCCACGGGTTTAGCTGCATCGCTACACCCGCAGTACTTCTTGTTACATTTACATTTTTTACAATATGCCATAATTAAGGAGTATTAAATATATGTGTCATCTATTGATGATCTAAATCCGCATGAATCATCAGTTAAGAAGGATACAGCTAGTCTGAAATTACCAGATGGTATGTCTGCTTTTACAAACACTATTCCTGTAGCCCAATTTGCAGCAGTTTCAAATGAACCTAAACTTGTCCAAGTTAATCCACCATCTATTGAGTAGATCAGTATTCCTGATACTACTGTGCTATCGAATAGAACAGATGTTGTAAAGTTAGCACCACCATCCGCTACAGTTATTATAGCAATTGGATCCCATTCTAAATCAACATTATCCCAAACATATGGTCCTGCATTACCTAACCAAAGCTTAACTAATCCAGTATCACAGAATATAGCATTAACAGAATCAAAACTATAGAAGTATAAGTTAGCTAAAGGTGTTATAGCCTGTGCTTGATACACGAGTGTACTATTTACTACATCATCAACAGGTAAATATATACCTGAAGAACTTGTTAGAATGTTTGCATATATAGTTAATGGTAAATATGGTGTATAAGCTTTCATTACATTACCACTGTTATATATAATTTTATTGAAAACAGTACTATAAGTAATATTATTAGTTTTACCAAATGGTAAAGCAGTTGCATCTGTAAGAAATAATGTACTAGTATAAGCTGTTGTATCTATTTCAAAAATTAGATAATCAAAAAATCCAGTGGTTGATACATTTACATATGTATATATAATAAACATTTTGTCACTACCTGGAGTACTAGTTCCTGGATAATATACCATACCTTGGCTTCTACCAGTAGCCCCCGCTATATTAACTTTTAATGTATCTCCTCCTCCTAATTGTGCAAATGTAGGATTAAACTCAGCTAAAGCTGTAGGTGTAATTGGATCTGAATTTATTACAGCTATTGTTCCAGTTACTCCTGTAGTATAAACATCAGTAATATTTGTCACTATCCATAGTTCTCCTGTTTTTGTAAAACTCATATTGTTTGAACCAATAGCAAAAGAAGCATCTAAACCAAGAGCAGTATTAATTCCTATAAATGTTTCTGTAGCAGTACCTGGTGTTGTTGTTATATCTACTATAATTAATCTATTAAAATTATCAGTCCAATATAAATTATGAGTTACAGGATTAATTACTAAGTTGCCTGGTAATGCAGCTCCTCCTCTTGCATAACCAAGATCAGGACCTACAAAATGAGTTACTGGATTTATAGTTTTTATTTTAACTTGACCAGCATCTATATACATACAATATAATAATCCATCGTTTTCATTATAAACACTTGCTCTAACTCCAATTCCTAATATTGTATCTATTAGAACTCCATTACTCCATACTTCGACATGTTCTACTAAGTTTAGTCCAGCAACATTAGGACAATTAGCAAAAACTTTACCTTCAGCATAAATAATACTGTATTCAAAAGTACTTGTTCCTGCTGCTCCATTATTAGCAATACCTGTTCCTATTTCAGTAATAAAGTCATTTATTACACCACCTGTAGCTAGAATTAAGAATTGAGATGTATCATCTACATACCATCCATCTTCTAATGGATCAATATTAGAAACAAAGTCTATAGCATCTCCACAATTCTCACATTCTACTGGAAGAGTAACTACTCCTGTTACACCTGTTGGTGCTGTACAAACTACTGGGTTAGTTGATACTGGTACAAATTGACAGTCTGTTGTATTTGCTCCAACAACCATACTCAATCTAATCAGATAACTAGTTGATGCAGTTAATCCTGTAAAGGATCCATTAACTGTCATAGCGGCTGCAACAGCAGTTACATTTTGTGAAATCACCAATGTACCTGCAGCGTTCCATAACTGAACTGTATAAGTTCCAGCAAATGCAGCGTAGAAACTATAATCAATTTGTGTATCTGTTGTAGTTGACAAGGTTATTGTAGGACAGTTAGAAGTATTATCTAAGAAGTATTCAATACAGAATACACATTCAGCACCCGTTGATGCATTATTTAAACAAGCATCTGTACGAATATTAAAATCTGTACCTAAATTAAGCGCGCTTGATGATACATTTATTTGAGTACCTGGTACTGAATTTATATTACTTGTTATATTAATTCGTTGAGTAATCATGTTTCCATCAGTATCAGCAATAGTAATAAGATTACCTGATGAATCACAATCTAAAAATCCTGATGGTATCGTACCTGTGAAGTAAATAGTTATATATGTGCCATCAAATGTAGCATACATGTTTAGTTCTATTCCATCACATCCTGTAGGACAACATGTTAATTGTATATTTCTTACTGCAGATCTTATATCACATATAGTGATCCACATGTTTTTAATGTTTTGAGATAAATTAGATACATTAGTAACCCATCCAGGAAGAGAAGACATGCTGCTTCCAGCATTACTTAATGTTGGAGACGAGTTTAAATTAACACATTGAAAAGTAATAGAATCATATATCTCTGTAGGTAAGCCTGTTGCAAAACGTAACTGACAAAAAGCTTCTTCTACATTAGCTAAAACAATTGCCATATCTGTAGGAATTGCTGTAGACGTACAAGAAGGTACGATCATTGGTAATGTTAATGTAGGATCTGGTTCATTCTCTAATGTTACTATTCTTGTTTCATGATCACCTAAAACCTGATTTATATTTGTAATTTCTTGTACTATACTACAAACCTTATTTCCTATTGTTCTTGCATAATCTGTTAATTGCATTGTGGTAACTAAGTCACCAAATTCATTAGTATATTGAAAACAGGGAGATATTGAAATAACACAATCAGGACAACCAGATGAACCAGTGGTACGCGTTGTATCTGCAATACCATCTATTTCACATAACTTATTAATTATTAGTTGTATAAGTTCTGTAAATGTAGCAGGATCACAATTCTGTAGATTTAAACACGATAGATCATATGAACTAACAGAAGTTGTATCTAATATTACACATAGTTCTTCAGCAAGACTATAAACCACATCACTGACTGTATCCCCTTTACATAGGTTTATACACTCAATATCTGGGCCTTGCCAAATAACACAATTGGATGATATTGGATTACATCCTCCAGTTTTACTATTAATAGGTTTCATATCTCTTTATATAAATATACAAATTATTTAACTGTTATCCAACACCATATGCAAATGTAACATCAATATCATTAGTAGGATCTGGGCAAGGATCAGGTTCTATTTCAAATCCTCCAGTTACCTCTTCTGGCTGAGGACAATTTATTTCAGGAATTATTACTAGAATACTGGCTGTTACATTACATGGCTCATCACAAGTAGTAGACGAACATATACAGAAATCAGGATCATATAAAGCCTTTAATTCAAGCAGTTCTTTCTTAATATCCCACTTATCCACATCTTGATCACAACATACAGTTATACCAAAACGTAACTTAGCTACTTCATTAAACACTTGATCTCCAAATTTCTTATTGATTTTTAGAGTGTATTCTGGTGGACATCCTGGTGTATAATATCCAGGTGTTATACTTCTTTGATTAAAATTAAATTCTGGAACATCTTCAACACCTTGACATTCAGTACAACTAACATAAGAATTTAATACAACAATGGCTTCTTCAGAGGCTCCTGTGCAATTAACAGATAATGTAACATAATAACATTTATCATCACAATCTTCTAATTGTACATATTCACCCAAGTAATCAGAAAGAGAACCATCTGAGCTTATTATATAATCGTTGCTGTCATTACAGTTAATTAATAAATAACAACTAAGAGAACATGCTCCACAATTATTATACGAATTAGTAATAAGAACCTCTATAGGAGCTCCACAAAAATCAGTAGTTGTAACGTCGTAACATCCTGGTACACTTACATATAACGGTGGATCTGATATTGCTGAAGATGGTGTTTTAAATGTTACTGTTGTTCCTATATATGCTGATATATCAGTTCTTGTAGTATAATAAGCACCTGTAATACAATTAGTTAACTTATAACATGTTGATGGTGTAATATGTGTCCATACTGCAATAACCCCCTTAGTTAAGGAATCTAAATTTCCAGGAAAAGTATAGCTTGGGAATAATCCACTTTGTACATATTGAACACCAAACTGAGAAATAGAATTAGCAGCATAAAATCCATTCTGTGTATTATAATGATGACCTCCTTTATAGTCATATGAGGTGGGTGATGGATTATAAGGTGAAATAACGTTCCATGTTTCACCCTCATCTAGGGATTTAATAATTTGTTGGTTATTACCTAATGACCAAAATATTGAAGTTGTCCCTGATTTAAACCATGTTAAATGATTTGAAGGAGCACTTGACCATATATATTTAGCTACAAAAGAAGCACCTCCATCTGTTGATTTATACAATCGTGAAGAACCATTAGCTATTATTGTTTGTTGATCTGTTGATAAATATATACCGTTTATATTACCAGCTGTTGTTATAGGGCCTCCGCTTTGAATGGCCCACGTTGCACCACTATTTATAGTCTTAAGAACATGATCATATACACCTATAACACCAACAAGTTCATTAATGAAATGAACAGATTGGATTTCAAAACCTAATAAACTTCCTGGTAATGCTCCAACTACATTAAATGTCGAACCCCCATCTGTAGATTTAACAGCTATTCCAAAACTTCCAACAATATATATAACATTACTATTAACAACCCAGATTTTATTAAATCTGAAATTGGTATATAAAGCAATGGTTGCTTGATAATTACCATTTGGTGTAACCCATGTATCACCTGCATCTAATGAAAAAGCAATACCTCTAAAAGGAGTACCTGTGTTATTAACAAGCCCTGTGATAAATACTTTATCTTTATCGTTAGGATCTGTTTTTACATCTGTTAGAAACAAATTAGACGCATAAGGTAATGCTTTGGTAATCCATGCTGTTGGAGCACCATCTATATTATCTAGTCTACTGACTGTTGATGTATTACTTACGTAATATGTTCTAGCGGACATCTATTATAATGAATCTATATTTTTTGGTGGTGTATAAATTACCTTAACGTTTGATGGTTGTGTGTTGATCATTAACTCTTTTGGTAAGGATATCTCACCATTTATCGATTTTTCATATGCTGAAATACAATTAGCGCATACTTTGGTTCCATCACTTGCTATTTTTTTTTGGCAACCACAAGACAATGCTGAATTACAGTTTTGACAAGTCATAATTATTAGGTATTACATGTTGTACATTCTATTTTATCTAGTTGTTTTAAAGCATATGAATATAGATCCATTGCCTTATTTGCTTGATGGCAAAATTCAGCTTGAGCTTTAGCTGCAGCTAGATACATTCTAATTTGTTTTAGTTTACTAAGTGTATTACTTACCGTTGATGATGGTTCACATGCTCCT
>Ga0307379_10012756_pt1 | contig 10933 bp, 8 predicted proteins | sample UN2MG_FD_202237 | JGI IMG/M metagenome (GOLD analysis project Ga0307379, IMG submission 202237) | Soil microbial communities from Risofladan, Vaasa, Finland - UN-2 | ecosystem: Environmental > Terrestrial > Soil > Coastal area > Acid sulfate soil | place: Finland: Risofladan, Vaasa | collected... | reverse complement strand
TGTAACGTATCCGTACAGGGAAATGATATGTTCTCTTTGTGTTTTTGGTTCAATTGCCATTTAACTTCTTTGTTGTTGTCTTATACTTTGTTCTGAAGGGGACAGTAAAGCTTGTTCTGTCCTTGTTAATCCTGTTTGTGGATTTATTTGCGCTGTCTGTATATCGCTAATTACAGGCTGCGGTGTTTGTGGTAAAGGTGGTGTTTGTATTTTAGGTTTAATACTGGCTGTTTTTATTACTTCTTCAACAGGTATTGCACCTCTTTCATCTTTTAGTCCATATTTTTCTCTATGAAATTGATCTACTTCTTCATCCGATAAACCTAACGGAGTAGCATTCCATTTTTGTCTTATAGCGTTCATTTCTTTTAATGGAAATAGTTCTTCAAAAGTAACATCAGGGTATACTTCTTTTAGTTTTCTATAAGATTTTTGAATTATAGAAGTGAATTCTTTATAAGAAGGTAAATTAGATGATCTATATTTATCTGCAAACAAATATTTCATTGTATCTTTACCAAAATTTTGTCTGTCTTTAAAATTCATATATATTTCTTTTTTAGTATATATTTTTTCAGCAACATCTAAAAAATCTCTAACTCTAGACATTTCTCTATATCTATTTTTTTGTAACTGTTCGAATAACTCTACCATTTGTCTGGGGTCTTTATATATTTTATTTAAATCAAAAGCTTTTCCTTTAAATAGCGTATCAGCATTTTGCATTCTTTTAGAAAAATCAGATATAATATAAGTAAAAGAAGTATTAGGGTCTTCTTCTCTTATACCTATACCTAAAAATAATTTTAATATTTCATTAGTTGTATTATATTTTTGTCCTGCTTTTGAAACTTCATTATCATACGCTGATAATACTTGTCCTGCATTTTTAAATGTTGTTGGATTGATAGTTTGTATTAAATGATTAAATATTTTTGCAGTTATTACATCTTTATCATCATTTACAGGATCATAAATAATTTTTCCTTCTCTGGTTTTACCACCTCTTGCGCCTGGAATAGGTGTCCAAGTTGGAGATACATCTAGTATTGCTTCAGTTAATATAGATTCTGCAATAAAAGGTTCAAATAATTTTGTCAAAGCACCATTTTTCTTTTCATCATAATCATAAAACATTGATTTAAAAAACCTAGTAAACATAGCTTCATCAGATTTATTAGGACTAAACATTGCATCGCCAAATGCTCTAAGTGCATCTGTAGCTGACGCAAAAGGTTGTTCTTTACTCCAATCAATAGTTTGAAATTTTTTAGTTACAGGATCTATTTTACTAACTGGTATGATTGTATCGTTTTTAGCATACCAAGGAGAAAAGAACCTTTGATATCCTTTAATAAATTCTTCATCAATTCCTGTGAGATTTTGTGATATTCCTTGTATTCCTTTATCAAATCCATATACAACACTACCAAAACCTAAAAATCTTCTTGCACCCATTTGTCTTATATATGGATTACTAGAAGCCATTTCTCGTGTAGAATAAGTTAATATATTATAAAGATTTCTTATGATTTCAGATTGAAAGGCAACAAAGTTACCAAGAGGTAAACGTCTCCAGTTTTGTACAATAGCAGGAACCATAGAATAATTTGGATATACGTCTCTAATGTATCTAGCAGCAACTTCTCTCATTGATTCAGCATATGTTTTTGCTTCTCCATTTAAACCAATTCGATCCCATTTTTTATTAAATACTTCTTTGTATTGTTGTTCTATTAATTCTTGCCAACTGTAAGATTGTGTTCTTCCTTTTGGAACTTTATATCCTAAATTGACCGCTTCTTTAACAGTTAAACCTTTAATAGGTATAGCAGGAACTAATTGTGATTTAGTAAATTCATATCCATAGGCTTTCCATAAGTTATCAGATGCTTGATAAAATTCGGTAGCTTTCCTAAAAATAGGATTGTTTAATAAATATTTCATAAATTGTTCTGATGTAGAAAATCTATTAGACACGATATCTTTCATAACAGCTTCAACTTCACCAGCAACTACTGAATTATCAAACACACCGTATTGTAAATATTCTTCTAATTTTTTTCTCATTACTTCTGGTTTAACTGGTCCTTTACCAATTACATCTTGAAACGCTATTTTCATTGCATCTATTACACTTGCATTTCTACCCATGTGACCATTAATAAAAGAAAAAAATGCTGCGGTTTCAACGTTACGCATTTGTGTCATTAATGATAATACTGTTTTAGATAACTGAGATGATGTTTTAGCTGCTAAAAAACTTTTATATAAAGGTATCTTTAATAAGAAATCAGTAATTAAAGTATCTCCATTTAATGCTGAAGCCATTTCACGAGTTGTAAGATAAGGCACTCTATTTTTTCCTACTTTATAAGTATAAATATCTGTTAAATCCACGTTCATAGGATTTTTAGATACACGAATAGGGACCAAAGAAGCAGCGGTTTCTTCTTGAATACCTCTTTTAATAAAATCTTCTTGAGATTTAAAAATCCAATTATTCTTTAAACCATTCTCTAACAATCTTCTATGTACTTGTAAGTGTGCAAGTAAGTTTGCTTGTTGTGTTACTGTATCTAATACAATTGCTCTTGGGTCATCAACTTTTCCTAAAAGTTGTTGTATGACTTTTGGTATAGATTGTTTTTCAATTAAATTAGAAATAGGAGTTGTAATAGAAGATATTACTTCTAGTCTTTTTTTAGGAGAACTTCCTTCTTGCCCTACTTGTAATATTTCATCAACTTTAGAAGAAGCTTCTCTTGTTAATTGTTTTTCTAACGCAGAACCTGATCCTAGTTTTACATTTTTGTATTCATGTTTTGTTTTTTTTAACCCATCTTTAAAAAATTCAATTGCTTTATCAATAGTTTCTTTAGATGGTTTATAAGAATTACTTCTAAATATTTCGTAAGAGTTTCTTAAATATTTACCAATATTATCAACAAACTCTTTTTCTAACTCACCTGATTTAATATAAGGTTTTAGTTCTTTTGTTAAATTGTCAATAACAGCTCTGACTTCTTTAGCAGGTCCTTGCAATGCTTGAGGTAATTGTTTGTCGGTTATCTTACCTTGTAGAAATTGTAAAACATCGTCTAAATATTGTTTTCCTGCAACTTTAGTAGAATTAGTAAATACTCTATCTGTAAAACCAATTTCAGCCAATTGATAAACCTTGGACTCTAAATTTTTTAAACTTAAATCAACTCTTTTTTGATATTTACGAACAAGATTTTGTGAATCATTTAATAAATCTTTTGCTTCTTTAGTTAGTGGACCTCTTGTTCTAATAGGTGTTAAAATAAATTTATCTGCTGCTTTCATTAATCTTTCTTTTAGCGGACCTGATGTTGTAGAGAACATTCCCCATTTATCCATAGAAGGTATGCCAGCTTTTGTCATTACTTTTTGAGTTGTATTTTGTATACCTCTAAATAATTGAGGTATCCCTGTCTTTTCACTAGCCGCAATTTCACTTATTGGATTCAAAATTTTATTTCCAATTTGTCTAAAGGTAGGTGCTAATATATATTTACTTGTTGCTTTTAATGTTGGAGTTAGAACAGTTTTACCAGCTATCGTAAGTCCACCTACTAACGCTGTACCATCTGCACCATATTTTAATTTATTTTTTAATGTTTCAGCTGCTTTTTCTTTACCGCTTAAACCTTCAGTTGATTTTAATTTTAATGTTTCAGCTAAACCAAAAGTATCTCCTAATAATGTTCTATCATTTTTATCAGCACCTGTAATAAATTCTCCAATACCGTAACCTATAGTTGTAGGAACTCCCCAGTATGCCATCTTTTGTGCAACACTAGATGTACCTTTTATATTACCAACTTTGTCTTTTATTGTTTTTGGCTTTTGTAATTTTTCAACAATTTTTCTAGTAGTATTAGGTGCAAACTTTTTAGCTAAAGATCCAAATCCTTTTAATATTTTTTTACCAGCAACTACAGAAATACCAAATTGAGTTAAGTCTTCTGATAATTGTTCTATACCCTGTCTAGATTTTTCTACTTCTGGCCATCTATTTTCAAGATAACTTAACATATCTGTGTCAAAACCTAAATCAACCATAGCAGCCACGGTTCGCGTTGCATTACGAGCTGACTCTTCCATCGCAATACCTACACCACGCATCGCTTTGGTTGTTTTTTTGCTCATGTATTCTTTCTTTCGTTGTTGACCTACAATGTCATTACGAATTGTTACATCATAAGGAAAATCACCTTGAATTAAATTAATAGTTAATCTTTCAAGATCTTCTTCATCACCTGTTTTAGAAAATTCTTTTAAGTATTTATTAGGATTTAAAAGTCCGGAAGTAGCACCTTGTTTTTTAGCTTCTTTCTCTGTACCGTATTTTCTAACGTCGTTGATGTACTCAACAACAGGTGTAATATCATTTCTAAAAATATCTATATAACGTAGTACTTTATCTTTTTCTTTTGTAGGTAAAGATCGTACGTAATTCTTTAATTCAGTAGTTGGGAGTTTATTTTCACCTATTAGATCAGGATTAAAAGATTTTATTGAATCTTTTGTTTCAGGATTAATTTTGTCCGTCTCTATTTGTTTTAGAGAATCTTGAATAAGTTTCTGGACAAGTTCATCTTGCTTTTGTTTTTCCAAATCAGCCATATCATATTATGTTGTCTCAGTTTTAAAAGGCAAGACTAAATTCACGTCGTATTTAGCATTGAATTCGTAAACATCGTCTTGTGTTTCAATGTTTGCAAAATCAGAAAACGCGGTTGGGTTATAGTAAATTAATTGCACAATATCGTCAGACACATTAGCTGGCATTTTAGATCTAAATTGATCATATGGAATATCTACACTTGATTGTTGTGGTTCAACATTCATTGTTTCTTGCATATCAACAACACCACCTTCAGCAAATCCTGTACCACCAGCAGCATCTACAATTTCTTCTGCTTGTCTTAATACTTCTTCTCCAGTTAGTTCTCCTAAAGTATCAGCTTTTTTAATTGCTTCTGCCATTTGAATAACTAATTGTTGTCTTGATTTACCAGGAACTAATATTCTAAGTTTAGCTGCTTCTTTTGATTGTTCTAAAATTTGTAATTGTTTTCCAAGCTCTGATATTTTTGTAACATCACCTTGAGCTGCAATAATATCTTTTTTAATTTTATCTATTTTAGGATCAAAGATTGCATCTACGGCTCTAACTTGTTGTAGTTTAGCAGATGTATCTGCAGCTCCTCTGGCTGCTGCAGCATCGATTTCAGCTTGTCCTGCTGTTAATGCTTTAATTAAGTCTGATCTTTCTTGTTGTGCTAAGGATGATCTTTTATCTAACGAAGTTCCAAGATCTGTTCCAAGAGTTGCTAATGGTCTTGCAGCTGATCTTAATGCACCACTAATACCACCGCCTTCGCCAGGCGCTCCTAGTATTTCAGCCCCTGCTGATGCAATTCTTAAATAGTCACCTAATGATAAACTTGTTTTTGGTGGTTCAGGAACTCTTTCCTGCATCTTTTCATAGATGTCAACAATATCTCCTTCAGCATAATTTTGTCTTGGTTTATCTAAACCAGATGTAATACCTGTGCCACGGCCATCAACTTTACCGCCTCGTCTAAACATCGGTCTTCTAAAAATCATGCTCATATTATTTTATCCAAATATATTTTTAACTGCACCTGTTAAACCAGCAGCACCAATTCCTAATCCTAATAACTGTTGAGTTGTACTAGGTGGTGGAGTTGATTGTACTTGTGTTGCTGCAGGGAATCCACCAATAACTGAAGCTAGTTGTGGTCCAACTAATCCAAGTCTTGTAAAGTCAGAGAACGCCGCTTCTCTAGCAGCTTCTTGATCAGAAGCTAATCTAGCTTGTTCAACTTGTCTTTGTGATTGACCTAGTCCAGTTAGATATGATCCTAAACCTTGTTGTGCTTGTAAACCTTGTATTGCAGATTGTTGAGCTTGTTGAAATCCTTGTTGTCTTATTTGTGCTTCAGCTAATGCTCTTTGAATATCTGATGTTGCTTGGTATTCACCCATTTGTACAGCTTCTCTACCACCACCAAATGCACCAGCTTGAATTGCTTGTTGTCTAAGTGCACCTAAACCTTTTTCTTGTTCTCTTTGTAATGCAGCTAAAGATGTGTCAATAACTTCTTGTTGGTATGGGGACATGTAAGCTTTGTAGGCATCTGGTCCAGCTGTAAGTCCTTGTGCTTGTTGTTGTGCTTGTAATTCTAATTGTGTTTGTGGTGCAACAAATTGTTGACCTGTATATGTTGATGTAGGTATTTGTTGTTTTAAAAGACGTAGACCTTCTTCTGTAGCCGCTAATCCTGCCGTTTCTACAAATGGTTCCCTATACTGCCTTGTAATTGTTTCTGCCATTATGCTCTAGCCTCTAGTTTATTCATTAATTGATACATTCTTTTTGCTCCTTTGTTTACGTTTCCACCACCTGCTGCTCTAACAGCATCTGCCGTCATAACAAATTCATTTTTAGAAAGTCTAGCTGGTACATCATCAGCTTTTTCTTTAGCTCCTATTGGTATAAAACCACCACCTCTCATATCCATTTCTTTTCCACCTAAATTCATAATACCACCATCCTTAGCTTCTACTGGATCGTTTCTACGCATGTAATGTTCAAATTCTTCCATTAAGTTTTCTTTTTCTTTGTCTCTATAATATCTTTGTTTGTCTCTCATAAATCTTTCAAAATCTTTGTAAGTACGACCACCATTAGCTTTTTTAGTTCTATCTTCTTTCATTCTTTTTTCAAATTCTTTCAAAGAAATTTCATTACCTTTTTCATCGTAGTATTTAGGAGATCCTTCTCTAGACATTGGAAGTTCATCTGGATTAATTGATCCTATCCCACCATCTTTGAATCCAGGAATAATTCTCATTGGTTCTGCCATTTCTCCTTGTAATAAATTTTCAACACCAAAAGCGTCTTGTAATCCTGATGTAGCCATACCTAAATAATCTTCGGTGTCATATGGTTCATATGGAAATTCTTTTTCAGCTAAACTTATAGCATCTTCTAGTTCCATACCTTTATCTAATAAAGCAGCAACTAATACAGCATTTCTTGGGTCCCCACCTTTTTTAAGTCCTACTCTTCCACCATAAGCTTTTTTTTCTTTTTTATTTTTATTTTTTTCTTTTAGATATTCTAAATACTTTTCACCAAATCCTTGCATAGAAGCTGAAGTCATTTTTGGTCTAACTGAAACAACACCACCTTCAGCCATTAAACCACTATTGTAATCATCTAGTGCATCTCTTTCACTAGGTGTTAAAAGATACAATGGTTTACCAAATAATTGCATAGCCAAATCATTTAAAGCATCCATTGGGTCTGGTGCAGAAGCCATTAAAACTTGTCCGCCGTCCGCGTACCCATATTTATCTAATACTGAATTAACATAATCAGATTCATATCCAGCATTTTTGTATATATTAAATATTGCCGATCTTCTTGATTCTTTGTCTCTAATACCTTTTTCTACTAAACTAGCTTCATAGTCAGCTAATTCTTTTTCATTTATTTCTGCAAGTTTAGCAGATGCGTCAATTGCTGTTTGAGCACCGATAGTTTTTAATGTACCAATACCTTGAATAGCTTCTGCTCCTCTACCAGCTAACGCTGCTCCTTGTTCTAATAAACTAGGTTTTGTTAATTCACTTGCGCTAGATAATGCTTTTACATCTGCTGGACTAAAACCATATGCTTGTGAAAATTTACCTAAACCTTGTGACAAAACATCTGGAGTTGCAGCAAGAGCTGCTGTTCGTAATATGTTAGCATCTTTATCTGTTGCAGCTGCTGTTACACTAGCTAATAAAGCTTTTTGAAAAGCTGGGTTTAATGTTGCAAATTTTGTCCCTGCTAAAGCAGCTGGACCAAACGCTGCTGCAGCGTACGGTAAAAAAGGTCTAACTTCTTTTGGTACTATCTTTTGTACTACTTTTTGTACAGGTTTAAATATTTTTTTTAAAAATCCCATATTTTTCCTTATGATGTATGAATAGCAAGCGGACCAGCTTGAGATAGGCCTAATTGTAGTAATTTACTTGTTTTTAGACCTTTCGTCAACATCTAGATTTCTTTGCTTGATGCTCCTAAAGCTGGCATTGCTGCCACTTTTATCTTAACAGACCTTACAACATGCTCTCTTTGTGTTGAAGTATCTGGATTTGCAATATCTGCTTCGGCTTCAGCGTCTGAATTATACTCTACATTAGTTTCTTTGTTTCTTAAAACTACTTCTGTTTCGCATTTTACAACTGGCACTTTTTTGCCATTAATCATTGTATATGCTACTTCGCCTTCTTCTATAAAAGCCATTTATCCTCCTATTATGCTCCTCCACCTTCAGCAATATAAACTCTGCTGACTTCTAGTAAAGCTGCTGTACCACTTATACCAGATGTGTTAGTTGTTTCAATCCTTAATTCGTCCGATTCTTCAAGGACCACGGAGCCCTTTAATACATTGCATATAGTTGGTCCGCTTATTTCAGCATGTGCTATTAGATATTGAGTAGTTGCCGAACTATCATAAATATAGACATTTACTGTTTTAGAACCACTTGTATTAGTTAATTGAACCGTTTGAAAAATAGCTCTAGCCTCTGTTGGACAAGTATAAACTGTCTCTGCTAAAGTTGATATCGGTGCATAGAATGCGTTTTTATATACGTTTGCCATTAATTATCTATGAGTATTAACTCAAATCCTCCTGATGCTGAAGATGTAGAACTTGAAATTGCTTGTAATTCTAGATCTGTTTTTTCTGTAATTTTAGTTATAGCCTTTTTAGGAAAGTATGTAAAACCTCCTCTAATATTTAAATATTCTTTTGTTTGAAAAGCAGAATTAGCAATTGTGTTATCTCTAGTTTTTAATTTACAAGTTTGTTCTTGATCTTTACCTGATCCAAAATTCATCGCTACAACATATCCTGTTTTACCAGCAGGTATTGTATATACTGCCATTAGTGTTTGACCATTTCCTTCTGTTATGGTTGCAGCAACATCAGATCCACCTGTATAGGTTACAGTAATATTACCTTCATTGTTTCCAGATGTTCCAGCAGTCTCAACAGACATTCTAAATACTCTTAAAAAAGTTTGTGTAGTTGTAACTGTAGTTGTTCCATCCATATTAACAGTCTCTTCAGCTAAATTATAGGAACCATCTAAACCTTGTATTCTTAAAGTTCTAGCACCAGTTCCTGCTACATCATCATTAACATCATCACTTACTACATCAACAGTAACTGCAGTAGACTGATAAGGATATTGTCCACCTGTTTCCCAAATAACTTCAAAAGCACCTGATCCAATTGAATCATTATATCCAAACTTATTTACTTTTGTGTAACCAGTAAAATCTCCTTTTGCAACTGCAAGATAAAAATCTATATCAGCAGATGATGGAGTTGTTGATCCCGTTGTGTTTACATTATTACAAGACACTAACAATCACCTCCATTACCACCTTTAAACCAAGCGTAACGTTCATTGTCTTCTTTTAATTCTTGTAAGTATGTAGAATTTAATTGTTCTACTATTCCTTGAATAGCCCTATTAATTTGTTTTTGGTTAGAAACATCATAGGTTGTTTTAGGTTCTGGTAATCTTACATTAATCTTTGCCATTATCTTCTACCATCTGGTTGTAAATCTAAATTTAAAGTTCCAAATCTCCAATCTTCACTAATACTATCATTTTCTATTTTAATATTACAGTATCGTCCTCTTGCACGTGTGTCTACTTTAGTTGTTGATGTTGTAATTGTAAATGGACTTAATGAGGTAACAGTATCTGATTGTGATGGATATCTTTTAACTGCTAATGTAACTTGTACATCACCTTGTAAATTTTTAAAATCAGGAATAAATCTTCTCATAGCTAAAAAAATTTCACCGTCTGTTCCATCTAATTTTAAATCAAAATCAAAAGATTTAATATATGAAGTAACAGCTGTTGTACTTCCGTCTGGATTAACTTGATCTGTTCCTACATGTTGTTCAAAATAGGTTGTTTGTCCTAAACCATCTTCTCCTACAATAACTGGAAAAGTACCTGTTGCTGTTGAATCATATTTAGTTGCAAAAGGATTTGGATATATAACTGCATCAATCCAAGATGTTCTTGCTTCTGTACCAATATACCAAACCGCATTTCCACCATTCATTGCTGTTTCACCGTAGTTGTAAACTACATATTGATCATTAAAATCAGAAGAAGTAGATGTATAGTACCAAATTACTTCTGTATGTAAGTTATCTATTCCGGCTGCAACTTGTTGTCCTTTTGTTGTATCGATTTGATTAAAAACATAATCTTCTACTGAACACGCCATTGATTTTACAGTACCATCAAACAGAAAGAATCCATTTGAACTCATCCAATAAGCAACACCATCTATCTCAATAGCTGCATTTTTACCAATCAATCCACAGTTTGTACCCACTTGTTCAAATCCAAATGTAAAAGGCGCACCTACATATTTCATTGTATATAATGCATTATCTGTCCAAACTAGAATTGTTTCTTTAGCTTTTAATGCACCCACGATCCGCGTTCCATCTTGCAATCTAAAACTACCTGCTGTGTTAACAGCTGTTTGTGTGTACAAGTTAATATTTTCTTGGTCCGAGAATCTAATGAACATGTCATCTTGTGTAGTCGTATCGCCGATCGTTGTTTCTGTACCAAAGTGACATAAGTGTCTTGTAGTAGGTGATACTAAAGTAAGTCTAGTTGCTGTAGGGTTACTTGTAGTCTCAAACCCTGAAGTTGATGTTGAGGCTCTAACTGTTAATGGAGTTGCTGCACCAGCGTTCCATGTAAATGTTTTTCCGTTTGCAATCGTTGCAATTAGTACTTGACCAAAGTTATCTAAAGACCAAAGTCCT
>Ga0307379_10012755_pt1 | contig 10933 bp, 12 predicted proteins | sample UN2MG_FD_202237 | JGI IMG/M metagenome (GOLD analysis project Ga0307379, IMG submission 202237) | Soil microbial communities from Risofladan, Vaasa, Finland - UN-2 | ecosystem: Environmental > Terrestrial > Soil > Coastal area > Acid sulfate soil | place: Finland: Risofladan, Vaasa | collected... | reverse complement strand
CGCCCCGGCCTCGAGCCGTCTCTGCACGGATTCCGGCATCTGATCCCACAACCCATACTCGCGAAGGATCCGCTCCGCCTGTCGGAATGTGGTGGGGTCAGCCACGGTCGGCCCGGATGCGATCGCGGTGAGAGGATCGCCGGGCACATCCGAGAGGACAAGAGCAAGGGTTTGCGCCGGGAACGCTCGCTGTGCAAGCTGTCCTCCTTTCACCTGAGATAAGTGCTTCCGCACAGTGTTCACCTGCTCGATCTTCGCTCCAGAGCGAAGCAGGATTTCGTTTGTCGCGATGACATCGGCCAGTTCAATGCCAGGGACGGGCAGGGTAAGGAGGGCGGAGCCTCCTCCGGAGATGAGAACGACCACGAGATCCTTCTCATCCGCACCATCGACAAGATCCAAGATCCTCTTCGCAGCGGTAACACATCGTGCATCGGGAACCGGATGGGACGCTTCGACGACCTCCACTCTCTCTGTGGGCACCGTGTAGCCTTCCGCTGTGACAACGAGCCCCTCCGAGATACGTTCCGCTAACAGGCCCTCCAAGGACGCGGCCATTCGCGCCGACGCCTTCCCCATTCCCACGACCACGATCCTCTCAATCTGTGAGAGGTCGAAGCGTTCTTCTCGGACACGCAGAATGTCCCCCTCGAGGCGTACGACTCGGCGCAGGCAGGTCTCCGGCGCAACCGCTGCCAGTGCAGCTTGGATGACTCGATCCAGATCGGCGCGAAGATCCCTCTCGCCTTGACCGGGTTTTCCTGTAGTCATCAGATGCTCAAACTAAATCGCTGTGGTTGAAAGGCGTCGAGTTGCTCTCGTATGTGTCGTTCGGCCTCATCGTCGCTCATCTCCTGTGTTTCGCGGACCAGGCTCAAGAAGCGCCCCTACCACAGAACGCGCAACGCATCAAGCACCTTCGGATCGTGCAAACGGGAGAACGCATTGATCGAAAGATAGACCACCTTCACCCAGAGGGAAAGCGGGAAGGAGAACTCGCGAAAGTCTCTCGAAACGACGCGATCCAAGTCCTCCTTCAGGAGAGCGAGAAAAGGCACGTTCTCGCCCATCATCTCCCTGTATCTTTCCCGAAATCGACGCATCAGATCCTCCTGGTCAAACTGAACCGCCCCGAGTAGTCGGTCCACCTCTGGAGTTAGTGCCCCTGCCCCTGCCCCATTCTCTGGACCACTCGGAAGATAAGAAATCCGGCCCTTGAGTTTCACAGACTTGTGCCAACGACGGTGGTAATCGAAAAGGTCGTCGGATTGTAGCCTGTGCTTACCTATATGCCTTTGCTAGCTACCTATGCTGGGGGATGTCTGAGAGGTTACGAAAAGGTTATCGAATCTCACTGTGGTCGGCGGCCTTTTGAAGGTTGAAACCGTCAGACCGATCGTGAGATCGCCGCTCATTGGTGTACCTAGTGAGGTAAGGCGCGCACCGTTACAGTTAACGTATATCATGCGATCCGCCACCTCAAGAGAAAGGTGATTCACGGTGCCCAGTCCTTTGTCAATCTCGCGGGACTCTTTCCGTGTAATCGTGTCTATTCGATACGTGTACTCCCGTGTTTCAGTGTTGAAATTCGGACGGCGTCTCCAGACTCGGTACCAGCCATCGGGGTTAATGTCGACGCCAAGGGTGGTTCCATCTTCCCCCTTCACACTCAGTCCAGCTCCACCCTCTTTGAAGGCAACAAACGAAAGGTCAATCTCTATAACGTCTCCGATTTCTAGACGGCCGTATTCGCTCGACGGGCACGTCAAGGTCCTCAGCACATTCTCGTCGGACAAGGACATCTCCACGAATCCACTTGAGTTCCAGTATTTCGAAAACCAACTCTCCTTCTCTGAGAAATCTTCCAAGTAATCACCAGCTTTGTGTTGTTGCACGCTGATAGTTGGCGATTGGCCTTGAGAGGGCGTCGAAGGGGCAGTGGTCGTTGTCTGTGTTTTCTCAATGTAGTCCACAGATGACATCGGATAGACACGGGTACTCCCTGATGTAGTCATTATTGTAACAGCCGCTTCTGTCATCTCCAGGACTGTCCCCGACACTGTCGTCCCATCCTTTAGGTGCAAGATATCGCCGCAGACTGAGACCCACACAACAAACACAAAAAACAAAAGCACCACAGCAACTTGACCAAGTATTCTGTTCACTGGACGCACCCCTTTTTACTGAGCATCGCACTCATTCTACAGCTTCTTCCTCCTGTGAACCAATACTCGGAGAAACCGGAGGGAATTCCAGACAAACGATTGAAGAAGCCTCGACAGACGCTCGCAGGAGATCGCAGAGGATCCAAGGCACAATCGAAAGGATCTTAGCAACGCAGATTATCATGGTTCCTCGTTCGCCTTGCCTCAGACAGGATGTCCTACAATAGAGCGCGCCGAAGCAGTGATGCGCCGTCTGTCTGAGCAGATCAGCCCTACTGCTCAACCATCGCAGAACTCCTCAACCATTCCAGCGCGAGGGCCAAGCGTTTGAGAAATCTTTCTTATCCGTATCTGAGAGGATTCGGACCTGCTCTCTACCGCCGGAACAAAACCTAGTCGGCCCTTTGCTGGCGGCGACGTCGTTTTGGGGAAAGGCCAACGCAGGCGAAGAAAATGGCCGCTGCCGTGAGCACGATTGAGGCACCGATGGGAAGATCAGCGGCCAGGGAGAGGAGAAAGCCTCCCAGGGCAGACAACACACCCAACAACGGTGCGAGGAAGAAGACCTTCTTAATGTCGTAGAGCAGCTGATAGGCGGCGGACGCGGGGAGGATCATCAACGCGTAGATGAGCAGTCCACCGGTGATCCGCAGGGCAAGAGCGACGGTGACCGCGGTGAGAAAGAGAACGAGATAATAGTAAACACGAACGTGGATTCCCGATGCGGCGGCGAGCTTTCGATCGAGAAGAATGGCCAGCAATTCCTTGCCAAACCCAATGAAGAGGACAACCATCACAAAAGCAAGGACACCCAGCTTGAGCACGTCGGCCATGGTGATGCCGAGGACGCTTCCCCACAGAAGCGAGAGCGCGCCACTTCCGACTGAGGCACTGGGCGCGAGATTGATGAAAATGAGACCAAGGGCCATCATCACCGGGAAGGTCGCACCGACGATCGTGTTCGGCTCAAGCCGGGAAACCTCGGACAGCGGACCCAACATCGCTGCCGTCGCCACGGCGAACAGAATTGCCATCCACAGCGGATCGAGCACGGAAACCGCCAACCCCAGTGCCGCGCCGGCGAAGGCGGCATGGGACATCGCAAAGCCGAGCGACGACAGGTTCATCCGCACCACACAAACCCCCATCAGACTGCAAATCAGCCCTCCCAGCAGGCTTCCGAGCAACGTTGGCAGAACGATGTGCGTGGGAATGCCAAACATGATCAGGGGCACTGAGCGCGTGCAGTGATCGGGGTGGCCGCGCCGTTTCCGGGTGCGTCGGAGACGAGGCACCCTTCCTCAATGGTGAGCACCCGATCGGCGCGATCGAGCAGTGGGCCGGATTCATGCGACACCGTCAGGGTGGCTAGAGACAGCTCGTGGTGAATCTGGAGGACCAAGTGAGAGATCTCCTCCTTGGAAGCGGGGTCGAGGCTTGTCGTCGGCTCATCGAGCAGGAGCACCTGCGGCCGCTTTGCCAGCACCCGCGCCAGCAGGGCCTTCCGCTGTTGCCCTCCGGAGAGGCGGCCGATCGGTCTTGCAGCCAGATCGAGAATCCCTACTTCCTTCATCGCCTCCCAGGCCAGGGAGCGATCCGACCTGTCGGGAAAACGAAACGGCCCCACCTTGGCGTAACGGCCCATCAAAACCACGTCCTTGGCCAAAAACGGAGTCGACGGCTCAAAGAAAAGGTCCTGGGGAAGGTAGGCGATCTGCCGGCGGAGCCGATGGCTGGAGGGGAGAACCGGCTGTCCGAGGACGGATACCTTCCCGGAGATGATCGGGAGTAGCCCGTTGATCACTTCGAGCAGCGTGGTCTTGCCCGCCCCGTTCGGCCCGACGATCCCAACGAGCTCACAGGGCTCAACCGCGAGGCTGATCCCGTGCAGCGCCGGTGTCCGCTCACCCTCGTAGATGGCGGTGACACTATTGAGTTCTACTGCGAGGCTTCCCAAACGAACAACTCCTCTCGGGCCTTCTCACGCGCAATCACTCCCTGCTCATTCAGATCGCCGTTTAAGAATCCTTGGGTTATGGATGGCCGAAGCTCGATCGTCACCCTCTTGCCTGCCTTGTCCGAGAAATGCACCCGGGGGCGACGCTCATCCGTTACACGGATGTTGCCTTTACCCAGGGTGCAACCGCTTCCGATCTGTACCCCATCGGTGAGACAGGAAAGGGGCGTGATCGCTCCCGTCTGCGATTCGGCTTCGATGCCGAAATAACCGCGACTGTCGAGCAGCTCCAGCGCGAGCAATCCCATGCGGATCCCCGCGATCAGGAACGGTCCGAGATGCCCATGTAGATGGGTTCCCCGCTCGATCAGCTCGTCGATATCGACCGTCTGTGGGTCAATGGAGAGCGTTTCCACGCGTCCTCCTTCGTTTATGGAAGGGGCGCAACGGCGGAGAACAGCGCTTCGGCGTTTTGTGCAAACAGATCGAGCACCGTCGCTGTCCTCGGCATCGCCCCGGGAAAATTCGACAGCACGACATGGATTGCGTCGACCTCGCGAGCAAGTTTTGCCCCGAAGTTCACGCCGCTTTGCAGGTTGTCGATGACCGCGGCCACCCCGTCGGTCACACCTACCGCGGCCAGGTCGACGAGATCCCGGAGAGACAGATTTCCCGGTATCCCGTACGTGGCGACGACGTCAAAACCGAGCCACGCCACGAACATCTCCTGCCAGGCCATCGAGATCACGGGAACGGCGGCCGCATTGAGTGTTGCCGCTTTCGCCTTGAGAGAGATCCCCAACGAAGCAAGCTCGGTCTTGTAGGCAGCCGCATTCGCAGCAAAGATTTCCGCGTCCCCAGGCAAAAGCCCACTCAGAGCGGCAACGATGGCGTCCACTTTCTCCGCTGCGGCATCGGGCGTGTTCCACTCTCCCGTAAGCAGTACAACGCTGGCCGTTCCTCCGACGGCCTCCAACAGTGAATCCATCCACGGTTCGATCCCCGAATACAGGACCATCGTGGCACGGCTCACTGAGGCCACGTCACTCGGACACAGATCGTAGAAAGCGGGGCAGAACCCCGAGGGAATGATCGTCGTCACTTCGATTAATTCTCCGCCGACGATTTGCGCAAACTCGCCCAGGACGGCGTGGGTGGCAACGATGCTCGGTTGCGCCAGCACAGTCATCCCAAGACCGGCAAAGACCAACAGCGAGATTCCAACCATCAGCAGCTTCTTCACAACAGCCTCCTTCAGGGCTTAGCTGAGTTTCTTTCCGGTCGACGTGGCGGTGAGTGCCCCGTGTTTGACCCCTTTCAGGCTCTTCAGTCGATGGGCAAGTTCCTCAATCGTTCGCGCCTCCCCCCTGACTGCAATGCACTCCAGACAGTTTGAGTGGTCGAGGTGAACGTGCGTGCTTGCGATGACGTAGGCCAGTGCGCGATGCTGGATCTCGGTCAGCGTCTCGGCAACGCCGGGTCGGTGGTGGTCGTAGAGGAGAGTGATCACACCCGCAACCTCATCGCCCGCCTCCCATTCCTGCTCGATGAGCCGGCCCCGAATGGCGTCGCGGATCGCTTCCGAGCGATTCTGATAGCCCTGGTCCCGAATGAGCGCATCAAAAGCGGCAAGGAGCTCTTCCTCGATTGAAACGGTGAAGCGCACAAGTCCTGTCATATCGGTAACACTTTCCCGGCATTTGTAATACTGCGATCACCAAAGACTACCCGGCTTCGAAGGGCCTGTCAAGGCAGCGGGTTGCCGCAGGCAAAACAAGACCCAGCGTCCGACAACAATCGCAGCGCACCTGCTTGCGAAGGCATCATCTTCAGCGTCCGTGGGCACGGCCCTTCAACAGGGGAGGCGTGTATAATGACGGGATGATGGAACCGTTTGATATCGACAAACCGTTTATTGGAATGATTCACCTTCTCCCCCTGCCGGGCAGCGTCCATTATGATGGAAAGGGGATTGCCCCGATTCTCGATACTGCCCTGCGGGACCTCGATGCATTGGAGACCGGTGGTGCCGACGCAGCGTTGGTGGAGAACCTCAGGGATGCACCGCTTTCCAAGATGGCTGCGAAAGAGACGATCGCGGCGATGACGGTGATCGTTCAAGAAATTACGCGAAAGGCACACATCCCAATCGGCGCAAACGTGCTTCGCAACGATGCCGCAGCGGCACTGGCGATCGCTGCGGTCACCGGAGCATCGTTCATCCGGGTGAACGTCTTCTGTGGTGTCGCCTTCAGCGACCAGGGACTCATCGAGGGGCAGGCCCACGCGCTTCTCGAACTGCGAAAGCGCCTCGGCTCCGATGTGAAGATCCTCGCCGATGTGCACGTGAAACACGCGGCCCATCCAACGACGATCGAAGAGGCCGCGATTGATGCAACGAGAAATCACCCCGACGGGCTGATCGTATCGGGGATCGGGACAGGGAAGCGCACCACGCCGGAGGATCTGCAGACGGTGAAACAAGCGACCCCACTTCCGGTTCTCGTTGGAAGCGGGGTGAGGATGGACAATCTCTCCACCTTCCGCGAGGCGGACGGATTCATCGTCGGGATATCCCTCAAGGAGAACGGCATGCTCGAAGCATCGATCGATCCGCAACGGGTTTGTGCACTGGCCGAGGCAATCGCTGGGCTGCGGCAGAGCAAATGAGCCGCATCGTCGTCCTCGGGGACCTCAACCTCGACGTTCTGGCTACGCTGCCTGAATCATTCTCCCAACAGAAAGAAGTTCGCACGCCAGTTCGGACGGTACCGGGAGGCTCGGCCGGGCGCTTCGCCCGCATTGCGGCCCGCGAAGGGGCCACGGTGACCTTCATCGGCTGCGTGGGAGACGATCTCGCAGGGGAGCTGCTCATCCGGTCCCTGCTGGACGAGAACATCCAACCCCACGTCAAACGCGTGGATTCTCCCACCGGGACCATCGTCGCGCTGGAGCTGGGCGGGCGGCGTACGATGCTGTGCTCCCGTGGCGCGAACGACGGGATCGAAGCCTCGTGGGTGAAGCAGGAGTGGTTTCGTGGTGTGCAGCACCTGCATGTCTCCGGCTACGCGTTCCTCTCCCCCTCGCAGCGAGAGGCGGCACACAGGGCAATCGACATCGGCCGTGCCCTCGAAATGACGATCTCGGTCGATCCCCCACCGGCCAACCTGATCCGCGCGCTCGGCGTTTCGAGCTTCTTGCGAGAGCTTGCGCCGGTTGATTGGCTGTTCCCCAACCTCGAAGAGGGCCGAGCCCTGTCGGACGAGGAAACACCGGAACGGATCGTGGCTGTCCTCGCTGTCAACTTCTCAGTAGGCGCACTGACCTTGGGTGAACAAGGCTCGCTCGCGTGGCAAGGAGACGAGCGTGATTGCTGCCAAGTGGAGGGCATCGAATGCACGAACTCGACCGGCGCCGGGGATGCTTTTGCAGCCGGATTCGTCGTGAGTCTCTTGGAAAATGCTGCCCTCCACGCAGCGAACCTGAGGGCCAACCAGGTTGCCTCGCGCCTTCTCCAGGATAGAGTGCCCTAAACACGATGAAGGTCCATCCGGACCGATTGATTTTGAGTCAATAGACCCCCTAGACTGCAGGCATGAAATCGAGAATCCTGCTGTTGGCTTTGCTGGTGCTTCTGACCGGTTGCGGGCTGCCGTTCAATCGCCCGGCTATTGGACCGAACGGCACGATCGCCCTGTTTCTCGATGAGGAGGGGGCATACAATCTCCTTCCTACTGGAGCGACCCTTGCCCTCGTCGAGGACGGCGCACTCACCCGATTGGAGGCAGTGACCACCGCTGGAGATGCCGGCGCGTTGGCGTGGTCGCCGGATGGGAAAGAGCTCGTGTACCTCGAAACCGAGTCAGGGTATTGGGGAGATCCGTTTTCCTGGACATTGTGGGTGACGGAGGTAGAGCCAAGTGGCGAGCCCGCGATGCTCCTCTATTCCGAGGAAGCGATCATCGATCCTGCGTTTACCCCTGAGGGAGACATCACCTACCTGCACGTGGACGAGGAGGCAACAGGACATCTCATGCGCTACAGCCGTGAGACCGATGAGCACACCCAGTTGCTTGAGGGCATCCTGAGCTATCGTCCAGCGAGATCGGGATCGACCCTCACGATCATCCGGGGCACCGATGAGGGAGCCTTGCGCACGGCACACGTGGCCACGTACGACCCAAGCACGGGCAGAATCGAGGAGATCGCTTCCTTCTTCCTCGGTGGCGAGATGGAGGAAACGCTCCTCCTCTTCCCTGCTTGCTTCCTGTGGGACATCGATTGCACCGGTCGTTGGCTTGCTTTGGCCCTGTTCGATCAGGTCCTCATCACTCCAGAGGTCGAGGTGGACGGACCTTCACTGTACTTGATCGATGTCGAACAGGAGATGGCTGAACGGCTCACGACAAGAGGCGTGGCACCCACCTTTTCTCCGGATGGTACGCTTCTTGCCTACATCGGCTCAGTGGAGGAAGACACAAACGCTGCCTTTCTCTTCGATCTGGAAACATGGAACACCCGTCGCGTCCCCGAAAGCGAGGGGGCGTCGACCCTGTTCTGGATCGACCAAGAGACGTTGGGGCTCGCCTTTGAGAGCGAAGATGAAACCTATCGCCTCGTGGCGTACTTCCTCGGCACAAGAGAGCTTCGCCCGTTGTTGGAGTAGCCGCCGAATGAACTCGGAAGTGAGTTCCCCCTGCTAGAGGCCGTTTGCCCGATGATCGAGCAGCGCAGTCGATGGGTGATCCTGCAGTCCGCCGGAAGGGGGCGCCTCTAAGCGGGAATCAGATCGCAGTAGTAGAAGCGATCGTCCCTCAGAACGACCTCGCCCACCGTGTACCGGATCGGTTCCCCGAAGATCGGACCGTCACAGACAAACGAGTGGTATTCGCCGTTTTCACCACACGGATCGACCGACGGAGGAAGCGCGTCCACAAACTGCCTGTCAAGCGCTCGGCCGGCATAGTCCTTGCTGAGGGCCTGTGAGTCCACACAGGTGATGATCGCTTTAAAGCCCAGATCGATGAACGTGCGGACCAGCTTGCGGGTGTCCCGTTTCCACAGAGGGAAGATCCCCTTCATTCCTATCTTTGCAAGGTTGTTCTCCCGGTACTGCCGCACATCCTCCAGGAACACGTCTCCAATGGCGACGGAGGAAACGCCGGCAGCCAGGTGTTTGGAAAGAACACGACGCATGTTGGCTTCGTATTCCTCATTGGAGGAGCTCTTCGAAATGGACACGATCTCAAGCGGAAACCCGAGGGAGTCCGCCTGCCGCTCGAGCAAAGTCCGCCTTACACCGTGCATGCTGATCCTGTCATAATCCGCGGTCACCGTCGTCAGCAGGGCCGCGATCTCGAATTCGCCGCTTTCAAGAATCTCACGCAGCGCGAGTGCGCTGTCCTTTCCACCACTCCACGAAAAGAGCACCTTTTCCGGCAACGTCAACCTCCGACTCTCACAGATTCACGAAGAATGCGAGGCCCTTTTTGCTACCTACAGTCATCGACATAAACACGAAAAGGCGCGGGGATCAGACAAATTCAGTGTTGGATCAAAACAGGGTCAATACCTCTGTTATCGAGTCGAATGCTACATCCGGTCTGATGTCACCGTGCAGATCCCGCTTGTCGAATTCCCCGGTTCGCAGCAGAACTGACCGTATCCCGAAATCGCTCGCACCACGGATATCGGAGGGCACCCGATCGCCGACCATGACAACCTCGTTTTTGCGAAGTTGCATCGATCGCAACGTCAGCTCAAAGACGTACCGGCTCGGTTTGCCGATGTAGGTTGCCTTCACCCCGGACGCCTCCTCCAACATCCTCGCCCACGAACCGACGTTGAGCTCAGGTGCGCCCATGCTGCTGTCAATCAGCTCCGGCGTCATCCCAACCAGCTTCGCGCCGCCCAACAGCAGCCTCAACGCCTTGTTCAGATGATCGAAGTCAAACCGACTCCTGTTGTCGCCGACGACGATCACCTGGGGATTCTCCTCATCGTGAGTGAAGCGGCTGAATTCATTGAGCCCCTCCCGTTCCAACATAATCCAGCAGGATCTGGGCTTTGATTCCTCGAGGTACACCGCGGTGGCGTAGGACGCCGTGATGACCTCGTCCACGTCGATGCGAAACCCCGCTTTCCTCAGTCCAGCGGCACAGGAGGCTCGGCTCTTCAGCGTGCTATTGGTCAGGAATCGCAAAACGATGCCCCTGTCCTTCAGCCCATTGACCGTTTCAACGGCGCCGGGATAGACCCTGCCCTGAAACTCCAGCACCCCATCGATGTCAAAGATGACGCCCTTGATTTCCTTCATAGAAAGGAATCCTTTCTCTCCGGTTGTTTCACCAGCCTAGACAGTTTCCCGCAAGAGACTCCCTGTGGCAAAGCCGTTTGGACGAAAGGTCTTGCTGGACCGAGCTACGGCTTGTGCAATTCACCTCGTGCGAGGGCGAGAAGATCTTCGGCAATCCAGGTCGGCTGGATCCCTTGGCTCTCGATGTCCTCTCTCATTGAGATGCCGGTAAGGACCAGAGCCGAGTCGATGCCCGAATCTCTTGCACCGAGAATGTCGGTCTCCAAACGGTCTCCGATCATCAGTACGGCGTCGTTGTCGGCCTTGATGTGCTCCAAGGCAATGCGATAGGCAATCGGAGATGGTTTGCCGATCACGGCGTACGGCTGGAAACCCAATCCCTTGATCGCACCAACGACTGCGCCGGCACCAGGCCTCGGCCCCTCGGGAGTGGGAAACGTCGCATCGGTGTTGGTAGCGATATAACGCCCGCCATTCAGAAGGAACCGCAGCGCC
>Ga0307379_10012754_pt1 | contig 10933 bp, 9 predicted proteins | sample UN2MG_FD_202237 | JGI IMG/M metagenome (GOLD analysis project Ga0307379, IMG submission 202237) | Soil microbial communities from Risofladan, Vaasa, Finland - UN-2 | ecosystem: Environmental > Terrestrial > Soil > Coastal area > Acid sulfate soil | place: Finland: Risofladan, Vaasa | collected... | reverse complement strand
TTGCTCATCCTGGAGTTCTCCCTCAGCTCGCACAGGATCCTGATATCGGTCTTGTCGATTGGCAGGAGCTTGAGGTCGAGGCCCTTCCATCTCTCGTATATCTCACACGGATGGTCCATGATAGAGGGTAGTGTCATGTCGGTTACCGGACTCCGATAGAGGGGCTCAGTACTTCAATTTAACGGAATTCATACAGAACGAAGCGTATGACGGATGTTTTTCGTATGGTGAGATGCCTATTCTCACCTAAAACAGTCGAAAACGGCGAGAATCCGCTATTCGCCGAACCGCCGCTTCCTCAGCTGGTAGGATCGCACTGCCCTGAGGAAATCGACCTTCCTGAACCCTGGCCAGTAGACATCCGAGAAGTAGAGCTCCGAGTACGCCAGCTGCCAGAGAAGGAAGTTGGATATCCGCTCCTCACCGGAAGTCCTCAGTATGAGGTCCGGATCGGGCAGATCGGACGTGTATAGGTATTTGTAGAATGTCTCCTCACTGATGTCTTCGATACTCATTTTCCCCTCTTTGACCTCGACCGCAATCCTCTTTACCGCCTGGATGAGCTCCTCGCGGCCGCCATATCCGACGGCGATGTTGAAGAAGTACTCATCATAGTTCTTCGTCTTCTCCTCAGCATACTCTATGGACTTCCTGACGTCCTCCGGAAGCACGTCCTTCCGGCCCAATACGCGGACACGTATCCTGTGCTTGTGCACCCGGTCGTCATCGGCCAGGTTCTCGAAGTTCTTGGCGAACATCCTCATCAGGGTGTTGACCTCCTCGGGCTCCCTTGTGACATTCTCCGTTGAGAAGGCGTAGACCGTCAGCACGCGGATCCCGAGCTCCAGGCACCACTCGACCATCTCCTCGAGCTTCTCCTTCCCCTTCTCGTGCCCTTCGGCCACCATGAGGCCGAACTCCCTGGCGTACCTCCTGTTGCCGTCCATTATGACGGCGACGTGGTGAGGAACGGGTCTGGAGGATATCTCCTTCAGAAGGCGCTTCTCGTAGGTCTGATATGCCGTTGATGCGATTGCCCTGGATATCTCGCCCGTCATTCGAGCAGCTTCCGCTTCGCAGATATGATAGCTGGATTTAAACTATGCGCGTCTGAAATCCTCTGGGAGTCCGGCGCTGTAGAGGCCGAGGTCGACACAGCCTATGGCCGCCACCGCCCCGATGGCGCCGCGAGGCCCCGTGATTTCCACGAGCTTCACATGGTTCGCGTCCGCGACGTGCTCCGCATCAGATATGGAGAGGATGGTTTCTTTTGCCTCTGCGCCGAACCTCATCAGCCTCGAAGGCACTTCAAGGCCCTCGAACACCGCCATGACCGTCTCGTCCGAGTAGGTGTTCTCGGATATGAAATCCCTGGCCCACGCGACAACTTCGTCCTTCTCCTCTGGCCGCACAGCGAACGATACGGCGGTCGAGGAGCAGTTTGTGGTCTTCTGCGGCGCGTGTGGATTCAACTGGACTATCTTGTGTGAAAGGAAGATGCCGTGGGGCATCTCCCGCGCCAATCTGAGGCCCAGGACCCACGTGGCGCCCTTCTCCTTAGTGTCAGTGTCATCGATGCCTATCACGAGGCGATGGTGCAATGGGGTAGTCAGCTTGAGCTCGACCGCCCTGGCCCCGCCGACCTCCTCGTCGCTGAGGAACTCGACCTTCTCGACGCCCTCAGCCTGCGGCAGGCACGCTCCGACTCCTACGCTCGCGCCCGCAAGGCCCATCCAGGTCGTCTCGACCTTGCCATCGTTCAAGAATATGGACCTCAGAGCCTGGCCGCCGGTGTCCTTGGAGGCTGGGCCGAACCGAACCTCATCCTCGCCGAGCCTTGCGTCCATTATGAGAGTGGTACCTTGGACCTCCACATGTTCGATGACGCCCCTCGACCTCAGTCGGTTGACGGCGTCCCATTCCACCGGTCCCTGGGCGCAACATTCCTCGATTATCCTGACTTTGCCAGACTGCTCGTCCACCAGCGTGATAAGGCGCTTGGCGAACATGCTCCCATGGCGCTTCCTGATCTCATCCGGAGTGGTCGTTCCAGCCATTGTATATCAGACTTCCAGCGTGTCCCCTGGCTCAAGGATGACGACTTTCGTGCCTGGGGATGACGCGTTCACCAGTTTCTCGAACTCCTTAGGATCCTGCTCGATCGGTTCCCATGTGCCATAGTGCATGGGGATTACAGATGCGGGTCGGATCAGGGAGGTCGCGAGCGCAGCCTGTCTCGGGTCCATCGTGAAGAATCCGCCTATCGGCAACAGCGCCACATCGGGCTTGTACATGTCGCCTATCAGCTTCATGTCCCCGAACACGCACGTGTCGCCGGCGTGATACACGACCTTCTCCGTGTCTATCAGCAGGCCGACTGCCATGGCGGCAGAGAACTCGAGTCCTGGCGCGCCTATGCTCGACGAATGGAACGCAGGTACCATCGTTATTGAGGTGTTCTTGACCTTCGCAGTTCCTCCGAGGTTGAACCCGATGCTCTGAACGTCGCATCGCTCTACGTACATGGACATCTCGACGATGCTGGCTACCACCGCACCCGTGCGCCTGGCTATCTCCACGGCGTCGCCAAGGTGGTCCGCGTGGCCGTGGGTAACGCAGATGATATCGCAATCCACCTCGTCGGGCGAGATGGAGGCTTTTGGATTGCCCGTCAGGAACGGGTCCACGAGCACTTTGTCCCTTCCCTCAATCAGAAATGCCGCATGCCCCAGCCAAGTTATCTTCATGGTACCATCCAGGTAGACGAATGCCCCGGTGCTATTTCTTAATTTGCGCCTGCGGACATCTCACTGCGGGGATTGGATCCCGACGAACCGGGACGGGATGTCAGCCAGGTTGAGCGCGTTCAACCCGTCCGCTCTGTATATGAGCCATCTGCCCTTCACACCGACGGCCTCGCCCCTGTGCCTGCCCTGGGTCTCTCTCAGCTTCGGTTTCACGTCGAGAGGGAGCTCGATCGGGTAGGATTTCAGCCACCGGAGTTTCCCCGGCGTGATATCTTGTTGGGTCTCAAACGAGGCGCACAGCGAGCTGTAGCTCTCTTCGATACCGGCAATATCCACGGGACTATCAAGGCCATCCAACAGAGTCTCCTGTCTGTATGCCTGCGGTATCCTGAATTCAGAGGATATCTGCTTCTCGGCTTCGCGAGCCCTCAGCCTTGAGGGGAACGACCCTATCAGCGCGAAGGCGTCCGCGCCCTGCTCCACCAATCGTTTGTCCACGCGCCTTGTGGAACTCATGCCTATCTTCACTCGTGTGTTGTAGAACGCAAGGTACAGCACATGCTCCCTACGGCAGAAATCCATGTCGCACCGTTCTCCGTCGCATTTCGGCTCGAACACGCATTCCTGATAGGGAATGAAGAATTCTTTGGCACAGGCCGCACACTGCACGAACTTTGTCACAGCCGCATTGTAAGGGCATGCTATGTATCGCCCGTCCTCGAAGTGGCCCACACACTCCTTCTGGCTGCTGATGATGTAGTCAACGCGTCCTAGGTCTACGTCGAGCACGTCGCCCGGGGAGCGGCCCGCACATGTCAGAACAGGTTCGAACCCGTGCCACTCGAAGTCGACAGCGTGATATGGCAGAGATGCCTCGACCTGTTCCAACCAGATACGGTCCGCACGCTCGAACATCATATGTATAGTATCTGGATGGCGTATAAGCGGTTTCGCCGCTGGTGGGCGAAAGTGAACCTGGGGGAGAACAACGGGTCACTCTGAATTGTCCTGCTCGTCTTCTTTGACCTCGGAGGGCGCGTCCTCAGAGTCTCCTGTCTTCTCTTCCTCCGGCAGCGGTCTGTCCGATGGATATTGGCTGAGGTCCACGTCTATCTTCTTGAGGAACTTCGGGCCAATCTCCTCCGCCAGGTAGACGGTCTTACCCGCCTTCTGGATCACAACGCCCTCTTCAGAGGCCGTCTTCACGTCGACCTCGAGGATGACCGGAGACTCCGTCCGGACCCTCCCTGCGTTGACCGCGTCACCGACCGTCTTGCTGAGGTGCACGCGCTTCCTGTCCGACGGCTTGATGCCGGTCTCCAGGATGATGTCCACTTCCTCCTCGGTCGCTGGATAGTACAGCGCATCGGGGATGCCCACATGGCTCGGGTCGAGCTCCACCTCGAAGGAGTGAGCATATGTCGCCCGGATCTTGCCGTCCAGGAACTCGTATCTCCCCTTGTTGTCGGTCTCGATTATCGCGAGTATGTGATGCGGCCTGAGCCAGTGGTATCTCCTCTGCTTCGCCTGGATGGCGTCCACGAACTGGTGAAGGTCCACGAACCCGTACTTGTCGACCTCCAGATCGAATCTCTCAGGAAAGTGTCTTAGTACCCCGGCCAGAGTCCTGCTGAGTCGGTCGAGCTCCTCGGCATTCATGAGGAATCGTCCTTCTTCTCCGCATATGGGACAATACTCCGCCCTGTAGTAACCGTGTTCTTCGCATTCTCTGAGCAAGCGATACCTCCGACAGTCTGGGAATATCAGGAACAACAATATATCTTTTGGCCAAAGAATGCGTGTGCAACTCAGCCAAGAAGGGCTCCGATGTGCGTATCTGGAGAGATTCTCGGAAGGCTTTAACTATGAAGTCGCATTATCGTCCGCAAAGTTGGCGAATCCAGTTCGCCGAACGAGCAGACTATCTCACTGCTGGACAGTGGTTGTCTCGGCCTACCTTCCAACGAAGACCGAGCGTCTGATAGTGGCACGAGGGGGATTGAATGGACAAGAAGAGAGTCGTCGTGGTCGGAGGAGGGATAGCCGGAATTCAGGCATCACTTGACCTCGCTGACCGTGGATATAAGGTACATGTCGTAGAGAAGTCACCATCCATAGGTGGACACATGGCCCAGCTGGACAAGACTTTCCCCACCAACGACTGTTCCATGTGCATCCTCTCCCCCAAGATGATCTCATGCGCCGACCACGAGAACATCATCCTTCACACATACTCCGAACTGGACGGAGTAGACGGCGCTTTTCCTGTATTCAAGGTCAGGATTCGCGAGAAGGCGAGGTTCATCGACACGAGCCGCTGTACGGCGTGCGGAGACTGCATCACAAAATGCCCGGTCAAGGTGCCAAGCGAGTTCGAGGAGGGGCTGTCCAACAGGAAGGCCATATACATCCCGTTCCCGCAGGCGGTCCCCAGGAAGGTCACGATCGACAAGGACCATTGTCGGATGATGACCCAGGAGAAGTGTGGAGTGTGCAAGAAGGTCTGCCAGGCAGGAGCCATCGACTACGATCAGGAAGACACCATCGTTGATATCGAGGCGTCCACGATCATCGTGGCGAACGGGTTCGACCTGATGGACGCCAGCTCCATGTCGCAGTACGGGCTCGGCGTCTGCAAGGACGTGATCACATCGCTTCAGCTGGAGAGGATACTCTCTGCATCCGGCCCCACGAACGGCCACCTTCAACGCCCTTCCGACGGGAAGGAGCCGAGGAACCTCGGATTCGTCCAATGTGTGGGATCCCGCGACTCCAATACCCATGGCTATTGCAGCAGCGTCTGCTGCATGTACGCGACTAAGGAATCGATACTCGCGAGGGAGCACGCGCCCGACGTCGATATCGCCATATTCTACATGGACATGCGAGCGACGGGCAAGGGCTTCCAAGAATTCGTTTCCAGAGCGAGGGACACCTACGGCGTGAGGTACGTACGGTCGCGACCAGCCAGTATCCAGGCCGCGAACGGAGACAGTGGCGTCCTGATGAGATACGAGACAAGGGGTCTTGCTGGCGAGGCGAAGGTGGAGGAGTTCGATCTGTTGGTGCTTTGCCCAGCTCTCATACCCTCGAAGGACAACGGCCCGCTATCGGAGATGCTCCATGTCGACCTCGATGGGGATGGGTTCTTCAGAACCCCTAACCTCGCTCATCCTGTCGATACCACAGGCAGGGGGGTTCTCGTGTGTGGCTTCGCGAGCGGACCGATAGACATACCCGACTCGGTATCCCAGGCGTCAGCAGCCGCGGCTCGCGCCGCTGAGCTCATCGAAGGAGGAGGACGACCATGATCAAGATAGGCGTGTTCATATGCCATTGTGGGCACAACATAGCCTCAGCCGTCGACGTCGAGAAGGTGGTTGAATTCGCGAAGACCCTTCCTGGCGTGGCATACGCGGGGCACAATCTGTACTCCTGCTCTCAGGAAGGACTGAGCTCGATAAAGAAGAGCATCGAGGAGAACGAGCTGAACCGAGTCGTCGTCGCGGCCTGCACGCCGAGGACTCACGAGCCGTTGTTCAGAAGAGCGTGTGAGCAGGCAGGCATCAACAAGTATCTGTTCGAATTCGTCAACATCAGGGAACACTGCTCGTGGATCCACACCAAGGAACCAGAGGCGGCCACGGAGAAGGCCAAGAAACTGGTCGCCATGGGCGTCGCCAAGGCGGCGCTGCTGGAGCCTCAGGAAGAGGGAGAGTCCAAAGTCATCCCCAGAGCGGTTGTCATCGGCGCTGGCATAGCCGGACTGGCTGCTGCAGCATCGCTGCTCGAGCAGGGGATCGAGACCCATCTCGTGGAGAAGGATGACAGAGTTGGCGGTCTGTTGAAGGACATCGCCATAATAGGCCCTGAGGGGACCGATTCCCAGAAACTGATCGGAACGCTCATCGGCGACATCGAGAACTCCCCCAAGGCCCACGTTCACCTCAACTCGCGCGTCAAGGAGCTCAAGGGATTCATAGGCAACTTCGAGGTCGTCATAGCCGATGGGGTCGAGGAATCGAAGGTGGAGGCCGGGGCGATCATAGTGGCCACAGGCGCGCGCGAGCTCAGGCCCGATGGGGAATACGGCCTCGGCGAGTGCGCGCAGGTCGTCACACAGCTCGAGCTCGAGAAGATGCTCTCGAAGTCGGAATTGACCGCGAAGAGCATCGTAATGATCAACTGCGCTGGCAGCAGACAACCTGGAAGGGAGTACTGCTCCCGCATATGCTGCAATGCGTCGCTGAAGAACGCTATGCGCATTTTGGACCTATCACCGGACGCGGCCGTCACAATCATCCACAGGGACATCATGAGCTGTGGCACTGCCGCTGAAGCGCTCTACAGGAACGCGTCAGAGAGGGGCGTGAGGTTCGTGAGATACTCATTGGAGCAGCGCCCACAGGTGAAGACTGGGACGGGAGGCGTCTCCGTGGAGGTCTTCGATGAGACTCTCGACGAGAAGATCGACCTCGACGCCGACATGGTCGTGCTCGCTACACCGCTAGTATCACCTGATGATTCCGTCGAGACGAGCAAGCTTCTCAAGGTTCCGCGTGACAAGTATGGATTCTTCCTTGAGGCGCATGTGAAGCTCAGGCCGGTCGAATTCTCGACCGACGGTGTCTTCGTCTGTGGGTCCGCCAGATGGCCGGTCAATGCGAGGGAGTGCATATGGCAGGGACAGGCTGCCGCGGCAAAGGCATCTATACCGATCAGCGAGGGCAAGGTCCGCATAGAGGCTATCACGGCGGAGGTGAACACGGAGAAATGCGCCGCCTGTGGGAACTGTGTCACCGCCTGCCCGTTCGAGGCCATCGAGATAACGGACTGCGACGGGGTCAGAGCGGCCAAGGTCAACGAGGCGCAGTGCAAGGGCTGCGGGACATGCGTCGCGGCCTGTCACAACGACGCGATACAGCAGAAAGGGTTCAGCAGCAGACAGCTCGGCGCCATGATCGACGCTCTCGTAAGGGCGACCACGGAGGGGGCGCAATGAGCGAGTTCAACCCGAACATACTGGCATTCTGCTGTAACTGGTGTTCATACGCAGGGGCGGATCTCGCAGGGGTCAACCGCCTGCAGATGCCACCGAATGTGAACGTCGTCCGAGTCATGTGCAGCGCGAGTGTGAAGCCTGAGTATGTCTTCAAGGCGCTATCCCAGGGCATCGACGGAGTCCTCGTGCTTGGGTGCCACATAGGTGACTGTCACTATCTGACAGGCAACCATCGCACGGCGAAGAGGATACCACTCGCGGCACGGATACTGGAGAAGGTCGGCATCGACCCGAAGCGGGTAAGGCTCGATTGGGTCAGTGCCGCGGAGGGCGAGAAGTTCCAGCATGTCGTGACCGAGTTCGTCGAGGACATCAGGAAGCTCGGACCCAATCCGATGAGGGAGGTGAGGTTCTGAGCCAGATCACCAAGGAGGTCATGCGCCTCGCTTTCGATGAGAAGGGAGCGGACTACCTCCTTGCCACGAGGGAAGAACATGGGAACGTCGCCCCTGTGCTCCTGAGGAAGGGGGAAGACCCTGGGGCAATCAGAGTGGATGTGCCATATCAGATGGCAATGATACTCACCAAGGTCAACAAGCATGTCAAAGACGGCAAGATAGCCGTCGTTGCCCGCAAGTGCGACGAGAGGGCCATCGCGGAGCTGGTGAAGAGAGACCTCTTGGACCCGAACCGGCTGGCCCTGATAGGCCTCGCATGTACGGCGGAACAGGTCAGGGAGTGCAGATGCACAGATCCCTGTCCGAGCACCGTCGACATCGGCGAATGCGCTGAACCTTCCACAGAGGACGCGCCAGTTGCTGGAGTGCTCGGCATGTCCCTCGACGATAGGTTCGATTTCTGGATCGACCAGTTCCGCAAATGCAACAAGTGTTTCGGCTGCACATTGAACTGTCCCGTGTGCTTCTGCGACGAGTGTCTGCTCGAAGACAAGACATTCACTCCGGAGAAGGGCATCCCTCCAGGTCTTGCGTTCCACCTGATACGGACCATTCACATGGCGGACAAGTGCGTGGAGTGCGGGGAATGTGAGCGATCTTGCCCCGCAGACATACCACTTCTCTCCCTGAGAAAGATGGTCAACCGCGACATGAAGGAACTGTTCGGCTACGTCAGTGGTGACCCGGAGAGGAGGAGTCCTCTGCTCACCACTCTCGATGGCGACCCCATGGAGGATGATATGCATGCCTGTTAGTTACGTGCTCACGACATGCCCGTACTGTGGGACTGGCTGCAACTTCTTCCTGCAGGTGGCGGATGGCCGAGTCGTCGGTGTCGTGCCCTGCAAGACGGACGAGACGAGCAAGGGGCGCCTGTGCATCAAGGGATACAACGCCCATGCGTTCGTCAACCACCCAGACAGACTCACCCACCCAATGATGAGGAAGGGTGACCAGCTGACTGAGGCGACATGGGACGAGGCGATGGGGAAAATAGTCTCCGAGCTCAAGCGGATAGCCTCCGTCCACGGCACGGACTCCATAATGGTGCTTGCCTCGGCCAAGTGCACGAACGAGGAGAACTACCTGTTTCAGAAGCTCGCGCGAGCGGCGATCGGAACCAATAACATCGACCACTGCGCGAGGCTATGTCATGCGTCCACTGTCGCTGGGCTCCTTCAGTCGTTCGGGAGCGGCGCCATGACGAACACGATTCCTGAGTTCGAAGATGCCGACTGTGTGCTTGTCACCGGCTCAAACACCCTAGAGGCACATCCGCTCATAGGAGCCAGGATACTGAAGGCCATGGAGAAAGGGGCGAAAGTCGTGGTCGTGGATCCGCGCGACACGCCCCTCTCGCGCGTCGCGACGATGAGCCTGCGGCAGGAGTCGGGGACGGACATCGCGTGGATAAACGGCATGATCAATGTGATAATCTCAGAGGGACTGCATGACAAGGAGTTCGTCGATACCCGGACGACCGGCTTCGAGGAGCTGCGAGAGATAGCCAAGAAGTACACGCCGGAAAAGGTAGAAGAGATCACGGGCATTCCCAAGGATGACATAGTGAAGGCCGCCAGGATCTACGCCTCTGCCGAGAAGGCGATGATCGCCTACGCGATGGGCATCACACAGCACAGCAACGGCACGAGCCTCGTGCGTGCCCTGGCCAACCTAGCAATGGTAACGGGCAATGTCGGCAAGGAGTCGACTGGTGTGAATCCCCTCAGAGGGCAGTGCAACGTCCAAGGTGCTTGCGACGCCGGCGCTCTGCCCAACCTGTATCCCGGATACCAGAATGTAGAGGACGGCGAGGCAAAGGCCAAGTTCGAGAAGGCCTGGGGAGAAGCGCTCCAACCCAAGAAGGGCATGACACTGACCTGCGCGTTCAACCAGGCGCTCACGGGAGACATCAAGGCGATGCTCATTTTCGGAGAGAACCCGATGATGTCCGATCCCGATACTGGCCATGTCGAGGCTGCGATATCCAAGCTTGAGTTCATGGCTGTCGTCGATATCTTCCCGACGGAGACCGCTAAGCTCGCCGATGTAGTCCTCCCTGCTGCATGCTACGCCGAGAAGGACGGCACTTTCACGGCGACGGACAGGGCGATAAGGGCGGTCAGGAAGGCTGCTGACCCGCCAGGCGATGCGAGGCCGGACTGGCAGATAGCTTGCGACCTCGGCAGGATGTTCGGAAGCAAAGGTTTCGAATTCGAATCGCCGGAGCAGATAATGGCAGAGATGGCCGCAGTCGCACCGATATACGGCGGAGTGGACTACGAGAGGATAGAGAGGGAGATGGTCCGCTGGCCTTGCCCGACCAAGGACCACCCGGGCACGAAGGTCCTACACATCGGGTCGTTCAAGATGGGGAGGGGTGTATTCGCACCGGTCGAACACACGCCTCCGGCGGAAGAGACATCGGAAGACTTCCCGTTCATCCTGACCACTGGGAGGAACCTGTTCCATTTCCACACAGGGACGATGACCAGGAGGTCCGCAAAGCTTCAGCGCGAGGCGCCGGATCCCTATGTCGAAATCAATCCGGATGACGCCCGCTCGCTGGGGATATCCGACGACGCGAGCGTGAGGGTGTCGACAAGGAGAGGTGAGATCACGCTGTCCGCGAGGGTGACTCCTTGGATCCGCCCAGGAACGATATTCATACCGTTCCACTACGTGGAGGCTGCTGCGAACAGGCTGACGAACAACGCGCTCGACCC
>Ga0307379_10012753_pt1 | contig 10933 bp, 9 predicted proteins | sample UN2MG_FD_202237 | JGI IMG/M metagenome (GOLD analysis project Ga0307379, IMG submission 202237) | Soil microbial communities from Risofladan, Vaasa, Finland - UN-2 | ecosystem: Environmental > Terrestrial > Soil > Coastal area > Acid sulfate soil | place: Finland: Risofladan, Vaasa | collected... | reverse complement strand
GTATGCAAAAGAAGTTTTGGCAGAGGGAAGAGGTATAATTGTACCTTTCCGAAATTCCCAGGCCATTGCAGATGCTGTAATAGATATTTGCGAAAACCCTCAAAAGAAATTGAGAATTGAAAATAAATCATACAAATTCGGAAGATTAATGACCTGGTATAATGTAGCTCTGCAACACCTGGAATTGTTTGATGAGGTTTTAGGCAAATATGAAAATATAAAGTCTTATTAAAGAATCTTAAAGAAACTTTTATAAAGAAATATTTAAAAACCATTTTTTAAATTAAATAAAGGATAATTCTTATGGATCCGCTTAAAAAGATAAGATCAATGACTTCAAGTATTGGAATTTATCAGCATGGGAAACTAAGTAAACCTGATCCTAAATTTGGATATGCTCTGGAAGATCAAGCACGAGCTCTCATTGTTGCTGATGAATTTAAAGATAAAAACTTAAAGGATATTTATTTAAATTTCGTTTTAAAAGCACAAAGAGAAGATGGCTTACTATATCATTTTTATTACGAAAATAATGGTAAGGGTTTATTTAAAAATGAAGAATATGATTCAAAATCTAATACAAAAGAAGCTTATGGATTAACATTATGGTCTCTTTTGGTAACCAAGAGTAATCAAAATGATTATATTAAAAAAATTATTAAAAATTTAATTGAAGATGCCTATAATTGGACTTCAATAAGAGCAATATCAGCAGCTTTATTGGGCTTACTAAATCTTGATTACCAACACGACTTGGAAAATGAATTAAAAGCAAAGTTGCATAATTTTTATTTTGCAACATATTCTGATGATTGGGTATGGTTTGAAAATTATCTGGTATATGCCAATGCTCTTATCCCCTGGGCACTTTGGGAGATTTATTTAAAAAGAAAATGCAAAATCAGTTTTGAAATTGCCCAAAAAACAACAGACTTCTTAATAAGAAATTGTCAGGTAAATAATATTCCTTCGCCCATTGGAAATAAAGGCTGGTATCTTAAAGGTAATAATAAAGCCTTATTTGACCAACAACCGATTGATTCAAGCTATATGGTTTGTTGTCTTGAAAAAGCTTATTATGCAACAGAAGATAATTTCTATCTAAATTGGGCTGAAAAATGGTATAAATGGTTTTTTGGAAATAATATAAATAATATTCCTCTTATAGATGAAAACTTTGCATGTTATAATGCATTAACTCCAGAAGGTGTAAATTTAAATCAGGGGGCTGAATCAAATATATGCTTTTTGATGGCATTTCTTGCTGCTAAAAGGTTAGGAATTATTAAGTAGGTTAAAAGTCGAGGGTAAATTTACATCTATTGATTTATTCGATAATTATATAATGGGACAATAAATATGAACCTAATTAGATCAGAGAAAAATCCAATAATAACACCAGAGGACGTAAAGCCATCAAGGCCTGATTTTAAGGTGGTTGGTGTTTTTAACTGTGGTGTTACCAGGTTCAATGGAGAAATATTACTTCTGATGAGAGTTGCTGAAATGCCAATTAATAATAACCTGAAAAAAGAACTTGTACCTATATTAGATTTGAAAACAGATAAAATTGTTGTAAAGGAATTTAACAAGGCTGATTCTTCAATAGATTTCTCGGACTCCAGATTTGTTAGGACGCCTACCGACCAATACCTTACCTCTATTTCCCATTTAAGGATCGCTAGGGGCAAAAATGGTATTGACTTTAAGATAGATAAAAAGCCAGCCATATTTCCTGAAAGCAAATATGAGAGATTTGGCATAGAAGATCCAAGGATAACCCAGATTAATGGAAGATACTATATAAATTATAGTGCAATATCCAATATAACCGGAGTTACTACCTGTCTAACATCCACGACTGATTTTATTACATTTACTAGACACGGTGTAATCTTTATGCCTGATAATAAGGACGTTGCAATTTTCCCTGAAAAGATAAAAGGTAGATATTATGCCTTGAATCGTCCCGTATCTGCCGAATATAGGGTAAGAGACATGTGGATATCCGAGTCACCCGATCTTGTTTACTGGGGTAATCATCTGAAGTTAATGAGCGCAAGAGAAAAATACTGGGATGACGGAAGGATAGGCTGCAGTGGTGTTCCATTCAAGATAGAAGAAGGTTGGATGGAAATATACCACGGATCGTCAAAGATTAACAGGTACTGTCTTGGGGCAGTACTATTGGATGCTAATGAACCCTGGAAGGTTATAGCGAGAAGCGAAAAACCAATAATTGAGCCTGAAATGGATTATGAATTAAATGGTTTCTTTGGTAATGTGATTTTTAATTGTGGGAATTTATATGAAGAAGGTAAGGTAAAAATATACTATGGCGCGGCTGACACTTGTATTGCATACGCAGAGGTCAAATTAAAGGATATACTTTATCAGTTAAAATAGTTTAATAGGAACAATGAACAATTTATATAAGTTATAATTAAAATAATTTGAAGTAAATTTTTTAATGAGGTTATTCTTTCTTTTGACAATCGGAATATAATTCATTTATAATATGATTAAATACCTTAAGTAAATAAAAGTGTTTTTCAATGAAACCGAAATGAAAGAGAAAGGATCTGTTATGCTTAAGATACCTTCAATTTCTATCATCGATTTTCATTTACATTTTCCAGTTTCCCATGATGTCTATCTGGATGGATGGGAAAAGCGATTTGTTGATCGCTTTGGAAAAGCAAAACTTCAAAAAATAAATCATAACCAACAAAATCTGAATGAACGTTGGCGTGATGCCTACCTTGTTCCGCGCACTGAAGAAGATATTCCGGATATTGAAACCCAGGCAAAAAGATGGGTGGATGAAACCAATAAATACCGAATTGATAAAGCTGTATTTCTTACCGGTGGAGGCAATGATCAGTTAGCAAAAATAATCAAACTTGCCCCGGATGTCTTTGTTGGTTTTGCCCATCATGATCCATTTTCCCCGGGTGCAGCAGAAGAACTTGAACGGGTAATCGTCAAGTTGGATTTACGTGGTTACAAAATACTTGCTCCCACAGTAGAAAAAAGATTAGACGATCCGGAGTTAGATCCTTTATGGAAAATAGCCGAGAAGTATCAGCTTCCTGTCCTGATTCATTTTGGTATCCTGGGTGGTGGAGGTGGAATCGGTAATGCAATCAATATGAACCCTCTGGTGATTCACGACATAGCAAAAGGATTTCCCAATATCTCCTTTATTATTCCCCACTTTGGCTGCGGATACACTCGTGAATTACTCCAATTGGCCTGGGCCTGTCCCAATGTCTATATTGATACAACCGGCACAAACGATTGGATTCGCTGGATGCCGTATCCTGTCACCATTCACCATCTGTTCCGTGTATTTACCGAGACCGTAGGTCCTCAAAGAATTATTTTTGGCAGCGATTCCAACCATTTTCCACGAGGTTTCGCTTACCCTGTCTTTCAAACCCAATGGCAGGCTTGCAGAGACATCGGGCTTGATGATTCGAGCATGCGTGCCATATTTCACGATAATGCTGCCAGATTACTGAAGAATGTCCGGGTATAAGGAGTGACTTCAATAGTTAGAGTAATAGGAGGTGATAGAAATAAAAAATATCTTATGATGATATGATGCCAACAATTACAAAGTTAAAAATTTCAAAAAGGAGAAATTTAAAATGTTAAAGAGATTTATTGTAGTTTCGATTATCTGTATGCTCTTAACTTCAGCTGTATTTGCAGAGGAAGTACTAAACTTTGCGTCCACACAGATGGTACCGGCTGCTGAGCAGATATTTGCAAAAAGCGTATTAGTTAAAGTTTTTACCGATGAGTATGGTATAAGTGTAGAATTTATACCTATAGAGGCCCCTGACCTGTTTACCCGTCTTTCTGCCGAAGTTGCTGCTCAAAAGGTAACTATATCACTTGTTGGTGAGCTGCATGGCGGGCTTGATTTAATGAATACGAAGGTTTTGCTTGACGATCTTAGTGGAATTAGCTTGCCCAATCGGACATTTATTAAAGCATTAGAAGATTATTCCGTTTTAGCTGGTAAAAAAGTGTATGTACCGTGGATGCAAGCAACCTATGTAATGGCAGTTAATAAAAAAGCATTCCAATATTTGCCGGCAGGTTTGAAAGTTGAGGATGTGACCGGTGCAAGTGAAAAATGGACCTATGATGCTCTCCTAAATTGGTCAAAAAATCTTAATGACGCATTCAAAGGACCAAAGCTTGGTTTCCCGATGGGTCCGAAAGGACTATGGCATAGGTTCTTACATGGTTATATTTATCCATCATTCACCGGATATCAGGCAGCAGCATTCGACAGTGTACAGGCAGTTAAATTGTGGGAATATTTTAAAGGGCTCCGACCGTATATGCATCCGTCTAGCTCTGTCTGGGAGTCGATGGATGAGCCATTACTCAAAGAAGAAGTGCTTATTGCCTGGGACCATACCGCTAGAGTAAAGAATGCTGTCATTGAGAAACCTGGAGACTTTGCCATAGTACCGGCTCCCAGGGGACCTCAAGGTAGAGGATATATAACAGTAGCTGTAGGTTTGGCAATTCCCGTAGGAGCTCCACAGAAAGACGATGCCGTCAAATTAATCGATTATCTCACTAGCCCGGATATCCAGGTTAAGATGCTTGAGAACATCGGTTTCTTCCCCACCATAAAAGAGGCAGAAGGGGTTATACCTGAGGGGCCGCTTAAAATTTTAGCCGCAGGAGTACTTGCTCAGTCAGGATCCCCGGATTCAGTCATAGCGTTGATACCGAGCCTGGGGGCAAAAGGTGGAGAATTTTCAGCCGCTTATCGTGATGCCTTCACCAAGATAGTTATTGAAGGAGCGGATATTGGAAGCACCATTACAACCGCAGGAGACAAGTTGAGAGCAATATTCAAAGAAGTTGGTGTGCCATTGTTGTAACAGGTAATTTCTATGCGCCTCCCTATAGTAAAAATTAAACCTTTTACTTATAGGGAGGTGCATTATTTAATGAGTGAAAAGGAGAAAGAATGATATCTTTTAGCCAAAGAGAAAAAAAATGGATACCTTATTTACTTTTTCTCCCAGCCTTAATTTATTTAGCTGGCTTTATCGGCTATCCTTTGGTAAAAACTTTACAGCTTGCCTTTATCTCTGAAAAAGGTAAAGTTGGTATGGAAAATTTTATTACTTTGACTCGAGATTCAACCTTTTGGAAGGCATTAAAAAATACCTTGTATTTATTGATGGTGATAGTACCATTACAGGTTATCCTGGCCTTCTTGCTTGCACTTTTCGTGAATGGTAGATTTAAGGGTTATATGACCGTCCTTTATATTATTTGTATCCCTTTAGCCTTAAGTGATGTTTCGGCTGCCTTAATGAGTTATAATATATTTACCTCACATGGGTTTTTAAATAAGTTTTTAATAAAGTTTGGATTTATTGATGCTCCTATTTACTTTTTTGGGTTAGGATTAAGTTCACGTGCTTTTTGGGTGATAGTACTCACTGAGTTATGGAGAGCAACGCCTTTGGTGTTTGTTATCCTTTTAGCTAGCCTTCAGGTGATAAGCAAGGATTATTTTGAGGCAGCTGATGTGTTTGGATTTAGTAGCTGGCAAAAGTTCTTTCACATAACCTTACCTCTGACTATGCCAAGTTTGCAATCTGCGCTGCTGATTAGAACGATTTTTGCCTTTCAGATATTCGGTGTGGTTTGGCTGCTTTCCGGTAGAGATATTCCTATATTAGCAGGCGAGGTATATTATCAACAGGCAGAACTTAGTAATTTTCGTCTTGCGGCAACCTATGGTTTTATTATTGCGTTTATATGTATACTCATTAGTTGGGTTTATCTTACTTTTTTAAAAACTAAACATCTTGAAGTGTAAAAGAAAAATAAATTTAAGAAGTAAAATTATGGAGAGAAAATATGAAGAGTCAAAAAATTCCTATTGCCTTAAAAATTAGGCAACTGGTTACCATTATCCTTGTGGGGATTATTGTGATATGGTTTCTGTCTCCCGTAGTCCTAATTACCATATCCGCTTTTGCTTCTCCTAGTGATTACTATCAGATTGAGAAAGTAATACCAACGCATTTTACTTTAAATCAATTTAAATCACTTTTCTTTGGGCTTGAAGCATGGAAGGCGATTTTAACCAGTATTAAAGTTGCGGGATTAACTATGCTGCTAAGCTTTATCATTGGTTTGCCTGCTGGTTATGCTTTATCAAGATATATTTTTCCAGGGAAGAATTTCTTAAAACTGCTATGTCTTGCTACCAAGATGTTACCTTTAATGGTTTTGGCCGTGCCTTTACTGATAATTTTTATGAAAATGGGGGTCAGCGATACAATTTGGGGCACTTCTTTAGCGCATACTGCTATGGTATTACCGATAATTATCCTCATATTTTCAAGCATTCTATCGGGCGTATCTGTGGATTATGAAGAAGCAGCAATGATTTTTGGTCTTTCGCGGTTACATGCCTTCTATCGGATAACTCTCCCGCTTGCATTGCCCGGTTTAGCAGCTTCAGCAATATTTGCTTTTGTCTTGTCATGGAATGAGGTATTTGTAGCTACAATATTGACTTTAACTAACCGGACACTGCCAGCTCATATTCTGAAAACTGCAATGGCTTCACCGGATTACCTTAAATTTACTGCCGGTTTTATTATGGCTGCACCGGCAATGGTCTTTATTTTCTTTGTAAGAAAACATCTGGTTACTATGTGGGGAATCTCCCTTAAATAAATGTTTTATAAGTTTATTAACCTCGCATGAAAGAAAGAGAGGCGAAAAAGATTGGTTAAAGTTAGACTTGAAGGTTTGAAGAAATATTTTGATAAAGTAAAAGCGGTTAATGATATAGATTTGGAAATCATACCTGGGGAGTTTGTGGTATTGCTTGGTCCCTCTGGCTGTGGTAAGACCACATTATTACGCTGTATTTCCGGATTAGAGAGAGTTACAGAAGGTAAGATATTTTTTGATAACGATAATATAACCTACCTTTCACCAAAAGACAGAAATATTTCGATGGTCTTTCAGAATTATGCCGTGTGGCCACATATGACTGTAAAAAATAATATTGCCTTTCCTTTAAGAATTAAAAAATATTCTCAACAGCAGATACAGGAGAAAGTTATTTGGGTAGCTAACCTTTTAGGAATAGATAATTTATTAGATCGCTATCCCACACAACTTTCCGGTGGACAAAGACAACGAGTGGCAGTTGCCAGAGCAATTGTCATGGAGCCAAGAGTGTTATTGATGGATGAACCATTATCTAATCTCGATGCGTTATTACGAGTTAGAATGCGTGCTGAAATTAAAAAGTTACAGGAGAAATTAAAAGTCACCACCATTTATGTTACCCATGATCAAGTAGAAGCAATGACCATGGGTGATCGAATTGCCGTTTTGGAACAGGGCATCATTCAACAGTTTGGCAATTCTGATGAGATTTACCATAATCCGGTAAATACTTTTGTGGCAGGATTTATTGGCTCACCACAAATGAATTTCATTGAGGTGGAGATTGTATATAAGAATGAAATATTTTATTTGGGGACAAAAGGCTTAGAAGTACCTGTATTGGATATATTAAAAGATAAAGTATCCAAGCTTTCAAGTAAGCGTAATTATATCTTAGGCATAAGACCGGAACATATTTATGCAGCCGACAGGGCACAAACAGACAAAGTGGTAACCACAAAAGGAAAAGTCTACTTTGCAGAGTTGTTACGGTCAGATACAGTGATCCATCTAGAAAAAGAATTCGGATTGCTAGTAGTTAAAGCACCCGGTGATTTGAAAATAGAAGAAGGTAAAGAGCTTGAGGTATTGATTGACCTTTCAAGAATCCATTTATTTGAAAAAGATACGCGCAAAGCAATATTCTAAGAGTCGGAGTGAAGGCGTTGATATCACAGTATTTTTCAGCTTTTTCCTGATTAATGTTTGGTTCCTCCCTTTAAACATTCCTGTTGCCATTGCTCTTTATAGAGTAATTAAATCAGCAGGCATTAAGATCATATCTCATCATCATGATTTTTTTTGGAAAGATTCAATTTTGATTATCCCACCTGTAAAGCAATCAAGGAAATCCTGGTTACCTATTTTCCTCCTAAAAATAAACTGATAACTTATACCGTAATAAATACACTTGCTCGGGATGAATTGAAAAAGAGAAGAGGGATTAATTCGGTAGTGATAGCAAAATTTGTAAGTGATATAGTTGACACTAAAAGAAAGATGAAAAATAATAAAGAACTTTGTTAAGTATTTGGTTGGAGTTAGAAAAAAGATGTTTAAAAAAGTATCAGGAATAATAAATGCTCATATCATTTCCCATACTCATTGGGACCGGGAATGGTTTTTAAATATCAAATATACCAATGAATGGTTGATACCCTTTTTCGATTCATTATTTAAGATGTTGGAAAAAGAGAGTAATTATAGGTTTGTATTAGATGGTCAGACCTTAATAGTTGAAGATTATTTCGATCAATTAAAAAGACAGGGGAAGAATAGCGGGCAATACAAAAGGAAACTAAAGCAATATGTTCGAGAAGGACGATTATTGGTTGGGCCTTACTACCTTCAACCTGATTGGCAGCTGGTAAGTGGAGAATCTTTAATTAGAAATTTATTGATAGGTTATAAAATAGGGGAAAAATTGGGAGGATTAATGAAGGTAGGATGGCTGTTAGATAATTTTGGACAGATATCCCAAACAGTTCAGATTCATAAAAAATTTAATATAAAAGGCCTTTTTCTATGGCGTGGTGTAGAGATGGAGTCTCCCCGTATTAATTCTGAGTTTTTATGGGAAAGCCCGGATGGAACGAGATTAACTTCAATTTATCTATTAAGTAGCTATAGGAATGCCATGCGATTAGGAGAGTATAAGGAAATAATGAAGGAAAGAATTGAAAACGAGGTTAGAAAGATTTATCCTTTTGCCACTACTCCCAATGTGCTTTTAATGAATGGTTATGACCAGGAGATGACCCCGGATGATTTTTTACCAGAATTAAATAAATTATTCTTTCCCGATATTCAAGTAAAACAAAGCACCCCTGAAGAATATATAGAAGCTATTAAAAAAAGTTCTCCTAAATTGAGGGTTTTAAAGGGTTCTCTTTATAGTGGAAGATTTATCTCTGTATTTCCTGGAATTCTTTCGGCTCGAATGTATTTAAAATGTATGAATGATACCTGTCAGCGGAAACTAGAAAAATATGCAGAACCACTATCTGTTATATCCTGGTTAAATGGAGGAAAATATAATAGAGAACCAATATTTACAAATCAAAATTAATAAAAAAGGAAGTATTAATATATGGGATAAAGTTAATAAATGCGAATATAAAGATTTAAATATTATTACTGATGGGGCTGATGCTGGAGATGAATACAATTATTCATTCCCTGAAAATGATATAATTATAACTAGTGAAAATATTAAAGCTGAGATAGAAGTTGTAGAAAAAAGCTTTCTAAAAGCTGTTGTTAAGATAAGTCTAATTTTACAATTACCTGAATCTCTTACTGATGATAGAAAAAACCGCTCTAAAAAATTAAGAGATTTTCCAATAATTAATTGGATTTCTTTAGAAGCTGAATCTCCAATCATCAATTTCAGGACGGTGGTTAAGAATACAGTTAAAGACCACCGTTTAAGAGTTTTATTTCCTACAGGTATCGATACTAAATATTCTTTTGCTGGAACTCAATTTGATGTTACAAATTCATCAAAACATAATTAAAGGTAGGTTAAATAAATTTATGTCCATATCAAAAAAAAATCGAGAAATAATTGAAGAAAAACTAACCTTTATTTATGGAGAAAAAAGAAGTAAAAAAATAATTATGGAAATCGAGAAGCTGCTTGATAAATACCAAAAAATTATTTCTTTTCAACCCAAGAAAAAAAACTTCCTAAATGAAAAAGATGTTGTATTAATAACTTATACAGATAACTTTTGGGAACCAGGCGAAAAACCATTGATTACTTTAAACAAATTCCTGATGAACTATTTAAAAGAGGCAATTTCCTTAGTGCACTTGCTACCTTTTTATCCCTATTCATCCGATGATGGATTTTCAGTTATAGATTATAAAAAAGTAAATCTTCTTTTTGGTGATTGGAGTAATATTGAAAATATTAGTAAAAATTTTGATTTAATATTTGATGCTGTAGTAAATCATACCTCTTCTAAAAGCCTATGGTTCAGAGAATATCTGAAAGTCAATCCAAGATATGATAGTTATTTTATTGCCTTTGATACGAATGTCGATACATCTTTAGTGGTAAGAGCAAGGGCACATCCTTTACTTACTAAATTTAAAAGAAAAGGTAAAGAAGTATATCTTTGGACAACTTTTAGTTCAGATCAAATAGATCTCAATTACCATAGCGAAAAGGTATTATTAGAAGTTATTGATTTAATTTTATTTTATGTAACTAAAAAGGCCAGGATTATTCGATTGGATGCCATTGGTCATATATGGAAAAAATTAGGAACAAGTTGTATTAATTTAGAAGAAGTGCATAAGATAGTTCAATTACTTAGAGTTGTTTTGAATGAAATTTTCCCGAATGTTCTATTGTTAACTGAAACTAATGTACCATATCAAGAAAACGTAAGATATTTTGGGAATGGTTATGATGAAGCTCAATTGATTTATCAGTTTCCTTTACCCGCTTTAGTGATGCATACCTTTCATTCTGGTGATGTATCGAGACTTGTTGAGTGGGCAAAATCTCTAAAAATGTTCTCTAAAGAGACAACTTATTTTAATCTATTAGCATCTCATGATGGCATAGGAATAAGACCAGCCATTGGAATTTTGTCAGATGATGAAATTAATGAATTAATAAATCTTGTAAAAAAACGAGATGGGTTTGTGTCTTATGCGACTACAAGTGATGGTAAAAGAGAAC
>Ga0307379_10012750_pt1 | contig 10935 bp, 13 predicted proteins | sample UN2MG_FD_202237 | JGI IMG/M metagenome (GOLD analysis project Ga0307379, IMG submission 202237) | Soil microbial communities from Risofladan, Vaasa, Finland - UN-2 | ecosystem: Environmental > Terrestrial > Soil > Coastal area > Acid sulfate soil | place: Finland: Risofladan, Vaasa | collected... | reverse complement strand
TCCGCAGCGCGCTGGTGGCGGCTGACGTGGTCGACCGGGCGCTGCGGGGCAAGCGGCTTCAGGAGGCCCTGGCCGAGTACAAGCGGAAGTGGCGCAACAAGCTGGCCGACCGCATCCGGGCGCCGGGCACCTCGCTGAAGATGCTGCTGCCGATCGTCTTCGCCAACAAGACGATGGCCAACCGCTTCGCCCGCGCCCTGCTGTACGGGGAGAGCCTCTGAGAACGCCGGACCGGCAATGACCGCTAAGCTGGTCACGGGAATCTTTGCCCGCCTGCCTAGCGGAGGTGGGCAGGCAGAGTGTGACCAAGCGAGGATGCGTCTGCCCGGCCGGGGGGAAGTCCACGAATTGCACGAATCTACACAAATTACACGAATGTTCTCTTTTTCTTCAGCGACTTTGTCTAATTCGTGCAATTAGTGTAATTCGTGGACTCATTCGTTGGGACGTGTGGAAATCGCGGACAGGTCCACTGTTCGAACATTGCTGCCGTCCGCTTAGCCGAGAAGCGTGCGGACGTGGGCGACCACGCCCGCGGCCAGGCCGGCGAGGTCGTAGCCGCCTTCCAGCGTCGAGACGATCCGCCCGCCGGCCGAGGCGTCGGCAATCTCCATGAGGATCTCCGTCAGGGCGGCAAAGCCGGCATCGGTGACGGCCAGCCGGCCCAGCGGATCGCCCGCCCGGCAGTCGAAGCCGGCCGAGATGATCACGAGCTGCGGGGAAAACCTCTTCATGGCCGGGACCAGCAGCTTCCGGAACGCGTCCAGGATTTCGCGGTCGCCCGCCCCGCCCGGCAGCGGGCAGTTCAGCGTCGTGCCCACGCCCGGCCCCTGGCCCCTCTGGCCGGGAAGGCCCAGGCCGGTCAGCGCCATGGGGTAGTTGCCGTACTCGTGCGTGGAGAAGTAGAACACCGACGGATCGGCGTAGAAGGCCTCCTGCGTGCCGTTGCCGTGGTGCAGGTCCCAGTCGGCGATGAGCACGCGCTCGACGCCGCAGCTCTTCTGGGCGTGGCGGCAGGCGACGGCCGCGTTGTTGAAGACGCAGAAGCCCATCCCGGCCGAGGGGGCGGCGTGATGCCCCGGCGGGCGAACAGCGCAGAACGCCGAGCGGACCTCCCCGGCGCAGACGGCGTCGACCGCGGCGACGACCCCGCCGGCCGAGAGCAGCGCGATCTCATACGACCGCGGGCAGACGTCGGTGTCGCCGGTGGAGAGCATCGTCCGCCCGGATTCGATCTCGCGCTTGGCCAGGGCGACGTAGGACGGCTCGTGGACGAGCAGCAAGTCGGCCTCGCTCACCGGCGCCGGGGCGATGGGGATGAGCTTCTCGCGCAGGCCGGCCTCGTCCAGCCCTTTCCAGATCGCCTCCAGCCGCTCCGCCCGCTCGGGATGGCCCATCCCCGGATCGTGCTCGAGATACGCCCGGGCCGTCACGAGCCCGACGCGGTTTCCAACGACCGTCGAGGCAGAACCCTCGGACAAGGTTCTCATCTCCTCCCATGCTCACGCAAGCGGTTGTACGCGGACCGCAAGAATGTTCGAACAGTGAACTCGCCCACGGTTTCCACACGTCCCAACGAATGAGAACACGAATGACACGAATTCTAACGAATTGCACGAATTAGGCACGGCTCGCCGAAGAAAAAGAACGCATTCGTGAAATTCGCCGTCATTCGTGTAATTCGTGGTCTGCCCGGCGCGCGGCGCAGACGCATCTTTGCCTCTTCACACTGTGTAAACACTCCTGTGACCAGCCTAGCTGAACAATGCTTCCACGAACGCTTCCGGCTCGAAGGGCTCCACGTCGGTGGGCTCCTGGCCGATGCCGACGAACTTCACCGGCAGCCCCAGCTCGTTGCGGATGGCGACGACGATGCCGCCCTTGGCGGTGCCGTCCAGCTTGGCCAGGAAGATCCCCGTCACGTTCACCGCCTCCAGGAAGATCTTCGCCTGGCTGATGGCGTTCTGACCGGTGGTGGCGTCGAGCACCAGCAGCACCTCGTGGGGGGCGCCGGGGATCCTCTTGGCGACGACGTTGCGGATCTTGGTCAGCTCGCGCATGAGGTGGTCCTGGGTGTGCAGCCGGCCGGCGGTGTCCACCAGCAGCACGTCGGCGCCGCGATGGCGGCGTCGCAGGCATCGAAGGCCACCGCGGCCGGGTCGGCCCCGTGGGCGCCGCGGACGATGTCCACGCCGATGCGGTCGGCCCAGATGCCCAGTTGCTCGACGGCGGCGGCGCGGAAGGTGTCGGCCGCGCCCAGGCAGACCCTCTTGCCGGCCTGCTTGAACTGATACGCCAGCTTGGCGATGGAGGTGGTCTTGCCCGAGCCGTTGATGCCGGCCACCAGAATGACCGTGGGCGGCTCGGCGGCGAACTGGATGGCGCGATCGGCCTCCGGCCAGTACTTCTTCATCTCGTCCTTGAGGAACTCGATCACCTCCTCGCCCTTCTGGATCCGCTTTTCCTTGTAGGCGGCCTGGAGGTCTTCGCGAAACCTGCTCGCGGCGGCCACGCCGATGTCGGCCATGATGAGCTGCTCCTCCAGCTCCTCCAGCACCTGTTCGTTGATCTGCCGCCCGGCAAGCAGCGACCGCAGCGGGCCGATGAGCTTCTTGCGCGTCCTGGCCAGCCCCGCGGCCAGGCGCTCGATCGCTTTCCTGAACAACGCCATCAAAACAACTCCCACATCCGCGTAAGTAGCCAGGAGCCGGGAGCCGGGAGTCCGGGCCACTGGCTACCGGTTCCAGGCTCCTGGCTACCAGTCACGGGCCGCTCACATCCGGGGCCTCTTGTCCACGCTCGTTTGCATCGCCTGCATCCCTGGAGGCCTTCTCCTGAATCCGTTGAGCGGCGGCGTCCAGGACGCCGTTGACGAAGCGGGACGACTCGGCCGAGGCGAACTGTTTGGCCAGCCGCAGGGCCTCGTTGATCACGATCTGTTTGGACGCCCGGCCCGTCAGCAGCTCCCAGACTGCCAGGCGGAGGATGTTCCGATCGACCAGGGCCATCCGGCCGACGTCCCAGTGCCGGGACTGGCCGGCCAGCATCTCATCGGCCTCGGCCCGGCGGGCAAAGGCAGCCTGGAGGACTCTCTTGGCCTCGGCGGTGGTTTCGGGCTTCTCGCGGCTCTCGGCGAGGAAATTCAGGACCAGCTCCATGGCGCCTTCGCCCTGCACGTCGAGGCAGCACAGGCCCTGCAGCGCCAGGCGCCTTGCCCGGTGGTGCTCCGTCACGACTTGCCTTTGCCCCTGCCGGCGGCGGGAAGCTGGACCATGAGGTTTGCCATTTCGATGGCGGCCATGGCGGCGTCGGCGCCCTTGTTGCCGGCCTTGGTTCCGGCCCGATCGACGGCCTGCTCGACCGTGTCGGTGGTCAGCACACCGAAGAGGCAGGGGACGCCGCTGGCGGCCGCGGCTGCGGCGATGCCCTTGGCGGCCTCCGAGGCGATGTACTCCCAGTGGACCGTCCCGCCGCGAATGACCGCCCCCAGGCAGACCACGGCGACGTACCTGCCCGACTCGGCCAGCCGGCGGCAGACCACGGGAATTTCCCAACTGCCCGGCGTCCACGCCACCTCGACGTTGGCCTCGGCCACGCCGTGGCGCTGGAAGGCGTCCATCGCCCCGGCCAGCAGCCTGGAGGTGATGAACTCGTTGAACCGACTGGCGATCACGGCGAACCGCCCCTTGGGCGTGACCAGCTTGCCTTCATATGTCTTTGCGCTCATCGTATGCGCTCCTATCTCAGTGCCCGTGAGCACTATAGGCTTTCATGGCCAATTCCGCAACCGCCCAGGGGCCGAACGCCGTCCCAGCGCCGGACCTACCAGCGGATGTCTCTGATCCCCTCGCAGGCCTCGTCCATGTGGAGCCACCATTTCCGCAACCACGGCTGGCGGATGCCTCCGGCCTCGGCCGCGTCGATCAGAACCTGCCGCATGACCCGCAGCTCCACGCCGATCGGGTGGTCCGACTCCGGCCCGCCCGCGCGGAGCTTGTCGGCGGCCAGCAGGTCCAGGATTCTCTCGAGGCCGGGCAGCAGCAGCTTGCCGGTGGGCGTCGCCCCGGCCGCGCGGTGGAGCCACTTGTCGTAGGGATACGGCTGGCGATCGAGGACGATGGCGGCGCGGAGGGCATGGGCGATGGTCTTGGACAGGGCCAGCAGCGCCCCCACCGGCTCGGACCGCTCGATCGGGTTGTCCCAGGAGCGATGCTCGCCCCGCATCTCCACGTAGTGATAGCGGAAGAAGGCCAGCGAGACCTCCGGCCGCATGGGCCGGCGGGCCAGCCCCACCAGTTCGCGGGCCGCGCCCGTGGGGTCGGCCAGTACCTCCGCGGTCCGGAGCTGGAAAATCGCGTCCATGTCGCAGCCCCGCACCCGGGCAGAGAACGCCCCCACCGACTCCGCGTTGAGATGGCCTTCCTTGCCGTCCAGCTCGAGCTCGAAGAATCGCGTCTCGGAGGCGGCGTCCAACTGCGTCATGTCCCCTTCCGGCACCAGAAGCCACAGGTCCAGATCGGCGAACGCATCGTCAATACCCATGGCCACGGACCCGTGGAGCACCGCCGAAGCCTTCTCGTGGAATCTCCGCAGAATCGGATGCGATTGGAGAAACCCCGGCAGGAATTCTGACAGCCGGTCGATCCAATGGCCCCTGCGGTCGCCGTCGTGGGCACTGTCGGTCATGCGAACCTTGCCTTTCCGGCTGCGCGCTGGAGTTGCCGGGCCCGCCGCCGGCGTCACCCGCCGAGCTTCTCCCGCAGCAGCTTCTGGACCTCGGCCGGAGCGGCCGCCCCTTTCGAAAGTTGCATCACCTGCCCCATCAGGAAGCCGAAGGCCTTCTTCTGCTTCTTGCCGCCGGCGGCGACGTCGGCGACGGCCTGGGGGTTGGCGGCGATGGCCTGATCCACCCACTCGGCGATCTGGCCGGCGTCGGAGACGGCCAGCAGGCCCCTGGCTTCAGCTTCCGTACTGGGAATCTCGCCAGAGTCGATGCCGAAGGCAACGATGACAGGTACGTTTGTAGACGTTATGTACCTGGCAACAATCATTCTCGTCAAATCGGCTAACTGCTCGGCGCTATAACCTACCTGAGCGATGGCGCAGCCCCGCTCGTTGGCGATGGCGGCGAGTTTTCCCAGCATGACGTTCACGCAGTGCCTCGGATCCCCGCCAAGCCGAACGGCCGAATCCAGCAGGTCGCCGGTGGGCGCGTCCTGCGTGAGGGCGTCGGCCTCCTTGTCCGTCAGCTTGTACTCGCTGAGGTACCGCGCCTTGCGGGCGATGGGCAGCTCGCCTATCTCGGCCGCGATCCTCTCCCGCCAATCGTCGTCGACCACCACCGGCACCAGGTCCGGCTCGGGGAAGTAGCGGTAGTCGTGCGCCTCCTCCTTGCCGCGCTGGAACTCGCAGGCGTTCAGGTCGTCGCGCCAGCCCCAGTTCTGCTTGCCGACCTCGGCCTGCGACCAGGCGGCGCCGTGCTCGGCGATCCGGGCGAGGTGGTAATCAATCACCCACTGGCAGGTCCGCTCCAGGGCGCGGAAGCTGTTGAGGTTCTTGACCTCGAAGATGGGCGTGAAGTGGCCGGCGGACTCATCGAAGACCCTGTCGGGGTCGCCGGTCCACATGGAGATGTTGGGCTCGAAGCGCATGTGGCCCATCTGCATGTTGGCCTGGGAGACGCCCAGCCAGCGGACCAGCCGCTGCATGGAGCGGGCGAAGGACAGGACCTCCTCGACGCTGTTGAGGTGAGGCTCGGAGACGATCTCCAGCAGCGGCACGCCGGCGCGGTTGAGGTCCACGCCCGTGTGGGCGGGGAAGTCGTGAATGTTCTTGCCGGCGTCCTCTTCCAGGTGAGCCCGGATGATGCCGATCTTCTTGGCCGCCCCGCCGGAAAGGGGAATCTCCAGGTGGCCGCCGACCGCCAGCGGCAGGTCGTACTGGCTGATCTGGTAGTTCTTGGGCAGGTCGGGATAGTAGTAGCTCTTGCGGTCCCACTTGGTGAACGGCGGGATCCGGCAGTTCAGGGCCAGGCCGGCCTTGATGGCGTACTCGATGGCCTTCCGGTTCATCACCGGCAGCACGCCGGGCATGCCGATGCACACCGGGCAGGTGTGGGTGTTGGGCGGGTCGCCGAAGCGGTTCAGGCACCGGCAGAACATCTTCGTGGCCGTCGCCAGCTCGACGTGAACCTCCAAGCCGATGACGGGCAGGGCTGTCTGATCGGCTGCAATCATCGTCTGCTCCCGCCCCCCGTCAGCCGCGGAGCGGCGCCTTCCTTAGCCCCGGGCGCCAGCCCGGGGATTGGACGCCGCCCACCTCGCGCAAGCCCCGGAGGGGCGCCTTCCTTACCCCGGCCGCCAGCCGCGGAGCGGCGCCTTCCTTAGCCCCGGGCGCCAGCCCGGGGATTGGACGCCGCCCACCTCGCCCCAGCCGCGGAGCGGCGCCTTCCTTAGCCCCGGGCGCCAGCCCGGGGATTGGACGCCGCCCACCTCGGGCAAGCCGCGGAGCGGCGCCTTCCTTAGCCCCGGGCGCCAGCCCGGGGATTGAACGCCGCCCCGGGCAAGCCCCGGAGGGGCGCCTTGTCCATCCTAATCAAACACATATCCCGGATCATACGCAATCCCGTGCCGCTCCAGCAGTGCGGTGAATTCCTCTTCAAACGTGTGCGTCCTGTGGTGCTCTTCCTGCCGGGCGATGTAGGCCGAAACCTCCCCCGCGGCCGACTTGCTCACGGAAAACGCCCCGTATCCGCTCTGCCAGGCGAAGCCCGACAGGTCCGGGAAACGCTCGTGAATCCATCGGGAAGAGATGGCCTTGACGTCCCGGAACTGATCCGACACGGCGTATCTTGGATGGAGGATTGCCAGGAGGTGCACGTGGTCGCCCGTGCCGTTGAAACCGAGCAGCTTGCCGTCCCGATCGCGGAGGATGCCGCCGACGACTCGGGACAGCTCCGGAATGATCTCCGAGCGCAGAAGGGGCTGGCGGCGCTTCGTGGAGAAGACCCCGTGGATCATGACGCTGGCGTAGGTGTGGCTCATGGCTGTGCTCCAACCTTTCCCCGGGCTCGCGCCCGTGGCAAGACGCCCCTCCGGGGCTGTCCAACACACGTGCCCTCGTGTCCCCGGGCTGGCGCCCGGGGCTAAAGAAAACGCCGCTCCGCGGCTTCCCGGACGTGCGTGGCCCTTTCCCCCGGGCTGGCGCCCGGGGCTAAGGAAGGCGCCGCTCCGCGGCTACCCCTCCGGGGCTCGGCGAATGTGCGCGGCCTTTTCCCCCGGGCTGGCGCTGGCGCCCGGGGCTAAGGAAGCCGCCGCTCCGCGGCTACCCCTCGACGCCCACGGGTCACGGCCCGCCCAGCTTCCAACGGAGTTCGTCGGGATCGACGCCCATGGTCACGTGTCCGCATTTCAGGCAGGCCCGCGCCCGGACGCGCAGAGGTCGAGGGCGAAACCACTTGATCACGTAGCAGCTAGATCTGTACCCGGCGGCGATAAGGCGCCTGGGGCCATCGAACTCCGCCCCGCCGCACATCGGACATTTCAGCTCCATGTTCTGCTCCCCTGCTCTTTGTTGGCGTTGTTCGCGGCTAACTCGCCTTTGCCATTTGCGGCACGAGGCGCGACACGCCGGCGGCGGTTTCGTACATCCTTGCGGCGCGGAGGAGCTTTTGTTCGCTGAAGACGTCGCCGAGGAGTTGGATCGCCAGCGGCAGGCCGGCTTGGCTCAGGCCGGCGGGGACGGAAATGCCCGGAATGCCGGCCAGGTTGGCGCTGATGGTGTAGATGTCCGACAGGTACATCTTCAGCGGGTCGCCGGTCTTCTCGCCGATTTTGAAGGCCGTCTCCGGCGCGGCCGGGCCGAGCAGGACGTCGCATTTCGTGAAGGCCTCGTCGAAATCGTTCTTGATCAGCCGCCGCACCTTCAGCGCCTTGAGGTAGTAGGCCTCGTAGTAGCCGGAGGAGAGGGCGTAGGTGCCGAGCATGATGCGGCGCTTGACCTCCTCGCCCAGGCCCTCGGCGCGGCTGCGGCTGTACAGCTCGATGATGTCGGCGGCCTTCCCGGGCGTGCGGTGGCCGTAGTGCACCCCGTCGTAGCGGGCGAGGTTGCTGGAGGCCTCGGCCATGGCCACGATGTAGTAGCAGGCCACGGCGTAGGAGCTGAGCCGCCCGTCGCCGTCGACGTCGATCCGGCTGTGGGGCAGCGAGACCTCGACGATCTCGGCCCCGGCCTCGCGGAGGCACTCGGCCGCCCTGTCGACCGCGCCGCGAACCTCCGGCTGGGCGGCGGCGGAATGGAATTCTTTCACCAGCCCGACGCGGAGGCCGTCGACGGGCTCGTCCAGCCCCCCCAGGTAGTCCGGCACCGGGCGGTCGACGCCGGTCGAGTCGCGCGGATCGTAGCCGGCCAGCACCCCCAGCAGCAAAGCCGTGTCGCTCACGTCGCGGGCGAGCGGACCGATCTGGTCCAGCGAGGAGCCATACGCCACCAGCCCGTAGCGGCTGACCCGCCCGTAGGTGGGCTTCAGCCCCACCACCCCGCAAAAGGCCGCCGGCTGGCGGATCGACCCGCCCGTGTCGGACCCGACGGCCGCGGCGCACATCCGCGCCGCCACGGCCGCCGCCGAGCCGCCGGAGGAGCCGCCGGGGACGCGCGAGGTTTCCCACGGGTTGCGCGTCGGAGCAAAGCCGGAATTCTCCGTCGAAGAGCCCATGGCGAACTCGTCCATGTTGGTCTTGCCCAGGATGACCGCCCCGGCCGATTCCAGCCTGGCCACGGCCGTGGCGTCGTAAGGCGAGCGGAAATCCGCCAGGATTTTGGAGGAGCAGGTCGTCCGGCCGAAGCGGGTGCAGAGGTTGTCCTTGAGGGCGATCGGCACCCCGGCCAGCAGCCCCAACTCCTCGCCGGCGGAGCGCTTGCGGTCGATCTCCTGGGCCCGGGCCAGGGCCCGGTCGGCGTGGACCTCGTTGTAGGCGCGGAGCTTGCCATCCAAAGCCTCGACGGCGTCCAGGTACGCCCTGGCGGCCTCGACGGCGGAGACGTCCCCGGCCGCGATGGCGTCGCGCAGTTGCACGGCCGACAGATCCCTGGGGCCGCTCACTGGCTGTCTCCGATGACTTTCGGAACCTTGTAGAAGTGGCCGTCGCGCTGGGGGGCGTTGGCGAGGGCCTGCTCCGGGGGGAGCGAGACGCCCGGGGCGTCCTCGGCGAAGACGTTATCCACCGGCAGGGCGTGGGCCAACGGCTCGACGCCGTCGGTGTTCAGCTCCTGGAGCTTGTCCATGTAGGCGACGATGTCGGCGAACTGCCGGCCGAAGGTGGCCACCTGCTCGTCGGTCAGCTCGATCCGGCTGAGCAGGCCGATGTGGCGAATCAGCTTTTCGTCGATCTTTCCGGACATGTCCTTCCGCGCCTCCCGCCGATCAGGCCCGGGCAGCCCGCGCGATCATGCGGCAAGCATCCGTCTCTGTCAACCGCCGGCAAACCCGCAAAACCGCCGAGGACGCCGTTGACGCCCCCGACGGCACGGGGTATATTCTCGCCGCCAGGCTGGCAGAGGAAAAACACTTACGCATGGCCAAGACCGAGCCCATCGAGATGGAAGCGCGCGTGATCGAGGCGCTGCCCAACGCCATGTTCCGACTGGAAGTCGACATGGGCGAGAGGATCCACCAGCTCATCGGCCACATTTCCGGAAAGATGCGCCGCCACTATATCCGCATTCTCCCCGGCGACAAGGTGATCATTCAGCTCAGCCCGTACGACCTGACCAAGGCCCGGATCGTCTATCGCCAGCGGTAAGAGCGCCCGCCCGCCGAGGCCAGCCCGCAATCCCCCCGAGCCGCGGATTCCGTGTTTCCCCGTCGGGCGGCTTGGCGCTTGAGAAGGCGCCGCGCCGGCCGCATAATGCCGCCGGGTCCGCGGCGCCGGATCGGCGGGAAGAGACAATGGCCAACGAGAAGCAATTCCGGCTGAGAACGAAGTTCATCGCCACCCGCGGCGTGCGCGAGTATCGCGCCACCATCGCCGAGTGGGTCCGCCCGGACGACGTGGTCCTGGAGATCGGCTGCGAGTGGGGCACGACCACCGTTCTGATCGCGCCGCACTGCAAGCAAGTCATCGGCACGGACGTCAGCCCGGAGGTCATCGAGCGCGCCCGCCAGCGCCACCCGCACATCCGCTTCGAAGTGCTCGACGCCTTCGACGTGCGGGCGGCGGCCGGGCTGGGCGACCACTTCGACAAGATCTACATCGACATGTCCGGCCTGTCGGGGTATCGGTCCCTGCTGGACACGATTTCGCTTCTGAACATGTACGCCACGGTGTTGCGGCCGGAAGCGATCGTCATCAAGAGCGGCGCGCTGAAGGACTTCGCCGCCAACTGCATCCCCTGGCGCGGGGGCGAGTCCGCCCCGCCGGCCCGGCCGCGGTCGCAGGGACCCGGTTAAAGGCACCCCCCCCCGCCGCCGTCATTCTTCGCCCGGGCGGTTTTCGTATGCCCCGTCCAGGACGATCGACCGGATGTCGCCGGCCTGCTCGACGGGGCGGGCCGTCTCGATCCAGAACCGGTCGACGAAGTCCGGCCCGTGCACGTCGCCGGCGTTGAGCAGCGGCAGGCCATGGCGTGCGGCCAGCGCCTCGGCGCCGGCGGCCTCGTCGGGGCCCAGGTTGGCCGTACGGTATTCCAGCGCGTCCGGCAGCAGGCCCTGCTCCACGATGGTCGCGGCGCCTTCCCATCGCGTGGGATGGGCCAGTATCGTCAGATGACCTTCGGCGCGGGCCCTTTCCAGTATGGCCGGAACGTCCCTGACGGACAGGTACCAGCTATCGCTGGTGCCCAGGACCAGCAGATGCTGCAAGGGCGTGTCTGGCCGGCCGACGCTCAGCTCCACGCCGGCAAAGATCCGGATCTGGGGGAATTCCTGCTGCAACTGAG
>Ga0307379_10012749_pt1 | contig 10936 bp, 11 predicted proteins | sample UN2MG_FD_202237 | JGI IMG/M metagenome (GOLD analysis project Ga0307379, IMG submission 202237) | Soil microbial communities from Risofladan, Vaasa, Finland - UN-2 | ecosystem: Environmental > Terrestrial > Soil > Coastal area > Acid sulfate soil | place: Finland: Risofladan, Vaasa | collected... | reverse complement strand
CGCCGCCGAGGGGCGGCCATGGTGGAGTTCGTCATGTGCATCCCTCTGCTGGCACTGGTGCTGGGGCTGACCTTCTTCTTCGGCTGGGCCATGTCGAACCAGCAGCACGTGCGGATATCCGACCGGTACACGGTCTGGCGGATGCTTCGCGAGCGTTCGCGGCCGACCGCCGAGGAGCTGAATGAGACCTTCTTCGCCAACCGCGGCAGGCAGGTGAACCTGGACACCTGGCGATGGCACTCGGACACCTTGGACTATTTCGTCGATGCCACGGACCACTACGACCGCAGGGCGGGTTCCCTGGCCGACGACATGATTCTGCACAGGTTTTCCCACGGCATGACGGCGCAGGTCCACGGGGAGTTCCCGTCCGACGTGAGTCTCTGGCAGCGCTTCACGGGCGCCATACGCAGCCGGCACTCGCGCCAGGGGCTCGAGTGGCGCTGCCAACAGGCCCGTTCCGAAAGCGCGGTGGCCGAAGAGTTCCTGCGATTGCTCGACGTGATGCTCGATACGACGCCGGCGCCGGCCGACCGACTGGCCCAGATGTTCCGCCGCCTGTATCTGGCCCACTGGAACGCGGCGTCCTGAGAAGGCATGACCGACCCGGTCCCCAACAGCGATCCGACCCCGCCCCGCAGGAGATGGCTGTGGGTGCTGTATGTCCTGGTGCTGGCAGTGGGGGTGTTTGCGGCCTGGCAGGCCCGTCGGTGGTGGCTTTCACGGCAGGAGCACCCGCAGGCCGATCGCGAGGGTTCCGGCGTACAGGCCATTCGGGTGCGGCCTTCGAGACTGTCCCTTCATCGGTCCACGCGACCGTCCCTGCTGCCGGCTACCGACCCGGCCACCCAGCCGCAGGACATGCTCCAGGGGTTCTTCGAGGAGACGGACATCCAGCGGCTCGACGAAGGCCCTGTGGGGATCGACCCGCCTGATGGGGCCGCCGGCGTGAGGGCGTATCGCATGCCCGATGGATCGGTGGTGGCCAGATATACCTGGACCGGGACGCTGGCCGAGGCGTCCACTCACTACGAGAAGACACTGGGGCAGCAGGGCTGCAAGCTGCTGGACCGCTCGAAGGATACGGAGGGCTATCACTACCTCAAGTTCAGCGGGGAAGCCAAACGGATCATCGTGGCCTTGCGAAACGACCCCCGGAAGACGAGTATAATAGACATCACGGTTACGGTCATTCAGCCGGCCCGGTAGTTTGCCGTCCGCAGGCCGATGCGGCTCAGGCCGGCCACGAGGAACACCCATATGGCGGACGAAGCTCCAGGCATCCAGAACAAGGGCATGCTCATCGTCGCGGTGGTGCTGGGCCTGCTGGCGGTGCTCATCTACAACTGGCAGATACAGCGGGTCCGCGCGGAGAGCAGGGGCGAGATGGTCAAGCTGCTGCGGTTCGAGCGGGACAAGAAGCCCGGCGACGAGATAGACGCAGCCAAAGACCTGATCGTCCAGGAGGTCTCGAAGAAGCTGGCAGCCGGCCTGGGCGACGTGGCGATCGTCGAGCGGGGCGAGACCCCCAAGAAGTACGATCGGTTCCCCGTCAACCAGCGCGTGCTGAAGGGGCAGTTCCTCCTTAACAGCTACCTCACGTACGAGGCCAGCCGCTCGCCCTCGGCCAGGATCAGCGACGACAACCTGGTGGCGATGGCCGTCCCGCTGCGTGAGGCCCCCGGAGACATATTGCGTCCGGGCGACCGCGTCAACCTGGTGGCCCAGGTCTCGCTTGGGGGCCAGCCCACCAAGCCGGAGCGGATCATCGAGGACATCAAGGTGCTGGCCGTCGGGGGCAAGTCGCTCCGTGAGAATTCCTTCTCAGACAACCCTTACGCCCGGGAGGAGGGAATAGCGATGTACCGGGCCATCACGGTCGAGGTCTCGCCGGAGGCCTCGCTGCAGCTGGAGACGGTGCTGGCCAACACCTCCGGGGGCATGCGCGTGGAGGTGCTGAGCCCGAAGGCCAGGCCCTCACCGCGGGCCGGCAAGGTCAACGAGATGGTCCTGCAGAGACTGGGCCCGGCCCCATCGAGGCGGACGGGCGAATCGCCGCTCGACTGACAGTCGGCAGGCAGGGACGGCAGCTTGGATATCTGGGTCTACAATCACTACACCGACACGCGGGAAGTCGTGAAGGTCGATGGGGTGAGCGTCTCGATCGGGCGCGACGACGGCAACGATGTAACGCTGCGCAGCCCGTTCGTCTCGCGCAAGCAGGCTCGCCTGTTCCATGAGGACGGCAGCTACTTCGTGGAGTCGCTTGGGCTCAACGACATCCTGGCGGCCAACAGGCCGGTCGGCCACCGCCAGCGGCGGAAGATCGAGTACGGCGACGAGATCCGCATCGGGGAGTTCAGCCTTTACATGATGGAGCCAGCGGCGCGGCGCGTAGCCGCCGTCACGCGGGCCGCCTCCCCGCGCAAGCGGGTCATCGAGCTGGAACAGAAGATGCACGCCGAGCTGCTGGAAAAGCTGAACCTGCGCGTCACCGGCCAGCGCGGATCGGCCGATGAGCAGCACGTGCTGCTCATCAAGCGGCACCTGGCAGAGATCATTAAGGCCCACCAGGGCGGGGTCGCCCCGGAGATGGCCAACTACCTGGTGCGGGAGTTCCTCTGGCGGTGCGTGGTGACCGAGCTCGCCCGCCGGGCGACCGGCAAGCTGATGTACAGCTACGGCTTCGAGGACACCGACCTGCTGGTCGCCAAGCATGAGGAGGCCATCTCGCGGATCATCGGCGACGTGCTCAGCTCGTTTCCCCTGCGCCTGCGCCCCCAGTCGGTCAAGGAAGACATGGCCATGGTGGAGGCAGGCTGGGACGAGCAGGCGACCAAGCTGCTGGCCCGCGTCAGCCCGGAGCTGCGCGACTACATCGTCCGCAGGATGCTCTCGAAGGAAATCGAGGACGTCGTGCTGGGCTACGGCCCGCTCCAGGACCTCCTGGAGATGCCGAACATCAACGAAATCATGGTCGTCGGGCGCGACAAGATCTACATCGAGAAGGACGGCATGGTCCAGAACACCGGCCGAAGCTTCTTCTCCGACGAAGTCGTCCAGAGCATCATCGAGCGGATCATCACGCCGATCGGGCGGCGGATCGACCGCTCCACGCCGCTGGTGGACGCCCGCCTCCCGGACGGCTCCCGCGTGAACGCGATCATCAACCCGCTCAGCCTTTCGGGTCCGGCCCTGACGATCCGCAAGTTCGCGCGAATCCCCTTTACGGTAGACGACCTGATCGAGCGGGAAACGCTGACGGAGGCCACCGCCAACTTCCTCCGTGCCTGCGTGCTGGGGCGCAAGAACCTCATCATCTCCGGCGGCACCGCCAGCGGGAAGACCACCACGCTGAACGTGATGGGCAACTTCATCCCCGCCGAGGAGCGCATAGTCACCATCGAGGACTCCGCCGAGCTGCAACTGCCCCAGGAGCACCTGGTGAGCCTGGAGACCCGCCCGCCCAACGTGGAGGGCCGCGGGGCATACACCATCCGCGACCTGGTGAAGAACTCGCTGCGGATGAGGCCGGACCGCCTGATCGTCGGCGAGTGCCGCGGGCCGGAGGCCCTGGACATGCTCCAGGCCATGAACACCGGGCACGACGGGTCGATGACCACCATCCACGCGAACAATCCGACCGACACGCTGATGAGGCTGGAGACGATGGTGCTGATGGCGGTCGAGATGCCCGTGCGGGCGATCCGCGAGCAGATCGTGGCGGCCCTGGACGTCGTGGTGCAGATGGTGCGGTTGCCGGACGGCCGGCGCCGCGTCACCCACGTCTCCGAGATCACCGGGATCGACCCGGAGACCACGCGGATCATGCTCGAGGACATCTTCATTCTCCGCGGCGTCAGCGGGCGCCGGCAGCAGGAACACCGGCTCAGGCACACCGGGTATATCCCTACCTTCACCGAGGCGCTCATCGAGAAGGGCTTCCTGAACATCGAGGTGTTCTCATGATCGCCCCGGGGCTGCTGGCGTTGAGTCCACTGGGGTGGCAGGCGATCACCAGCGTACTGATTCTGTGCCTGGCGATGGCGGCGGGATGGGCGGGATACAGGCCCGTCAGGTCGCTGGTGCTCAGTCAGGAGCGGCTTTACGAATCGGTCTTCCAGCGCAAGCTGCTGCTGGACATCCGCCCTCGGGTAGTGACGATCCTTTCCGTGGTCGGTATCGTCGCGCTGGCGATCATCGGGCAGGCCCTGACGCGGAGCTACCTGGGAGCTGTCTTCGGGGTCGTTGCGGGACTGTTCCTGCCGACGCTGCTGGCATGGTGCCTTCGTCGGCGGCACCTCGCGAAGCTGGAAGGCCAGCTCGTTCATGGCATTCGCACGCTGACCAGCGGCGTTCGGGCCGGGCTGAACCTGATCCAGTCGATGCAACTGATTGCCCGCGACGGCCCGCCGCCGCTTCGTCACGAGTTCGCGCACCTGCTGAAGGAGTACGAGTACGGCATCCCGCTGGACGAGGCGATGGACAACGCCGCCGCCCGCATCGGCTCGGGCGACTTCCGCCTGCTGTTCGCCGCGCTTCAGACCCACCGCGAGCGCGGCGGCGATCTCGGCGAAACCCTCGACCGCATCGGCGAGAGCGTTCGCGAGATCCAGCGGCTGGAGAATCGCGTCAAGACTCTCACCGCCCAGGGGCGGGCCACCGCGCGATGGCTGGGGGCCATGCCGGTGGCCGTCATGGCGATCATCTACTTCATGGTGGATCCCGAAGGTCTCGTGTCGCTGTTCGAAGACCCACTCGGCAAGCTGATTATTCTCGCGATCGTGGCGCTGAACCTCGTGGGCTTTCTCTGGATTCGCAAGATCGTGTCACTGGATATCTGACGGCCATGAACAGGCAGCTCCGGACCGTTCTGCTCATCCTGCTTCCGTCGACGGCGGTTATCGCCGCGGTGGCCTACGTTCTGGTGGCGGGGCTGTGGATGATCGTTCTTTCGGCCGGCATCTTCCTGTCGGTGTCGATGGGGCTGGCGGCGATCTTCAGCCAGCCTGGTGAGATCCGCATGTCGGCCCAGAGGGCGGCCGCCCTGGCCACCGGGCACATTGACCGACGGACGGTCTTCGAGCAGCAGTGGCTGAGGCCGATCGTCTGGGTGCTGCTGGTAATCAGCCATCGGGCCTCGCTGCCGCGCGGCAAGGACTGGCTTCGCCGCACGCTCGTTGCGGCGGGCAGCCCCAACTATTACACGCCCGAGGAGTACCTGGCCCTGTCGATGCTGGCCGGTCTGATGCTGGGCGCGCTGCTGACGATGGTCAACTTCGCGGTGTACCAGCAGTTCAGTCTGATCGCGTTTGCCGGCGGCCTGGCCGTCGGAGTGGCCATGACGCTGGCGCAGTTGCACGAGAAGGCCGCCCGCCGCATCCGGCAGATATCCAAGCGCGTGCCCTACGCCCTGGACCTGATCGCCCTGGCCATGGGCGCGGGGGCAACCTTCACCGAGGCCGTCAAGACAGTTGTCCGCGAGCAGAGCGACGATCCGTTCAACGTGGAGCTGCGGACGATGCTGGCGGAGATGGAGCTGGGCACCACGCGGAGGAAGGCCTTGATGAACCTTGCCGACCGCGTGCCGCTGGACCCCCTGCGGAGCATCATCGCCAGCGTTGTGCAGTCGGAGGACCTTGGCACCCCGCTCGGCGACGTGCTGCACGACCAGGCGACGCTGCTGCGACAGCAGCGGTCGGTTCGGGCCGAGAACGCCGCCGCGGTCGCCAGCGTCCGCATCCTCGTGCCCTGCCTTCTGCTGGTAATGGCCGTCATCCTCACAGTCTTCGGGCCGATGATCCTGCGGATCTTCCGCGGAGGTCTGTTCTAGTGGCGCAGGCGTGCCCGGAACTGGTCTTCCTGACCGGTCCTCAGGCCGGCGAGCGGGTCGTGCTTATCAAGCAGGCGATGGTCGCCGGCCGGGCCGCCGCCTGCGACGTACACCTCAAGGAACAGTACTCCTCCCGTCAGCACCTGCGCTTCGAGATGACCGCCGACGGCTGCGTCATCGAGATTCTTTCATCGCGAGGGGTCATCATCAACGGCAAGAAGTACAGGCCGGGCAAGAAGATCATCCTGGACACCGGCGACGTCCTGGGGCTTGGCGCCGAGACCAGGGTGCTCTTCGTGGCGGGGGGAGACGACCCGGAAGCAGCCCTGGCGGCGTATCACGAAGCGCATCCCGAGCCTGAGCCCGAGCATCCCGAGCCGGCGGAAGCCGAGCCCGAGCCGCCGGGCGAGCCCGAGCCGCAACCCGCCGAGCAGCCCCAGCCCGATGCGCCGCTGTTGACCCCCGAGGAGGCGGAGGCCGCCGAACAGCAGCGCCAGCGCCGCGCCAAGATCCGCAAGTACGCGATCATGGGCGGGGTGTACCTGGGGATACTGATTGTCATTCTGATCGTGCTGAGCTCGATGAAGCCGCCGCCCGTCGGGCCGAGGGGCGCGCCGCTTCGATGGTCCGACCGCGCCATCGGCGAGGCACTGCGGGAGCCCATCGTACGCGACCTCAACGAGAACCTCGCCGCTGAGGAGCTGCGAAAGGCCCTGGCGATGTTCGACAACCGCCACTTCCGCCTGGGCAACCTCCAGAAGTGCGTCAGGAGCTTCAAGCTGCACCTGGCGTATCTCAATAAGCCCGACTTCGACGACCCCGACCACTCCGCCATGTACCAGGCAGCCAGGGACGAGCTGATCGAGCGGGTGCAGGCCGACTACCGCGAGGGCTGGATCCGCGGCGAGGCCGGCCGATGGCGCAGCGCTACACAGATGTGGGAGCGTCTCAGGGCCACGCTGCCCTACGACAAGGAGTGGAACACGCCAGGCTACCGGGGGCTGGTCGATCACATCATGAAGCACGCCTCCTTCGCCCGTCAGAACATGCCCAAGAAGTGACGGCGGCCCGGCTGCCGGCCCGCAGCGCCGCCCCCAACGGATTGGTCAGCCCCAGCGGCGGCGAAGGAACTCGTCGTCCTCCCGGCTGAACACCACCGGCTCGGTGGGTATCCGCGCCGGGTCGAATCGCTCCGTCAGCTCGGTCAGGTCGGCCTCGCGGCGGCGATCGAGCATGCCCGACCAGTAGCCGATCAGTCCGAGCACTCGCTGCGGCGTAGCGCCGCACCTGCGATAGAACGAGATCCGCGTGTCGCCGTGGCGCTTGGCGAGCCGCCGGCCGTCCGCGCCGACGACCAGCGGCAGGTGCCAGTACTCCACGTCCTGCTCGATGCCCAGGAGGCGGCGCAGGTGTATTTGCCTGGCGGCCGATTCAAGAAGGTCGTCGCCGCGGACGATCGCCGTCACGCCCGCCTCCGCGTCGTCGACGACGACGGCCAGTTGATATGCCGCCTGCCGCCGCCTGTTGAAGACGACGAAGTCGCCGCAGGTCCCGCTCAGGTCGAAGGTCCGGCGCCCCGCGAGCCGGTCGTCCACCGCTATCGGCGTCTCGTCCACGCGAAGACGCCAGGCCGCATCGGGCGGAGGGGGCTGCCGGCCAGCGATTACCTCCGGGAACCTGTGGCGGCACGTTCCGGGGTATGCGGGAGAGGCCTCGTTGCCCTGTGGCGCGCTGGCGGCGGTTTCGACGTCCCCGCGGCTGCACACGCACGGGTAGGCGGCGCCGGCCTGCCTGAGCCGATCCAGCGCCACCGCATAGGCCTCGTGCCGCTGAGACTGGTACACGACCGGCTCGGACCATCGCAGCCCCAGCCATCGCAGCTCGTCGAGCATCTGTCCGGCGGCGCCGCGCTTGACTCGCGGGCCGTCGAGGTCCTCGACGCGCATCAGCACGCGCCACGAACGATGGGCGGCCAGCAGGCAGTTGACCACGAACGTCCGGACATTGCCCAGGTGCAGCGCGCCCGTCGGTGAGGGGGCCAGCCGTGTCACGCGATCGGCCATCCCGTGGAATCTACCGGATTTCAGGCCGGCCGTCACCCGCGGCTAGGAATGGAAGCCGAACCTTGTTGCCGCACCACGCACAGCGCGGTACAATTATCACCGTGGGCAGGAATATGGTCTTGCATGGGAGGCTCGGCCATGGTCGAGATGCACAGGTTTCGCAAGGGCGGGCGGCAGAGGATCGCCTTCACGCTTGTCGAGCTGCTGGTGGTCATCGCCATCCTCATGCTGCTCCTGTCGCTGCTGGCCCCGTCGATGAGGAGGGCCAAGGAGCTGGCCCGCCGGTTCGCCTGCCGAAGTAACGTCCGGCGCCTGGGGGTGATCATGAGCATCTACGCCAACCGCAACAACCGGTGCATCCCTCTGGGCTACCAGGGCAACGCCGAATTCAGGCAGGGCAACTACCAGGTCCTCCACAGCAGCAGCATAAACAGGCCGGATATGCACTTTGGCTGCCTGTACAACGACAAGCTGCTCGATCAGCCCAAGACGTACTACTGCCCCTGCTCGACGATCGAGCTGTTCCAGTATGACACGTACATCAACCCGTGGCTGCACGTCACCAGGCCGGGCGAATGGAACTGGACTCGCCTGGGCTACGGCACGCGCCCCCTGGTGGGGTGGGGCTACCACAGAAACGTGGACGGTTGGGTGATATACGGCTGGCCCGATCGGAACCGGCGCGAGATGCCCCGGACGGACCAGTTGGAAAGCGGCATGGCGATCCTATCTGACATCGTCAGCACTGCCGACTACGTGGACACTCATCATGGCGACGGGGTCAACTTCGTGACGGCCTCCGGGTCTGCCCATTGGTTCGACCGAACTGGGTTCAACTCCGCGTGGCAGTTAGCTCCCGGGTATGGTTTCTTCAACGGCGAGTACGCGCCGGGCTTTTACGATGAGGGGACCTCGCCGCCGAACGGCGTCTGGTTCGACATGGACAGGTAGGTCGCCCCATAGCGGCACCGCGCCACGGATGTAGCTGGGAGTGCGGCATCGCCCAAAACCATGTTGACGCATCCCGGGTAGGCGCGTTAGTGTCTATGTGGCAAGTTGATACGAAAGACAGACCGTATGGATTGTAGGCAAGCTAGGAGAGCATGCGGGTGCGCCGAGCTGCGGTGCCGGCGGCGAAGGGCGGCCTTCACTCTGATCGAGCTGTTGGCGGTAATCGCCATCCTGATCCTGCTTCTGTCGCTGCTGGCCCCGTCGATGAGAAGGGCCAAGGATCTGGCCCGCCGGTTCGCCTGCCGCAATAACGTCCGGCGCCTGGGCGTCATCATGAGTGTCTACGCCAACCGAAACAACCGGTGCATCCCACTGGGCCACCAGGGCTGGTCGGAGTTCAGACAGACGAACTACCTCGTCAACCAGAGCACCGCCCACTTCGCGCGACCGGACATGCATTACGGCTGCCTCTACAATGACCACCTGTTGGACGACCCCAGGGGCTACTACTGCCCCAGCTCCACGTACGGGTTGTTCCAGTACGACACGGACATGAATCCCTGGCTGAAGATCCCGGAGCACCCGCGCTGGTCCACAATCTGGACTCGCCTGGGATATGGCACCCGCCCACTGGTGGCGTGGGGCTGCTGCTGGGAGGCAGGGGGCTGGGTGATGTTCGGCTGGCCCGATCGGAACCGGCGCGACATGCCCCGGACGGACCAGTTGGACAGCGGCATGGCAATCCTCTGTGACATCGTCAGCACCGGCGACTACGTGGACACGCACCACGGCGACGGCGTCAACTTCGTCACGGCGTCGGGGTCTGCCCACTGGTTCGACCGCAGCGGTTTCAATGCCCAATGGCGGTCATCCGTGGGCGATTGGTGGCCTTCGGGCGAGGTCTGTCCCGGTTTCTATAATGACACTACTTCGCCGCCCTCCGGGGTGTGGTTCGACATGGACAGGTAGATTGTCCCTTTCCGGCGCGGCCTTGTGGCTGTAGCCGCCGCCGGCGCATCATCCAGAACCTCATTGACTCATCCGAGGCGGGCGCGTTAGTCTCTATGCAGCAAATCCATAGGAAGAATCGGCGGCATGCGTTCCTGATGATTCAAGAGGGCATCCGATGATGTCATCCTGCGGGGTTGGGTCGCGAAGGGCCAGTGGCGAAGCATTCACGGTGATCGAACCGCCCCTCGGCAAGGCCGGCAGGGCAAGGATGCCTGCGGCGAGGCGGCGTGGATTCACGCTTATCGAATTGCTGGTGGTCATCGCTATCCTCATCCTGCTCCTGTCGCTGCTGGCCCCGTCGATGAGGAGGGCCAAGGAGCTGGCCCGTCGATTCGTCTGCCGCAATAACGTCCGGCGCCTGGGGGTGATCATGAGCGTCTACGCCAACCGCAACAACCGGTGCATTCCGCTGGGCTACCAGGGCAATGGTGAAACCAGGCAGACCAACTACCAGGTCCTCCACAGCAGCAGCAGCGTCAACCGGCCGGACATGCATCTCGGCTGCCTGTACAACGACAAGCTGCTCGACCAGCCCAAGACGTACTACTGCCCCTGCTCTACGATTGAGCTGTTCCAGTATGACACGTACATCAACCCGTGGCTGCACATCACCCGGCCCGGCCAGTGGAACTGGTGTCGCCTGGGCTACGGCACCCGCCCGCTGGCTGGGTGGGGCTACTACGGTCAGACACGGGCTTGGGTGATATACGGCTGGCCTGATCGGTACCGGCGCGAGATGCCTCGGACGGACCAGTTGGACAGCGGCATGGCGATCCTCTCGGACATCGTCAGCACGGCCGACTACGTGGACACGCACCACGGTGACGGGGTGAACTTCGTCACGGCGTCCGGGTCCGCCCACTGGTTCGACCGAAGCGGGTTCAATCTCCAGTGGGAGTCATTCCGGGGATATGGCTACTTTTTTGGCAACGAGTGTCCCGGGTTCTATAACAACGTATCCTCGCCGCCCAACGGCGTTTGGTTCGACATGGACAGGTAGATTGTCCCTTTCCGGCGCGGCCTTGTGGCTGTAGCCGCCGGGGGCGCATCGCCTAGGACCTCATTGACGCATCGTTGG
>Ga0307379_10012748_pt1 | contig 10936 bp, 7 predicted proteins | sample UN2MG_FD_202237 | JGI IMG/M metagenome (GOLD analysis project Ga0307379, IMG submission 202237) | Soil microbial communities from Risofladan, Vaasa, Finland - UN-2 | ecosystem: Environmental > Terrestrial > Soil > Coastal area > Acid sulfate soil | place: Finland: Risofladan, Vaasa | collected... | reverse complement strand
GTAATAGCATTTGCAAATGAACAAGGCGCCTTTATCGCAGACCTCGAGGGCGACCAACTGGCTCATAAAGTCAGGTTAGACAAAGCGTATCGTGAGTCGATGGGGCGGCCTGATGTTACAAAAATGAAAGGCGCCAGTATAGAATCGTATGCTATGAAACCGGTAAAATTCCTTTTCCCGCTGGTTGACGAGTATCGCGAAGTATTGGAACCTTTCAAATTCTTCAACCCCAATGGCGGCCCTTACGGCTTCGTGGATGTCGCCGAGGGTAAAATAGACTGTTACTTCGCCCGCAGACAGCCCTTCGTCGATGTATTCTCGGGAATTTACATCGCCCAGCAGGCCGGTGCAGTCGTAACCGACTTTGACGGCAATGAGATAAAATTCGTCGATGACGAGGAAACAGTCTGGGATGTACTGGCAACGACCAATCAAAAACTGCACGACGAGGTGCTTTCCGTAATAGCTAAATGCAAACAAAATATGGGTGCTTAAAACTTTTATATCTAACATTATTCAAATTCAGATTTTAGAGGAAAAAAAGAATGGCAGACAAAGTAATCAAACTAAAAGATGTAAAAAAAGAAGATATGCCCGCAGACTTCAGGGCTGAAACTTATTTCGACTTTAAGGCTCATCCATTCGAACATCAAAGCCTGCTCGAAGAGAGTTCTTCGGTTTACGGTGCCATACTCGGTATCGATGAATACGCCACGAAATGGCTGGCTGATACAATCGCCGAAAAGCGCTCTTTGGTTAAGTCTTTTAAAAATAAAACTCCAAAACCCGCACACACCATCGGCAACTTTGAAGTTCTGCTTGAAGAAGATGCGGTTTTTGAGCCCGCCCGCGTCATCGGCAGCGAAAAAGATGATGTTTGTCACACAGTTTATATCGCTGAAGGTGCGCGGATAATCGGCAGCGACATCTACCTCGATAAAGGCAGTATCTATATAGGTTCCGATACCACAATCGAATCCGGCGTCGGCATCAAAGGTCCGGTCATCATCGGCAAAAAAACCGAAATCCGGCAGGGAGCTTATCTTCGCGGCGACTGCATACTCGGCGACGGCTGCACAATTCGCGGTGAAATCAAAAATTGTGTCCTGATGAATAAGGCAAACTTCCCCCATCCATCTTATCTGGGAGATTCGCTCTGCGGGTATATGACACACTTCGGCAACCAGGCTACTACCGCAAATCTCGGTATTTTCGCAGGACTGGTGCCGAATGAGAAGCGCCAGCCGCTGGTTCTTCGCTGCAGCGGCAAAGCTTACGACCTTGGCAAGCCGAAGATGGGAATTTGTATGGGCGACTTCAGCCAGATTGGCTGCAATAGTGTTACCGATCCGGGTACATTTCTCAAACCATACACCATAAGCTACGCTTTGGCCAGAATTTCAAAAGGCTTCTACGGCCCAAATGAGATACTAAAGAACAAACCGCTTGAGCATGGTATTATCGAGCGAAGTACTTACAGGCAGCCGGAGTAATTGAGGTCAGCAGGTTTTGTCGGCCTGGTGAAATCGAGATTATGAAAACAATTTTGCTCAAAGGCGGTTTTGTGGTGACACCGGAAGCTGTGATACGCTCCGATATCATTTTGCGCGAAGGCAGGCTTCAGCTTGTCGACGGCAAAACACAATCCGATAAAGAGGTGAACATCAAGGGCAAATATGTGGTGCCCGGATTTGTCGATATTCATTTTCATGGTTACAATCTTTTTGAATTTACTGCTGGTCTATACGACCCTGAAAGTGACAGCTTTGATAACAGCCGCACGGCTTACCGGCAGGGTTTTGAGATGCTTAGCAGGAAGCTCGCTGAGTTTGGTGTGACCGGCTTTTATGTAGCAAGCGGGACCGACTCAATTGATACCCTGAAAACTTGTTACAGCCGGCTTGCCGAATTTTTTAACGGGCCGGAGGATACCCTTCTTGGTGCACGGCTGCTGGGCGCCTTGCTCGAAGGGCCGTTTATAAATCCCAGTATGGCCGGAGCTATGAATCCTGAATTGGTGCAGGAGCCCCTCAGGGAGGTTTTCGATAGTATCGACGACGGCGGCACTATAAAAATGGCCAATGTCGTGCCGGATGCAGGCCTAAAAAGCTGTGAATTGATTCAATACCTTACCGAAAAAGGGATTATCGTCGGGGCCGGCCATACCAACGCGACCTGCAGACAGATAGAACAGGCCGTCAAAGCCGGGCTTAAATACTGCATCCACTTTACCAACGGACCGACCGGCGGGTCATATAAACCCTTCGAAGGCGGTGGCGCCGTCGAAGCCGTACTGAAATTCGATGAGCTTTACGCCGAGCAAATCTGCGACGGCTTCCACGTTAACCCCGCCTACGTCCTCGATATAATAAAGCGCAAAGGCATAGATAAAATCCTTGGCATAACCGACTGCGCTTATGTGGTCGGTTCCGACGTAAAAGATTTCAGTATCGGCGGTGTTCATGGGGCGGTCAGTGATGATGGCACGCACCTTCGTGTAGTCGGCAAAGTTAATACGCTTTTCGGCAGTACCCTTACAATGAATCGGGGCTTTGCCAACCTGCTGAACTGGCTCACAACGGATATGCAGGGTATCTGGAACCGCCTTCACGAAGCCCTTCGGTTCGAAGAGGCTCTGATGGCGGCAGTCAGGATATTTTCCACCAACCCGTGTGAGCTGACAGGCAGAGCGAAGCAGGGCTGCGGCTCGATTGTCGATGGGGCGAGAGCTGATTTGACCGTGCTTGATATTGCGGGCTTGGCTGGTGATTATAAAGTCAGCGTAGAATCGACAATAGTTGATGGTAATATGGTTTACCAAGCATAAAGCTTAACAGACAACAACAGGTTAACGGATAATAATTTATGGCCCGTCAAATCGAGAGTCTGAGACCAGTCAGCGAGTGGATAGAGCTAATCGAAGATACGGGCGGTGAGTTTTACAGCAGGTTGAATGAAATCTATGGTGAAGATGATGAATTGAAGGCAAAAGCCGCTCGGATGTGTTTGCAGGCAGTCGATACTTTTGCTGCGGCGTACGGCCGAGACCGCGGTGTCATCATAGCTCGTTCAACCGGACGAATAAATCTTATGGGCACCCACATCGACCATCGTGGAGGCTCTGTCAATCCTATCGCCGTCAAACAGATGTGGCTTGTTGTAGAGCCGAGAGACGACGACCTCGTGCTTGTAAAAAACGCCGAGCGAGACCGATTTGCCGACGAGCAGTTTCGAATCAGTGACTGTCTGCTGGACGGGAAAAAAATCCGCAACTGGGACAAATGGTGTCATGATGAACTTGAAAAACGCAGGGACAACAAAACGGTTACCTGGTCGAATTATATCCGTGCCGCCGTGTTGTACTTTCAACACCTTAACACCGGACAGGATGGCACTTTTGACCCGGCGATTAAGGGTATGAATATGGTGTTTTACGGTGATGTTCCCACAGCGGTCGGCCTTAGTTCGTCGTCGGCGCTTGTTATGGTCACGACCGAAGCCATAGTCCGTATAAATCAGTTGCAGTTCGAAGATGAAGAGCTGATTGAGCACTGCGGCTATGCCGAGTGGTATGTTGGTACCCGCGGGGGATGCGGCGACCAGGCCGCAATCAAATTCGGCAGGCCAAATGCATTACTGCATATATCCGCCTTTCCAATGACCGTCGGGAATATTGCCCTGCCTGACGGATACAAAATTATTCTTGCCAACAGCTTTGTCAAAGCAAAAAAACGGGCTGGTGCACGCAATATCTTTAACAGCAGGGTGGCAGGTTATGAATTCGGCTTGATGATGATTCGTAAAAACTTTCCGCAATATGCCGATAAACTCCGGTACTTGCGAGACCTCAATCCGGAAAATCTCGGTGTTGAGCAAGCCCGGATTTATCGCATTATAAAGTCGCTGCCGGTCTCTGTTAGTCGTGAGGAAATTTTGAAACTTGTTCCGGAATGCGAGCAGCAGGTTCGCCACATATTCAGAAGCCACGACGAACCTGAAGAAGGCTACAAAATCAGACAGGTATGCCTGTACGGGATAACCGAGTGCATTCGTGCCGATATGGTTCCCCTCTTTCTCCAAAAAGGTGATATGAAAGCTTTCGGCAAGCTGATGAACATCTCGCATGATGGTGACCGTGTGACAAAATTAGTTGACGGGCGGCGACAGCCTGTCGATAATAGTTATCCTGATGCTCGGATAGATGCTCTTGTCAGTGATTTGGAATCTGGTGATGATGAGCGCGCCGAACGTGCCGCTCTTTGGCGACAGGGCGGCGGTTATAATGTCAGCGTGCCCGAAATAGATATCCTCGTCGATATTGCACGGTCTGTACAGGGTGTCGTTGGCGCAGGTCTGGTTGGCGCGGGTATCGGCGGCAGTATTGTGGCTGTTGTAGAAGAAAAATACGCTCAGGAGGTTATCGACAGGATGGCTGAAGGCTACTATCGGCCTAAAAATCTCCCGATTGAAGTTGAAATAATAAACCCTGTTGGTGGTTTGTGCACGTTAGATGTGTAACTTGTTTGTAAATCCAAATTAGAAAGGGACTATAGATGAGCGGCAAACCGCAGGTTTGTATTGTCGGCGGCGGAATGATTACGCAGATACAGATTCTGCCTTCTATCTATCACCTTCAGCGCTTGGGTGTTGTTGGTGATATAAGTATCTGCGCCTTAGACAGCGGCCCCTTGAAAATATTAGCCAAAGACCAGATGCTCAAAAAGGCTTTTCCCGGCCAAACTTTCACAGCATATCCTTCGCTGGATACAAATCCTGATGAGAAGTTCCCCGATATGTTCAAAGAAGTAATCGCTAAAATGCCCCGGCACAGCATTGTTGTGGTCGCCGTCCCCGACCAGCTGCATTATGGAATGCTCACAGCGGCCCTGGAAAAAGACCAGCATCTATGCTGTGTTAAGCCGCTTGTATTAAAATATACCCAGGCGGTGGAAATTGAAAAAATCGCATACGAAAAAGGACTTGTTATCGGCATCGAGTACCACAAGCGTCTCGACGACCGCGCACTGATGGCTCGTCGGCTCTACAGGGAAGGTAAATTCGGCGAATTCCGCATCGGCCACGCTGAAATGAACGAGCCGTATTATTACAGACATTCCAATTTCCAGAACTGGTGCACCTGTGAAAATTCAGATATGTTCACCTATGTTGGCTGTCACTATGTTGACCAGGTTCACTTCATTACGGGACTTCTGCCCAAAGCCGTATCCGTCTATGGAATAGAAGACAAATACCCCAACGGCCAAACCGGTTACCTCTGGACCGATGCACGTGTCATCTGGGAAAACGGCGCCTGCCTGAACGTAACAAACATTATGGGATATCCCGACGAGGGACCCGGCGGCAATTTCCAGGGCATCAGGATGTACTGCGCAGGCAACGATAAAAGCGGTATGCTCGTCCACGACGACCAGTATCGAGGCATCAAATACTGTTACGTGGAAAAAGGCGACGAGCCGGGTGATACTTTCTACGCCGAACCGAGCCCGGATTATTTCAAATATGTCGATTTGGGCGGTACGGGACTAACGCCGGTTGGTTATGGATATCGCTCGATTGAGTATATAATAAAAGCTGCCTGCAGATGCATTGACCTCTCTGGTGGTCTTGCAGAAAGACAAAAGCTGCTTAAACAAATGGACGCCGAAGGCATAATGGCAACGCCGGCAAACAGCTCCTACAATGAACTGGTAATGGAAGCCGGTCGGCTGTCGATTCTAAATGGCGGCAGAGAAGTTGAGATAACCTACGGCAAACACGCAGGGGTCGATTTTCGTAGATATTAATATTGTCTGTGATGGTTAGTTTTTGAGTATGAAAGGAAGATAGAAAGAAAATGGCAAAAGAGTTTCCCCTTACACCCGTTGAAGTAAAACCAATATCAACAAAGTTTCGCAGGCTTTCAGGGATGCTCCCGAACGAACAAACTATTAAGGAGATAAAAAAACTGCGTCTGGTTGAGTCGCTGAGTATGCGCGGCCAGCCCCCGGTTATCTGGGACCGGGCCGAAGGTGTGAATGTTTATGATTCTCACGGCAATATGTGGCTGGATTTCTCATCGGGCGTGCTTATAACCAATGCCGGTCACGGCCGAAAAAAAATCGCTGATGCCATTATTAAACAGGCCTCTAAACCGTTGCTTACAACCTATTGCTTCCCAAATCAGCCCAGAGTACAGCTCGTACAAAAACTGGTTAGCCTTGCTCCCGAAGGTTTGAATAAGGCCTTCCTGCTTTCGACCGGCGCCGAAACTACCGAATGTGCCCTCAAGCTTATGCGCACGCATGGAAGAAAAATCGGCGGCGATGATAAAAGTATTATAGTTTCGTTTGAAAATGCCTTTCACGGCAGGACGATGGGAGCTGTCCAGATGGGCGGTATGGCCGGAGGGAAAGCCTGGATTAAAAACTTCGACCCTGAAATAGTTCACGTACCTTTCCCTGACGGTTTCAGATGTGAAGATGTCAGCTTTGAGTTGTTTGAAAATACCCTTGCTGAGCTTGGTATCAGCCCGGAAAATGTTGCTGGCGTAATAAGCGAAACATATCAGGGGGTCGGACCGAACTTCATGCCGAAACAGTATGCCAAAGACCTGCGAAACTGGTGCGATAAGTATCAAGCCTTGCTGTGCTTCGACGAGGTACAGGCCGGCTTTGGCCGATGCGGCACTATGTGGGGATTCGAACTTTATGATATTGTGCCCGATTTGTTCTGTCTCGGAAAAGGATTCAGTAGTTCACTTCCTATAAGTGCTGTTTTAGGCACTGAGAAAGTGATGGATTTATACGGGCCAAATGAAATGACAAGCACCCATTCCGGTAATCCGATATGCTGTGCGGCGGCTTTGGCAAGTATTGAGGTGATTGAGGAAGAAAAGTTGGTAGAAAATTCCGCCAAGGTCGGGAAGGTACTCAAAGAAAGGCTGCAGGCCATACAGAAGGAGTTTGCCGATTTTATCGGTTTTGCCCCGTCACAGGGTTTGGTGGGCGGACTGTTGATGGTCAAAAAAGGCAGCAAAGAGCCAAACTACGAGATGGCCTGGGATGTGGTCAATATTTGTTTCCGCAACGGACTGTTGATGTTTGCACCTGTTGGCGTAGGTGGCGGCTGTGTCAAAATCGCACCGCCGTTGTGTATCACCAAAGAGGCTGTAGAAGAAGGCTGTGACGTAATTCGCCAGGCTCTCGCAGAATTGGTTTAAATAATCCGTAAAAGCCGGCAATTCCCGTTGGCAGGTCTTCACGCTGTTGGCAATGATTCTATTTAGCTTTTGGCCTGGTCAAGTATCAGGTCTTTAACTCTCTCGCTGGGTAAATTAAGAGCACCGAAAGCCGCCGCAGCCGCACTTCGCAACTGGGGGTCGATATCAGTTGAACTGACCAGCGAATAAATAGCGTCTATCATACCCCCTTCGAGAAGATTAGCGTTAAGCTTGGCGGAGGCGGACAGGGAATTAAACGCATAAACCCGAACCTCCGCTGAATTGGTCTCGGCAAGGGCCATCGCGGCTATCGAGCGCTGAGCATCCGGGCTTTCCAGTCCAGCTAATACCCGGCCGGAGAGTATCTGGATTTGGGCACGTTTGTCCTTCGTTGCATTTATCAATGCGCTTTGAGCAGCGGACAAATTAATAACGGGATTTCTTGATTGAACTAACCTGAGCATAACCTGCGCCGCACGAAGAGCGTAGCTCTCCGCCGATTGGGCATCCCACAAGTCCGTCTCCTCGGTAACTCCCTCACCGGTTTCTCCAAGCGCCGAAGCTAAATGCGTGGTGACTAATTTATTTTCAGCGAAGTCTTCCTTTGGCCCGGCAGAGGCTATCGCTATGGCCGCACTATACCGTACCGCCTTATTGTTGAAAGTTAAAGCCTGGACCAGTGGCTGTTCTACACCGATCCGATATAGCAGAGACTTTTCACCGGCCGTACTCGCCAATGCCTCTATGGCCTGAAGGGCAACGTATGCATTCTTGTCTCTGATAGCTCGTGCAAGCGCCTGATGAAGATATTCTGCCCCTGCGGTCGTGGCGTAAACTCCGGCATCGGCATGACCAGGACCAAAATAATTCGGCATATCGATACCTGCTGACTCAGCCTTGAAATAAGCGGCCTGCCAGAGACCGACGGCCATGCCGAATCCGGCATCGGCCCTGAGCGCCCACTCGCAGCATCTCATCGACATAAGCTCGTTGAAATAACTTTTGTCAACTTTTTCAGAAACCAGCTTCTCAACTTCAGCATCCCAGAACCATATATTCGCAAAATTCGCATCTTCTGCCGGCGCTAATGAATCGGCATGATAATAATAGTTCTCGGCAAGCTGATAGAATAATCGCGCTGCCGGAAGATTCAATGCCCCCGGGTCAATCTGACCGATGCTTTGGCTGGCCAGACCTCTAAGTTCGGCTGAGCTGTCCTTTTCGATAACGTATTTCAGATATGCCAGCGATTGCGGATAACTAATATTGCCCATCGCCTTTATTATTTCAGCTTTGACACCAACGTCTTTGGTCTGAAGAGCAGCCGCAAGAGGTCTTATCGTATCTCTGCCCAACTCCGAAAGTCCCCAGACAATATTCGGCAATTCCTCACGGCGGGCCTTGTCCGCTATAGCGTCAACTATATATACTATTGCATATTCTCCGGCGTTTTTGAGCCTTTCAACCGCTGCAAGCTGTGCCCGGGACGTCCCGCTCAGCCGCCTTATCTCATCTGTAATAATCTTTGGGTCCGAACGACGGATGAATCTGCCCTCCTCGATAACACCGAGTAGCTTGCCGCTAAGCTCGACCAGCTCGGCATCGGATGCGGTATCAACCACTCTCAGTAAAATTTCGTATCCCACCGGGTTTTCTTCACTAAGGGCAAGTAGCTCCACCGGGTCTGGCTTGCTCTCCAGAACCACCTGTGCATAACCCTTGGCAAGGTCCAGACGGCCTATCTTCGTGTAATGCAAAAAGTCGTTCCAGTTCTCCTTCAGTGTCTGTGCCAAAACCGGGCCGCTTAAAAATAGTCCTGCCGATAAAATTAGCACTATAGTTTTTCTACTGTACATCAGAATGTCTCCAAAAGATTACCTGCGCCTGTCACAAAACCCGTTTTGGCGGTAAAAAACCTTAAAAAAATGGCTTCAGGGCTGCTTTTAACAAAATATCGTCCCGCAAATGGCTTTTCGCTTCACTTTATGCCAAAAAACCACAAGCTAATATATAAATATTCGTCCTTAAAGTATGCATACTACAATAAAAAACCCCTTCTGTCAACAAAAAACCCTTCTGAACAATCGGGATAATAAGATTATCGGACGCTCGAAAGATGCTGCAGAGGGTTTCTGCCGTTATTTCGACTTCTGGGCGATTTTACAGGAACGGCTGGGTCTCAACTTGTGCACCGGCGTTTATTTTAGCTGCTATCTCCATAAATCTCGGCATTGCATAATCAAAAAATCGCCGGTAACTTTCGCAAAAATAGCTTTCACCAACGCCACCGTTGCTAACCCTGTCTTTCATACACCCGCCGCGACAAAAATCAACCGCCCTGCATACAAGGCATTTGTTGCAAAGATTCTGCTTGGCACGGGCAAAACTGCGTTTTTTACTGCTTGTGGCAAGTTTTTCTATCGGCGTTTCGAAAATGTTGCCCAGCCGCCATTTCTCCTCGACAAAAAAATCACAGCAGAAACAATCGCCAGTATGCTCGACAACAATATACTGGCTGCATTGTTTATCGAACGTGCAGATTGTGTGTTTGCCGCTTAGGCAATACCCCAAAGTCGAATCAAAGTCCCGAATGCTCAGTTTCCCCGGCCCGTATTCGTACCACCGGTCGAACGTCCTGCACAAAAATTCACCGTACTGTTCCGGCCTAACCGAAAAATCCGCAACCTTCCCTGTACCCGGCTCCGTTTCAAAACAGGAAATAAACTGTAAATACCTAATGCCCTTTTCAATGAAAAAATCGAACAGCTCATCCGGGCGCTCCACATTTTTGTTATTCACCAGGGTGAGGGTATTGAATTCAACCTGGTATTTCTTGCAGGTTTCAATGGCCCGCATTACCTTGTCAAAGCTCCCACCCCCGCTATGGTCTACACGATAGTAATCGTGAAGTTCCCTCGGACCGTCGATACTTATACCGGCAAGAAACTTGTTCTCATGCAGAAAACGGCACCAATTCTCATCGACTAAAATCCCGTTGGTCTGCAGCGCGTTGCTTACCTGTTGGCCGGCCTCGCCGTATTTCTTTTGAAAAGACACCGCTTGTTTATAAAATTCCAGCCCCATTAGTGTCGGCTCGCCCCCTTGCCAGGCAAACCCCGAAACTCCGAATCTCAATCCGAGGTAATCTTTCACAAGCTTTTCGAGCGCCTGCTCGCTCATTCGCTGCCTGCCCCGCCCGACCTCTGGCGCTCTGTCCTTATAGAAACAGTATTTGCAGTCAAGATTACATTCCGACCCGGACGGCTTGATTAAAAGAGTAAAAGCCTGCATTGTCCTTCTTGTCCTCGAATTAAATAAGTAAGTATAACTATCCTTGTATAATCATTCAATTTGTATATGACCGTTTGTAGTGGCTTTTTATAAAAACTTTGATTTTCAAAAATTTTTGTTGTGGTTCTGCTCTGAAAATATATACTCACGGAATTACGGCCCGCCCTTTTGAAAAATAAATCGGGTCTGAGAACTCAAAGACCTGGATATCTGGTTGGGCAGCCGCAAATTCGAATACATAAACGGATAACTTCAGGGTTTTGAAAACATAAAACGAAGGAGAAAGTTTTTCAGGTGGATGGTCTTGTTCCTACAAAAGTGTTTTTAACTAAAGGCGTCGGCCAACATAAGTATCAACTGAAGTCTTTTGAGCAGGCTCTCCGTCAGGCGGGAGTGGCCCAGCAAAATCTCGTTCAGGTCTCTTCA
>Ga0307379_10012745_pt1 | contig 10939 bp, 6 predicted proteins | sample UN2MG_FD_202237 | JGI IMG/M metagenome (GOLD analysis project Ga0307379, IMG submission 202237) | Soil microbial communities from Risofladan, Vaasa, Finland - UN-2 | ecosystem: Environmental > Terrestrial > Soil > Coastal area > Acid sulfate soil | place: Finland: Risofladan, Vaasa | collected... | reverse complement strand
CTGCTTCGCGAAGATCGGCCAGCGCTGCAGCGGCACGTAGAACATGTGAATGGGTATGCCCTCGGCCTTCAGCGCCGCAACGAACGCCTTGCGCGAGGCGCCAATCTTCGTCTGGTCATACTGAAGGATGAGGTTGTAGAAGACGGGCTTCGTCTCCGGCAGCCCCGGCAGAGGCGTGATGCCCTCCACGGTCCCCAGCGCCGTCAGCAGCGTGTTCGCGTTCGCCCGCCGCACCTCGTTCATGTCATCGAGCTGCGGCAAGAGCGCGCCGGCGATGGCCGCGTGAAACTCGCTGATCAGCCAGTTGTGCCCGACGTGGCTCCAGCTGAACGTCCGCCACTGCCGCATCCGTTCGGCCATCGCGGTGTCGTTGGTGATGACGACGCCGCCGACACCGGCCGAGAGGTTCTTCTTCTGCTGGAGGCTGAAAGCGCCGAGATGGCCGATCGTACCGACCTTGCGGCCCTTGTACTCCGCGCCGTGGGCGTGCGAGCAGTCCTCGATGACCACGAGGTCGTGCTCGCGGGCGATCTGCATCACGGCATCCATGTCACAGGGATAGCCGTTGCAGTGGACGGCCACGATGGCCTTGGTTCGCGCCGTGATCTTGCGGCGCACGTCGTCGGGGTCGAGGCCCTGGCTGCGGGGCTCACTATCGACGAACATCGGGATAGCGTTCTGATCGACCGCCGCCGAGGCGGAGGCGACGTAGGTGTAGGCCGGCACGATGACCTCGTCGCCGCAGCCGACGCCGGCCGCCGCCATGGCGACTTGAAGCGCCAGTGTCCCGTTGGCAACCGCAACGGCGTGCTTGGCGCCATGGTATGCGGCAAACGCCTGTTCGAAGGCCTCGCACTCGTGGCCGAACTGAGGGTGGTAGCAGTTGCTGCGAGCAACGCGCAGAATGGCCTCCTGCACCTCCGGGCCGTACTGCGGCCAAGCCGGCCATGGCTCGCTCCGGACCGCCTGACCGCCCAGAATCGCCAACTTGGCCATATCACGCTCCTCGCTTGCAGAGGCGCCCGCGCCGGCACGGTCCCGACAGGTCGCCGCGCTGGTTCTCATCTCAAGCATATGCCCTCGGGGCCGCGACGCCAAGGGCCGGTCCAGGCGGATCGATTGGCGAGTCCCGAGGTGAGGCCGAAACGCGCGCACGCAATGAAGCTACGTCCGTCGGGAGGCGGAGACGATGGCGCCCATGGCGGTCAGGTGGCGGTCGAGGGCGTCCTGGCCGCGGGACTGGAGGGAGTACCAACTCACGGGGCGGCGGTGTTCCCGCCAGGCCGCTTGCACGTCCCAGGGTCAGACGCTACAAGAGCGGGTTCGGATTGACGTGTGCAGCCGGCCTGCACACTCTACGCCACTGGGAGTGAGCAACGATGAAGGTCCTGATTACCGGTGCGGGGGGGTTTCTCGGCCGGGGGCTGGTGGTGCCGTTCGAAGGCCGGCACGACCTGCGCCTGATGGACGTGGCGGACTGGGACACGCCGCACGAGAAGCTCGTCGGCAGCGTGGCCGACCTGGAGACCGTTCGCAAGGCCGTCGCCGGCTGCGACGGCATCGTGATCGCTCACATGGCCTCGCGCCAAGCCGGCTCGTACGAGACGCCCACCGTGCCGTTCGACGCGAACGTCAAGGGCACGGCGAACCTGTTCTTCGCCGGCGTGGAGGCCGGCATCAAGCGGTACGTGCTGATCTCGGGGGAGGTGGTGGTTTACGCCCACGAGAAGTTGCCCCCCCGCACGCTGGACCTGCCGCTGCGGTCCCGGGGCATCTACGGGCTGACGAAGGTCTGCCAGGAGGTCATCGCCGAGCAGTACCAGCGGGAACACGACCTGCACGTGGCCGCCCTGCGGGTGGGCTACATCCTGTCGGCCGACGACCCCAACCACGTGGTAAACAAGTACGGCAAGCACATCCGCGAGCGCAACGCGCCCTGCACCGACCGGCGCGACATCGGCTTGGCGGCGAGGCTGGCGCTGGAGCTGCCGGACCTGAAGTTCGAGGCGTTCTACATCCTGGGCGCCCCGGAGGCGGTCAATGTGTACGAGATGGAGCCGAGCTACAAGCGGCTGGGCTGGAAGCCACAGTACGACTTCACCTGGCTGCCGGCCGCCGCGCCCGAGGGCGGGTGATCGCCGGCGCCGCGGGGATTCACTGACGGCCATACAATCTGGTTGGAGGCGTAGAGCATGAAGGTCCTGGTCACCGGCGCGGGCGGGTTCCTGGGTCAGGGGCTTGTCGCAGCCTTCGAGGGCAGGCACGAGCTGCGCCTTATGGACGTGCGAGACTGGACCACGCCGCACGAGAAGCTCATCGGCTCGGTGGCCGACCTGGAGACGGTGCGCAAGGCCGTCGCCGGCTGCGACGGCATCGTGATCGCTCACATGGCCTCCGTCCAGGCGGGAAGCTACGAGACACCGGAAGCGCCCTTCGACGCCAACGTCAAGGGGACGGTGAACCTCTTCTTCGCCGCCGCGGAGGCGGGCATTAGGCGGGTGGTGCTGGTTTCCAGCACGGCCAGCATCGGGGGCAACCTTCGCCAGGGCAGCTTCGCCACCCGCGACCTGCCGCTTCGCCCGCAGGCCTTCTCCGGCATCTACGCCATGACCAAGGCCTGCCAGGAGGTCATCGCTGAGTACTACAGCCGCGAGCAGCAGATGCAGGTGGCCGTCCTCCGCGTGGGGTACATCCTGTCGGCGGACGATCCGAACCACGTGGTGGACAAGTACGGAGAGCACATCGCCGTGCGCCACGGCGGCGGCACGGAGCGGCGCGACATCGGCCTGGCGGCCCGGCTGGCAATGGAGTTGCCGGACTTGGGGTATGAGGTCTTCTACGTGATCAGCGCGCCGGAGGGCGCGAGGCACTTCGACGTCGACTACACGCGGACGCGATTGGGTTGGGAGGCGCAGCACGATTTCACCTGGATGCCGGCCGCCAAAGCGCAGGAAGGCTGATCGCGGGTACGACAGGCGTCCCGCCTGTCGCCTGTCGGCAAACACCCGACGTGCACAGGCGAGACGCCTGTGCTACCCTGCACAGCGCAGCCGCCTCATGGGAGAACGCACATGTACTACAAGCCAGTATTGAGCAAGCCGTACAGCCAAGCGGATCTGGAGGCGATTCTGGCCGACGCGATCCGCGTGCTGGACAAGCTCGGTGTGGCCTGCGAGGACCCCGCGACGGTGGAGACGCTGACGGCGACGCCTGGCATATGCCATGAGGCCGGTCGGCTGAGGTTCTCGACGCAGGCGACGCGCGAGCACATGGAGGAGGTATGGCGAATCGCCCAGCCGGAGACGGAGGAGCCGCCGTTCGTGGCCAAGGCGCCGTGGTGCTGCCTGAACTACGCCGACCCGCAGACTGGCGAGGTGCGCCCGGCGACGACGCAGGACGCGATCCTGGCGACGCGGATGATGGACGCGCGGGGCGACAGCGATTGGCCCGTCCCGGTGATCCCGTCCGACGTGAATCCTCGCCACCAGACGCTGCGAGCGGAGTGGGTGGCGATAGGGAACTCCCGATACCTGGGGGGGTTCATGCCCGCCACCGACTTCACGGAGATCGAGTTTCTGATCGAGATGAATCAGGCCGCCGGACGGACGTATCAGCTAGTGGAGCAGATCGGCATCAGCCCGCTGCGCTTCAACGATCACGGGCTGGCGGCGGCGAATCATTTCGTGGGGCGCAAGGACGTGGCGGTGCGGCTGGTGGGGCCGATCCCAGCCGTGGGGTCCACCTGCCCGTTTCCGCTGCGGTCGGCGATGGTCCAGACGGTGGCCGAGTCGCTGGCGCTGAGCGTGACGATCGCGCGGCTGGGCCTGGGGACCGGCGGGTTCGGGGCCGTCCTGGAGCCGATGGATTTCCAGTACATGACCATGACGTTCGGCAGCGTGGAGGAGATGCTGTACGCCCTGGTGACGGCGCAGATGTCCGAGTTCCTCAACCGCCGCCCGCGCCGGCACGGCACCTTCCACACGACCTCCAAGCTGCCCGACAGCCACGCCGCCGTGGATCGGGCAACGGGCGTGCTGTGGCAGGCGCTGCTGGGGGTCCGCCGGTTTCGGGGGGCCGGCCAGATGTCCGTGGACGAGGTGTTCAGCCCGCAGCAGGCCATCATCGACGACGAGATCCTTTCTCGCGTGGCGAGGGTGATCCGCGGGCTGGATCCGCTAGCGGCCGGCGGCGACGCGGTGGACGAGATCGCCGAGGGGCTGGAAACCAGGACCTACCTCGATCTGCCGCAGACGGTGTCACGATTCCGCGAGTTCTGTCACTTCCCCAAGCTCTTCAAGCACTGCAGCCTGGGGCACTGGCGCGCAGAGGGCTCGCCGAACCTGCTGGCGGAGGCGTGGCGCATGGCAGAGGAGCAGATCGCCAGGTGCGACTTCCACCTGCCGGAGGACCAGGCGGCCGCCGTCACTCGCGTCTATGAGAAGGCGGTGAAGGCCGTCATATAGATCAGTACGGGTCCTTCCGCGGGTCCCACAGGCGCTTGAGCGTGTGGGCGACCATCTTGGGCTGGCGGCTGCGGGTGAACACGCCCTTGCGGTTCAGGATCACCCGCTTGTTCTCCTGCGAGCACTTGAAGTCGGCGAAGACCCAGATCTGCTCGCCGATGATAAACGGCTGCCTGCGGAACCAGGCGATGGTCCGCTCGACGAGCTCGCTGTGGTACTCCTCGGACCAGACGACTTCAGGCAGCCAGGTCAGGCCCGAATAGGAGTCGGCCCCGAACTCGCCGATCAGGATGGGCTTCTTGAACTTCTTCCAGTAGCCGGTGACCTGGTCCTGGAGCTTCTCCTCCAGCAGCTCCAGGTGGCCGGTCACGGAGTACCAGCAGGCGTAGATGTTGAAGATGATCAGGTCGAAGAGCTGCCCGATCTTGTCGTCGCGCGGGTGCAGCGTCAGGGCCTTTGAGATCGGCCGCGTGTCGTCCAGCTTCCGCATCTCCTTGACCAGGGCTGTGAAATACCTCAGCGACCCCGGCTCGCCCTTTTCGTTCTCGTCGCCGATGCTCCACATGATGACCGACGGGTGGTTCTTGTCGCGGTCGTACATCTCGCGGAGGGCCTGGAGGTGGTTCTTCAGGGTCTTGGGCGTGGCGGCCCGCATGGAGACCGTCACCGCTTGCGACTCGGTACACACCAGGACCCCCTGGCGGTCGGCCATCTGCATCTCCTCGTCCGAGTGCGGGTAGTGCGCGGTCCGGAAGGAGTTGGCGCCGATCCACTTCATCAGGTTGAAGTCGCGCACCAGGTACGACTGGTCCAGGCCCTTGCCGATGATGTCGCTATCCTCGTGCCGGCCGAAGCCCTTGAAGTACACAGGCTTGCCGTTCAGCAGGAGCTTGTTGTTCCTGATCTGGACCTTCCGCACGCCGATCGGCAGCGTGTACTCGTCCAACAGCTCTCCCCGGGAGTCCTTCAGCCGCACCGTCAGATCGTACAGGTTCGGCTTGATGTGCGACCAGAACTTGCAGTTCTTGATCGTCACGCTGCCGGCGGCCTTGTTCCGGGCGACGCGGGCCGTGCCCTTCTCCCCGCCGACGGACACCTCGACGGAGACGCCCTTGCGGCCACATGTCACCACTTCGTAGTTGACGATGCCCTTCTTGCCGGAGATGTCCGTCTTGATGGTGAGGTCTTCGACGTAGTCCTTCTCCGTGCAGTAGATCTTCACGGGGCGGTGGATGCCGCCGTAGGGATAGAAGTCGAACGGCACGCTCGGCAGCGTATTGCTGTGCCAGGCTGCGTAGCCGCCGATGCTCGGATCCAGGTTGCCCTGGGGGATCGTGTTGGCGTCCAGGATGTAGTCCAGATACACCACCAGCAGATTCCTGCCGCCGTAGCGGACCGCATCGGAGATGTTGAACTCAAAGGGCGTGTATCCGCCCTCGTGGTATCCCATCTCGCGGCCGTTGACCCACACGCGGGCGCGGAAGCTGGCCGACCCGAAGCGCAGGTGGACGGCCTTGCCCTTCCACCCCGCAGGAACGATGAAGTCGCGGGAGTACCACACTGCCCCCATGTGGTTGTGCGTCTCGAGATCCGTGTACAGGTCGTTGTAGCTGGAGGGGACCGCGACCTCGCGGTCCTTCGGCACGCGCTTGGACCAGCTCTTCTTGAGGCCCTCGTTCTTGAAATCGAAATTCACGTTCCAGACGCCCGACAGGTCCACTACCGTTCGGGTCCGGGAAGGATGCGGGTACAGCATCGGAATCTCCTTTCCTTTGGCTGATCGCTTACGTTGATCGCGCTCGGTTTGCCGTTGTCATTCTCGCCCGCGCCAAAGCCGGCCACCGGGAAGCATCAATACTCCACCAGTGTCCCGTCATGATAGACGATGTGGTACCGGCCGTCCTTGTCCGATCGGGCAAACAGGATTCGGCCGCTGAGCTTGCGGCCCTTGAGCTCCACGAAGATGTCTCGGCACTCGCCGACCTGCGTGTACGCCTCCTCGCCGTCGTGGAAGACCACGTGCACGAGGTTGTCTTTCACTTCGCACGCGGACACCAGCCGATTGAGCTGCGCGGGCGTGGAGCCCTTCAGGTTGGCGACGACCAGCGAGACGAACACCTTGTCGTCGATGTTCGCCCCGCGGTAGCGCAAGGCCGGCACCACCGAGTAGCGGTTCAGCATGTTGTTGCCCTCGGGGTTGCCCAGGAAGCCCTTGGCCGGCACCTGCCCGTTGAAGCCGTGCAGGTTCCTGATGAAGCTGACCTTCCTGCCGGCGCGGCAGTACTCCCAATCCTTGCCCGAGCGGATCGTCGGCTTGCCCCGGTCGTAGCCCAGGGCCATGCCGCCGTCGAAGATCATGAACTTCCGCTTGGCCACCACCTTGTGAATGCGCAGGTGGCAATCGGGCCGCACGACCAGGTTGGTGTAGATGCGGTTGCGCGGATCGCGCTTGCCGCCGGGCGCCGTGAGAAACGGCATCTGATACGACGCCGAGAAATGGTCCCCGGTCGCCAAGTGCACCGGATACATGCGATGGAGGAAGTGCTTGCCGTCCTCCGACGCGCAGACGCCGCCGTCGAAGTTGAACGTGTCCTTCAGGTAGGTGATCTCGAAGCCGAAGTGCGACGAGAATGAGAGGTTCGAGTACTTCTTCTTGGCCCAGTCGCGGCTCTTGTTGAGGTAGAGCATCACGTGCCCGGTGTCCTGGTCGCCCTGGAGGATGATGCCGGCGGCAGGGACGGTCACGATGTAGCTCTCCTTCTCGATCTCGTTGGGCTCCTCGCGGCTGGTCCAGAACGGGTGATCCGGCGGGAGCAGGAGCGTCCACCAGGCCTTGGCCCCCCAGTAGGGCGACTGCGTGCTGGAGTACGACTCCGGCAGCGGCAGGTACTCGCCACGGAAACCCATGGTCATGTAGTGGTTCCGAATGGCGCCGTTCTCGACGAAGTACTTGACGTTCCCGCTGCAAATGCGCCGAGACTGGCCCGGAGACAGGGGCGAGACGCCGAACATCTCGGCGATCGGGAAGATCGACACGGCGGCCATCCGGTAGAGCAGCGACCGCCCGAAGGGCACGTGCACGCCGTTGGCGGCGAAGAAGTACTTGTAGTTCTCCAGGAACTCGCGGGTTCGCCGTCGGATGGCGGGGATCAGGTCGGGCCGGCTCCCGGGGTCCATCATCATCCACAGGTACAGGTACGGATGGATGGTCCAGGCGTTGTAGTACTCGTAGCACGGTGCGTCGCCGTCGGAGTACCACCCGTCGCCCGAGTAGAACCTCAGCATGCCATCCAGCATGAAGTCGATCTCTGTGCGGCTGTACTCCCTGCCGAGGGCCTTCAGGGCGGCGTTGACCAGGACCTTGAACAGGAACCAATTGCCCTTGTAGGGCTCCTTCTCGATGATGCCCTTCAGCCAGTCGGCCACCTGGTCCTGCTCGGCGGGCTTCATGCGGTCCCAGACCAGCCGGCGGGTGAGGAACAGGAAGACGGCGGCCGCGGCGGACTCCACGATGGTCTGGTGGTGCGTGCGGATGTCGCCCCAGTAGTCGTCGCCGGCCTTCGGGTTGGTGCCAACCAGGATGCCCCGCTTGCAGTATGCCGCCAGGTCGATGGTCTTGCCGTCGAGCTTCAACGACCCGTCCTTGTGGTGGTACAGGTACGGCCCGGCCATCCACAGCATGCGGGTGAAGCCCTCCATGCCGTCGGTCCGCGCGTCGTAGAAGCTGCCGGTCCCGCCGGGGTAGCGGATCATCGAGCCGCCGGGCGTGGTGTACTTCAGGCATCCGATCATCAGGTCCTCGAACACCTCCTGCCAGTGCGCGCGGGTCCAGCCGGTGTACGGCGAAAGCTTCCTGTTCTCCGGTGTTCGCAGCTTCATGGTGTCTCCAATGCTGACGTGTTCAGGTTCGGCCGTGCCCGATGAACACTGACTCGGGCTTCAGCTCGGCGGGCAGAGCCCGCCCTACGTTTCGCGGCCCTGCCCGTTGCCGGCCGCCAGGACCGCCTCGACGTCGCCCGTTCGCATGTACTCGATCAGCTGGTGGAAGGTGATGCAGTGGGCTTCAGGGTGCTTTCTCCGGCCGGCCACAAGAACTTCCGTGAGGAACCCCTCCAGGATGGCCCGCTCGTTGCGGTGACTGCCGTAGTAGTCTGTCATGCCCCACTCGTGGAAGGCATTGACGATAAGCGGCGGCCGGAAGCGGCTGTTGTAGCGATACTCGAAATTGGCCCTCATCATCTCCACGCCGTCGCGCACCGGGTAGTCGAACTTGCCGGAGTAGTCGGTGAAGAAGCCCTTGGTGATCGGCTTGTGGACGGGCGGAGCGTTGCCGTCGATCATCCCGATGTCGATGGCCCACTCCTGCCCGAGCTTGTACGGCCAGAACTGCACGTCCGGGTGGGGGATAGCGGTCTGGTAGCGGGCCGTCACGTTGTTGGCGTTGTACTCGAAGCGCTGGCTGCGGAGCAGGTCGCGCGAGAACTTCCGGTCGCGAAAACCCGCGTGCCCCCCGCCGCCGGACTTCTGGCTGTACACGTGCCACAGCCCGTGGATGTTGTCACGGAGCCACTGCCGGCAGCCGGCGATCTCCCGTACCTGTCCCCGCCGCGGCAGGGCGTACCAGTTCACCCCGCCGGGGTTGTGGTTCAGCGTGTGGTTGCAGAACTCGCAGCCCAGGTCGTACATCCTCTGGTAGAGGAGCTTGATCTTCTCCAGATCGGCGGATCGGGGCGGACACGGGGAGGTGTACATCGTGAAGGGCGCCCGCGCACCCTTGGCGCGGAGGCGCTCGATGATCTCCAGCATGGCCTCCACGCCGGCGAGGCTCTTGCAGTCGTCGAAGGCGATGATGATGAACTGCGGCGGGCGGCGGCGGTGAGGCGGTTTCAGCATCCGCGGATGACCCTCGCAGTAGAACACCGCCTCGTGCCGCGCCAGGCGCTTGCCGTTGCGCGCGGCGGTGATGCGGACTGTGTTGGCGTATTTCCGCCATCCCTTCTCCCGCGGAACGGACAGGGCGTAGCCGTCCCTATCGGCCTGGAAGCGGTACGTCTTGCCGGCGATCTCGGCGGTCAGGCGGGCGCCGCGGATCGGGTTGCCCTTTCGGTCGCACAGGGCGGCCTCGATCTGGAGCGCGCCGTCCCTTAACCTCAGCACGTCGCTTTCCAGGCGGATGTGGTCGGCCAGGCCCACGTGCCTGCCGCCCCGACGCGAGGCGAAGATCGCCGGGCTGGTGCTGAGAGTCACACCCAGCAGCGCGTACTGCCCGTAGGGCTCGCATCGCTTCAGTGAGACGGACGCTACCCTCTTGGTCGGCTGGGGATTGACGATCTCGGCGACATAGACGCACTTGTGGAACTCGTTGTCCTTGTGATAGCCGGTCCAGCCGATGCGGCAGTTCGCGAACTCGCGGGGGAACAACCAGTCGGCGACGTCGCGGCCCACGGTGATCGGGTGGTCGGACCGGGTGCCGTCGGCATAGTGGAGGCTGTAGACGACCGGCGTTCGGCCCAGGTCGCCGCGGTCGATTGTGTGCAGCAGGTACATCGCGGCGAAGGACGCATCGACGGGCAGCGTGCGAGTCTCCGAGTCGTCGGGGCCCATCAGCAGGAGGCACTTCCCGCCTTTGGCCTTCGGATCGACCACGCGGAACGGCACGGCTGCGAAAACCCCCGGGCCTACGGGCAGGCCGTCCAGCTTCTTGGCCGCGATGGGAAAGCCGGCCCATCCGCTCTGGGCGGGAATCAGGGCCGTCGCCAGCCCGGCATTGCACAACGGCTTGAGGTCCACGAAGGAAGTGCTCACGGGATTACCTCAGCGACTCGCCCGCGAGGCGCGCTGCGCGCCGTTGGCGAGCTTCCGTTCGAAGGGGTCCGAAGATTGGGCGGCCTGCCGCAGGTTCTCGGCAGCGATGTCCGCGATCACCGCCAGGGCCGTGGCGCGCAGGTCCGGATCGTCCTTGGTGAACGCGATGGACCGGTCCACGGGGAAATCGTCCGTTCGGCCGTTGAAGAAGCTGGCCAGTGCCGGCAGCGCCCGGGCGTCGCCGATCTGGCCCAGCGCCCGCACCGCCTTGAGCTTGATCGCGTAGAAGACGTTCTGGAGTGGGTTATCGATGATCAGCGGGACCGCCGAGCGGTCCTTCAGGGCCGACAGGGCCTTCATCGCCCGCTCCTGCGCGTAGTCCACGCCCTTGAGCATTTCCTTCAGAACGGGCACGCCGAGCGGGTCGCCGGCCTCCGCCAGCAGGCAGGATGCCTCCACCACATCCATTGATGTCAGCCGGCGGCCCTGCCGCCGCGCCGCCGCGATGCCCTCCCGCACGATCCGCCGCAGGCACCCCAGCACGGGCTTGCTCTTGAGGTGGCCCCCAAGCAGTCGCAGCGTCCTGTCTCGCAGCCCCTCGGGCACGCGGGCCCATCGCTTCGGGTCGCTCACCAGCCGCAGAATCTGCTGGATTCCCTTCCGCGGCGCCA
>Ga0307379_10012744_pt1 | contig 10939 bp, 8 predicted proteins | sample UN2MG_FD_202237 | JGI IMG/M metagenome (GOLD analysis project Ga0307379, IMG submission 202237) | Soil microbial communities from Risofladan, Vaasa, Finland - UN-2 | ecosystem: Environmental > Terrestrial > Soil > Coastal area > Acid sulfate soil | place: Finland: Risofladan, Vaasa | collected... | reverse complement strand
AATTCTTGTAATAAAGAAGCATCAGCATCCGTTAAGAACTTAAAGTTAGACGTAGGTAAATTGGCAATATCCTCTAACTTTAGCTTTTTTATATTGATGATTTTTGACTTATCCAAGAATTTCGTGATCAGTTCAATATTTTTATCAGGCATTTTTCTATTACAGATTCCATTAATTTATAATAAATATAAAAATCTACACTTATGATCTTTTTCTTTCGATAACTCACTATCATTATAATTATTATTATTATTTAAAGTCAAAAAAATCTAGAGATTATTGAGTAAATAATTTGCAATTGATATAATCGAAACAATTACTAATATTAGAGAATTAAATCTCATAAAATTCATATTCCCTTAGAAGTGTAAAAAATAATTTTTAAAATCTTTCCTGAATTTGAAATCAATCAATATGGTTTAGTTTCATGTAAAAATCATCCTCATCATGAGAAATTTATGAAGTACAAACCTAGTGCCCGAAGTTATTTTAGCTTGAGAGGTTTAATACTTTCATGTCAAACTTGTAACCACTATGTAAAAGATGATTGTTATTTTTCACGAGAAGAAATATATGATATAATAAAAAAAAAAGGGGTTTTTCATCGGAAGTATAGATGTGAGGCATGTGGTTGCAGAATAGAACTGTTATTTAACATTTTACTAAAAGAATATCTTTTTTCAATGAAAAAAATAAGAATTCCTTTAATTTGTTGTGGATGTTATTGGTTGCTACAAAATAAACAAAAGAAAAAACGCAATATTTCATTATTTATTTACTTCGTTCCTGCATTAAGTATTGCGATAATTATAGCAGCTTTATCAATATTTCAATTTAATTTAATGTTCTCTGAACCATTTCCAATTATCGCAATAGGAATTTTCTTTTCCTTTGCTTTGTATCTTCCATTAAAATTTTTATTTAAAATAATCAAATGTAATAAATTTAAGCATAAGATGTTCTTGGATTGAATTCATGAGATATAGTAATATCTATAAAAATCTACTCTTATGGTCTTTTCCATTCCTTATAATTAATTTTAATATTTAAAAAAAATTGAAAAAAATTGTTTATTTGATTTAATATAAAGGAAGAATTACATGAATAGGTATCCTTTAACCATTCAAATTATGAATTCATTTAACAATTCTGTCAAATCTTTTTGGCAAATTATTAATTGAGATCAATATGATTCCATATATTAATTATCTAATTCTTAAAAAAAAGGAATGAGGAAAAAAAAATGTCAAATAATGGAAAATCAAGTTTTCTTGTCATTTTAGCATTACTAATAGGAGTTTCTGGAGCAGGTTTAGGGGCTTATTCAGCCTTCTTCCAAGAATCGATCGCAGGTCCTCCAGGTGTAGATGGAATAGACGGAATAGATGGAACCGATGGAATAGATGGAGTAAATGGAACAGATGGAACAGATGGAACAGATGGAGAAGATGGCGCTGGTGCAGGAGAACCCGTTTATTATTGCTCTTCTGAAGCAGAAATTAATGTTGCATTAACAGCTATTGGTTCTGGGTCAGGTTCTATTACAATAACACAAGATATTATCCTCACTAATAGCATTACTATAAATGGAGGGGGGAGCTACATTGTCCAAGGCGTAGCTCCAGGTATAACACTAGATTGTAATGGTGATCGAAGTGCTATACGGATTTTCACAACCCAATCTTGTATTATTAGAGATCTTACAATAGATGCTACAGATGTTACGTCAACTATAACGAATATTATTGTTGTATCAGATACATTCACTTACATCGAAAATGTACGCATATTTGGAGATGGTGATAGAAAAGGGCGTGGAATTTATATAGACAGTTCAAATGTATGGGTTACAAATTGTCATATTAGAGCGGTTCTATACGGAATCTATGGACTCATAGGTGGCGCATATTATGCGCATATCTCTGATAATACGGTTTACGAATGTGAGGATGGTTCAGTAGGTCATGGAATATATCTTGGAGGAGATTATAGTACATGTGATAATAATTACATTGCATATTGTCAAACAGGTATTTACGCTTATGGTATTCAATGTACTGTTTCAAATAATGCGCTTTATAGTAATTATTATTACGGTATTCAAGTATGGTCTGGTGGCGCCTCATATTCTGGAAATTCTATTCGAGGTACTAATCCAATTTCATCAACCGATAATTATGGTATTTTCGTAGGAGCGGGTTCAGATTATAATATAATATCTGGTAATCTTATAAGCGATTATGTAAATTCTGGCTCAGGTACTGGAATAGGTGTTAGAGTTAATGCTGCTTCAAGTGACGAAACAACTATAGTGGGTAACACGATACTAAACTGTGATACTGCTATTTCCGATGCAGGCACAAACACTTATGCTATTAACAATAATATAGCATAGTAATTTCCAATTAAATTTTAAAAATTCTTCAATTTTTTTTCTTATTTAAAAATTTTTAATCTAAAACTTAATTATGATAAGATTAAACTATTAATACTAAAATGCATGACTTCTAATGTATGGATTCGAATTCTAATAATTTCGGAGATCAGTTTCAAAACAAATCTAAATATGTTCGAGATGATCTTCCAAAACACTTTTTAGATTGGGAAAATAAACCTAAGACTTATAAAACCTACGATAATCCCGTAAAGACCATTCATTTACCTACTCCTAAGTTTGATGAGAATTTAATGTTTTGGAAAGTTATCATGAATAGGCAATCTTTGAGGAAATTTGGTCAAGAAGCACTTGATTTAGAACAAGTTAGTTTATTACTATTTGGGATTTCAGGGATAACGAGAAATTACCCTCAATTTGCTTTTCGAACAGTTCCATCTGCAGGAGGTCTTTTCCCTATTGAAACTTATGCTGTAATAAATAATGTGGATGGAATTGACCCTGGCGTTTATCATTATAATATAAAAAACTATGATTTAGAATGCTTGAAATTAGGAGATTATCGAATTGAAACAATGAAAGCATGTTTAGATCAAAGAATGGTATACAACTCGGCAATAACTTTTGTTTGGACTGCACTAATCGAGCGCTCGAAATGGAAATATCTTCAAAGATGTTATAGATATATCTACATGGATGCGGGACACATTGGTCAAAATTTTTACTTGGTTGCTGAAGCATTAGGATTAGGAGCTTGCACAATTGGAGCAATTTATGACGATGAATTAAATAATTTATTAGAAGTCGATGGAGTTGAAGAAACATCGATTTATGTAGGGGTCATTGGAAGTAAAATTAGCCAAAAATAACTTGTAATGATTAGAGTATTACACTATTTCTAGACTTTTAGAAAAAATAAATCATTATAAAGGATAAAATCTAAAACTATATTTTAATAACAATAAATTTGGTTTAAAAAATGGAAGAATTAAATAAAAAGAATAATGAAGAAAACGAAATTATCCATAGTAACTGGAATGGAATATCATACGGTTTCGGATCCTTTTCAAGAGAATTCTTGAGAATGGCTTTTTCCGCGTACGCATTTTACTTTTATGAAAGTGAAGTTGGATTAGACACGTGGATTGTGGGTTTAGCCTTCGTATTATTTGCAGTCTATAATATGTTTAATGATCCCATTATAGGATATTTTACAAATAGACCATTTAAATTCACGAAAAAATGGGGTAGACGATTTCCTTGGATATTAATCGGTGGATTGCCGTGGGGATTGAGTTATATATTGATATTTTTACCACCCACGCTTAACACAACAACTGGGGCTTTACCATTATTTCTATGGTTATTATTTACAACTTGCTTGTTTGACACGTTTCATTCGCTTTTTTTCGTCAATTTTCAAGGATTATTTCCTGACAAATTTCGAACAATGAAGGAACGCAGAAAAGTAAGTGGATATCAAGTAGCCGTCGGTGTGATTGGAATCGCACTTGGAGCAGCCCTTCCTCCATTATTATTTGATTTTGCTGACGTTACATCTTATGTTTGGCAAGGTGTTATTTCTTTTATTATTGTCGTATGTGGATTTATCTTGGCAATTCCTGGCACAAGAGAAGATCCAGAAACTATTAATCGATATTTAGAGTCAGTAAAAGAAGTGAGAGAAAAAACATCATTTTTTAAGATGTTAAAAATCACAGTAAAACAAACACCTTTCATTGCTTTCATGGCAATTTATACCATGTATAACTCGTTGGTAGAAACAATGCAAGCTTCTATCCCTTACGTTGTTCGCTATAGCTTGAATAAACCTTCAAGTGCCACCACTTTAGTATTTGCAGGATTTCTAATTGGTGTCTTGGTTTCGACTCCTTTTTGGATTAAATTAAGCCATAAGATCAATGATAATAAGAAAATAATGGTCATATCCGCATTTTTTATAGGTTGCGCCACTCTTCCCATGTTCTTTATAAGAGATTATGTTGGCATTATTATAATCATGTTCATCTGGGGAATTCCCTTAGGTGGATATTGGACTATGATATCTCCTGTATTTTCAGATGTTATTGATTATTCTGTTGTATTGACTGGAAAAAGAGAAGAAAGCGTTTATACGGGATTTCAGCAATTCTTCGGCAGGCTAGGAATCGTTGCTCAAGCCTTGACATTTTCTATTGTTCATACACTTACTGGATTTGTTGAATCTGCTCCAACTCAAACAGCTGAAGCTATTACTGGAATTCACATCCATTTAGCAATCATCCCCACGATCTTCATCTGGATTGGAGCGCTTCTATTCTGGAAATTCTACAAACTTACTCCGGATAAAGTTGTCAATAATAGAAACATATTGAAAGACATGTCAATTTAATTTTTTTTTATTTTTTTTAGATTTTATACTAATTCAACTATATAGTTGAAATTGATTAAATTAACAAATATCATAAAAAAATTAATAGAATTTGTTTAATAAAGAAAAAAAAAGGTTAGATTTTATTCCTTTCTTCCTCGAAGGAAGTATAAAATTAATACCGCTGCTAGTGCTCCTAATCCTATAACTAAACCAAGAATTAGACCAAGTAGGAATGGATCAAGAGAAACACCAGGAGTTGCAGGTAATTGACAAATATTGTTTTCATAGATGTTGTTAAAGCTATTAGTTTCGTTGTAGCAGTAAATGTTATTTGCCAAATTATTTCCGAATATAAAATTGTTATTACTCGATATTAGATTGGTTCCGTTTACATTGTTATAGACAGTATTCGAAGCTATGCGATTACGATCGCTCAAAGTTAACTGAATTCCGTTTAAGGTATTATCATTAGCCTGATTTAATGTTATATAATTATTATTTGAGCTGCTGATATAAAAGCCATGATGTTTATTATTAAATACTGTATTTTCGTAAATCAAGTTATTATGACTGTTCAGACCTAAAGCAATTCCACTTAGATTATTAAACGATGCTATGTTACCTTTTAAAATATTTCGTTGGGAGCTTGAAAATAATTGGATGCCATCTTCTCCATTATCGTAGAGATTATTAGATTCAAGTCTATTATCATTGCTACTAGTCATGATTATTCCGTTTCCAATGTTATTAAATGCTTCATTATCTATAAGTGTTAAATTATCACAGCTCGTCAGTTCTATACCATTCGCACCGTTATGGACTACAGAATTTTTAATAATTGATGTATCTTCAGAACTACTAAATAATATCCCATCAAGAGTGCTATGTTGAACGGTGTTTTCTTCTACACTATTATTATTACAATTATTTAAATAGATTCCAATTTGATTATCATTGACTATACTGCCTCTTATAATTAAAAAATCAGATGTAGAGATAGAATATCCATAATTCCCATTCTCATTCGCAGTATTTCCCTCAAAAATACTATTTTCTAAGGAATTAAGCGTAAATCCATTAGTGGGATTATTATTAATTATGTTTGAATAAAATGATAAATCGTTTGAAACTGAAGCGTGTATTCCAGTATTACCCAATAATGAACAATTATTATTTCTAAAAACAATTTGGCTACAATTCATAATATCGAATCCAAATAATGCAGTTGATATATGGTTATCCTCAATTAGCCCATTTGAAGTATTTAAAAACCATATTCCGTAAGTCACTCCGTCAAATTCGCAGTTTAGAATTCTAAAATGTTTTCTAGAGTTTGCGATATGTAAAGCGGTAGGAGATGTAGTATTAAATATATGATCGCGAATTATATAAGGATCTCCAACCGTTCCAGAGCCTGTACAAATCCCCGCTGCCTTTGCTGATGCCCAATCGCTAGCAGGATTAGTATCATCAATTACAATGGACGTATTATATACTGTAGAAGATCTTAGATCGTTAATTAATGTAATTTTTTGGGTGTGAGAATTTGAATTTATAGTAGAGAAAATAAATCCAAAATTTATAGCGAGTATTGCTATAAAGATAGAAATTAACACAGTAGTTCTTGTGTTTTTTGATTTCATTTTTTTTCACTCTTTTATTTCTTGTTATATTTTTTGTAAATTAGGTGTATGATTATTTTGATATATAAAAAGCCTTGAGGAATGAAATTACCCAATAGAAAAAAGATCTTCAGTGAGACATTTTTTGAATACTCAGCATATAATCATTTCAAGATTCTTTTTCTTCAGGACCAAAAATATCTAAAAGTTTCCCTGCAAATTTTGTGAGTAAACTTGCTTTCGCTATCGCTATTCCCTTCTTAGAATGACCAAATACCAGAACTTGATCCCCTGGGTTTATGTCGAATTGCTTTCGGGCTTCAATAGGAATTACGATTTGTCCTCTTTCGCCAACCTTTACAGAACCATAAAAATATTTTCCTTTGGTAACTTCAGTCATAATATCTCAAAATCTAGAAAAATAGTAATTTATTATTATCAGAAATTATTCGTAAAATTTAAATATTTATGAACAAAATGATAAGTATGAAATATATGATAATAATGATTAAAATGATAGTGATTCATAATGAGTGAAGAAAAGCCAAAATATGGATGGTATGTTAAGAATTTAATTTTATTTCTTACTATAATAGGATTGTTTGGTTTAATTGTTTTTATTATAGGATTAAAACTTCTAGGAATGCTTGGAGTTATTCTAAGTATAATGGGTATAACCTTAATGATATTGTTTTTATGGCCGGGAGTAGGATTGGCTATAATGAATATTATCTTAAGTAAAGAAGCTTCTGAATTTCAAGGAATGGAAATACTAAATAAGTTCCAGTCTCCAACGATATTAGATATAGGATGCGGAACGGGTAGAACAGCAATTAAAATAGCTAAATCGTTACCAAAAGGAGGGCATGTTAATGGTATAGATATTTATAATGTTAATGCAATATCGGGTAATTCTCTTGCAACAGTTATTCGAAATGTAGAAATAGAAGGAGTAAATGAAAAGTGTACGTTTCAATACGGTTCTGCAACTGAAATACCTTTTGAAGACAATAAATTTGATATCGTGAACTTATCTTCGGTACTTCACGAGATACATGATTATGAATGTAAAGAAAAGGCAATGAAAGAGATTTACCGAGTATCAAAATCAAAAGCCTTCTTGTTAATAGGTGAATGGAATCGATATTCTTGGCAATTGATCTTATATTCGGGGATATTTTGCATGGTGTTTCAAAAACGCAAGTATTGGGATGATTTAATTGAAAAACAGGGATTCACGATACTTAACTACGAAAAATTTGGGGGATTTGGACTGTTTACCGCTCAAAAAAGAAACAGTTAAGTTTTCATAGAACCAATTAATTTAATGAATGAAACAATTAAGGAAATAAAATAAAAAAAAAGTAAATTTTATTAGATACTATAAGATACGCTTCTTCCGAATGGTATTTATAGCTATAAGGCCCATTGTAAGGAATATTGAGCCGAAAACTATAAATATATCATAACCAGGAATTCCAGGCGTTGGGGTTATTGCTTCAGGATAAATTTGAGCCCACATGAAAGCGATTTCATTTGTCCAAATTTCTAATCCATCAGGATACGTTGAATCGTCTGTATCGTCATAATATTCAGAAAGTCCAAATGTATTACTAATAGCACGTCCGTTAACACCCAAAATTATTGCATTGCTATCGACAGATGACGTACTAGTTAAACCAGCTATTCCTGTGGCATTATTATGAAGTGTGACATTGACAAAGTCTGTACCAAAAGGATTTAATGACGTGGTGACATTATTTGCACCATATTGAGCAGGAGTATTAAAAATTGGATGATCAGTATCCCATATATAGACCACTGGCGGTGTGCTTAATGTTGTACCTTCATATGTATAACCAAGATAATCCCATAAAGGACTCGCATTTTGTTGTCGGTAAGACCAAATTATTAGATGTCCACCATTATCCATATAATTAATTATATCTGAAGCATAATTATCTATATAACCTATATTAACAACTTCATCAACTATTACCAGATCCCAATCGTTATTCACTAAACTTAAGTTAAAGTAAGAACATGTGAATGTAAGATAAAAATTGATTCTGAGATCATTCAATGCTCTCGCCACAGGTCCTCTGTAGACATTATCATTAGGATCAGGATTAAAATGATCCCCAATTACTATTAGTACCTTAGCTTTAGATGCGGTTAACCAATTTATCATATTAATAGCATATTGAAGGTTATTTTGATTGCTAATATAGGATTCTCTTAAAAAGAAGAGATCTGCTGATAATATTACTCTTCCTTTTCCGTATTCTTGAGCTCCTATAATAATATGATTAGCATCATTTCCCCAGATAGGAATAGCACTCCCTTCATAAGTTATTAATCCAGGATCAGAATAACTACAGTCTAATTGAGTACACCCTTCAACTGTTGGATGTTCATTGTAATAATTTACCACAGAACCTCCAATGTCACTAGTATTGATTTTTAAATCAAACGAGGATAGAAGATAATTAATATTTGCTGCTCTATCTCCAAAAGTTCCTGCTAATTGCCATCTGTTACCAAGTATAAGAAGATTTCCACCAATGTTGATCCAATTCGTTACAGCAGAAACTTCGGATGATGTGAAGTTTATATAAGGAGAAGTAATAATTAAGAGATCATATGGAGCAAGAATTGATTGAGTCAAATTAGATGATGTTCCTGAATGCAATTTATCTATAGTATATGAGCGATTGACCAAATTGTTCCTAAGAGTTTCAAATCTAGATGGAAAATCTGCAGATTCATCCCAAGAATCGATTCCATAATAAGGTTGGTGTGCTAAATCGAATAATATTCTACCTTTCGGTCTTGGACATGCCCAAATGACTGCCTCGATGAAGATATCCTCCATTTCTGCATTCAATTCAGCTGTTCTACCTGGTAAGTGAACTATCTTCCCTCCTTTATCTGGCGGATCTAATGCAACAATTGTAGCATGATCTAGAGATCCCTCTTGAATGGCTAATCTAATCATATCCGAACCATATGTGGTTGCTTGCATTGCAGTCCAATACATGTAATTAATAGAAGCTCCTATAGTCTCAAAAATATCCCCAACTTGATTATTTTGTGTAATAGGATGTCTAAGTGTTATATTATGATTATTAGTAGCTGAAGAATATGCATAGTACGTACCCCATCCTTCATCAACAGATTCGGGTACAAGTATTCTTTCCCAGAATAAGTAAGGGAGAGCACTGTCGAAACTTAATAACCCTCCACCCCCTAACCAAAACTCCTTTACATAATTAGATATATTTACTTTTGGCAAATTATCAGCCATAATGAATACATCATAGTCCGCTGTCATTAACTTATGTTCATAAATATCTTGTGTGGTTAATTCTGAAAAGCTAAATCCAGCAGTTGATAATAAGGGAATCAAGGCGGAATAATTATTTGTTAAGGTACTATAGGAAGAATATGCAGGTTGGGTCACATTTGGCTCATTATAAATCGCAACTCTTATGGGGTTACTAAGCATCTGAGAACTTTTTGGAGCATCTGTAACTTGAATTTCAGCAGAAAAAACAGATGGAATCATGAATATCGGAGATAGCAACATTGTAAGAGATATCAGTAAAAAAATTGTGTTTTTATTATTTCGCATTAAATATCACATTTTTATATTATTTTTATAATTTTTATTAAAAATATAACCAACATAGTGATATTAGTATTTAATTTTAATCATGCATAAATAGAAATGTTGGACAACTATAAGAAAAAATATACAAGTCTAAAATGATAATTTAGTTTAATTCTATATTCTTTATATTAGAGTCTATCTTAAAATAAGTATAATAAGTCTTGATTTAAGAGTGAACGAATTATGAGCGAAAAAAAAGAAAATATAAAAATTCTTGACCGTTTAAGCACCATGTTCCATAAAATTTTTGAAACGAGTCATTTAATCTATACCATCTTTTTCATTCTCGTGATTTTAATAATCTCATTCATGAGTTTTAGTGAAGATGTAGGAAATTTAGTCCTTTTTTTCGCTACTATGACTTCACTGATGTTTTTAATATTAACAATTTTAGGAATGTTCAGCAAGTTAGATGTCTATTTGTTTTCAAAGGAACGTAATAATTACGCAAGAAAATTGTTCGCATTAATGATTGGATTAGGGATAAGTTTAGTTATATTATCACTTTACTTTTTATTTGGCTCTTCTAGTCAAATTATAGTTCAATTTTTCGGATGGGATATTCTTTTACCTTCATTATTTGTGATTATTTATTTTGGATGGAATCTTGTTCAAATTTTCTTCATTCGTATAAGTTTTGAAAACATGGCAACCAAAGCTAACAAAATGATTATAAAAGAACAAGGATCAAATTTGATCCGAAATAAAAATATAAGCATAATTTTCGCTACTATAGTAGTTTTGCTTACAATTTTAATTCAAGTTTCTTCATATTTTGCTGCTTTATCACTATTTAAACCTATAAGCCCGACCGACTCTTCAGTTCCTTTATACTGGTTTCAAGGTTGGAATATTTTCATGTACATGTTGATTTT
>Ga0307379_10012740_pt1 | contig 10943 bp, 7 predicted proteins | sample UN2MG_FD_202237 | JGI IMG/M metagenome (GOLD analysis project Ga0307379, IMG submission 202237) | Soil microbial communities from Risofladan, Vaasa, Finland - UN-2 | ecosystem: Environmental > Terrestrial > Soil > Coastal area > Acid sulfate soil | place: Finland: Risofladan, Vaasa | collected... | reverse complement strand
ACTGAACCGTTTTAATTTTTCTTATGTACGCGTTTGGTTTTTCTTCTGTAGGGGCTTGATTTATCAAGCCCACCTTATGATTAATAGGATGGGGTTTATTTCACAAACCTATTTATCCGTTCGATCAAAAGTACGGGGTTGATTCATTCGCAGGAATTTGACTTATATTGTAGGGGCTTGATTTATCAAGCCCACCTTATTTTTGATTTTATAAAAGGTATGATTGATGAATCAAATCCCTGTATAAAAAAGGAGGAGAGGGGCTCAATTAATCAAGCCCCTCCTGGAGAAAATTATACAAAAAAAGGGACCAATGGTTAGTTTTTCTTCTTTACTTTACCTGATTTTGAGGCCGAACGAGATGAAGAGGATGACGATTTTTGTGAAGCTTTGGAGGAAGAAGAACTGGATTTTGATGAACTTGAGTTAACTTTTTTTGAACTAGTTCCTCGAGAAGAGCTTCCTGAAGAGCTTTGTGAAGAACGACTTTTAACGGATTTGCTTGAGCCAGAGATATTTTTATAAATCCGGCCAATAAAAGAACTAGATTTTTTTGGTTTTATTATTTTCGAAGGTTTATTCGCACTTACTTCCCGGGAGGAAGTATAACCGGAGGAATTATTTTTGACGGAACTTCTGGAATTGTAGATCGGTTTTTTCTCTCCGGTTCCGCTTACTTCTTCTGATTTTTTCTTAACGACTTTTCTTTCTTGAGAAGGGTAAACTCTTGCAGCCGTCTTTTTTCCGATCCTATTTGAATCTACTGCTTCAGTTTTTCTGACGGTGGTTCGACTCGAGCGGTTTCTTGCCTCAGATTCAGGAGAAGTGACTTTTTTCCGGAGAAGTACCTTTTTGCCGTCAAGCCTTTCGACGGATATCTTGTTGGCAGTGGGCCTCATAGGAAGCCGCTGTCTGGAAAGACTGATTTTGCCCAGACTTTTAACAGACTCCTGGGAGAGGGCAACCTTGGAGACATTTCGTGCCTTGAGCTGATTTTTATGGATAACAGTAAGAGAGCGAGAATTGTAAGGATAATTGTGCCCTTGGAACCGACCATTATACACGTTGTTGATTATCACACCTGGATAGCCATAGTAACTTAAAGGTGCCCAGCCAAAGTAATCATAACCCCAGTACCAGCTAACCCAAGCAGGACCCCAAACTCTCGTTGGGATCCAGTACCAGCCGAGACTGTGCCTCCAATGCCATCTGCCGAAGTGGTGTGTGCTCCACCCCCAGGATTCGTATGGAATCCAGGTCCAGCCGCATAAATTGAGCCATGTCCACCGGCCGTTGTAGTATGGTCGCCAATAGGGATCAATCCCTCTGGGGACCCAGACATTACCATGCGGAGCCATGTAGACCCATTCGCCGTTCGCAGACAATTCATATTCAAAATCTTCCAATTCTTCTGGAAGATAAGCTTTTGCCATACGCTTAGGAACCTGGGAATCCCTGTGTTCGCTCCATCTGTCAAAACTATCTTCAGCAACCGCGTAGAATCGAGTGGGCTGGGAGGTAAAACTGCCAGTTGAAACTTCAACTCTTTGCTCGTTATTTATCAAGATAGAGTCCGATTCTCCAGCCGCCTCCAGCATGCCTTCAAAAACGAATATTTCGGTCTCGCTGCCCTGCCTCACATCAATTCTGTAGAGCCCGTTATCCAGAACATAAATAGAAACATCATTAGTGTGAATTTCAATATTCTTTTCTTCCTTTAAGTCCCTCACGCGGAAATAGATATTCCCTGTCCAGACTCGAATCCGTATGAGCTCAGATTCTATTTTTGGTAAGGTCAAAAAGTCTATTTTGGTTTCATTGTCCAATCTGACATAATTTCCATTTCCCAGGTAAATTTCTGCGAGTCCATCAGTAGTACCCATCCTGTCGCCTTCAGAAACTGGCATGTTCACAACGCCTTCCTCAAAAGCCAGGTCAGTTGATCTCTGGATATAAATGTCCCCCTTCACATAGCTTAACCGGGCAAACGAATTGTTTGTGTAACGAGTTTCCTCTGCGTTTGAAATTGAGAAAAAGAAAAGAATCGCTATCAGAATTCCTGTTGTTTTTCTCATTTTAATTCTCCTCTCATTTATTCCAGATTATTTATAATGCAAATACTATGCCAACCTTTTTTTCTCCTTAATCCACTGATTTTGGGCATATATAATGTCCTTAAAATAAGACGATTGCAGTGTTATAAATACACTTTTGTCCTGCAGGTGTTTGATGAATCAAGCCTCTACATCGGGCTCGTGGAGATCTTTCCAGTATTTTTGCTGTGTCTCAAAAATTGGAATCAATTCTCTCAGGGCAATGGCTGAAATTTTTTCTTCTATCTCCGGTTTTTTTGCTTCTCCAGCTAGATGGAACAAGACTTGCTTGACTCCTTCCCTGAGACCTTGCAAATCATAGCCTCCCTCCAGGGTAAAAAGAATTCTCTCCTTCGAAAAATCATGGGCTAGGGCAAGAAGTTCAGAGGTGAGAGCCCCAAATCCGTCTTCGCTTACCATCATCCCTCCCAGCGGGTCTGCCCGGTAGATATCAAAACCGGCAGAGACGAGGATAAATTCTGGCTTGTAAAGAGCCGTGATAGGAGAGAGGATTTTTCTGAATATAAAGAGATAATCCTCGTCTGTTTTTCCCGCGGCAAGTGGAACGTTGACAGTAAAGCCTTCACCGCTTCCCAGCCCTGTTTCATCCCAGTATCCTGTTCCTGGGTAGTGAGGGAATTGATGTGCGGAAAAATAGAGAATATCGTTTCTGTCATAAAAGGAATGCTGGGTTCCGTTTCCGTGGTGGAGGTCCCAGTCCACGACCAGAACACGTTTGAGACCGTGCTTTTTTATTAAATATTCAGCACAGATAGCAACATTGTTGAAGAGACAAAATCCAGCGGGCCGCTCTCGTTCAGCATGATGGCCGGGCGGCCTGACGAGGGCAAAACCATTTTGAATTTTTCCTTCCATGATCAAGTCTGCAGTTTTTAACAAACCGCCTGCAGCAAGCAGCGCAACTTCATAAGAACGGGCTGAAGTGGCTGTATCAGGGTCAAGAACAACTCTTTCTTTTCCCGAAGTTTCTTTGATCAAATTGACATAGGAAGGAGAATGAATCATCTGAATTTCTTCCTCTGTTGCAGGACGAGGTTCTATCTCTAGATAAGGGAAAGTAATTTCCTTTTCCACCATGTCGTAGATTGCATCTAATCTCATCGGGTTTTCCACATGGGCGGCACCCATATTGTGTTCCATGTACCGCCGATCCTTGACAATTCCTGTCCTCATTTGCTCCTCCTGATATTTGCTAAAATCGGGATCATGGGGTCAAATCCTTATTTTTAAAAAATGCTCTCCACTTCTCAGGTGGGGGTTTAGGAGTAAGAAGGCTTACCCCGAAGAGGAGAACAAGAGAAACTGCCAAAGCGGGATAGATAGCCGGAATGCCGAAAGGAAGATGTCCCTGGATTTTATTTACGATTTCCCAGACGATGGTCACCGTTGTTCCCCCCAACATAGACAGCACCCCACCCGAAGCTGTTGCCCTCTTCCAGAAGAAGACAGCTACAAGGGCTGGAGTGATTCCGGCTCCGTAGACAGTGTAGGCGGCATAAGCTGCATCCAGAATCCGCGGGAAAAAGGAAATAAGAGAGTAAGCGATTACACCCAAAACAATTACCGCCAATCTCGAGTAGAGAATCATTTTCTTATCTGAAAGGTCGGGATTTATAAACCGCTGGTATACATCTCTGATGACGTTCGTGGCCGGCACAAGAAGGAAGCTATTAGCAGTGGAGATGATGATGGCCACTATTGCCACCAGGAGAAAACAGCCCACGGCAACAGGGACTCCTTTATGGGCCACGAGGATAATGATTTTTCCGGCCTCCTTTGCTTCAAGGCCCTTAAAATAGCTGCTGCCCACAACTGCCAGACTCTGCAGAGCGACTCCCAAAAGGATAACTCCCACTATCCAACCTATGACTGATTTTTTTGCTTCTTTTGCATTTTTGGCCGAGAAAAAGCGCTGGTACATGTTTCCCTGTCCCAGGGCAAGAAGCAGTGTCGGGACAAAATATCCCATGGCCTGTACCCAGGTCATGTTTCCCAAAAAGGAATGGCTTCTTTCGGTCACGTTGGCAACGATATAGTCCATTCCTCCCACATGCTGGATGAGAAAAGGAAGGGCAAGAAGGATGCCGGCTATCATGACAATGCCGTTGAAAATATCCAGATAGGCTACAGAGATCATGCCGGCGAGAAGGGTATAAGTGATGACAAATACAGCTATGATAATTATTCCTGTCCCAGCGGAAATTTTTCCTCCAGTGATAATATCAAGCACCCAGCCTCCTCCTCGAAACTGGTAGCTGACAATTGTCACATAGGCTATTATTGTGACTACGGTGGCCAGAATTCGGGCCCACTTGTTGTACCTGGCCTCCAGGATATCAGGAACAGTAAACTGGCCAAAAGTTCTTACTCTACCTGCTATGAAAAAAACAATTATGATGCCCAGCCAGCCGCCGCTGCTGCCGATAAGTGAAGAAAAGCCGTGGTTGTAACTGAGATCAGAGACGCTAAAAATATCTCCAGAGCCAATCCAGCTGGCAAGGAGAGTTCCCACAAGCACAGGAGCTGTCAGGCTCCTGCCGGCAACCAGGAAATCTTCTTTTTTTTTCAGCCGTTTGGTCAGGCGAAGACCGATGGCAAAGAGAACAACAAAATAAAATAATATGGTTAGCAGGTAAACCATTTTGGCGTTTTATTTTTTCTCAGGGAAAAATTTTTCAAGTTCCTCTGGTTTTGGCTTTTTAGTCAGAAGGCTGACCACAATCAACGAGCCCAAAGAGATGATCAAAGCAGGATAGATGATAGGGATCCCCCAGGGATCTCCTTCTGGCGCTTTATCTGGAGGCAAGACTTCTGCCAGGACCTTCAGGACTATACAGGCCGCAGTTCCTGATATAATCGAGGTTAATCCTCCGGCTTTGGTTGCCCTTTTCCAGGTTAAAGCTGCGATGAGGGCAGGAGTAATTGCAACTCCGTATATTGTATAAGCAAAGAAGGCCATTCCGAGCACTGAAGTAAGCCTCATGGCCAGGAAAAATGCGATTACCCCGAGGAAAACTACAAAAACTTTTTGGAGGGCGACCATATTGCTTTGGGAAGCCTCTTTTTTTACAAAGCGCTGGTAAATATCGCGCATAATGGTTGTAGTAGGAGAGAGAAGGTAGTTCATGCCTGTGGAGATAACGACAGCACATGCCGCACCAAGAAGGAGAATTCCTACCGGAGCGGGAACCAAGCTTTTGGCTGCCATAAGAACGACTTTTCCTCCTTCCTTGGGAATAGTAAGATCAATCTGTCCTTTAAATTTGCTGTAAGCAAACACTGCAATAATCACGACCACAGTCTCAACAAATACGGTTCCGATTGTCCAGAAGATAACTGCCCTTCTCGCATCTTTTGGTGTTTTGGCACTGTAGAATTTCTGGTACACACTCTGCACACCCATAAGAAGAAGCATGGTCGCCAGAAAATACCCTCCTACTTTGAGAAAGGGGTGTGCTCCGAACTGCTCGTTTACGACAGCGAAATAACCAGCATCGAGTACTTGAGTCGCCTCTGGAAAACCACCAGCAGCAAGATAGACAAAAGGAACAGAAAGCAGGCAGGCGAGGACGATGATAATTCCGTTGGGTAAATCCGTGTAGGCAATCGCAATCATTCCTCCAACAGCAGTAAAAAGAATAACAAAGGTGGCAGCGATGATGGTGCCTACTGAATCAGGAATAGCTCCATCGGTTGCAACATTGAGAATGAACCCCCCTGCGACAAATTGATAGGAGACAATAACCGTGAAAGAAATGATAAGAGCGATTGCGCCGAATAACCGGGCAACGGGCCCATAGCGCACCTCCAAGATGTCGCCAATTGTATACTGGCCGAAGGTTTGAATTTTTCCAGCCAGAAAATAGATAACAATAATACCCACCCAGGCACCTGCTGCCAGCCAGAGAGCAGAGAAACCTGCTTTCGAAGCGAATTCAGCTCCTGCGATAAAAGTTCCAGAGCCGATCCAGGTGCAGATTAGAGTAAAAACCATGACCGAGGTTTTAAGTTTTCGGCCGGCAACCATGAAGTCTTCTTGGCTTTTGACGCGTCTTGCTCTGTAGAAGTTGAGACCGGTCAGGACGATGAGATAAGCGAGGATGATGTAAAGATAGGTTGACATGAAACCCTCCTTTTCATTTTATAACTTTCTGTCTTATGGTCTTTATATTCTTTCAATTATCTTTAAAACTTTCAAATGTTTTTATTTGAAAAAGGGGACAGGCTACTTTTTTGGAAAAAAGAGGGCTCTCTTTAGTTGTAGACAGTAATTAAAGAAAAAGTAGCCTGTCCCCTTTTTCCCAAAAAATTGTCATTGCGAGGAGCGTAGCGATGCGGCAATTTCAACTTTTCTCTTTTGTTTCAAGTTTGATTGAATAGAGGCTTGTGATGTTGGGTTCAGCCATGGTTGTTCCGTAGATGTAATCGGCAACCTCCATCGTTTTGACGTTGTGAGTTATTAAAATGAACTGTGTCTGATTTTTTATTTTTTTCATCAATTCCAAAAACTTTGTCAGATTAATTTCATCAAGGGCCGCATCAACTTCATCAAGTATACAGAAGGGAGTGGGTTTGTAACGAAAGAGGGCAAAGAAGAAGGCCAGACTGGTCAAGCATTGTTCTCCTCCGGAGAGAAGAGATAGGCTCTGGACTTTTTTTCCCGGTGGCTGAGCGGCGATATCCACTCCGCTTTCTAAAGGATGGCTTGGATCTGCCAGTTTTAACTCCGCAATGCCTCCATTAAACAGAAGAGAGAAAACTTCCTTGAAATTCTTATTCACTTCTTTCAAAGCTGTCATGAATTGATGTTTACTCTCGTGGTCAATTTTTTTGATTGCTTCTCTGGTTGTATCTATGGATTCTCGTAAGTCTTTCTTTTGTTGCATGAGGAAATCGAAGCGTTTTTTTTGAATTAAATACTCTTCTTCTGCCATCAAATTAACGGATTTAATCTTTTGAAGTTTTTCCTCTGCTTCTGCCAATTTTCCCTGAATCGCTGCATCCGGAATCTTCTCTTCAGGTATCTCTTTCTTCACTTCTTGAAGAGTTTTTTTAAGATCCTGCCAGCAGCTCTCTTCAACGTTTACTAAATCCCGATCTATCTCAGCTTTGCTGATTTCCCATTTCACTCGTTCTTCCTTTTTGCCTTCATGCTCTTCTCTTGATTGCTCAATCCTCTTTTCCATGTCTTCCTGCTCTTTTTTCATATTCTGGAGGTGAGATTCGCTTCGAGCAAGCTCTCTTTCTTGTTTTTTCCTTTCTTCTTCAAGGTTTTTCGTACTTTGGGAGAGATTCTTGATATTTTCTTTAAGCTTTAATTTTTCTTTGTCGCAATTCTGGATTTCTTCCTGAAGAGAGTTCAATTTGGCTTCCAGAGTCTCTTTTCTTTGGTTTTGGGTCTGCAGCCTGTGATTCAGGTTTTTGATTTTTTCCTGGAGGAGGTCGACTCCGGCTTTAAGCTCAAAGAAATTTTTTCTTCTCTGTTCGTCTCCTTCCTGATAATCTGCATATTCTTTTTCTTCATCTTCTATATTTTTCTTCAAAGAGTTTTCTTCTTCCTTGAGTGCCTTTGCTTTAAATGATACAGTTTCCATTTTTTTGGTTAGAGTTTCTCTGTCTTTGGTAAAGACATCAAGCTCGTTTTTAAAGAGAGAGATGTGAGCTGCAATTCTCTCCTTTTCTGTTTGGTCATACTTGCTTTCTTTTTCTATTTCTTCAATTTTTCTTTCCAGTTGGCTCAGGAGAGCAGATTCGCCCTGCAGCTCTTCTTCCAATCTTTGTTTTTGCTCGATTTTTTCTTCGAGGTTAAGAGTTAGAGGATCAATATTTTTATCAATACGGGCTATGTTCTTCTTTATTTTTTTTATCTCCTGGCTGAGACTGAAGATCCCTTCTTCTTTCTGGCCCATTTTCAGGAGTCCGGACGAAAGCAGTAAGTCTCCCTCAAGAGTTATGTAATTAGAAGAAGGAAAGCGAGTCCAGAGCTGTACAGCACTTTTTATATCTTTAACAATGGCTGCTTCCTGAAGATGAGAGAGGAGGTCCTTGATTTTTGGGCGGGGCTGAATACGAGACTTAAAAAGCCCGATGACTTGCGGATCTTTACAAAGCTTTGAGGAGATTTGAGAGATTTCTTCTTTTTTCTTGGACGAGATAAGAAGAAAATTTCCTTTTATCTCTTTCTCGGCCAAAATTTTCATAAAATCTTGAGCATAGACGAGAGTGGCTTTTGTCTCTTCCTTCCAGAAAATATCAATTAATGGGGCATGTTCATCATCAGTTTCTATTAAATCAGCTAAGAGTCCAAGGGCTTCAGGGATGTCTTTCGAAAAATCTGTGCTTCTTTCTTTTTTTTCCAATTTTTCGAGCGCCCGGAGATGATGGGTCTCTTGATCTTTTTTTTCCTTTAGTTCAGAGATTTTGTTTTGAAGGCTTTGAGACTCAGAGAGCGTTCCATCCAGCTCTTTTTGGCGAGCAGTCATTGCCTTTTTCTTCTCATCTTTTAGCTTTTGAGCCTGGATGAGTTCCTTCTGGTTTTGCTCTAGTTTGTTCTCTCTTTGCTGGAGAAGCGTGCGTTCTTTTGAAAGCTGACTCTTGAGTTTTTCTTCTTGGCGATGGATCAGCTCTTTTTCTTTTTCGACTTTGACTCCTTCATTTCTTGTTTCCGTATGAGAAGATAGCTTTTCGAAATATTCATTCCTCAATGTTTCTAGTTTTTTCCCCCAGTTCGCCAATTTTTCGTGGGATACCTGACTTGCCTGATCTGTCTTCTTCCAGGCTTGTTGTTTTTGCTTTTGTGTTTGGCCGAGGATTTCCAGATTCTCCTCAGCCTCAGCCCTCTCCTTATCAAGATGAAGGAGTTCCTTTTCATGCTCTGCTGTGTCTTCTATGGCTTTATTCTTTTTTTCCTCGAAAAACTCAATTCTTCTTATTTCCCTTTCTCTGTCTGTTTCGACTCGAGAAACCTGAGAATTTAGAGCAAAAAGATTTTTCTGCCCCTCCTTCATGGAATTTTCAAGGTTCCATCCTTCTCTTCTTTTTTGCCCCAGGTTTTTCTCCTCAGCCTTAAGTTGAGAGATGAGTTCCTTCTCCTGGCTCAAAGAATTCTCATAGGAGAGTGTGATTTCTTGTAGATTCTTTTCAATCTCCAAGATTTTTTTCCGGTAATTGAGGGAATTCAGTTGGCGGATTTTTTCCCTCAGTTTTCTGTATTTTATGGCAGCACCTGCCTGTCTTTTAAGAGAGTTTTTTGCTGTAGATACTTCGGCAATGATGTCTTCTAATCTGATCAGATTTTGTTCGCTGTTATCCAGTTTGTTCTGAGTCTGCCTTTTCTTGTCCTTGTAGAAAGCTGTGCCTGCGGCTTCTTCCAGGAAAAGCCTTTTCTCTGCAGGCTTAGAAGTGAGGAAAAGTCCGATTTTTCCCTGCTCGATAACAAAATATTCTTTTTCAGCGATGTCTCTTTTCCAGAGGGAGTCCTGGATATCCTTTAGCCTGACCTGTTTTCCGTTGAGTCTGTATTCGCTCTCGCCAGAGCGGAAAAATCGATGGTTTATGATGAGTTCATCATCATCGTCCCTCAGGGAGAGAACAACATCAGCCATTCCTAAAGGAGGTTTCTCTGTGTTTCCGTTGAATATGACATCGCCGCTCCTCTCTCCTCTTAGGGACCTTGATCTCTGTCCACCTAATACCCAAAGGAGGGCGTCGACGATGTTACTCTTTCCTGTGCCATTAGGTCCGATAATGGCGGTTATTCCGGGATGGAGGAGGATTTTTGTTCTTTCAGGAAAAGATTTGAATCCTTGAAGTTCTATCTTTTTGATGATCATGTTTTGATGGTCATATTCTGAATTGGGAGTGTCCTCTTCCGCTCTTATTATGTTTTTTTATTTTAGATTTTCCTGACGGCTTAACCAATATTTCTTGATTTCGACTTTTCAGCCCGCCCAACTTATTTTTACTGATTTTAAGCTGTCTAATAAATAGCTATTTTATCTAATTAAAATCGATTGTCAAAGAGCTAAAAAGAGTGGTCTTGACAGTTGGGGCTAATTCTATTAATTTCTATGTGTTTCGAAGAAATTTATTTTCGAAGAGCCAGTGTAGCTCAGTGGTAGAGCAACTGATTCGTAATCAGTAGGTCGAGGGTTCGACTCCCTCTGCTGGCTCTCTTTTTTACGGACCGTTCCATGCGCGCAGCCGGGGGATCCAGCGGCGGACATGCGCTTTATACTCCTTGTAGTCGTCACCGAATCTTTTCTCCAAACTCTTCTCCTCCACAAGCGGGAAATAGATCGAGTTGCCGATGAAGAAGACTACCAGCCACGCGGCTATTGGCCATGATTGGAACAATAGCGCCTCAGCCAGAAGCATAAGCATCACGCTTATGATCATCGGGTTTCTAACATAGCAGTAGGGACCACGGATAACTAACTTTTTCGGAGGATCCCAGGGAGCGGGAGTTCCTTTGCCAAGCTTCACAAAAAGCGTAGCCGTCCAGATACTTAAACAAAGACCTTTGCTTGCTGCTATTAGAGCAACCCAGAAAAGAAACTGATCTACTGCAGCGAATTTCGGAGAATATCCCAGGCGCCCGGAGATCCACAGAATTGCTGCTGGGATAAAAACAACCACATTGCCAGGCAGCACGATAATTGTCCTAATAAGTCCCCAGTTCATCTTTTAGCCCTGAAATTACATAGATCACTCTCCGCCTTACGACTATGCTCGCCTGCCTCGATGGAGCCCCGCCGAATAGCGGTTAAGTGAAGTGCCTTGTTGCGAATTATGTTGATATATTAAATAAAACAATTGAAAACTTTATTT
>Ga0307379_10012739_pt1 | contig 10943 bp, 13 predicted proteins | sample UN2MG_FD_202237 | JGI IMG/M metagenome (GOLD analysis project Ga0307379, IMG submission 202237) | Soil microbial communities from Risofladan, Vaasa, Finland - UN-2 | ecosystem: Environmental > Terrestrial > Soil > Coastal area > Acid sulfate soil | place: Finland: Risofladan, Vaasa | collected... | reverse complement strand
TGTGAATAAGGCGGCACCCAAAGCAAACGTCATGCGTATGTTTCGACTAGCGGTTGATTCGGCGATAGTAAGCGGTGGCGCTCCAGACAAGGGAGACCAATTGTATTTGGATGAAGTGGCAGAGCTAGATGAAGTGACCGTGAGTAACGCTGACCTATTATTTGAGGTGTCGAACTTTTGTTTTGAGTTTACGCAAGACGGGCAGAAGCTATTAAAACGATTTACAAAAGAAGATAAGAAAAGGTTTGTGCAAGAGATGGGAGAAAAATATTGTGGCGTTCGTTGAGGAAACACGAAAGGCTGAGATAGATACGCTACTCGGTCAATCTAAGGTTCGTAACCCTGACATTAAAATACACGCTGACCGAGATGAAGATTTCAAAGACGAATCACTATTTCTCAGAGACGACACCACGGGTGGTCTAATTGTTTTCTCTTATCGTGGGTCATATTGGGAAGGTTCTTTCGGAAGTTTCGCAAACAACACGCGGTCCTTATATAGTATACCGTACATACAAGACTTCTTTCAGAAAGGTTTTGATTGGGCTAGTCGCAGGTTTCCGCGCTTACCATTCTCAGGGGCTTACCCGATTGAGTCGTGTCCGTGGCTGATAGAATTGACGGACAACCAAAGAGATTTTACGGTTGCGGATAACGTAATGATCGCTATAAACAATATAAGGCCCGGAACGATGGTTAGACTATCTCCACCACAAAGGATCGTCGTTCCATTCCCGGGTGGGACTCGTGATCTTGGTACGGTGGTTGTGCATTCAGTCCCACTCAGAGTGGACGGTAGGAGTTAAAATGAATTGGTATCAGAGACTTTTTAATTGGATCGTGTTGAAAATGTTTCCCCGCACCATACTCCGACTAGACTCGTCGGCTGTTGAGAAGCACCGTGAGAGAAACATGACTGACTGGGAGAGAGACAAAATGAAGTCTATCCCCAAGGAGTGCGTCAATCCTACCACGGGTGAGCGGTTCTTCGCCTACGGTTGTGACTTTAATGAGGACACCAAATCCCCCTGGGAGGGGGGCCTAACCTATGCCGACAGCGGCGAGGACAAGGATAGGCACACACGCAATCACTAGGTATCTGGCGCGGGGTTCCTTGCGTTTCTAAGGCGACGATGAAATAGACTACCCAATGTGGGGTGGCGAAATTGGTAGACGCGGACGGCTGTTTACCGTCTGGGCGAAAGCTCTTGGAGGTTCGAGCCCTTCCCCTACAGCCAAAAGCAAGCTCTGCGACCCTGAAAACTAAGGACAATTCCGATACCACTTGAAAAGTGCTCCATAAAGGAGGACCATTACGTCTGAAACTATAGCTATAAAATACTCATAGGAGGAGTAAGTAATGTCTAAACTATACAATCATGATGTAGCGGCACTGTGTCGAACTAGCCGCAGAACCCTTAACGCACTGTACCTAAGTGTTTCCGGCGCGACTTCTGGAATGAACAAATTCGACCAGACCAGAATGAAAGCAAACGTAGCTGCCACTCGGTCACTATTGGCGTGGATTAACTCGCAGCCAGATCTTGATTTGGTTGAGTCACACCCTACGGAAATTGAAGTACCAGATCCAGAGAAGAAGCCTTTGGTTGAGTCTGACTCAATCAACCTGGCTATGGATATACTTTTTGCCACTGAAGTTGAGTTGGTAAATTGTGTTTCTGCTAGAGAAGCAGCAGGCATGAACAAGTTTGACAGTGGCCGACTGACTTCTTACTTGACCAAACTTGACTCGCTTATCGACAACCACGTTGCCGTTGTTGAGCCTCAAGACCTTCCAGAATCCACACCGTCTCAACCATTGAGCGGCAAGGGTTCTCTAGGTACTTAATCGTCTGATTTCGGCCACGAGCTGGCCAATTATTGACTCGGGGGTTGCGGTCTGCATGATGGACCGCAGCCTCTGGTCAGTAAATCTGCTCTTACGCTTCTTACGCAATTTAATTAATTCATCCACGATACATGGCAATCCTTCTTGCACTGCATGAATGAATGCCCACGCTTGTTTTCTTTTCGTCAAAGGTTTCAACGCCATCGATTTAATCTTAAAAAGTTTTTGAGTATCCATCCCACAAAAGTACCAAAATTAAGCGCTATGGGATAGCCTGCTCACAGGCAGGTATGGATCCAAACATTATAATGACTTTATTTATCTCCGCTTTGCTGTGGAGTGCCATCGCCTGGCTCGTGGTATTCTCTTTTCTCTAATGAGGAATTACACCGACGAGCGCCCCCCAAAAACTGACACCGAATTGCTGAAGATCCAGGGCCACCAGCTTATGCTGCAGGCGCGTCAAATAGATTTATACAGAAAAATCTTGAAATTAGTAAAAGGAAGTCTTGCCAAATACGCCGCAAAAGAGTGGACTGGGGAACTTCCGAAAGAGGGAGTATCAGCAACAGTCGCACTTAGGAGAGTGTATGGAATCGAGCAGAGAATCGAAGATATCAGACATCCCCACGGGGAAATCGCGCTTAAAGGTTAGACTTCAGAGATACGAATCGATCATCGTAGGAGACTCAGAAATTTATTGTGAGCCACCTAGGAAAGTCGTTTTGATCATAGAGGCACCCAGAGACATCCGCATCGAGCGCACCGTCCACCCACGTATCTATAAAAGGATGACCGATGGAACTCGTTGAGACGTTACGTGGCGCGGGGTTCCCCCATGACTTGCCTTTGGACGGGCAGTACCACCGCTTCCCCCTGGACGGAGAAAGTTACGACGGGTTTTTTATTGGGTTTGCCGACAGCATGGGCCCTGTGTATGCTCGATTCGGAGATTGGAGAGAGCAGCGCAATTGGAAAATATGGAAAAGAGGACACAATGAGCCGAGCAAAGAAACCATCGAAGAAAAAATCGAACAAGCCAAAGCGGAGTACCTCCGAAAAAAGGAAGCCGCTCAAGAAGAAGCGGCCAACCATAGCAGCGAATTTCTTGCACAGGCACAGCCCGCCACCCACGACCATCCCTATCTCAAAGCTAAAAAGTTACCTGAAGCGTTTGGAGCGAGACTTGATCCAGCAAATGGGAAGTTACTTGTGCCTCTGCGTGATATACGAGGGAGAACTTGGTCTTACCAATCCATCGGACTGGGTGGAAAACGTTTTAGGAAAGGCGGCAAAAAGCGCGGGTGCTTCTACGTTATCGGCAGCCATGACGCAAACACCCCCAGATACTTTGTAGCCGAGGGGTTTGCCACTGCGGCCACCATCCACATGGCCACTCGTGAGCCTGTGGTCGTGGCGTTTGACAGCGGCAACCTGGGCCCAGTCGTAGAAGCGCTCCTATCTCGTGTACCAGATAAGGAAATCGTCATTGCTGCGGACAATGACTGCTGGAATAAGGACGGCACCAAGAAAGACGCCAAGCTCCCCAACACAGGCCGAGATAGTGCGAATGCACTTCGCCTCAAAGCCCGCATCGCACACCCACATTTCAACATCACCAAGAACAAGCCCACCGACTTCAACGACCTCTACCAAAATGAGGGGATCGAAGAGGTCATAAAACAGTTAGGACCTACAGATGCTCAGACAATTCAGTTTATGTCCATGGAAGAACTCCTCACTCTACAGTTTGAGGACCATGATTGGCTTATCGAGGATATATTGCCTAGAGGTGGAATTGCCGGACTGCTGGCTAAGCCAAAGGTCGGAAAAAGTACGCTTGTTAGACAGCTGTGTCTGGCCGTGGCGCGTGGGACCACCTTTCTCGGAAAGCAGACCCAACAAGGTCGAGTGCTATATATGGCTGTGGAAGAAATCCCCGGCCCGGTTAGCCAGCATTTTAAAGCGATGGGAGCCACGGCTGAGGATCCGATTCACACCCATTTCTATGGCACACCCCCAGAGGCTATTGCTGAACTGGGAAAGCTATGCGCTCACAATCCACCGGCTCTTATCGTCCTAGACACGCTATTTCGTATAATGAAGGTGGAGGGCAATGACTCCAATTCATATACCAATGTTATGGACGCGTTTGAGCGTCTCCAGAAAATAGCACGATCGTCCGGGTGCGCCGTGGTCTTCGTCCACCACGCCAAGAAGGGCGAGGGATTCGGGTCCGAGGTAGGTATCGGATCCACTGCCATTGGCGGCGCTGTAGACAATTCCATCATCATGGAGAAGGATGCCGAGGGGCGTCGTGTCCTGTATACCGAGCCGCGTTACGGGGTCCCCATAGAGAAGACTGAGCTGCTCTTTGACGCGGGGCGCGGGGTGCTTAGTCTTGGCATGCCGCCAGGGGAAAGAAGATTGGCTGATCGCGAGAGGGACGTGCTTGGCGCACTGGGTCAGGAGTGGATGGCGGTGCCCGATATCCAGGATAATGCTGGGGTGCGGCGTGATTATTTGAATAAGGCGCTAGGTTATCTATGTAAGGCGGGGCGCGTTGAGATGCGGAGCGTCGAGAATGGCAGTCGGGGGAGGCCAAGTAAGGAATACCGCTTGGCGTCAGAGCCTGGGTGCGGGGTGTCAGAAGGGGAGATGATGTGACGAACATTTCTTTCCGCTTTGAAAAACGCTCACGGAGGGCAGTGCGTTATAACTGCGACGGGGTGCGGCATGTCTACGATATTGTTGAGGAATTTGGCCTGATTTTCTTTCCGCACTTTATTTTTTGTTTTTCGGCGTAAGTTGTTGTTTTTATTAACCAAAAGCAGCCCAGTATTTTCTTTCCCGCCCCTTTAGAAGAAAGGGCGGAAAGAATACTGGGTTGGAAATTTGTGGAGGAAATTCATGGCGATTAAATATGGGGATTTGTGGAAGGTTTATGCCGCACTGCACAGTATTAGAGAAGGCAGTTCTGGTGACGTGGTGCGTATATGTAAGATGCGGCGCGAAAAGGTTTTGAAGTGTCTGGATCTTTTGACGCGTGGGGACATAATAATGTGGTCTGAGCTACCCAGCAATCGTGGCCGCCCGCGTCGAATTTTTAAGGTAGTGGAGACTTTTCCACCCAGTGCTAGCACTGCCATTCGATCGCTAGTAGTTGAAGAGAGTCCCTGTGCGATTATGGCGGATCCTGATAAAGAGGTTACCGCGCAGGAATTTGGGCGCAGTGTGTCAGATGTTGAGAAAGCTACCCTGGCGATTGAAGCCTTAACGGAAGCTATCCAGGATCTAACAAGGGTGATGGTGGAGCTAAGCGAGGATGCTCCAGACTAAGATAAATAGAGTCGATCCTTGGCAAGGCTCGTATTAGGGATTGAGGCGCTTAGAATCGAAGCCAGGCCCTTTTCGGAGTTAATTAGTAGGGTATGTGATGTACAGGAAAAAGACACCTAGCGTCATGTAGGCGACTATAAAGCTCGTGAACCATAGCGTCACGACTAGGGCAAAGTGCTTCATTGATGCAGTGCCCTATTTATCAGGACTGGAAGCGCCAGTGCCATCGGGATATTTGCGGATATCTCGGCATGCCACTTGAATTCTAAACGCTGCGAGTCATAAAGCTCGATTCTGTGGGAAATATAAACCGGGTATTCCTGACCTTTTTTGAATACTTTAAATTGGTAGAATCGTCTTTTCCCCATATGGGATAAAAACTGTACAAATCTTTCCAGCAATGGTGGAGATTCATCCATGGGCAAGGGACAAAGGTTTCCCTCAATCCTGAGACCAAATACTCCAATCGATTTGTTGAGCTTCTCTAATTTACAAGTTCTAGTTAAGTCCTTCACGGTCAATTCCTTCCTCAGTATCTGATTTAATTCCGTCCTGACATTCCCTGCAACAGCACTCAAATGGATCCCCATGGTCTGACTCGATTGCGTCATCCGATTCCTTGTCGAGCAAATAAATGACGTATTGGTAGCAAGGTTTGCAGAAATTTAAAACTTGGACGGGACGGCTATGGCATCGCTGGCAATTTGTGGTTTTCATTAGAAATTACCTTTCTTTGATCCATGCACTTCTATGCTGATATTTTTAGCCTGTACCTTTGTTCCAGAACACAGTCCACATTGGGCGCAAGTAATTCCTTTATCAGACGGACAATTTATTTCATCCTCAAACAATGGCGCTCCTGCTTCCCGTACTCGAAAAGTACGCCAGCCGAATCGATTAGCTTTGTCTTTAGTCTCTTTAGATTCTACACTCGCCATTACGTACTTATTCCAAGTGAGAGAGATATTCGGGTGGTCCCATTGGTGAGTATATCCCGTCCATTTTGGTGCATTATTAGTAAGTGAATCGATTACCATTTGCGGTACCGCAGCCGGGTCGCCATACGCTCCAAGTCTTATAGCCTTATTTAGGTATAACCCGGTAACATTGGTATAACTACCACGTTTATAAGCTTTCCAGACTGCTAACGGAGCTTGGTGAATGGTGACATAGCAGGTCTTTTTAAGCGGACAATCCCCGCAGATACTGGAGTCTGCTCCTGTACGTTTTGCCTCAGTGGGCGGCATGTCTTCCCTTAATATCCAAAATTGCGCCATGTCGCCAGTCTTAGGATTGTTAGACTTATTTTTAAGTCCGGTTACGATGCCGACTATTGGCTTGCCGTCGAGCATTGATGGTCCTTTATAAACTACTGCACCATTTGAATTCATTGTGTTTTCCCCATGAAATTGACTAAAAAGGCCATCCTTGGCCGATTCGCGTCAATTATTTAAGCGGCAATCTTTGCCCATTGTGAGTTAGAAAGTTCGAGAATGCTTCCGCCAGCACGCTCCAAATTGTCCGAATTCTCATAAGAGATATCCGGAGCTTTGTGCGCCCAGTAAGTCACAGCATTGGCTAATCCCCATTGGGTTAGACCATTACCGCCACTAGCAGGATTGGCCAAGCTCGCTAAAATGCCCTGAGCATTGTCTTTGCCAGTTAATCCGACTTTCTGCATGGTCAACTCGATTACTTCCTTGAGATCAGTATTCTCGATTTGCCTTTCAGCGCTCGCTTCATATTTCTCCACTTGTGATTTGAAGAAATCGGGCTGGCATACAGCGCCCAAAACATCATTCATTTGAGCATTGACTGCCTTTGCCGTTAACGCATGAGTGTCATTGCTGAGTAATTCCTGGTAGCCGTCGCCAGCGAGATTTCTACCGATATGCACTTTGCGGAATGAATTCATCCCAAACACTAAGCCATTTAGGCAGAACGATTGGTACATGAAGAAATCAAGATTGTTCGCTCCTGCTCCTACGTCAGAATTGCTCCAAGACATTCCAAAGAATACCTTTTTGCCCGCAACCATAGCCTTTGCATTTGGATTGATAGCCTTGAGATAGCAGCGCTTATCGGTCAATTCCATGGATAATGGTTTAAATCCGTGTTTCAGCATTGGAGGCAGTAAAGACTCGTTCAAAATGTTATAGCTAGACATTCCACGTTCATATCTGGGCGACAATACCGCTCGCGTGCTATTCGACACAGTCCGAATCATTCTAGTGTCATCTTTTTTCTTGGCTAGGCCATGATTGATGTTTTGGTCGTAAAGCGCTACGTTTTCACTGCGAATGCGATCAGCGTATTGCTTTGGTACTTCCGCGTATCCTGCCAGCTGCCCATGACTCCAATTATTCAATCCAAAGCTTTTACCTTGGAAAGCAAGCTCGCCATCTTTTGACGCAATCTCAGCAGTCGGTACAATGAAGTCACGCGATGCTTGCGCTTGTTCTGTTAATGCTTGTGCTAGTTCTGTTAACGATTTTCCTGTTTTCATGTGGGTCTCTCTTTCTTTGTTTTGTGGCTTATCTCATCAGTGCGTGGGGAGCCATCCCATACAGATTCCCCGGAGGGAATTTCGATATCTGTTTAAGCGGATTGTTTTCGTATGATTGCGTCGCTTACTAATTCAGAGCTGTGCGAGTTCTTATGATTAACCATGAAATCTTGTAGGAGGATAATATCAACTAGCTCTGTGTGATCTAATTCGAGCGCCAGCAGCATGCTTCCCATTGCTCCAAAAGAGTGATCTGCCTTGATGATTCGAGTTCTTAATGATTTTAGTTTCTTTTGGTCCATTTGAGTCTCTCTTTCTTGTCGCGACGTAATTGCCGCTTGCAAGGGTTCTAGCTAGTCCAGCAGGGAAGGTCAATAAGTATTTTCATTATATACGTTTTTTCTTTCAATCTTGACTTGCAATCCAACTATTGTAACGTCCTTCGTTACATTGTGTAACGCAACAGGTGATATTCATTAACCACGCACCAAGCGCCATCAACCCATGCCGCATAGCACCGGTCAACATGTTGACGCAATCCCGAATCTCGAACCACGCGCCGAGTTGATTCGGACCCGGAGGCTTGTAACCCCGCGTCATGGTTAAGGCTGCGAAATGACACGCGTTATTGGCGCGGTGTTCTGATGGAGCGCGTTAGCGGGGTGCGTTTGACGTGGTGCGTGTGCATTTGCTGCGTGATTCTGCTGATTTGCGTCAGATAATATCGTCGAGGGGGAGGGTGGGGGGTGCGTTGTGTTACGTAAGCGTATTCCCAGGGCGCTCTCGCGACGGAAAAAAATTAAAAAAATGAAAATATGACGCGAAGCGGTATTGTACCTTGCCTGTCAACTATGAGAGAGTAACGTGAATGGCAAAACGAAAGCCCCGCGCCGAGCCTCAGTCGGCCCCAAAAGAAGTAACGCTCCCCACGAATTACCCCGCGCCAATGACCGGGATGTGGGATGTCACCAACCCCACGGCGATCATCAATATGGTCCCCCCAACCGTGGCGCAGTGTTTTCTGACCGCGTACCAAACCAAGCCCGATATCTTCAGCATGGACGAAGTGAATCTTTTGGAGACCTTGGAGAATAAGCCCACGTCGGTGGACAACTGTATTCGTTTAGGCTTCTGGAAAGAGTACGACATGGCTCAGTACGAAGACAGGAAGATGCAGATCAGGTCGGTGATTGCTGGGATCTGTACGGCCCAGTACTTCTACACTAGGTATTTAAAAAAGATCGACCTTGTCGCGTGGTTGCTCACGCCCCCCATGAACTACGAAATGCAGACCACTGAAGCCCTGGCCTTTGGCCTGCACCAGCTGCGAGATATCCTGTCCCAGCCCCACGTCAAGGATGGCCAGATAGACACGAAGATGGCAGGGGCCAAGTTTAGGATTGTGCAGATGCTGGACAACCGGGTGAAAGGCGCCCCTATGCAGAAATTCGTGGGGAAGATTCACGACGAGACAAGGCGGGCGCACACCAAGGCCGCCAACAATCTTAGGGAAGTTAGTGAGATGAACACCATGGAAGAAATTGAGCAGAGGTTACAAAAAATTGAGACACAAGAGTTTGAAAATAGAGCCATCCTCCATAAAGCAGCAAGACCTGTTAGATCACTCTCCGGAGACGGCGAGACTGTTGCTGTTGAAAAAGGAAAAACTCCTTCTTCTTGAGAAGCAAGATGAGTTAAGGCGCGGGCTTCCCTTCATTTATGGGTGGAAGTGGTACCCCTGGGCCAGGGCATTCTTCGAGTCCACAAATAAAATAAATTTGCTGTGCGCGGCCAACCAAATCTCCAAATCTTCCACGATGATTAGGAAATGCTCTGACTGGGCCACGAACGTGCCCAAGTGGGGGAGCCTTTGGGGGCACAGACCCACGCAATTTTGGTACCTATACCCTTCCAACAAGCAGGTCGAGGTGGAGTTCGAGACGAAGTGGAAGCAATTCCTCCCATCTGGAGTCTATAAAGAAGATCCGGTGTACGGGTGGGACGCCCAGCACAAAAACGGGGAGCTATTTGCTTTGCATTTTAACTCTGGGGTGCATCTGTATTTCAAAACTTACTCGCAGAAGCTAACGGCCCTGCAAGCGGGCACGGTGGACGCTATTTTTGCCGATGAGGAGTGTCCAACGGATCTCTATGATGAGTTGATTTTCAGGATTTCGGCGTCCAGCGGCTACTTCCACATGGCATTTACAGCCACACTGGGGCAGGAATTCTGGAGGAAGGCCATGGAGCCCGGTCCGCATGAGAAGGAAAACCTTCCAGACGCCTTTAAGCAGACCGTGAGCATGTACGACTGCCTGAAGTACGAGGACGGCACAGATTCACACTGGACACTGGAGAAGATCCAAGAGATTAAGAACCGATGCAAATCAGATGCAGAGGTGCAGCGTCGTGTATATGGTAGGTTCGTTCGTGACACGGGTCTTAAGTATCCGACGTTCAACGTACGCAACCATGTTAGACCCGCTCCCAAAGGACTCAAGGGCAAGCCGAATCCTGGCTACAATGTGTATGCCGGTTCTGATCCTGGAAGCGGTGGTGACACTGGCCATCCTGGTGCTCTTTGCTTTGTATGCGTGGATCCGACCTACCGCAAAGCGAGGGTGTTCCTCGGGTACCGTGGCGATAAAGTCGACACGACATCGGGGGACCTAGTACATAAGTATATTGATTTGAAGAAGGAAGGCGGATTCGAGGTCGTGGATGCACGATACGATTTTGCCAACAAAGATTTTTATAACATCGCCACACGGATGGGCGTCCCATTTAGCAAGGCCGACAAAGGCAAGAAAGGCGAGGAAGTAATAAATGTACTTTTCAAAAATGACATGTTGTTTGTGGACGATGATCCAGAACTTCAAAAACTGGTTGGGGAGTTTCTTTCGCTTACTCACGATACCCCAAAGACCAAGGCTCGTGACGACTTCATCGATGCCCTCCGCTACGCAGTCGCCACAATCCCATGGGACTGGAGCATCATCACAGGAGAAAAGCCCGACGGATGGGAGCCCGATCAGCCCATCCTCTCCGCCGACGAGCAGGGAATTAAAGACAGAAGGGACCAATGGGACGCCACCCTTGCCGCAGAAAGGCGTGTCGCCGAAGACGAGTTGGCTCAAGAGTACGCTGAGTGGAATGAGGCGTATGGATCGTGGTGAGTATACTCCGGACGAACTTTGCCATATAATAACGACTTGTCATGAATCCCGCGTACAGGCTTTGTCCTTGGGA
>Ga0307379_10012738_pt1 | contig 10943 bp, 14 predicted proteins | sample UN2MG_FD_202237 | JGI IMG/M metagenome (GOLD analysis project Ga0307379, IMG submission 202237) | Soil microbial communities from Risofladan, Vaasa, Finland - UN-2 | ecosystem: Environmental > Terrestrial > Soil > Coastal area > Acid sulfate soil | place: Finland: Risofladan, Vaasa | collected... | reverse complement strand
ACGTCATTCTTTACAATGAATGGGTGTAGAAAAAAAAGATTAGATCCACTATGGAAAGAATTAAAAAAATATGGAAAGGCTACGGTCTGGAAAGTCCTGTATTTCAATAAAAAATTAAATACCTTCGAAACACCTTTCTATAATAAAATAGTAAAACCAGGACCACTAATTTCAGATAGAAAAATTGAAAATTTTAATAAACTAACACCAATAGAAAAAATAAGTAGATCCGTCTATAAAGGGATACATGTCTATACGACGAGAAAATTTGCAGAATGGAATGTAGAATTAGATGCTGCTGAAATACTAAAAACTGATGACGCACTGGTTGTCGTTCCTGCTATCGCCTATAAAAAAGATCTAGTCGCTATGGGAATGGAATATGAAGGTGGACAAATGGCAGTATTCTACCAAATCTCTATCAGCGAAAAAGATCTAAATGATGCTAAATTGAAATTTCTCACGAAAAATGAATAAATTAAAAATAAATGAACCTAAGAAATAAACTAAGAGATTATTGTAAATTGGAAGTATAATGTTTTTGGGAGAATTGAGGAAGTTAATATTTAAAAAAATATTTTAATTTTCTTGAAATGTGAAAGGTTTTTCTTGTAGAATCCGATCTGAGAAGTAAAATACAAGGAATGTAAATAAGAGGAAAGAGAAACTATGGTGATTACACTTGCTTTTGAGTACCCTACTAAAAATGAAAATACACAAGAAGTAACTATGAAAGAAGTAGATCTGTGTGTAGAGACAAGAAATGTTCCAGATGCCATAGGATCAGAAAAAACAAAAAAAGATTTCCATTGCTGGATTCCTAATGGACCTAATGTATTATGTAAAGGAGCATGGAGCGATAAACTTAACCATGTAATGTGCGATGAAATTATCCTAATCTAAAATAAATGAATTTGTAATAAATTATTATTAATATGTTAGCTCTAATATTATAGCACCTATCTAATATTTGCTCTAGCTAAAAACAGTTCTAAAACACTATTCTAACTAAAAGAGTGCCCTGGACAAAACACTATTCTAACTAAAAGAGTGCCCTGGAGGTTTTTTATTCTAACTAAAAAAGTGCCCTGGAGTTGATCCGGTTCTAATTAATTCTTAATTTAATTAAATTCTAATTTAATTCATATCTCACAATTTAGCTGGGTATAAAATAGGCACTTTGCCCTATATAAAATATTGGCGTTGATTCTGGGCAAACTGGCTGGCTCCTAGAGGAATCTGTGAGTAACCCAGCCAGATTCGGAGCAAATCGAGGAAGATTGAGATAAGGGTAGATTTAGTGAATAAGAACCCAGCTATTTTCAGATAATTGAGAGTGAGAAATGACAAAAGAAGATATTTTTGAAGATATTTTAGAAGCCTTAGAGACAGTAGAACAGCAGTTTCGTCCTGGAACTCCGGTTCGCAATCAGTTAGAGATGGCATTTCGTAATATGGGTGGTATAGCTGGTACTAAAAGAAGCATTAAGGTTCAGTTGAATCCCATGGTAGAGGAAAATAGTACTTCTTTTTCTGTGGTAAATATAATTTCTGGTGGGGAAAAAGTTTAGAGCCAGCCAATTTTTTCATTTATTGATAAAGGGGAAAGGAACAGATCATGTCTCAGACCATGCAAATTTCTCCCAAGTTTTTCGTCAAAGAACGTGATATGTACATTAGCTGGAACGAAGCTTTTTGGAGAGAATTTTTCCAAAACAGCATTGATGCTGTATCTAGCAAAATTGACATTTCTGTATCTCAGACAGGAGATACAGCTTGGGTTACGTTTAAGGACAATGGCACTGGTTTTTCCAGGGAAGTAGCCGAGAACATATATTTTGTTTTAGGTGAGACGACTAAAGATGGTATTAGTACGGTAGGAGGTAGAGGCAGGGCACGGATTGTTACATGTTTTTCTCATACTCAATATGAGCTTTGGTCTCAGGATTGGTATGCTATTGGTCATGGTTCTCAATACGACATTACAGATTCTCCTTTTATAAAGGGTTGCACTGTTAAGGTTTGTGTTGATGCCACCAAAAATGGTTACGCAGTTAACATGGAAGAGGCATTATATCGGTATTTAGGTCTTGCTCAATTGAATTGTAAGGTAACGGTTAACGGGAATATTTGGAACAGTTGGTGTTATAGAAACCGTCATATTAGGGATTTATCTTTTGGCAAGGTATATGCTAACAAGAGTGGAGGCAAGAATTCTGGTTATTTAATTGTACGGGTATTGGGAACACCGATGTTTACGACTTGGGTTGGTGGTCAGTCTCAGGTTGTTGTAGAGATTTCTCCTGTTGAAAGCAGGAGGGTATTGGTTAGTAACAGGGATTCTCTTACTCGGGAGGCGAATGAGGAGCTTAGTCGTTTCATTCGTGAGCTTACTATTGAGACAGATACGGTATTACGTGATAGGACATTGAGGCGTAGATATGATATAGGTAATCCCTTAGTTACCAGGTTGGAACCGAAAGGAGTTTATGAAGATATTCCTTATCATAAGATTCCGGATAATTATAATTTTTCCGCGAAAAATTTTAACACATCAGGTTTTTGCCATACAGATACAAATGTTTCTCAATTTTCTGGTGAGGAAATTGATAATTTAATTAGTGGTGCGATAATCATTTGTGAAACTACAAATCCTGCTGTAAAACGAGTATTTGATTCTTATCTTCCTCAAAATTGGAGGACGGAGAATCAAAACACATATCCTTATAAAACTTATATGAAAGGTCGTGTAAAGCGAGATTTACTTCGCATTTGGACAGCTTGTTGTGATGCTATTCTTTCCTATTGGCTTGAGGTTGTAGATTTGCCTATTGTTCATTGGATTCCTGGTTTTATTTTTAGTGATAATTATGTAGCACTGCATCAAAATGAGGGCAATTATCATTCTCTTTTAATTAATCCAGTAGATAAACAAGGCAAATTAATATTTAGTATCAGCAAAAGAGAGGATTTATGTAGGCTTATTGCTTTGGCAAGTCATGAGATTGTTCACATTGGATGTACTGGGCACGATGAACGATTTGCTAATGGTTTGACAGATTTGGATGAAGTTACTAGGAGCAAAACTTCTAAGATTTTAAGGAAAATGACGGATGTCTTAAAAAATGCTTGATTGTGATTTATTTTTATATTATTATACGAAAAACTGGGGGTAAGTTTTTATCTATGGAGAGGCGATGCCCAGAACTGAAGTAACGGATTATGATAGACTTATAGAAATTATTTTTTTTAATTTACTGGACAAACCTTGTTTTAAAGATTTTTCTATTGGAGGTGGATGTTTCGCAGAATGTGACGATTGTGCTAAAGAAAGGATTTTTCAAAAGATAAAACAAAGATTATCTCAAGATTCTATTTTAAATGCAACTCACGAAGAATTAGAAAAAATTATAATAAAAGAATCGGAGAGATCTTGGAACGACTGGATTTCTCCTGATGACATAGGTCCTACCAAAGAAGATATGATTCTTCTTTTAAGGGGATATTATTCTACTATAGATTTTGGAGATGATTGGGATGATTATATTGATTGTGATCTAATAAACGAGTTACACGAAAATGGTAAAAGTTCATTACATATTAAAGTGGAAGAGTTTATAAAAGCTACAGATTTTGAAAAAGAAGAAATAAGGCAAGAGATAAAAGATCTTATTGATGACGGTATAGACGTTGAGATAAGAGATAATAGTGGATATACAGCATGGGAAGTTGCTATTCTTGAACAGGAAGAAGAGCTTGCTGAATTTATTGATTTTTTAAAAAACAGACCCAGCCGGTTTCCTCCTGAACTTATCTAGACGAAAGATGAGTTCTATGTTAGAATTAAAATTTGGAAAAGATAATGAAAGTATTTGTGGTGTTCAGATATGCCCGGTAGGCAATTGGACAGTTATAATTGTTACAGAATTAGACGAGAACAAAGGATTATCTATAACCAATGGGATAGATATATTAATTCCTAAAGTTCTTAAAATGTTTGAGTTAGAGAAGGGGGAAGTAGTTTGGATAGAACACTTTAAAGCTGATCCTCGTTATCCTGGAATTTTTGCTGAAGTAGATATGTGGAGTTATGTTAAATTGAATTCTAAATTTCAACATCCTTCTTGGCAAGCACTTACAGAAGATCAGGTAGAAGAAATTTGTCGGGGTGAGAATTCTACCGGTAAAAACATTTTATTATTTGGTGAAGAATAATGAAGTTTATTCTTGATATATTTCCTACTGCTATTATTATTTTGATAGCGGCTTTTGTAATATCAATTATAGTTAAAGATATTGTAATAAAAAACATGAAGAGAAAACCGAAAATATTTATAAAGACTTTAGATATAGGGTATTTAGATCCTCCCATAGATTTTTATTCTCCGCCGAAAAAAGAAGAAAAAGTAGGATACAAGGTGGATAAGGATGGAATTCATTCTGCATTTAAATGATTTTGTGATTAAAAATTGTTGGTAAAATGTCACTAGTCAATCGTGTATTTCATTACTTAATTTGGAGATTTTGAGATGGCTAAGGTATTCATTTACGACGAATCTGGCAAAGTTGTAGAAACAAAAGAGAAGGGCAAGGGTCGTCATCCTATTGGATCTATTTTGGATGAAGCTGGAGATCTTCACATCCATCCAAAAAACCTCAAGATTAAAACACAATATGTCACGATTACCGAGAATGGAGAAGTAACTAAAGAGTCTAAGTCTCGTGGTCGTACTCGTTTAGGTTATATTTTGGCAACAGATGGGGAATATATTGGGCATTATGTTAAGGATGAACGAAACATGATGTCTATGGAAGTTGTAGAGGAAACGAAAGAAGTTGTAGAGGAACCTGTTGAATAACCCAGCCAAATAGAGGCTGTCATTTACTATTTTTGAAGGAGATTCAAAATGTCAGTCTATGTCTATATTGATAGTGCTGGTGCAGAACTTCGTCGTGAAGTAAAAGGAAGAGGCAGGACGAAGGCAGGTGCCTTCCAGACCAATTCAGATAGTGATGAATGGTTCGTGGTCGTCCTTGATGGAGAAAGTCTCCCAGAAGCCAACACAGAGGCTCCTGGGGCTATTCCTGTTTCTAAAGAGGAAGCTCCTAAGCCGGAATATATTTATTTAGATAAAGATGGTAAGGAATTACGTAGGGAACCCAAAGGTAGAGGTAGATCTAAAAAAGGTGCAGAGGAACGAGAGCCAGGTAAATGGTACGTTGTCGAAGGATATATTCCTCCGACTCCAAAATATCAATCTTTTGCTCCAAAAAAAGATGTAGAATCAGAGGTAGAGGAATTAGAAGAAAAGGTAGAAGTTGGTGGTCGTAAATTTAAGCATTCTCCTATTCAATTGACAGCAGAAGAGATGATATCTTGTTGTATGCCTGTAGGCAAGATCATTACTGACAATGGGATAACTACTATAAACTGTCCTTTTATAAAGGGAGTATGTGGTCTTCCAGGTATCTATTTTAATTCTGTTTTCCATCGAGTTGTAATTGATAGAAACGAAAAGACTATCGCATTTCTGGTTCTTCCTGGAAAAACAGAAACTGTTTTTACAAATGCATTGAGAGATTAATGATTCAACTTATGATATGTTTATTTGTTGTATTGATAGTGTATATCAGTATTGGGTTGTTTTATGCACTGAATTGGTGGAATTGGGGAAAAAGAAATGGTCGCACCCAAAATAAAAGTATAATTGAATTTGTTTTGTGGGTTTTACCTCGTTGGCCTAACTATATTTTAGATAAAGACTAAAGGATATTTATCATCTACTTTTTAGGCGATATTCATGGTTATTCGAAGCAATATCACAAGCTTCGTAAATGTTTTCCTAACACTCTTCAATTAGGAGATATGGGGATTGGTTTTCTTCAACATCCTAAGTCACTGCGGTATTGGAATGTTGTAAAATATGATCCAAGACATCGCTGGATAACTGGTAATCATGATGATCCGGGATTGTCTCATAAGCACAGATATTGTTTATCTCCTTGGGGTTATGATCCTAAGATGGATCTTTTTTGGATTAGTGGAGGATATTCAATAGATAGAGCTTATAGAACGATAGATATTGATTGGTGGGAAGATGAAGAAATATCTTACGAAGAATTACAAAAGGCTGTTGATATATTTCATCAGGCGAAACCGAGATATGTAGCTTCTCATGAATGTCCTGCTACTGCTCAATTTGGAATGTTTCCTGATACTACAAAAAGGTTAATAAATAATAGAACAAAGTTGGCAATGGAAGAGATGCTGATGGGGCACCAACCAGAAATATGGGTCTTTGGACATTATCATTTGGCAAAAAGAAAACAAATTGGACAAACATATTTTGTATGTTGTGGGGATGTCATTTCGGGTCGTAACTTAGCTGATCAAATAGAGTTAACTACTTTTGAGATTCCTATGATGCAATGGGATTAGAACGATTTAGCTTGTTGTAAGAACATATTAAAATCTGGATTACTGAGGTTATATCTTTTTTGTATCATATTTAACATTGGTAGATTATTTTGATTTTGAGTAATTAGATTTTGTATTGCTGTTCTATCTTGGGGAGTTTGTGGTATAGTTGGTTTACCACGTCCTCGTTGTTTTTTCCATTGTTCTGCTGCTTGTTTTTGATCTTGTGCAGCACGATTTTCAGTTGCTTTCATATCTTGTGCCAAATCTAGTAATTGTTGTGCCATTTGTTTTGGATTGATTATATTAGGTTGGAATTGATTTAGTGCATTAATAAGATAATGGCAGAAGAAATATACTGGATGTTCTGGATGATTTCCAATTTCTGATAATTTCTGGTTAAGATAATTTATTGAACCTGTTATTGCAGTTTGTATATTGGTAATTGTATTTGGATCTATCTGTGGGTTTGTTTGTTTTGTAACTATATTATAGAAAAAGGGTAATGTTTTTGTAACAAATTTTTCCATTTGATCGTATACTTCTTGTCTCACTATATTTTCTTGACGAGCTTCTGTATTACGCCACCAATTTCCAATTATCTTTTTCATATTTATTTTTTTCGATAAAAATATTATCATTCCTTCCCGATAATTATTTTTATGTGGAGAAAAATTGATTATTATTGTTTTTTAGGTACTTCTGGATATGCTACTGCTGCTAAATATTACATATCAGCACTGAAAAATAAATGGGATATTAAAATTATTCCATTGGATTTTAATAGAATTAGAGCTACCAGAAGGAAAGATACAATAGACATTTATCATTGTGTTCCTCATTTATATCATCGATTTAAAAGATCTAGACCAAGTATAGGATTTGCTACCTTCGAAAATATAAAGGTTCCTGATAGTTGGATATCTCTTTTAAAAGAAAATAATGTAATAGTATCTCCCAGTAAATTCAATCAAAAATCATTTCCTACTTCAGAATATTTTCCTCATTGTTTAGATATGTCTTTATGGAACAAGAAGATAGGACCTATTATAAAAAGATCTTCGTTTACTTTTCTTTTTTTAGGCACATGGAAAAAGCGTAAAGGATACGAATTACTTCTTCAAGCTTTTTCAGAAGAATTCAAGCACGATAAAAGAGTAAAACTTCTTATAAAAACATCTGGGAAAAAACCCAGCTTTTTTGGGGAAAGAATTGAAATAGTAACGAAAAATATTCCTGAAAATCAGATGCCAAAGTTTATTAAATCGGCAGATTGTTTAGTAAGTCCTACATTAGGAGAAGGATTTGGGCTCCCTGGATTACAAGCAATGGCTGTTGAAGTACCAGTAATCATTTCTGACTGGTCTGGATGTCAGGACTATGCTAATGAGAAGACAGCATTTCTTCTTCACCCAGCCAGTTTTAAGAAGATAAGTCGATTAGATGATGTATCTCAGTATAAGGACCTTGAATGGCCCGTTTTTTCCATGGAAGAGCTAAAAGAAAAGATGCGTATAGTTGTTGAGGATAAGAGGTTACGAGCAGAGAAGGCTCAAAAAGCATATGATTTTGTACATGAGAGATTTAGTTTTGATGTAGTACGAAAAAGATTTGAGGAAATTGTGACAAAGTTATAGGTTTAGTAGAAATATTTTTTGATAAAAAATATTTCTACTAAAAGTTGGTGGTTTCCTTTAAAAAAATAAAAAAATTTTACATATTTTTCTCTCGAAAAAAGACCCAGCCAAAAGTTACGAAGAATTTATTGTTTCGAAGGAAATAAACCATGTCATATGATGGACCTGCTGGAAATATCGTTGAAGAAGTTCGATTGATTTGTGTCAATCCTACCGGTAATAACAACAAGTTTATCTTGTGTCGTCTTTTCGATGACAGTCGTTTCTGGCGTTGTTGGGGCAGAGTAAGAGCCGATGAGCAAGGAGAGCTTGTTAAACATGCTTCTAGCCAGAAGTTAGAGCATTCTGGCGCGTCGGGGATGGAGAAATTTATTTATTCAAAGACCAAGGATCGTGGTCCAGGTAAGACATATACGCGAGTTGATGCTGTTGATGGAATGGCTTCTAGCGCGTCAAGTCGTAGCGTTTCAACGTCGAGTTTGAAGGAAGTAGCACGTAAACAGATTGATGCTGGATGCCCGATTACTCAGAAGTTGGTGGAGTATTTGGCGGATGTAAATGCTCACCAAATTATGGCTGCTACTGCACTTACGTTAAATAAGGTGACTGGTATGTTCCAGACGCCTCTTGGTATTGTCACGCCTGGATCGGTTCAAGATGCTAGATCAAAGCTTGATATTCTTGCGGATGCGGTAGCGAAACGAGATTGGCAGAGTTTTCGGTTTAATGAGGCATTGGAGAGATATTTGCGGTTAATTCCGCATGATTTGGGGCATCGGTTTTCAGGAGAGAGTTTCTTACCGGACTTACAGCGGGTTCGGGAGGAAAACGACATTTTGGATGCTCTTGATGCGTCTTACAGGACGGCTACTACTGCTCCTACTCAAAAGGTGGGAGGGAAAAAGCAAACCGATGCTCCAAAGATTTTTGATGTTAAGTTAGAAGTGGTTCAAGATAGCCAAGTGCGAGATAAGTTGACAAGAGATTTCTTGAATACGAGGAATCGGATGCACGCAGTTTATAACTATAAGATTAAAGAAATTTTTAAGGTAGATATAAAAGAAGTTCGAGAGGCTTTTGAAAAAAGAGAACGTTTCTTTGTTGGTAGTAGTAAATCCGGCAAAGTTCTGACTCTCTATCATGGCACACGTGCGCATAATTTGTTATCAATCATGAAGGCAGGATTAATGATTCCTCCTTCTTCATCGTCTTATGTCACTGGCAGACTCGCGGGGAATGGCGTTTATGGCGCTCCAGCCAGTACAAAAGCGTTGCAATACGCAGCGGGTTATGCTCCAGGGCAATCAAGATTCAGTGTTAGCAGATTTTTTATGTTTGTTTGCCGGTTTTCTATGGGAAAAATCTGGTATCCTTCAAGTTTGAATGGATCTTTTCCTAAACCAGGTTATGATTCAACTTATTTGAAGGGAGGAAAATGTGGTTTCTTGAGAAATGATGAATGCATTGTCTATGATACTTCGCAAGTTACTCTTGATTATTTGTTAGAATTTTCTCCGAAATAAGGCGGCATTTGTAACCTTTATGTTGTTGTCTTTTATGTTTATATGCTATTTCGCTCATGTTTCCTTGAGATAACCCATTTTGTTTGCAAAAAGCTTCTAAGGAAGTAACGTAAAATTCTTTTCCATACGGATCTATTACTATAAATCCTTTTCTATGATACTTTCTTGGTGTTTTTTTTGGAGGTTTCGAAGCTATTTTATTTTTTCGTAATTTTTGCCATTCTTCATATGATTCATTTGCTAATCTACAATGTATGTGGTGATGATGATTTGATTCGTGCCTAGCTACTGCACTCATCGCTCCTTGATTTAAATTATTATTCCTGCAATATCTTGTCAAATTTTTTATTTCTTTTTCTTGTCCATCTAAGAAACGTAAGATGTATTTTTTTGAATTTTTAGCTTGTGCCCAGGCTCCTGTTTCTGCTTCTGCTCGTCCATTATAACCTTGGTAATAGCTATTAAGATTGTCAATCCAAGATTGCTCTTTATTTACTAAAATATCTTCGTCAATAAACTCTTCTACTTTATTAAAAGAAAAGGAATTTTCTCCATATTTATTCCAAGCATTTTGTAATTTTTTAGAATGGTGTTTATTTTTTCTTAATGTTCTTTTATGAGTATTCCAACGTCTTTTAGGATTTATAGTAGCACCTACATAAACTTTTTTAGTAATATTACATAAAATAACATATATGCAACCTGTAGTCATAATATTATCTCCTTATTATTTCATTCCAATAATGAGATGAACTTCCCTCTAAAAAAATATTAACCCAGCTAATTTCTTGACCAATTTATGTTGCTGAACCCCCTTTGAAAGGAATATTATGGTATCTTTGACGAAACCTTCTGGTACTTTCCCTACTGGCATTGTGTTGTATCACGGTCGTAGCACTGCTTCGAAGGATAATGTTGTAGCCATTGCTACTAATTTTAACCGATCAGAAAATCCTAAAACAGGAAAAGCTATTCAGGTTTGGATTCTTCCCGCAGATATTAATCCTGTAGAAGCTCAGAAAATAGGTAAAGATAGGATTGTTTGCGGAGATTGTATTCATTCGTCTGTTTCTAATGGTGGTTGGGGCACTTGTTATACGAAGGTTCACCAGGCTCCTAATAACGTCTGGAAAGCTTGGAAAAGTGGTTTATACGAAAATCCTAATAAGCTGAATATTCATGCTTTGAGAGGAAGGTTCGTTCGTATTGGGGCCTATGGTGATCCTGCTATTGTTCCTTTTGAAGTTTGGGAAAAACTTGCAGAGTATTGTGATAGTTTGACCGGATATACGCATTTGTGGAATAGCAAATTTACGGATAAAAGGTTGAAACAGTTTTGTATGGCCTCTTGTGATTCCGTAAAAA
>Ga0307379_10012737_pt1 | contig 10945 bp, 15 predicted proteins | sample UN2MG_FD_202237 | JGI IMG/M metagenome (GOLD analysis project Ga0307379, IMG submission 202237) | Soil microbial communities from Risofladan, Vaasa, Finland - UN-2 | ecosystem: Environmental > Terrestrial > Soil > Coastal area > Acid sulfate soil | place: Finland: Risofladan, Vaasa | collected... | reverse complement strand
CGTTTGATACCATGCTACGATCTTAGACCCCGTTGGACTCACAACACCTTGCCGTGTCCCAGAGCTCTCTGCTATATTCCAAGACTGGAGTTGCTGACTAATGGTGGTGTGAATGCTGCCTTCCGTTACACAGATAACGTCGGCTTCCAAGATCATCAGAATTTCGGGGCTTACAACCTTCACTTCCGTTGTGGCCTAGTATCCCATCCCCCCAGCTTCACATCAACCTGTTACCAGGTTGGGTGTGGGGTTCAGTTCTGAGGTGGTGGCTAGCCTTTCCTCAGGCTGGATTTTCACCAGCTGGCGAATATGAGCTTAGCTCGGCACGCCTGTGCCCTCTGTGGTTGAATTACCTTAATTTTATCAATTTAGAATTTTATCTAAAAACTAAGTTGTTGCGACACTGGAAACCATCAGGGAGATCTTCAGGACCACAAAAAAAGATGACTATCCCGATGAAGGGAACGAGGAATCCTTTGATGAGTATAGGGCCCTGCCGCATGCAACTGATAAATCTGGACTTGTAAAGCTGGGGAAAACCACAGAGTACACAGAGAACACAGAGAACCCGGGAAAGGATTATGCTCCCCTGAAGATCCTGGTCAGGTTCATAGAGAACAACGGCGACCCGTCAGCCTATCTTGAGACCATGAACGTATCCTATCCGGACCATCCCTTCTGCCAGACCCTGATCCACCTGTGAATCAGCCGAACAGTCACTGGAAAAACTCACTACCCTTAAGCCAAAACTGCCCGCCCTGTTTGCAGATACAGGAAAAGCCTGGCTTGACGAGCTGTTTGAGATCATACGAAAATTCGAGAGCGACCATGAACCCGGAATTGAGACTGAGAACCGAGCAGATCATCAGGCAGCATCCCAACGTGATGCGGCTGCTCTTCAGGAACATTAAACAGCATCTGCCACTGGGCATAGGCGAGGAGAAGGTGAAGGATATCCTGGCAGAGAACATCCCTGCCTGGATCTTCAGATTGAACGAGAGCGACCTGAAAGCCTTCGTGGAAGCGCTGCAGCAGGTTCTCGAGTTCTACCGCTACCTTCCAGCTCAGGGTCCTGGAGATGATCCATAGCGTTGGATATTATAAATAAGAAACATTAAATTGGTTCCATACTTGCTTCTACGCTTAAAATGGATTAAAGAGCAAATATCAATTCGCAGGATTGACCATCTTCTCCCAAACTTTATGATTGATTGTTAAACTATCAAAACACTTTCACTCAGCTTAGCATTACTAAATAAGGTTAAGAATAAATGTTGTATCAGATACACACCTATAGCATTCGGTTTCAAGTAAAAACGAAATATAATAGCTTGAACTGGAAATCTATGATCAAAGAGTTCGTTCAGTTCGTTTTAGTTCGTTGTATATTTTCGACTGAGGGATATGATGGAATTAATATATAAACAAGAATTTTATGACATAAAATCTGCCTGTATAGCCATAAAGACAGAACTTGGTCTTGGATTCTTAGAAAAGGTATGTGAAAACGCTTTAAAATTTGAACTGTAAGAAAGAGGTTTCATAGTCAAGCAACAATTCCCAATTCAAGTTACTTATAATAAAAATATTGTCGGTGACTACTATGCAGATTTATATGTTGTAGATAAAATAATCATTGAGATTAAGGCAGTAAACGAAATAACAAGGATACACAAAGCACAAGTTTTGAATTATCTGAAAGCGACAGGGATTAAACTTGGAGTCTTAGTCAATTTTAGCAGAGAAAGAAATACCATGGACATTGAACGGATACCTAATTTAATTTAATATTAACAAAATAATAAAAGCTGTGTTAATAAAAAACAACGAACTAATACGAGCTGTTACGAACTCCGGTTTATTTTTGTTATCAATTAAGATTGGTTGGATCGGCAGGGCACTGAGTGCCGGCGTGGACCTGTTCGAGAACATGTTCCTGGACACGGGATCCGGAGGACAGATCAACACTGGCTGCTCGAAAAAATGGTTCCAGCGGTTCCGCAGGGATCCCAGCGGCATCCACCTGGTGATCGGCAAGCAGCGGGGCGGTAAATCAGCCCTGTGCTTCTTCCTGGCCCACCCTCAGGCGGCCCATCTATGCCATCACTGCAGCAGATGAGGTCCTGCCCGAGGTTGAGGTGATCGAGGATATCCTGCAGGTCCCCAGGGGCGGCGTGTGCGTTATCGATGATGCCCAGCTGTTCTTTAGCAGCATGCGTACCGGGGATGACGATTACATGAAGCTCAGGAACCTGGCCAATATCATTGAGAAGAGCAATATCTGCCTGATCTTCAATGCACACAGCACCATGCTGCTGAACAAGACCCCAACCGAGTCCACCAGGACCCTGATCTTCAAGGAACTGGGTTTCTTTGGAGCAGATACCTAAACGGGGCTATATCAGACCCTATGCTGCCGTACCATCATCGATGCTGAATACACGGTACTGTCCAAAAAAGAGGATAATATTAATAGCGGGTCAGGTGAACATTCTGATGAGACATTCGAGGATTTTACCTAAATGAGCAGGATAATCACCATTTCAAATGATGTTGACAGGATGCTGGAAAAGCACAGGCTGGATGTCATAAAGAGCACTGGCAAGGAAAGACCGAGTTATAGTGACATTATCCGGTTTATCATGAAAGATAAATAAAAGTTGTGAGTGACAAGATAATTGAAATCTTGCTACATCCTGGCAAGTTTCTTGAATGCTGCATCGTGCCTTTCCATCGTTTTCTCAAGGATTTCACGTTGCTTTGAAGTCAATCCCTTTTTGACATCTGGTTCAGGTATGGTTTTCTGGGTTTCCTTTCCTACAGGATTCATTAATAGTCCATTAGTTATTATTCATTAAAATGGTAGCGTCCCATAACCATCATCAATGGCTATGACCCATTACTGATAATTATATTTAAACGTTCATATTTTATTTATTTTTGCTGACTTTTTTTACCCAGATGACAAAACTCAGGCGAATTCTATTACAGGGTATAGCCAGCGATGAGAAACTGGATCTCATCAGCAGGTATGCACGGATGCTGGTCGAGCAGGGGAAGCGTGACCCAAAGATCAGGGATCTGGCCGTTGCCGTGACCAGGGGCTGCAGGAGCAAGGAATATGCATGCGAGGCCAGGACCCTGCATGATTATGTCAGGGAGAATGTCCGCTATGTTAAGGACATAGCCAGCGTTGAGCGCCTTGCCACTCCCCAGCGAACCCTGTTCATGGAAAATGCAGGGGACTGTGATGATTCTTCCATTGCTCTATGCGCCCTCTTGGAGAGCATCGATCACGAGACCAGGCTCATTCTCATTGATCCTGATCTTTCAGGCAAGTTCACCCATGTGATCTCCCAGGTCAGGCTCGGTGATACATGGTACTGGATGAAGACCACCAGGAAGGTACCGTTCAACTGGGCTCCCAGGTTCACCGTATCCCATATCATTGATAAAAAAACAGTCAGTTCAGAGGATATTGGAACATTGGACACTCTATTTGATATCGGAAATATGGGAGACCTGGGACGCTCAAAATCCCGCAAAAAATCAAAACGGTCAAAGAAAAAGAAGGCCCCAAAAAAAGCACGAAACCGAATTTCAAAATCAAAAGGTGCTACCAGGTCAAAATTGCGCTCGATAGCCAGCCGCAAAACCAAACAGAAAAAAAAGGTAGCTCAGCGGGCTCATAGCAAACGAAAAGGGATATTAAAAAAGTACCTGGCAAAGCGCCAGCAGATCAGAAAAGCAGTGGGAAAGCAGGGACTCAAGATCGCCCGGAAATATGCGAAAAAGAGCAGTAAACTGGCTTCCAATTTCAAGCAGCGAGCCCAGGATATCAGGAAAAGGGCAGTAGAGGACAGGACCCAGAAACAAAAGGCTGCTAAAAAATACCTGGAGATCACCAGTTAGGGCAACGCCACCTTTGTGGAGGATCAGAGCCGATTGAGGTCCAGAAGAATGCCCTTTGGTGAATTGGGAGACATGGAGGACTGAAAACCATGTTCTTTGATGAAGATGAGGCTGGGCTCCCTGCAGTGGAAATTGAGGGGAATTCCAGATCAGGAAAAGCCGGCTCCAGACCTGATAAGGGTGATGACAGGTCAGCCAGGAAAAAACAGAACGAGGATGCAGTCCAGATAATCTTTCCCAAGGATATGTCACCATCCCTGCATCCAGTTATCCTACAGTTATTGATTTCTATAACGGGGATGTGGTGGTGCCTGACGGGACCGGGGAAGAGCTGGAGACATCCCTGAGCACGGAAGGCCAGGATTATATCCGCAGCCTTTCCATCGAGAGTTCGGAGAACGTGACCATCCGGTTTGACAGAAAAAACCGGGTCATTCTCAATTACTGGCGTGTGGTCAGGTTCAAACACATCAAGGTAAGGGTCTGGAGATCTTTGCCACCCGGAACACTGGGATTAAGGTCTGGGCATCCACCAAACCCGAAGGTGGCATTGAAGAGATCAGCATGGACCGTGTGGTGGTGGCTGAGAAACAGATACCGTACCGGGTATTCCAGCTCGATCTCTCCCAGGAACATACCGATGCTCCCCTGGGAAAGGGGAAGCTTGCCAACAGTCTCACTATCCTGGACGTACAGGCTCAACAGCCCTGCCAATGATCCCATACCGGCTGAGAAGGGGCAGAGCTACAACGGGATCGTTTTTTCAGAAATTTATGTGACCAATAGTGCAGCCAGCGGGATGGAAAAAATCCACGCTGCCTGGATTGATTGAGGAGGTTCAAATTATGGTATATACAAGCAGTGCAAAACCGTTACCGTAAATCATTGATGAGATAGCCAGCGGCCTGATCGGAACAGGCCTGTGGCACAACGTGGATACGACCTGGAACACGCTGGATAAGACCGGAAACAATGCCAGAAGGGCGTTAGCTTACGGTGTAATTGATGGTTCAGGTAAGGAAAGTACCAAACTGAAAAATTCTGTAGCTGCAGGAGCCACGGTCCTGCCTGTTAACAGTGATGCAAACTTCAATGTGGCTGATAGTGTAGTAATTGGCAGCGGGAATACTGCTGAGGTGAGGGAGATCACTGCAATTGCGAGTAATAATCTTACCATAAATGCTCCCCTGAGTACCGGGCATGCTTTTGATGAAACGGTAAAAGAGCTCAGTCTTGAGATCTACCTGGCCCTGGAGTGCATCAATATACCTGACGGGTATAATGTCTGGGAAGGGACCTGGTATGCCAAGGATCTGAGGGTGACCTTCAGTGCCACCTGGGATGCGATTGTGCATAATTACCCGTCCTCAAACCAGCAGAGTTTCATCATGTATCAGTTGAACTCCACTGGTGAAGGATCAGGACGGCAGCCTGATTAAAAATGCCTTCAAAGTCGTGCTGACTTCGAGTGACAGTCCTGAGAAGGATGTTATGGGTGAGATTGAAGCGGCTGCATACAAAGCTCTGATGAAGGATGCGGTGTATGATGGTTGCTTTGTCCTGGTCAGCGATCCGTTTACTAAGAAGGTCTGGATGTATCGACAGCTCGGTCCTCTGGATCTGGCTGGTGGGCAAAGTATGGATCCCACGGACCTGAGGTTTGAGAGAGTGGACGAAACATTAACAATGAAACTCGGGTTCAGGAAAAAAGGAATGGTGGGACTAAATATTAATTAGCCACAGCCATCTCATTTTCAAGCAATTTTTGTCTCAGCATTGCATGGATTTCTGGATCCACGAGCATACTTTCGATCATGTTTTGCACCTGATCTTCAACGTTCTCAGCCTTTTTGGATAACGGCAGGCCGCATTTGAAGCAGTAGCCTGTTTCCGGGGCATTGATTTCCTTGCATCTGGGGCATCTGCCGGGTTTTGGCTTCTCTTTCATTTCGCTGCCGTTCAAACCGAATTTCTTGGCATAGAAAGAATCCACGTCTTTGGTCACGATCCTGGCATATCTCTCGGGCTGCTTTGAATCTGGTCTCCAACCCCTTTGCTTGCACATAATTGCCCTGGGAACTCCATCAAGCTCATCTCTGGTCTGAGCATGGTATCTGAAAAGGTGTGTGTGGATTCGCCTTGTTATTTTGGGAAGACCTTGTTTTTCAGCTCGTCTGTTGTGCCTATCTAATGCTCTTTTGATCAACGCTCTAAATCCATTGTAATCTAAGGGAACCGGTCCATTTGCAGTTTTTTCAAGATCGATCCATAATGGGGCTTCCGGATCGTTTTTAAATGGGTGGTTGTCTAGCCAGATATGTAAGTAGGAAGCGCCACAAACTTTCTTAGAACAATACGATAATCATGTTTGGCCCATTCCCCTCTGTTTGGCTCAGTGTCTATCCTGTCAAGAAGATCTCTGATATCATCTTTTGTAATGATATCCCAATCTTTCTCAAGCATTTCAGAGATCGTTTTTATGTTTGATAAAAGTTTAAGAATCCTTGCTTAGGAAAGTTTCTTTTCACCCCAGCCAGTGTTGCAATCGGCTGAAAATTTAAGTAATAAAAGCTTATTTCTTTCGGTTATTATCTTTAGTCTCGTATCTGATTCTTAAGATTATCGAGCTTTCCGCTGTAATGGTGTATATCAATCATCCTAGTACCTCCGTATTCTTGTACGGTATATTAAGCCTTTCCGTAACAGGACGACGGAAGTAATCGGATTTGTACTAATTGAACCATGCTCCGATGGGGATTTGAACCCCAGTCACAGGAGTGAGAGTCCTGCATGATTGGCCGTGCTACACTATCGGAGCGCTGGTTCTTATAATTTGTATTTGCATTTAACCTTTTTGTTGTATAAAGAGAGGCCCAGGGAAAAAATTTTTGTTTATTAAAACATAAATTTAATATCTGATGCTGTAAAAAAAATGGGTGATAATATATATTTACCATTTTTCAATATAATTACTTTAAAAACACACACATCAGGCTGTTTTATATCTACATGATTTCTAATAAATAAAGGTATGACAATTATCTATAATGACAAATCAATATGCTTCGACATCAAAAATGAAAAAAGTATATATAGGATTACGAAAAAACAATGCCAGTAACTGGAATAGCACTAGAGGAATACTTTTTATGACAACTAGAAACTTTGTATTAAGAGATAAAAAAGGCAAAGAGCATGGTGTTTTCACAGGAAAACAGCCAAGGCAGGCAGCTCTTAAAGCAGCTAATCGAGGAAAGGGTACCAAAAAGAAACCTGAGACAATCATTCTCAGAGAAAGAGGAACCAAGAAACTCCATGTATATGAAGGATGGAGAGAAGAAGTAGCAGCTCCCAAGAACAAACCTAGCTGGATGCCTGATATGATCAAAAAGCCTAATGTAAGAAAGGTAAATATCGAAAAAGTAGATAAAGTTTAAACTGCCCTGAAAAGGGCGTCTTTTTTTCTTTTAAAAAATTAATTCTTTAGCGGGCATGCTGGGAATTGAACCCAGGTTACAGGCTCCGGAGGCCTAAGTGATATCCTCTACACTACATGCCCATTGCCAGATAATATGCAGCTCCGGATATAAAAGCGCCTCCCATGGTGGCCACTAAATTTACACCGCTATTTGATAACCATCCTTTTTGCTGCATGGTCGCGCCCAGCAAACTGTCAAAATTAGTGCCTACAAATCCACCCAGCACTACAATAAATATCCAGAAAATATAGGTAGACATACCTGAAGGGGCAATGTCAATCACACCCAGCGCCAGCGCCAGGATAACTGTTATCAAAGACCCACCGATACATACCAATTCCCCTAACAGTGATATTCCACCATCTGTCCCGGGCCTTACAGGTTCAAATGTGGTGATCATAACCGGTTTGCCTTTGTAGGTTTCTCCGATCTCACTTGCAAGGGTATCTCCGGTTGCAGTAGCCACTGCCCCTAAATATGCAAACAGCAAAACATTGGAACCGTCATAGACTCCATATCCTACAGCAAGAATAAGTGCAGTTATTGAATTACTAAATACGTTTTCGTAACTTCTCAACCCACCTTTGCTTTGCGCGACCCCCCTTGTAAGTTTATAATCATATCTGTATCTTGTAAAAGCACCTCCCAGAAGAAAAAAAGAGATAAGGATCAGATACCAGTTGATATTTGTAAATACAATAATCAGCACACCCAATATTATGGCAGCCAGCATAGCAGATACATCGGCAATATTCTGGCGGTATGCAAGGAATGATAATAATAGCGAAAAAATAAAAGCTATCGAAAGGTGAATGAAATTCACATAATAACCGAAACTGGCAAACATCCACATTACCATACCGGCACCCAACATCATTGTTAGATTTTTGTTCGTTTTAGAAGGGATCACTTCCAGTAAAGCTCCCGTCAGGGCTCCTATTAATACCAGAAAAAATAACTGATTAAGAGCAACATCGAGATTCATCCAGCTAATGGTCCAATAAGCAATTAAAAAAGCACTTAAAGCTCCAATTATTGTTAAAGCTATACTTGAAGTGGCATTAACTAATTTTTCATCCAGTTCATCTTCAATGTTTACTTCTGTTCTGATATAACTTGCAGCGGCATTACCTATACAAGTAATAGCTACAGAAGCGCTTAAAACATATATTGGGAATTCAAAATCATCACCCAGAATAAGAATTATTACCCCCATTAATAACGCTGCACCTGAAAAACTCATTAATGAAATATAATACTCAATTATATGATGCCTACTCAAAAAAAAGATAATAGTCAATGTGAGGAACAGGATAATAATATATTGTAATGAAATAAACGGTATAAATAATGTTAATAAGATGAAAAATATAATATATCCGAGTGGCAAATTGTTTTTTCGTAGCATAAATATTCAAAGGTTGAGATGACCTTTTAAGGCAAATAATTTATGGAACAAATTTAACTGATATACAATGGAAATCGTCTGGAAGTTCTATGAAAAAAGACTTGGAAGGATTATTAGAAAATATGATAATTCAATTCCAGGGCATATAGTATTAATTATTACAGAAAGTGATCTAATTGAAACCAGTTCTCTGGAACGGATTATAGACTTTGTTGGATGGTGTGAGGAATATAATATCCATATCCTGACAATCTATGTTAGTATGATAGACCTGGATGCAGCAATATCGAGCAAGGTATACGATGAACTTTTGGAACACCTTACTCTTAAATTAAGAAATATTGATGCAACAACTGATCTATTCTCAGTTAATGGGGAAATAATAAATATCAAAACTTCTGAAAACTTAAAACTGCGTATCAATGTGTCTATGGGATATGGTGGAAAAAAAGAACTGACAAAAGCCTTCAAAGATATCATGCAAAAAGTGGATTTGGGTGAACTTAATCCAGAGGATATTAATGAATCGGTTATTGAAAATCATCTTCTTTTCAATGACGAACCTGATCTGGTGATACGCTCAGGTGGCAAACTTCTTGCAGATTTTTTAATCTGGCAATCTGTTTATTCAGAAATATATTTCACTGATGTAAGCTGGATACATCTTCGAAAACTGGATTTTTTAAGGGCGATCAGGGATTTCCAGAAGCGTCAGAGAAGGTTTGGAAAATGATCTATAAGCTGAAATAGGCATCTTCACCATAACTCAATGTAGCTTGCTTGTCTTTCATCAAGTTCATACCATTGGCTTCAAATTCAATATTTTCAATTTCCAGTACCAATTGATTATAATTGAAATTAATTCCTGCAATACTGTACTGATACAGGTGCCTGCCCAAAATTTTTGAAATAATACTTATACGCTCACCCAGTTCTCCTTTTCCTGTCACATTTATGGTCTCCACGCCATCGCTGAATTTTTTTGTAGGTCCTTGATCCGGGCCGGTGTAATGGAAGGTCATCTCATTTAAATGGTAGCGTTTTTTGGTCGTAATATCATCAAAGATGAATTCCAGGGGAGCACCGTAGTTCAGGATCTTTGAAGGGAAATAGCGATACCATAACCTGGATTTATCACTGAAATTCACCATTACAATTTTCCAGGGTAGGGTCGAACCGAAACCAAACGCTCTCTCTAACCAAAAACTTCCATCAAAAACTTTATCAAACAATTCACCCTGACAGGTCCCGAAGAGGTCGCTCATCTTACTGGCTAAAAAATACTGGAATCCCCTGCTGTTTCGGGCATATGCATCAAAATCCTCAGAAAAAGCTATCCTGGAAGGATATTTTACAAGGGGATTCTGCATATATTCCCCATTGAATTTAGTAGAGATAGATTTGAACCGCGTGACCTCAGAGTGTTCATTTTTTAATAACATGTCATAATAGGGAAACGATTTTGATATTAATATTTCATATCCTGATTCAGTCACACATGAGAATTCATTATTTGTTACTATGCAAGTACAATTGTCGTGAATTAGATCAGTTAGCTTGCCGTCCTTATACTGCCAAACCCCACAGTAACAGTCAAACCTCTCGTCATCGATCTGCTTATTTATAAAACGTTTGTTATTCAATTTATAGTCAAAAGGTCCACGGCTGATAAGTACCTGGAGCATGCGAGGGTTATTGTTATCATAATCTGACATAAGCCAGAACCAGTATGCTCCGTTTAGTGGTTTCAATTTATTAACAGAAAAGATTGCCTCATCCATATTATTCCATTCTTTGGCAACCATCCAATCTTTTACCATTGCGGAAAGCATGCACCTACAATTGGATTTATTATTTATATCTTCTTTTATAATAAACAGCTTTTTAAGAGGTTACATACAATAATATTAAATTCATACGATACGAAAAAGGAAGTTAGTTATGTCAAAAACAACATTTAGAGCGATTCCAGGCGAACAAATCATATTTACTGTCTCACGTATCGAAGATCTGATTTATGGTGTAACATTCGACCCTTTATCGAATTCTGGTAAGATCGTTACAAATGTTACCCTTATGGATACAGATCAGATGGATGATATATTACCCATATTTCGTGATGTGATGTACAGTGGATTAACAGTTA
>Ga0307379_10012734_pt1 | contig 10946 bp, 9 predicted proteins | sample UN2MG_FD_202237 | JGI IMG/M metagenome (GOLD analysis project Ga0307379, IMG submission 202237) | Soil microbial communities from Risofladan, Vaasa, Finland - UN-2 | ecosystem: Environmental > Terrestrial > Soil > Coastal area > Acid sulfate soil | place: Finland: Risofladan, Vaasa | collected... | reverse complement strand
ACGGGCATTATCCCGACTTATTCGATGAATAGCTTCCATAATTTTTTCTTTAGGAAGACCTTTTTTAGTCATTTCGCGGTAGAAATTTAGAGTTTCTATGTCACGATAGTCTTCTATATTATCGAAAACAACATTCGTCATTCCAATTTCTTCACCTTGATAGATATAAGGAGTACCGGGAAGAGTATGTAAAAGAGTGGCTAACATCTTGGCTGATTCTATGCGGTATTTCTTATCATCACCGAATCGGGAAACCATTCGTGGTTGGTCATGGTTATTCATAAAAAGGCTGTTCCAACCTTTTTCTTTTAAGCCCTCATACCACTTGGTAAAGATTTTTTTTAGTTCAGTCAATTTCCATTCTTTGGGCTTCCATTTATTTATAGGGTTATGGTCAATTTCCATCAATTCGAAATTAAAGACCATATCAAGTTCATGTCTATCTCGATTAACATACTTAGCTGCGATTTCAGGGATAGTCCCGGGAGTTTCTCCTACAGTCATAATGTCGTATTTTGAAAGCACTTTTTTGTTCATCTCTTGCAGATATTCGTGAATACGCGGGCCATTTAAAAAATAGGGGCTGCCATCTCCATATTTATATCCTTTTATTATTTTCCCATCGGGTAAACCGGGGACTTTAGAGAACATATTTACCGTATCCATCCGGAAGCCATCTATTCCTTTATCTAACCACCATTTCATCATCTTGTAAATTTCTTCTCTTACCCGAGGGTTTTCCCAATTTAAGTCTGGTTGTTTTTTGGAAAAAAGATGTAAATAATATTCATCAGTAATTTTATCGTATTCCCACGCGGAGCCACCAAAAACAGAAACCCAATTATTGGGAGGTAAACCATTTTTACCCTTTCTCCAAATATAAAAATCTCGATAAGAATTATCTAAAGAGGAACGGGATTCCATAAACCAGGGGTGTTCATCAGAAGTATGATTTACTACTAAATCCATAACTAATTTCATATCTCTTTTATGTGTTTCCGTTAACAGATTTTCCATATCCTTCATAGTACCAAAATCATCCATTATATCCTGGTAGCCGCTGATATCATAGCCATTATCATCATTAGGAGATTTATAGACCGGACATAACCAGACAACGTTTACTCCTAAGTTTTTTAAATAATCTAATTTTTGAATAATTCCTGGTAGGTCTCCGATGCCATCTCCATTGCTATCCTTAAAACTTCTGGGATAGATCTGATACACTACTGCTTCTTTCCACCATTTTTGCTCCATTTTATACCCCTTTTTATTTTTTAAAAATAATTGCTGTATTTTATATAATAAAATTTAATCTTATAATAAATTATTATAAAGCATTATGTAAATTTTTTAAAGCTGAATCAGTAAAAATATGATATTCTGCACCACATACCTAATTAAGTAAAAAATACAATTAACCAAAAAGATATGGAGAGGTGTTGGTTTTAAGGAGTTTATTAATGAGAAAGTTGACAAAAATGGTCATAAATAATATAATTTTTTAGTAAAGTTAAATTAATTAAGGAGAAAGACCGATGAAATTATCTACACGGGGACGGTACGCACTTCGGGCTATGATAGATTTAGCTCAAATTCAATGTAATAATTCAAAGCCGATTTCTTTAAGAGATATTTCTCTAAGACAAGATATTTCCTTACAATATTTGGAACAATTGTTTAATAAATTAAAGAAAGCAAATTTAGTAAAAAGCATCAGGGGAGCAGGTGGAGGGTATTTATTAGCCAAAGAAACCGAGAGGATTAATGCCGGTGATATAATTAGGGCAGTTGAGGGGCCGATAGTTTTAGCTGATTGTATTTTAGCTGGCAAAAAAATTAATAAGAATAGCCCAAAGAAATGTAAAAAAATAGAAGATTGTGCCATCAGGGTATTATTAGAGGAAGTAACTCAGAGGATAAACCAAACATTAAATGCTACTTCTTTGAAAGATTTATGTAAAATAACCCAAAAATAAAAGAAGGACAAAGATATGAAAGATAAGATAAAAGCGGTTGCTTTGTTTTCTGGTGGTTTAGATAGTATTTTAGCGGTAAAACTTATCCGGGAACAAGGGATAGAGGTAAGAGGAGTTAACTTTAGAACCCCCTTTTTTGGTTTAGATAAGACCTTTGCGGCAATAAAAAATTTAGATATAGATTTAGAAATTATTGATATAAGCCAAGAACTATTGGAGATTTTAAGAAATCCCAAGCATGGTTTCGGAAAGAATATGAATCCTTGTATAGACTGTCACGCCCTTATGTTCAAAAAGGCGGGAGAATACATGATCAAGATAGGAGCCTCTTTTATTTTGAGTGGTGAAGTTTTAGGAGAAAGGCCTATGTCTCAGAACAGAAACAGTTTAAATATAATTGAAAGAGAATCAGGGTTTGAAGGTAGAATTCTTCGTCCATTATCTGCTTTATTATTAGCGGAGACCATTCCCGAAAAAGAGAGGTTGGTGGACAGAAATAAATTGTTGGATATTTCTGGCCGCTCAAGAAAAAGACAGATGGAGTTGGCTGCCAAAATGGGGATAAGAGATTATCCTTCACCGGCCGGAGGATGTAAATTAACCGAGCCGGCTTTTTCTAAAAGATTAAGAGATTTATTTACTCAGGAAAGTTTTTCTTTAGAAGAGATAGAACTGTTAAAATTAGGCCGACACTTCAGACTAAGTAAAGATATTAAATTGGTAGTAGGAAGAAATAAAGAAGAGAATGAACAACTACAAAATTTTTTTCAAGATGGAGATTTTCTTTTTAAAGCTAAAAATTTAAAAGGCCCGGTTTCTTTGTTAAAAAAGTGGTCTAAAGTAAATAACGAATTTATCCATAAATCCTGTCGGATTACTGCAAGGTATTGCGATAGAAATGAAAAAGAAAACGAAGAAATCAATATTGATTATTATAGTAAATCTAAAGAATTGGTCAGAACCGTGAAAGTAAAGCCATTAATAGAAGACGAATTAGAAATTCTAAGAATACAAGGATAAATGCTGAGCACAAAAAGAGAATAAACTATTATGATTAAAAATTTAAAAAAGAAAGTAGTAGTGGCTATGAGCGGAGGGGTAGACAGTTCATTAGCCGCTGCCCTGCTAAAAGAAAAAGATTATGATGTTATCGGTATAACTATCCATCATTACGAGGGTAACGAAAATTTAGAATCAGTAGAACAGGCCGCTCAAAATCTAAAAATTCCCTGGCACGTTCTGGATTTTACCAAAGAATTTAAAAATATAGTTATAGACTATTTCTGCCAAGAATATCTCACAGGCCGAACCCCCAACCCTTGTGTAGTCTGTAATCTGAAAATAAAATTTGGATTATTATTGGAGAAAGCAAAGTCTCTAGGTGCGGATTACCTTGCTACCGGCCATTATGCTATTAATGAATATGATCAGAAGAGCAAAAAATATTTGCTTAAGAGAGGAGTAGATGAAAACAAAGACCAGTCTTATTTTCTTTATAGATTAAACCAGGAAATATTGCCTTGCGTTTTATTTCCTTTGGGCAAATTTAAGAAAAGCCAAACCAGAGAATTGGCTAAAAAATATGGATTAAAAAATTATAAAAAAGAAGAGAGTCAGGAAATTTGTTTTATCCGGGATGACAATTATAGAAAGTTTTTAATTCAACACATTAAAGATAATATCAAACCTGGCAAATTTATAGATAAAGAAGGAAAAATAATAGGAGAACATCAGGGTATTCCTTTTTACACTATTGGTCAGAGAAAAGGATTGGGAGTATCTTTGAATAAGCGTATGTATGTAATTGAAATAAATTCTCATCAAAATGTAATTACTCTGAGTGATGATAAAGATCTTTATAAGGATAAATTATTTGTAAAAGATTTAAATTTTATTTCTGGCGATAAACTTTCAAAGCCTGTAAAGGCAGAGGTAAAGATAAGATATAATAGTAAAAAATCTCCGGCAATTATTTCTCCTTATGGTGAAGACAGGGTCCTAATTAATTTTGAAAAACCGCAAAGAGCGATTACTCCAGGACAATCAGTAGTATTTTACCAGGGAGATGTAGTAATAGGAGGAGGAATTATTTAATAGCATAAAGATAAACTGCTAAAAATTTTGAATTATAAACAATAAATATTTTATTTGCCTATTGATTTGTTAATCAATTAACCAACTAACCGTTTCTATATTACTCATTACTTATTACTGTATCCTATCCGCTATACACTCCACTCTACTTTTTAAGAGATACGAATAAAAAATTTGCTAATGTAAAAAAATTATGTTATATTACGTGTATACAAAAATGTATACAGGAGGATATATAAAGATGCAGTTTATTCGAATTGGGGAAAAAGTTATAAGTAAAGAAAAATTGAATAAAGAAATAAATAAGATTTTAGAATTGCGTACTAAAGGTGTGACCCAGGAAGGAGTAGCCCGTAAATTAGGAGTTGAACGAACTTTTGTCTCCAGATTAGAAAGTTTAGGAGAGATAAGGAAAGGTAAGAAAATTGCCTTGATCGGTTTTCCTATCAAGAACAAAGAAGAGTTAACTCATTTAGCGGAAGAGTTGGGGATTGAATATGTTTTACTTTTAACTCAAAAAGAACGGTTTGAGTTTATTAAGAAGAAAACTAAAAGTGAATTATTTAATGAAGTTATGGAAATAATCGTCAACTTAGCAGATTTTGATTTAATTATTTTCATGGGTTCAGATATGAGAGTACCTATAGTAGAGAAAATATTTAGTGTTCAGGTGATTGGCATAATTATCGGTCATTCGCCTATTAAAGAGAGTAAATATGTTAATCCTGAAAAGATAATAGAAATAGTAAAACAGGTTAAAAATTAATTTAAATTCTAAAGAAGAGAGGGTTTAAGAATGAAAAAAGTTTTAGGTGTTAGCCTGGGTTCTTCAACCAGAGACCATAAAGTCGAGGTCGAGATTTTAGGAGAGAAAGTCGAAATCGAAAGAAGAGGAACTGATGGCGATGTTAAGAAGATGATGCAAATATTCCAGGAGAATGATGGGAAGGTTGATGTCTTCAGTTTAGGTGGAACAGACTTATACTTGTACTCCGGACCTCAAGGGAAGAGATATACCATAAAGGAATCAGAAAGAATAGTAAAGGTTATCAAAAAGACATCCATTGTAGATGGTAGCGGGATAAAATATGTATTAGAAAAGAGCGTGGTGAAATATATTGATACTCAAACTGATATAGTTTTTAAAGGGAAAAAAGCTTTGGTCACTATTACAGTAGATAGATTCGGTATGGCAGAGGGTTTAATAGAAGCTGGATGTGAGATGACCTTTGGGGATTTAATATTTGGTTTGAATATTCCTATTGCCATGCATTCTTTTAAGACTATTAACATATTTGCACGTTTATTATTGCCTATATTAGTACATATTCCTATTAAATATTTATATCCTACAGGCGAAAAGCAGGAGAAATCTAATTTAAAGTATGTTAAATATTTTTATGATGCCGATATAATTGCTGGTGATTATTTAGCTATAAGCCAGTATATGCCCCAGGATATGGAGGGGAAGATTGTGATAACCAATACTGTTACCAGTTTTAATGTAGAAGATCTTAAAAAAAGAGGGGTGAGTTATTTAATTACTACGACTCCAGAATTCGAGGGAAGATCTTTCGGAACCAATGTATTCCAAGCTACCCTGGTAGCAATATCCGGGAAATCTCCAGAAGAATTACAACCGGAAGATTATTTAAAACTAATAGAAAAAACTGGCTTTAAACCAAGAGTAGAGAAGTTAAATTAAATAAAAATTTAATATTAAAAAGGAGAAGAGGAATGGCAATTCCATTAAAAGAAAAAATAAACGCACTTAATCAAAGACTGAAAAAAATGAAAGATGAAAAACGGTATTTTTACTTAAAAAGCATAGATGGAGCTTCTGGAGCAAGAGTAACTATCGATGGTAGGGAGATGACAATGTTTGCTTCTTATAATTATTTGGGATTGATTACTCATCCCAAGATAAAAAAAGCTGCCATTGAAGCTATTGAAAAATATGGCACAGGTGCTGCAGGAGTTAGACTATTGGCTGGTACTACCAAGATACATGAAAAATTGGAAGCAAAGATTGCAAAATTTAAAGGTGCAGAAGATGCAGTTACTTATAGTAGTGGTTATTTAACTAATTTAGCAGCTATAACTACTCTTTGCCAGAGAGGGGATTTGGTTGTAATTGATAAATTGGATCATGCTAGCATAATCGATGGATGTCTCCTTTCGGGAGCCCATCATAAATCATTCCTGCACAATAATATGGAAAGCTTAGAAAGAATTTTGGCTAACTCTGGGAGTTATGTTAATAAATTAATCATTGTAGATGCTGTATATAGTATGGATGGTGATGTAGCCAATTTACCCGAAATATCGCGTTTGGCTAAAAAATACAATACTAAGGTGATGGTGGATGAAGCTCACTCTATAGGGGTATTAGGGAAGACCGGTCATGGTATCGAAGAACATTTCGGACTAAAAGGAACTGTGGATATTCATATGGGAACATTGAGTAAAACTATTCCCAGTATTGGTGGTTATTTAGCAGGTGATAAAGATTTAATTAGCTATTTAAAACATAATTCCAGACCCTTTATATTTTCAGCAAGTCTTCCTCCGGTAGCAGCTGCTACCGCTATTGCCTGTTTGGAGGTTATTGAAGATGAACCTGAGCGCATAGCAAATTTACAGAAAAATATCAAACAATTTAAAGACGGGCTAAATTCTATGGGTTATAATACGATGAACAGCACCACCAGTATTGTTCCTATATTGGTCGGTGAAGAGGAAGATACTTTAAAATTATGTAAAATGGTTAATGATAAGGGAGTATTTATCTGTCCTATCCTTTTCCCGGCAATTCCTAAAGGAACTAATAGATTAAGAGCCCATGTTCTAGCAGATCATACTTCTGAAGATATCGACAAAACTCTGGATATCTTTGAAAGGGCTGGAAAAAAATTAGGATTAATCTAATAAATAATATAATAACATAGCAATATAACGAATATAACGAATTTATTTGACAATAAAATATAGATATCTTATAATCTCTATTAAAGATTATTATATAAGATAAGCACTATTAACTTTTCTAATAGTTAATAGTGCTTATATTTAATTTTTAGAGGAAATATGTATTATTTACTATTTAAATATAACAATTTTTAGTGAGGAGAGATATTTATGACACTCGATAGAAAGGTAATGCTAACTGAAGAAGGCTTGAAAAAGGTTCAAGAAGAACTTCATTATCTTAAAAGGGTAAAAAGAAAAGAGATTGCTGAAAAAATTAGAAATGCTGTAACATTTGGAGAGATTGCTGAGAATGCAGAATATAACTCAGTTAAAAATGAACAATCCTTTATAGAAGGAAGAATTTTAGCTTTGGAAAAAATTATTGAAAATTATGAATTGATAGATAAAGAAGAAAATCCGGATTGCGTATTACTAGGATCAGAAGTATTAATTAAAGATATGAAAAGTAAAAAAGAGTGTAAATATACTATTTTGGATTATGTGGAATCTGAACCGGATTGTGGGAAGATATCCATCTCTTCTCCCATCGGAAGGGCTCTTTTAGGAAAAAAGAAAGGTGATTTAGTAGAAATTAGAGTCCCGGCAGGGCATGTTAAATATAAAATTTTAGATATTAAATAGCGCATGCTTTAATTCAGCAACCTGAATAGTTATTAATTGTAATAATGAACAAAGTTATTAAAAAAATTAAGATATAACAATACTTTGTTCATTATTTATTTCTAAACCTTTTAGCAAAATAAGCTTATTATAAATATAACGGAAATTTAAATTACCCCAAAAGATTTATCAGACACAAAAATAAAATAATTTTGGTATTATATTTTTTATACATAATGTCTAGTAATACTAGCAATAAGACTAAAAAGAGGTGGATCGGGTGGAAATAAAAAAGAGTACAACGGAAATTATATCTAATAAATGGAAAGAAATAGAAGAATTAAAAAGAGAAGGCATTGATCCTTTTGGACATAGTTTCAATAGAACTTATAAAATAAAAGACTTGATAGAAAGAAATAAAAATTTGCAGATTGGTGAATGTGGCAAAGAAAAAGTTAGTGTAGCTGGCAGGTTAATGGCTTTAAGAGCACATGGAAAAGCCGTATTTGCTAATATTGAAGATATAAGTGGAAGAGTCCAGATTTATATAAAATCAAATAAAGTTGGAGAGGATGCTTTTAAACTTTTTAGTAAAATTGGTGTTGGGGATATTTTGGGAGCCTCAGGTCTGATTTTTAGAACTAGAACTGGCGAAATTACTGTATTTGTTGAAGAATTTACTCTTCTATGTAAGCCTGTACGCAGTTTACCTGAAAAATGGCACGGACTTAAAGATGTGGAGATAAGATATAGAAAAAGATATTTAGACCTAATGGTAAATCCCTCGGTCAGAGAAATTTTTATTAAAAGAAGCAAGGTAGTACAATCTACAAGAAATTTTTTAGATAATAAAGGTTTTTTAGAAGTTGAAACTCCCATAATGCAGCCTATTCCCGGTGGGGCTACAGCTCGTCCTTTCATCACTCGCCATAATGCTCTTCATAGAGATTTTTATTTAAGGATTGCCCCGGAATTATACTTAAAACGCTTATTGGTCGGAGGACTTGAAAAGGTATATGAGTTAAGCCGTAATTTTAGAAACGAAGGTATTTCTACTAAGCATAATCCCGAATTTACCATGTTGGAGTTATATGAAGCATATGGCGATTACCATAGCATGATGCAAATTACCGAAGAATTGATAGTGTATATTCTGAAGAATGTTTTAGGTACTTTGGAAATTGAATACCGGGGAAATAAAATTGACTTTACTCCTCCCTGGAAAAGAATAAGCATGTATAAAGCAATAGAAGATGCAGTGGGAATTCGGGCAGATAAGATATCTACGAAAGATTTTAACAAAGTTGTAAAAAAATATAACTTGAATATAAAAGGCAATATAAATAGGGGTGAAATTACCAATGAGCTTTTCGGAAAGTTTGTAGAGCCTACCTTAATTCAACCAACTTTTGTTCTTGACTATCCTCTAGAGCTTTCACCTTTATCAAAACAAAAAAAAGACAATCCGGAATTAGTAGAGCGTTTTGAGCTATTTGTCAGTTCAATGGAATTAGCCAATGCCTTTACCGAATTGAATGACCCAGCAGAACAGAAACGTCGATTTGAAGAACAGGTTGCCAAAAAAGAAGCCGGAGATATGGAAAGCCACTTTATGGACAAAGATTATGTCGAAGCCTTAGAATATGGTATGCCTCCCGCGGGTGGTTTAGGTATAGGCATTGATAGATTAATGATGTTACTTACTAACTCTGATTCAATTAAAGAAGTTATTCTCTTCCCGCAATTGAAATCAAAAGAATAAATTCGTATATCGTATATAGTGAAGAATAGCGTAAAGAGGAATAGTTAGTTGGTTAATTGGTTATATAGTTAGTTAGTTGATGAATTAATAAAAAAACCAGTTAACTAGCTAACCAACTAACTATGTAACCAAATTGACTGGTAAACCTGGTACTGGCTAACTAAGTACCATCACTATTCACTAACGACTAAACTAATTGGTCAATTGGATAATTGGATAATTAATAAATATGAGATTAGATAAATTTTTAAAAGTAAGTAGATTGATAAAGAGAAGAACAGAAGCAAAAAAAGCCTGTCTGGCGAAATGTATTAGGATTAATAATCGAATTGCCAAAGCAGGCGATGAAGTTAAAATTACTGACGAAATTGAAATTAACTTGACGAATAAAATTTTACGGGTAAAAGTATTAGAAGTCCCTTTAAAAAATATTCTGGCAAAACAAGCTGTTTCTTTGTATGAGGTTTTACAGAAAATTAAAAAAAAAGAAGATTGATTGCCGGAATTTAAATTAGTATATAGTAAATAGCACGTAGTATACGGTAAAGAAAAAAAAGAAAATTTAAGAACGTGAAGTAAAGACCTGATTTATCTCACAAGAATTAAGAAAAAAGGTTTTGGAAAAATGGAAGAAAAAACGAAAGAATTGTCAGAAAAAATAATAAGGTTATTGGAAGAGAAAAAAGTCCAAGAAGTAAAAGAAATTATTTTTGACCTCTATCCTACGGAGTTTACCGAGTTAACCGATTATTTACCATTAGAACAAACTATCGAAATATTTAAATTAATTAAAGATGATGAGAAAATTGCGGAATTGCTTTCAGAATTAAATTCAGAATTACAAGCAAATATTATGGATGCTCTGGGGAAAGAGAAGGCTTCTGATATCTTAGAAGAAATGGATACTGATGAAGCGGCTGATTTTTTAGGGGAGATAACTCCTGAGGAATCCCGAGAATTATTAGATTTGATGCCTAAAGAAGAGGCAGAGGAGATCGAGGAACTATTAAAGTATGAAGAGAATACTGCCGGAAGCATAATGAACAACGAGTTTGTTGCTCTTCCTGAAGATTTTACTGCTGAGGAAGCAATAAACAAGATAAGAGAACTTAGCCCGGAAGCAGAGATGATTTACTATATTTATATTGTAGATAAAAGAGAGAAACTAATTGGAGTTATTTCTTTGCGAGATTTAATCATGGCTAATCCTAAAGCTAAAATATCAAAAATTGTGGAAGAAGACGTAGTCAGTGTTTTAGACACAGAGGACCAGGAAACAGCAGCCAGAATAATTGCTGATTATGATTTTTTAGCTATACCAGTTATTGATAGAAATGGTACTTTATTGGGAATTATCACGGTAGATGATATTATTGATGTATTACAGGAAGAGGTTACCGAGGATATTCATAAGATGGTCGGTTCATCCGAGGTATATGAAGATAAACTTATAAAAGCAAGCCCCCTAACCAGAGCGAAGGCGCGACTTCCCTGGTTATTTGTGTGTATGGCAGGAGAAA